>Ga0209420_1000948_pt1 | contig 14359 bp, 10 predicted proteins | sample BlaSpr_A8_OM1_O1_FD_187972 | JGI IMG/M metagenome (GOLD analysis project Ga0209420, IMG submission 187972) | Forest soil microbial communities from Thunder Bay, Ontario, Canada - Black Spruce, Ontario site 2_A8_OM1_O1 (SPAdes) (version 2) | ecosystem: Environmental > Terrestrial > Soil > Boreal... | reverse complement strand
CGATTGGGAAAGTGCTGCCGGGGCGGGAAGTGAAGCTGGCGGAAGATGGCGAGATTATGATCCGTGGTGGCGGAGTGGCTGCGGGGTACTGGGAGCGAGGTGAACAGGGGCGAGCGACTGGCGCGGTTACGGATGGGGTTACGGATAAAGACGGTTGGTACCGCACCGGAGACGTGGGCGCGCTAGATGAAACCGGGAACCTCTATTTCAAAGGGCGCAAGAAAGAAGTGATCGTGACGCCGGGGGGATTGAATATTTATCCGGAAGACCTGGAGGCTGCGTTGCGGCAGCAACCGGAAGTGAAAGATTGTGTGGTGGTGGGGATTGAGCGCGGAGGAAATGCCGAGCCGTGCGCCGTCTTGATTCTTCGCGACGATGCCAGAGCAGCGGGGGTGGTGGAACGCGCGAACCAGTCTCTGGCGGAATTCCAGCGCATGCGGATGCACGTAGTATGGCTGGAAAAAGACTTTCCGCGCACCAGCACGCAGAAGCCGCGGCGGAAGCTGATTGCCGAATTCGCTGCCAGGGAAATTCTGCAGCCTGGGGAGAAGAGCACTAAGAGCGACAGTCCAGTCATGGAGTTGATCAGCCGCATCACGGGGCGAAATGTAACGGTGCTGGATCATGGAGCGGCGCTCGATTCTGATCTTTCCTCCGGGTTAGGTCTCAGTTCTCTGGATCGGGTGGAACTGATAAGCGCGCTGGAGGATCGATACCAGGTCGACTTGAGCGAGACTCATTTCAGCGCGGCGCGCACCGTGGGTGATGTAGAGAGGATGTTGAGCGGTGAGGCGAGGCCGCGCGCGGAGTATCACTATCCGGCATGGGTGTTGCGATGGCCGGTAACGTGGTTGCGATGGCTGGCGCACTATTTGTTGATGAGGCCGGCGATGATTTTGCTGGGCTGGCCGCGGATCGAAGGTCGAGAGAATTTGAGAGGATGGAATGGACCGCTGCTGGTAATTTGCAATCACATTTCAGATGTGGATTTTGCGTTCGTGCAGTCAGCGTTGCCGGCGCGGCTAAGAAATCGAATCGCGACGGCGACGCGAGGAGAAGCGTTGGAGGCCTTACACACCCCGCCGGCGAGCAGAGGCTTCTTTCAAAGAATCTACGATCGAACAGGATGGATGCTGGGAGTCTCACTGCTTAACTTATTTCCGCTGCCGCGCGAGGCCGGCTTCCGGCAGAGTTTCGCCTACGCCGGCCGGGCCGTGGATCGAGGATACAGCGTGCTGGTATTTCCAGAAGGCCGGTATACGGTGGATGGGAGGATGAACCAGTTTCGCGCGGGGATTGGCCTGCTGGCAAACAATCTGGGCATTCCGGTACTACCGATGCGGATTGCGGGATTGTTTGAAGTGAAACGCGCGGGCAGGAAACTTGCCCGGCCGGGAGAGATTCGAGTGCGCATCGGCCGGCCTATGAACTTTGCGGCCGGCGGCGATCCAGTCCAGATTGCACAGGAACTTCAGCGAGCGGTGGAGGCGTTGTAATCCGGGAGATGGCAGATTATCTCCAGCAATCGCATGGGGGCAAGAGAAAGGCGCCTTAACTCGCGGTTGCGAATCAAGGCGCCTCGATTTTCGATTACACGGTTCGATTCCACGCTAATTGCTACTTCGCAGCAGCCTTGATAGTGACTTTCGCCGGCTTCGACGGAATGCCGTTAGCCACAACGAAGAGTTCACTCGTGCCGGCTGGAACGGTTGCGGGAATGTCGAATTCCGTGGAAACGATTGTGGAGCCCGTCGCAACGCCCATCGTGCTGTGGTTGTGAGTGGTGCAATAGTAAATGGCCTTGGTGGCCGGGCTTTCGATGCGGATGATGGGATAGTTAGTCGCCATCTGCGCGTCGTCGCCATACATTGCGCCTTGCGACAAGCCGTTGAACTGTGTGCCCGAGATAACATTGTTCGTGCTGCCCGCAGTCAACGAGCTGGCTACAGAGGTAATAGTCGGTTGCCACGCAGCCTGGTAGGTCCCCGCGGCGGTGTAGAGTTGTACGGTCTTTGTGCCGTCGGTGAACAGAATCTGTCCCGTGGGCAGAACCAGCATTCGTCCCGTATAGGATGGATTGCTGGAAGCGCCGCTCGGCGAAGAGACCGCAGTCATCGTCGTGCCGTTGAACTCAAAAAACTTGCTGCCGGTTGCGTAGCAAGGAGAGATAGGAGCAGCGTCAACGAGCACATTGCCGTCCGGCAGAATCGCCGCCGGTCCATCATCCACGCCCAGTCCGCCGGTGAAGGTAGGACCTGCCGACCATACTCCAGTGGTCGAATTGTAGACGTTCGTGTTGCTGGTTCCACCGATCGCAAAGACGGTGCCGTCGGGACGCAGAACCGCCGGTCCGATCTCGTAGCAAGAAGCATTCGGCAATTTGGAAAACGTATCGCCGGCGAGCGACCAGTCCCCTGTGGTGGGATTGTAAAGCTCAGATTCCGTGCCATTGTTCATGTCGACGGTGAGCACGTCTCCGGTGGGCAACAGAGTCCAGCCCTCCTCGGAGTTTTGATCCGCTTTGCCGGTGCCGGTGATGGTCCAGGTGAGAGTGGTCTCGTCGAGCAGAGCTTGCTCCAACTGGTTTGGGGTGCATTCGGAACCGGCATAACCGCAGTTTCCCAGCATGAAGGTTCCATTGGGCAGCACGACACTTTGCGCGTCGCCAATATGAGTCCAGCCCGAAGGGGCTGCAATCGAGGTCCAAGTGTTGGTGGCGGGATAGTAAATCGCCCCGACGTTGGTTTCCGATTGACTTCCGTCATACTCTCCGCCCTCGACCACAACGTTTCCGTCGGCCAATACGGCAGAGGCAAAGTATAAGGGCTCGTATCCGGCCGGAGCTGAAGCCAATTCGGTCCATGTACCGGCAAGATAGCTTCCCGTGCTGCTGGGAACGAGTTGCCACCACTTGACGCTTTGATACTGATGCACCATGACAGTTCCGTTGGTGAGCAGGAGCGCAGTGTCAGCGTCGAAGGTTGGAGAATTCGTGAGTGTCTGCCATTTTCCTGTAAGGTTTGATTCCTGGGAACTGGCGATACCCAAACAAACCAGCAGGGTCAGCGATGCGATTGCGAGTGTTCGTAAAACCTTCATTTCATTCCTCTCGGGGTCTTTTGATTTATCGAATCTTATTTTGTCGAACCTGATTTATCGAACCTTGTTTGTCGAGCGTTGCTTAATGCGTTGTTTCCAGAGTGCACAGGACAGAGAGAGATTGCCTGGGTTGAATCTCTGTCCTGAAAAGCCGAAGCCGCAGGATTATACCGCGTTCTTTGGGCTTCGGCTCCACTTGTGATCAAGATTTGACAATTAATCTTGTGCCAGCTTCGAGTTTGCAAAATATTGCACACTTGCGGGTTAGCAGCGCGATTAAAGCCTCGTTTCTCTCTCGAAAACCGAGTTCTCGCGGAGGCGTCGCAATTCCTATTCTTCATCCATTCCAGAATCGTCGTTGTGCGGATCCGCTTCGATTTGTACTTCGGGTAAGTTTGCGGCGCGGAGTTCGCCATTGAGCGCAGGAAGATCGGAGGTCTTGAGTGCATCCCAACGCTTCATTATGTCTTGGGCATTGTGTTCTGTGGCCGCGACCGCTTCAGACTGCGCTGTGGTTGGTTCGGCATCGGCCTGCCAGACTTGGCCGTACAAGGCTGCGACTTGCCCGTTCACCTGCGGGAGAGTGATTTCAGCGGCGTTTGGTGCTGCGCCGGGTTCTCCCAGAATCGCCGCGAGCCTGGTGTGGAAGGCTTCGATGGAGACGCGGGCCGTGCCGGTGGCTTGCTGGCTCAATTCTTTCAATGGCTCGTCAATCGATCCAGCTTGCATTACGGCCTTCGAGGTCTGGCTCAAGAGCGACGCCAAACGCACTTCCTGTTGAAATTTCTTCTCAAGGCCCGCTGCCGAGACTTGAACGCGAGGGTCCATCTTGACCGTGAAAGGCGCGGAGTAACTCTTTCCGTTCGCGGTGAGGCGCGCGGTATAAGAGCCGGGCAGAGCGGTAGGACCAAGCGGGTAACGGGGTGTGTCTCCGGGAACCGCGGCGATGGGATACTCGTGCCGGGGGGAAACGGGCGCGGGATAGTGCAGATCCCAAATCCAGCGGTGCATGCCGGCATCAGTTGGCAGAGCACGGAAATGACGCAACCAATAAAGCGGAATGAGTTGTTTCTTGAGATCGGCTACGGTGACGTCGGGCTTGTCGTCGCTGGAAAATTTGCGGACGAGTTGGCCGCGCGCATCGAGGATTTCGAGAGTTACGGGAGTCGACGCGGCATGCGAGAGGAAGTAGTCGATGATCGCGCCATCGGGCGGGTTTGCGGCCGCAGGCTCGTCGGGCGGAAGCGGTGTGTCGCTGTTGGTATCGCGTTGCACACGGTAGGCAAGGGCTGGAGCGAAAAGATGAGCGTCTGCGGCCGCTAACCCAGCGGCTTCGCGCAACGGGGTAATGTCGTCCAGAATCCAGAACGAACGGCCGTGCGTGGCTACGATCAGGTCGTTCTCGTGAATCCAGAGATCGCGCATGGAGGTATGCGGCAGATTCAGTTGCAGCGATTGCCAGTGATCTCCGTCATCGAACGAGACCCAGACTGAATTCTCAGTTCCGGCAAAGAGCAGGCCCTTGCGAACGGGATCTTCACGGACCGTGTCTACCGGGCCGAAATCAGGCAGGCCCGTCGTGATCAGCTTCCAGTTTTTGCCGCCATCGTGCGTGCGGTAGATGTAAGGCCGCTCGTCGTTGATGCGGAATCGGCTCACGGACGCGTAGGCGGAATCGTTATCGAAATGGGATGCACTGATCTGTGTGACTTTGCTCCATGGCGAGAGTTCTTTAGGAGTGATGTCATTCCATTTTGTGCCGCCGTCGCGCGTTTGCCAGATCAGGCCATCGTCGGTGCCGGCCCAGAGAGTGTTGATGTTCTTGAACGAAGGCGCGAGCGCGTAGATGACTCCGCGTTTCTTCTCGGCCTCTTTCGGAATGAGATTGCCCACGCTGGCTGGGACGCCGGGATTTTGACGCGTGAGATCATCGCTAATGGCTTGCCATGAATTTCCGCCGTCGGTTGTTTTGAAGAGCACATTGCTGGCGAAATAAAGCGTGTGCGGGTCGAGGGGCGAGAACATCGTGGGCTCGCTGCGGTTGGTGCGGTACTTTGAGCTGCGAAGCGGGATGGGCGTGACGTTCTGGACCTGGCCGGTGGACCAGTGAAACTTTGAGACCTCACTTCGACCACCGCCGTAGATCACGTCGGGATCGAGTGGATCGGGCGCGACATAGCCATATTCAATCACTCCCACGGGATGCCACTCGCGAAAAGTAACGGCGCCGTCGTTGCCGCGACTGGAGATGCAGACCGAACCGCTCTCCTGCTGGCCTCCGCAAACGCGATACGGAAAAGTGGGCGTGACCGAGACGTGATAAATCTGCGCGGTGGGCTGGTTGTACCAGGAACTCCACGAGGCTCCGCCATTAACGGTAACCAGCGCGCCCTGGTCGCTGACCAGTAGAATAATGTTCGGGTTGTTGGGATTGATCCAGAGATTCTGATAGTCGTCGCCGCCGGGAGCGCCGCGGAATCCGGACCAGGTTTTTCCGCGGTCGATCGACTTCATGGTTACGGTGCTGGCGCTGTAGATTACATCTTCATTCTTGGAATCGACTCGGGGAATGGGAAGGTCTCCGCCACCGATTCGGCCGGACGGGCGTGGATCGTCGGTTGCCTTGGACCAGCTTTCTCCGGCATCGTCGGAGCGGTAGACGGAGAGGCCGCCAGAAGCGGTTGATAGCGTGGCATAAAGACGCCGAGGGTCGCTGGGAGCGATCGCGACATAAATCTGTGAAAGATCTTTCGGCAGGCCGTTGGAAAGAGGATGCCAGGTTGTTCCGCCATCGATTGATTTTAACAAGCCGCCGCCGGTTCCGTTGACTTCGTTGCCGTCTTCCCATGGCCCTTCTCGGACTTCCCACATCGAGGCGTAAATCACGTCGGGATTAGAGGGATCAATCTCTACGTCGGAAGCTCCGGTGTTCTCGTCTTTGTAAATTGCCTTTCGCCAGGTTTGGCCGCCATCTGTCGAAAGGAAAAGGCCGCGCTCTTCATTCGGGCCATAGGGATGGCCAAGCACGGCAGCGAAGACTCGATTGGGATCGCGAGGGTCGATGGCGAGTGCGGGGATCTGAAAGCCGTCGGTTAGGCCGAGATGAGTCCAGGTTTTTCCTGCGTCAGTGGATTTGTACATTCCATTCCCTACCGAAAGATCAGGGCGGTGCAGGCCTTCGCCGCTGGCGACATAAATGACGTTGGGATTCGAAGGCGCTACGGCGATGGCGCCAATCGATTGCGTGGGCTCGTCGTCGAAGATCGGGATCCAGGTGCGGCCGTAGTCGTCAGATTTCCATACTCCGCCGTTGACCTGTCCCATGTAGAAAACATTCGGCTGGCTTGGAACGCCAGTGGCCGCACGAGTGCGGCCGCCGCGAAACGGGCCGATCATCCGCCAACGCAGTTCTTGATATGTACTTTCTGGAACTTGCTGGGCGGAGCTTGATGCGATTGGCAGCAAAACCGAAACGCAGACGAACAGACGAACGACAAGGTTGGATCTGGTCACTGGGCCCCCTAACTCTGAACTGCAAACTAGACAGAATAAACTAAAACCGCAGCGATGGCGGGTGGCGCAGTTGAAGTCTAGCGAATCGCGGCCAAGGTCTGCTCCATACCGCCGGCCTTCGGGGCTGGAGTGGCTCCTGACTGACTGGCAACCCATGCGCCGACGCGGTTGGCGCTTTCATTGACTTGCACGAGCGGCGTTCGGCGCAAATATCCATGCACGAGCGCGGCCGTGAAGGCGTCGCCAGCGCCGACCGTATCAGCGACTTTTACTTTGAAGCCTGGATGTTCGCTGCATTCGTCATGAGATACCAGGAGGCTTCCACTATTACCTCGGGTTACGCAAACCAGCTTTAGATCGTGCAAAGACAGCAATCGTCGCGCCGAGTCTTCCTCGCTGCGATGTTCCAATTCGAACAACCGCATGATCTTGGGGAGTTCTTCATGATTTACTTTGACGATGGTTGCGAGCTTCATCGATTCCCCGAGGATTTGCGCAGTATAGAAGTTCTGCCGGAGGTTGACGTCGAAGACTCGCACTGAGTTTGGTTGCGAAGCGAGGACAAATTTGCGAATGGTGGCACGGCTGTGCTCTGAGCGTTGCGCCAGCGATCCAAAGCACACAGCATCGGCCTGTTGCGCCAGCCTCTGCCATTGCGGCGTCCATTCCAGAAAATCCCACGCGACTGACTCGGAAATTTCAAAGCGCGGCTGGCCGGCGGCATCCACCTCGACCTGAACAGTCCCGGTGGGATGATTGGCATCTTCTTGAATGAACGCGGTAGGGAGAGCGAGTTCACGAAGGCGGAGAAGCGCCTCTTCCCCCAGTTCATCCTGGCCAAGGCGGCTGGCTGGAATTCCTTCATCTCCGAGCAGGGATGTGATGAAGGCGAAGTTGGCGGGTGCTCCGCCCAGTTGTTTGCCGGCGGGCAACAGATCCCAGAGCAATTCGCCCAACCCAACGATGATGTGCTTTCTGTTCGTGATTTCTTTCACGTTCCCGGTTTACGGATAGCAGATTCGGCGGGTTTCGACCGCGAGTAGTCTAGCAAGATTTCGGCCGGTGCTCCGGCTTTCGTTTTTGCCAAGTCGAAGGTTATCAACCGTGGGGAGAATGCAACGTTTTCCCTTGACAGGGGGAGCAGGGCCTGTAAGATAAGGAATATTTATTCATAGCAATGAATAAATATTCATGATGAATAAAACCCTGCGACAGCGAGCCGTTTTGGAAGCGTTGCGGCAGGGTCCCGTAGGCAGCCAGGAAGATTTGCAGCGGGCGTTGCGCAAGCGGGGATTCAAGGTGGGGCAGGCAACGCTGTCGCGGGATATTCGCGATCTGAATCTAAGCAAGACGGCCGCCGGCTACACGCTGCCGCAAGGGGAAGGCGCTGGAGCCCTGGCTTTGCCCCCGGTGCAGCGGCTGGTTCGAGAGTTTGTGCTGGATGTGCGGCCGGCGCAGAACCTGCTGGTGCTGAAAACGATTGTAGGCAGCGCTCAGCCTGTGGCGGCGGCGCTCGATGACCAGGAATGGGAGGAAGTGTTGGGAACGATTGCCGGTGACGATGCGATCCTGATTGTTTGTCCCGACAAGGACGATGCCAGGAAGGTTGCGGCACGGATCGAGGAGATGCTCGGCTGATGCCGGCGAAACTCAAAAGCGCTGTGATCGGAGCGAGCGGTTATTCCGGCCTGGAACTGACGCGCATTCTCGAACGCCATCCGCGGCTGGAAAAGCCATTGCTATTTCGCCGTGAAAACGGAAGCGATGGGGCGAAAGATTTGGCGGACGTATTTCCGGAGTTGTCGGGCAACGGAGGTTATCCGCTGCGACCGCTGTCGTGGCCAGAGATGAAGAGGCAGGGTGTGCAGGTGCTTTTTCTGGCTACGCCGCATGAAGCATCGCGGTCTCTTGTGCCGGAGGCCATCGCGCAAGGTTTGCGCGTGATCGATCTGAGCGGTGCATGGAGGCTGAAGCAGCAGCAGCACCGTGCCATCTACTCGTTTCAGGACGCGAACGCAATCAGCGCCGCGGAATTAACAGCCAAAGCTGTGTATGGCCTGCCGGAGTTGAACGGAGATTGCATTGCGGCCGCTCAGTTGGTGGCGAATCCGGGATGTTACGCGACCTCGGTGATTCTTGCGTTGGCGCCTCTGCTGAAGGCCGGATTGGTTGATCGGGAGCGGGGAATTATTTCTGATTCGAAATCGGGAGTTTCGGGAGCGGGCAAGGCGCCTACGTCGCGCACTCATTTCGTTTCAGTGGCGGATAATCTCTCCGCTTACTCGGTGTTCACTCACCGGCATCTGGGAGAGATGGTGGAGCAGTTGGGGTTGGAGGATGCCGAACTGACTTTCACTCCTCATCTGCTGCCGATTCCGCGCGGCATTCTGTCGACCATCTATGTGCAGCTGAATCGCGCGATGAAGCCCGCGGAAGTGGAATCGTGTCTGCGTGATTTTTATTTGGGCAGGCATTGGGTGCGAATATTCGCGACGCCACAGCTGCCGCAGTTGCAGTTTTCGTTGCACACGAACTACTGCGACCTGGGTTTTTGCCTGGCGGAAGACGGCCGGCGGCTGGTGCTGGTTTCCTGCGTCGACAATCTGCTGAAAGGCGCGGCAGGGCAAGCCGTGCAGAACATGAACCTGATGTATGAGTGGGAAGAGCGGGAGGGTTTGCAGTGACAATCGTAGTGAAAATTGGAGGAGCGGCGATTGAGGATGCGGCGACACTGCGCAAGTGCGCGCGGTCGATCGCGGAACTTGCGCAGGATGGCCACCGAGTCGCCGTGATTCATGGCGGCGGCAGTGCGCTCACCCGCATGCTGAATCGGTTGGGAAAGAAGAGCGAGTTTGTCGAAGGGCTGCGCGTCACAGATGCCGAAACTCGCGATACTGCGCTGATGGTGTTGGCGGGAATCATCAACAAGAAACTGGTGGCGGCGATTCAGTTGGCGGGCATGCCCGCTATTGGATTCTGCGGTGGTGATGGCATGACGTTCCGCGCGCGAAAGAAGTATGTTCACGGCCGCGACTTGGGATTTGTCGGCGAGATTTGTTTCGCTGAGCCGTGCTGGATCGAAGCATTGTGGCAGCAGGGAGGCATCCCGGTGATGGCTTCGATGGCATTAGGCGCCGACGGCGAGTATTACAACGTGAATGCCGATGAAATGGCGGCAGCGTGCGCCGCGGCCTGCCACGCCAACACGCTGATCTTTCTCACCGACGTGCCCGGAGTCAGGGATGCTGAGGGAAGCGTAATGCCGTGGTTAAGCACGAAGCACGCGGCCGAACTGGTCGCAGGTTCGGTCATCAGCGGCGGCATGCTGCCGAAGTTGCACGCCTGCAGTCAAGCGCTCAAACAGGGCGTGGGACGCGTGCGAATCTTGCCCGCAACCGAGGCCGAGGTCTTGCCTCAGTTTTACCTAACCAAGCTTTCGTGCGGCACCGAGGTCACTTATTCATGAGTCAGTCGGCAGCAGTTCGTTACAAGTACAAACCGCAACCCGCGGATACGCAGGTTCAACGCAAGGAGTCAAAGTTGAATAGTCACGTACAAGGCAGAGTTTCGGCGGCCACTCCCGAGAGAGTGCCGCAAGTGTTTTGGTGCCCCGATCTGGTTTCGACCCGCGATCTCGGTCCCTCCGGGGTTGATGCGGTTTTGCATCTGGCTGGCATCATGAAATCGCGTCCAGCGGATTTTCGACGGGCGCTCACTGGCAAACAGGTCGTCATGTTTTTTGAGAAGCCCTCATTGCGAACGCGGCTGACGTTTGAGGCGGGGATGGTGAGCCTGGGCGGTACGGCGATGTTCGTCGATCAGACTCACGAGCGGCTCGATGCCCGGGAAACGTTGAGCGATGTGGCCCACAACCTTGAGCGCTGGGTGGACTTGATTGTGCTCCGCACTTACTCCCAGCAGACAATCGCGAGCATGGCGCAGCATGCTTCGATTCCAGTGATTAACGCGCTCAGCGATCTGGAGCATCCCTGCCAGGCAATGGCCGACTATCTCACGCTGCTGGAGCGATTCGGAGATCTGAAGAACCGCTGCCTGGCCTATATAGGCGACGGCAACAATGTAGCGCACTCGTTGCTGCTTACTTGTGCGTGTCTTGGATCGTCGATTCGCGTGGCGACTCCGGATGGCTATGCGCCTAATCCTCAAATTGTGGCCGATGCGCGCGCCATTGCTGCGGAGACCGGCGCCGAAATCCAGTTGTTAACCGATCCGCACGAGGCAGTCGCGGGAGCGGACGCTATTTACACCGACGCCTGGACAAGCATGGGTCAGGAAAAAGAAGAGCGCAAGCGAGCGCAAATCTTTCCGCCTTATCAAGTCAATTCAGAACTAATGGCGGAAGCCGCGCCCCACGCGGCGTTCATGCACTGCCTGCCGGCGCATCGCGGGTTCGAAGTGACGGACGCGGTGATAGACTCGCCGCAGTCGGTGGTTTTCGAGCAGGCGGAGAATCGCCTGCACGTGCAGAAAGCGATTCTCTATCTGCTGCTGGGCGGCAGCGATTGTCTGCCCGCAAGGAGTGCTCATGCCTGAAAACATTGTCCTCGCCTACTCTGGAGGCCTCGATACCTCCATTATTATTCCGTGGCTCAAGGAGAATTATTCCTACAATGTTATCGCGATGGTCGCCGACGTGGGCCAGGGAGATGACATTGAAGCCGTGGTCGAAAAAGCCTACGCCACCGGGGCAAGCAACGTGATCGTCGAAGATTTGCGCGAAGAGTTTCTGACGGGATACGTTTTTCCGGCACTGCAAGCCGGCGCGGTTTACGAACATAAGTATTTGCTGGGGACTTCCCTGGCGCGTCCTGTAATCGCGAAGCATCAAGTCGAAGTTGCTTTGCGCGAAGGAGCGACTGCCGTGGCGCATGGCTGCACCGGCAAGGGAAACGATCAGGTGCGCTTTGAGTTGACGTATCAAGCGCTCGCTCCTGAACTGAAAGTAGTCGCGCCGTGGCGTGAGTGGACGCTGAAATCGCGCGAAGATTGCCTGGATTACGCTGAGCAGCACGGCATCCCTGTGGCAGCGAGCCGCGAGAAGATCCACAGCCGCGACCGTAATTTGTGGCACTTGAGTCACGAAGGCGGAGAACTGGAAGATGCCGGCAATGCGCCGCTGCCTACAACCTGGCAGATGACCCGCTCGCCTCAGGACGCGCCGGACAAAAACGAGCAGGTTACGATCGGCTTCGAAAAAGGAATTCCGGTTTCTGTAAACGGCATGAAGCTTGACCCGGTTTCGCTGGTCGAGTTGCTGAACGAAGTTGGCGCGCGCAATGCCATCGGCCGCGTCGATCTGGTGGAGAATCGTTTTGTCGGGATCAAGTCGCGCGGTTGCTATGAAACTCCCGGCGGCACGCTGCTGATCGCTGCGCATCGCGAACTGGAAGCGCTGTGCCTGGAGCGCGAGGTTGCTCACTTCAAACAGCACGTAGGATTGAAGTATGCGGAACTCGTCTACTTCGGTTTGTGGTTCACTCCGCTGCGCGAGGCGCTGGATGCCTTTGTCGTGAGCACGCAAAAAGAAATGACCGGCAGCGTGACGCTGTCTCTGTACAAGGGAAACGTTTCGGTAGTGAGCCGCGAATCGGAACATTCGCTCTACCGCACCGATCTATCGTCGTTCACCATGGGCGATGATTACGACCAAAAAGACGCAGAGGGCTTCATCCGCATTCTTGGACTGCCCTCGCGCGTGCGTGCGCGTGGCCGCGTGGAGGTTGCGCGATGAAGATGTGGTCGGGCCGGTTCCGGCAGTCGCTGGACCCGCAATTCGAACGCTGGCAGCGATCGTTTGACTTCGATTGCCGGTTGCTGCATTACGAACTGGCGGCGAGCGGAGCCCATGCTCGTGCCCTGAAAAACGCCGGCGTTCTGTCGGCCGACGAACTCATCGGCATTCTGCAAGGTCTGCAACAGATTGGCGAAATGGCAGCAGCTTCCAAGGACCTTATGCAAGACGATGAGGTCGAGGACGTGCACCACTTCGTTGAGAAACAACTGGTGTCGCGGATCGGCGAGGTCGGCTATAAGCTGCACAGCGGACGAAGCCGCAACGAGCAGATTGCTACCGACCTGCGCCTCCATGTGCGGGCGGCGATCGATGAGCTGCGAGGCGAACTGGCCGACGTGTGCGGAATTTTTGCCGACCGCGCCGAACAAGCCGGCAGCGCCTCAATGCCCGCTTACACGCATTTGCAGCGCGCCGAACCCGTGCTGGTTGCGCACTGGCTGCTGGCCTATGTCGAAATGTTTTTGCGGGACGCCGATCGCCTTGCCGATTGCCGCAAGCGTTTGAACCTGTGTCCGCTGGGGTCGGGTGCTGTGGCCGGAGCGACTCTGGCTCTCGATCGTCCTTTCATGGCGGATGAACTCGACTTCGATGGCCCCACGGCGAACAGTATCGATGCCACCAGCGATCGCGATTTTGTTCTCGAATTCGTCAATACACTTTCGCTGCTCGCGTTGCACTTGAGCCGGTGGGCGGAGGAAATGATCATTTTCTCCTCGCAGGAGTTCGGCTTTGTCCAGTTGCCTGAAGCCTATTCCACGGGCAGCAGCGCCATGCCGCAGAAGAAAAACCCCGATCTTCTGGAACTGGTGCGGGGCAAGACCGGCCGCCTGATCGGAAACGCCACCACGCTGATGATTACTTTGAAAGGTCTGCCGCTGGCTTACAACAAAGACTTGCAGGAAACACAGCAGCCGCTCTTCGATGCCACCGACACGGCGCTCGGATTACTACCGCTGGCCGCTGGCTGGATGAAGGTTGTGGAGTTCGATCACGAGCGCATGAATCAAGCGGCCAGGTCGGGATTCATGAATGCGTGGGCCGCAGCGACCTACCTGGTCAACCGCGGCGTTCCGAGCCGTCTCGCACACGAACACGTCGGCAAGGCCGTGAAGCTGTGCGTCGAAAAGAACTGCGAACTGCAGGATCTAACGCTGGATGAGTTGCGCATTCTGCATCCAGCCTTCGACGAGAGTTTTCAGGACTGCTTGAAACCGGCTTCGGTGCTGGCGATTCATGATGTGGTCGGCGGCACCGCGCCAGCCCGAGTGCGGCAAGGGATTGCAACGGCGAAGAAAAAAATCGACTCTCTGCGCGAGGAGGTCAATTTCCATGCGCACGCGTAAAGCCACTTTGCCGGATGCCAAGCACATCCACGAACTGATCTCCGCCTATTCGAGCGACGGCACCTTGCTGCCGCGGACGCTCGCTGAGATTTGCGAGAATGTACGAGATTTCGTCGTTCTCGAAAACGACGGCCGCATCATCGGATGCGGAGCGCTGCATCTTTACGGCACGCACCTTGCCGAGATTCGTTCGATCACCGTAGGGCCTCGGGCGCAAGGTCACGGCGGGGGCAGCAAGCTGATGAAGGCTTTGATGGCCGAGGCCAAGCGGCATCGCGTGGATTGCATTTGCCTCTTCACTCGCGCTCCTGAATTTTTTTCCCGCCAGGGATTTGTGATGGCACGGCGGGAAGATCTTCCCGACAAGATTTACAAGGATTGCCACGTTTGCCCCAGGTTTCACAGATGTGACGAAGTCGCCATGGTGCGGGGCAAGCTACCCACATTCGCCATTCTGCCCGAGCCGGCGAACTGGCTGGTGAAGCTCGAAGCTTTAGCGCCTTGACCGTGAGCGAGCCGCTCCTAAGTAGTCCGGCCGGGGCCAATCTCCGGCACTGCCATCCCTAAAATAGAGCGCGAATCCCTGTTC
>Ga0209420_1000947_pt1 | contig 14361 bp, 14 predicted proteins | sample BlaSpr_A8_OM1_O1_FD_187972 | JGI IMG/M metagenome (GOLD analysis project Ga0209420, IMG submission 187972) | Forest soil microbial communities from Thunder Bay, Ontario, Canada - Black Spruce, Ontario site 2_A8_OM1_O1 (SPAdes) (version 2) | ecosystem: Environmental > Terrestrial > Soil > Boreal... | reverse complement strand
CAAGTCAATACGGCGAACAGCCACACCCGTGGAGAATGGACCGGATTGAAGACTGTTGTATTTATCGAAGAATGGCGAGCCTAGAACTCCGCCGGGATTGCCCAGGTTCACCTTGTTGAAAATATTTCGAGCCGAAGCACTCAGCGTGAAATTGTAACGGCGATCAGAGCCCGGACCGCCGAACGAAGGGCCACCGCCGAAAAGAGGACCACGCGGACCGCCCCCACCACCGCGACCTCCGCCTCCGCCACCTGGGCCACCCTGGTTCCCCTGATTGCCTGCGGTACTCTTTAGCTTCGGACCGAATCCGAAAGTCTTACTAAGCCGCAGGTTCAGGGCGACGTGCGAAGGGCCGGTTCCGTAGTTAATCGGCACAAGCTTTTCACCTGCCGTGGGTGCGGCGTCGAACGTGCCCAGCGGCGTGCAATAAATATTTGGATTGCTGCAACTGGCTCCGGGAGCAAGCGCCGGACGGTCGTTGAACTGCGAGTCTCCATTCAAATCGCTGCTGGTCGTAATGTTGAAGGGCGAACCGGACCACGCCACGAAAAATGGGCTCAGGCGAACGGCGTAAGGCATGCCAATTGATCCGCCTAGAAACAGGCGCTGGCGGATATCGAACGACGCCCGGCCGTAGTCCTGGCTAATGTCGTAGGAGTTCGATGCAAAGCTTGTAACCCCCGCAGTATCGCTGTTGGCAGAGTTGAGCGTGTAGTAGCCAAATAACTGAAGTTTGGTGCCGGCGCGAATATTGGTGTTCACGATCAGCTGGTTCTGCCTGAACACGCCTTCGGAAACGTATTGGTAGATGTTGCCTGCGTTCGGGTTCGGCTTCACACAAGGATTGCAGGGTGTGCCCGGATAGGGCGCGTTCGCGTTGATGCTGACGAGTTGATCGAAGCCGCGAGAATTCAGATAAGTGACCGACAGAGTCGCAGACTTCGTGAGTTGCCGCTCCACGCTGATGGCCGACTGCAGGGTATACGGGGCATACAGCGAGGGACTGATCTGGTAGACCGTTGAAGTACTGGAACTCACGGTGCCACACGTGGCGAGGGACGATGGGTTGAAAGGCTGATCAATTCCCGGGAAACAGGTGGGATTATTAATGACGTACTCTTGCTGGAGAATGCCGTTCAGCCGGTACGCCTGCAGAATCTGTGTCTCCTGGAAGCGGTCGTAGAAGATTCCCATTCCGCCGCGAATCACAACCTTGGGGGGACCACTCCTGCCGCCGACGCCCCAGGCGAGGCCCAGCCGCGGCGCAAGGTCCACATGATCACGGATGTCATTCTGAACTTCGTAGCGCAACCCAAGGCTGAGAGTGATATTTGACCGGACCTTCCAGTCGTCCTGCACATACAGACCGGCGTCGTACGTCGTGACCGCAGCGTTCGGATTGCAGGTTGTGAAGGTGCCATTCGCAGCGCACGCGGTAATGAAGAGTTGCGTAGCCAGCGTTGGAGTGCCGGTAAGCGCAAGCTGGTGCGCCGCATACTGGTATGAAATGGGACAAGGTGGGTTTGGATTGGGATTGGTTAGAAGATTAGCCGTGCAATTAGCGGGCGTATCCGTGGCTCCGTTTAACGAGGAAAATGTAAACGTGCCGTTATAGCCGGAGGTAGTGTCGCTATCCTCGTGTTCCGCGCGGAAGCGGCCGCCAAACTTGGTGGTGTGATTGCCGTGAATCACCGACGTGTAGTTCTGCAGCTCGTAGTGATTCTGGTAGTCGGTGGTAAGAGTGCCGTTGCCGCCGCCAGTAAATGCTCCCAGTACGCTGACTTCTGGATTCACGTCCAATGAGGTCTGGCCATTGTTATCACGGAGAAATTGAAAACGGGTTTCGTTGACTACCTTTGCCCCGAAAACCTGCGTGTCGCCGATCTGAATCGTGTGTTCGGTGGTAGTGGTGTCGTAAGCCTGCGAGGGCAAGGTATTCTGGCCAATGCCATCGTTGGTCTCTGTGTCCCGGTAATACTGATAACGTACGGTTAGCGTGTTGTTCTTAGTGATTGCATAGTCGAAGCGCGGCCCGATGTTGGTGCGTTGATGCGGCGTCGGAATCGACTCCAAAACCTGAACGGGATTAAAGTTCGGATCGAGAGTCTCAGCATCAATGGCCGAGAGGTCGTTAATATTTCGCCGCTGGGCGCTGACAAAAAAGGAAGAGTTCTTTATCCATTTGACCGGGCCCCCAACACTTCCGTCGAATTGGACAGTGTAATAATTTGGCTCGGCGCCGGCGAACGGATCGGTCGTATTGAACGCCGAATCGTTTCCGCTGATCTGAAACTGGCCATGGTAACTGTCGGTGCCAGGCTTGGTGAAGATTTCAATGCGGCCGTAACCAAGCTTGTCGTATTCCGCCGAGAACGGATTCTGATTAATGCGAATCTCGCGAATCGACGACTTGGGAGGAAGCTGACCGGCAGTGAAGCCGTCGATGTAGAGTTGGCCGCCGTTCGGGCCAGCCGACGGCCCGGCCAGCGCCTGCAAGTCCGTGAGTAATTCGTCGGGATCGTCCGGCAGCGCGTCGAGTTCCTTCCCCGAGATGATAATCGCGCCCGCGTTGTTCGCGGGATTCACATCGACGGTCGGCACTGAATCGGACACATTAATCTTCTGCTCCTCAACCTGGATGTTCATCGGTACGTTCAAGCGCAGGGCCTGACCCGCAGCGATGACGACATTGTCGTTTTCGTAGAGAGAGAATCCGTCGGCAACTACGGTCAGCGAATACTGACTGGGCGCCAACGCTTTGAATTCGTAGTTTCCCTGGCCATCGGTTTGCGTTTTGATGGGGGTGGACGAGACGGCGGCCGGGGTCATGATGACGTTAGCTTTCGCGATAGCGGCGCCGGAAGGGTCGGTGACCTGCCCCCGCAAACCGCCGGAAGTCACGGGGGCCGCGGCTGTTTGCGACACGCTGAGGGTCGCCCACTGCAACAACAAGACAAATACTGCAAAGCACTGGACCAGATAGAGATTGTTACGAACTTTCATTCCACCATTCCGTTCCATAATATGAGGCTTCGGCGTGATAATCCCTGACGCGGCATTTGAATTTCGAGAAGAACAAACTATGGTCCCCCAGCGTCGCCCGCGGGACCACCAAGGCTCCAGGGCGCTAGCATCATGGCCTGGCCGGCGTTGGGCGCGGCTTGCAGAATGGGCTCGACGCCGCTGACCAATTGGATCGCGGTGCCTGTGCCGGCAGTACCCTCGGTCGAGACCAGGATCACGGCATCCCCTTTATGCAGGTCCGCTAGTGACGAGGCGGGCAAGCTGCTTAGCATCCGCTGAAGATCTGGAGCGCCGCCGCCGGAACGCCCGGTGCCCGCACTATTTCCTCTTGGGCCTGCTCCACCCTCAGCCGTTGAACCAGGAGAAGTTGAACCAGGAGAACCTGTCGCACCCGCAGCTTGGGCGGAGTTGGTTTGGCCGGGCGCTGCGCCGGACCCGGCACCCGAAGCGCCCGCTCCTCCGGCCGCTGCTCCTTTTAAGCGCGCGGCAATTCGCTGAGCCATCTCAGGGGGCAGATGCCGAACTTGCGAGTCCGCTGTCACTTTCACGAGCACCGTTTTTTTCGACAATAAATCCTGAACGCTGAGAGTAGACGAACTTGCATCGACAGAGTTGACGGTACCGGCGACATTGCGGAACGATCCGGAAACAATTTCTTCGGCGGTCACTTCGCTGCCGTCGGCGCTGCGTTCGCCACGCGCTCGCACCTGGTCTCCGGAATGAATTTCGTGCAGCGTGCCAGGCTTGGCGTCGTCAAATTTCACCGAGTCAGGGGCATAGCGGCGAATCACCGTGGTCTGAGAGGCATGAATGACAATGTTTTTCTTTCCCGCAAAGCTGGTGACCGAGATGGTGACAGTTCCCGCGGCGGGATCCACGGCCCCAACCAAGCCCCCTACTCCACGCTTCTGCCAGTCCTGCAGATCCTGCTGGTGTTTAGCGTCAAGGTCGGAGCGTTTCATCACTACTACAGACGAAGCTATCAGCGAGGCGTTATCGTCAGAAGTCTTGCCCCCGACCAAAATGCGATCGCCCACCTGAAGATCCTGCAACTGGATGGGCGTTGCGTTCTTCAGATCTTTCTCGCCGGGAGGAATGCGGACGATGCGCGCATTGTCCTGAACCGTGACCTTGATTTCTGGCCCAGTGTCAGGGGTGAGAGTAATCGCCGTTCCGTTAATGGCTTTGATGGCGCCAATGCGCCGTGCGACCGCGCTTGTCCCAGCGGCTTGCTGGGTCTGCTCGCCGGAGGGTGTGGCATAACAGAAAGCCGTCTGGATGCCGGTGACGCTCGCGGTGCAGAGTGTGATCGCCAGAAGGCGGCTGGTGGTTGCGTTCATACGCCTCCTACTAATTTACATGGTGCATCGCATAAAACCGTGAGATTTACAAAGTTTTACTTCTGCTTAGAAGATGTAGGGACTTTCATGCGTCCGATAGAACGCGGCTATTCTGCGACCAGAAGGTTCTCCGCAAAGGGCCATTGCTCATCGATCCATTGCGCCTCGCAGCGGAAGCCGGCGATGCTTGCCATAGAAAACACCTCTTCCGGCGAATATTTGTGGCTGCTTTCGGTCCAGATGGTTTCGCCTTCGAGAAACTCAACGCGAAGTTCAGCGGCGGGAATATGCACGGTCTGTGGGCACAGGGATCGCAGATGCATCTCCACACTGCGCGCCTCATGGTTAATTTTTGCCACGTGCTCAAACTGAGCGAGATCGAAGTCGGCATCCAGCTCGCGATTGATGCGAGCCAACAGATTCAAGTTGAAGGCCGCGGTGACGCCCAGTTCATCGTCGTATGCCGCCAGCAGTTGAACGCTGGATTTTTCAAGATCCGTTCCGAGAAGAAGCGAGTCTCCGGGCAGAAGAATGCGCCGCACTTCGGCCAGAAACTCAATGCCAGCGGGGCGATCGAAGTTCCCGATCGTGCTCCCAAGGAATAACACGAGCAGATGTTGGCCGCTCTTCCGCTGCGCAGCCACTTCCAAAAGTCCGTCGAGATATTCGCGCTCGAAGCCGAGGATGCTGATGGACTCGATGTCGCTCAATTCGCGCTCACACATGGCGAGAGCGGACGCGGAAATCTCGATGGGATAGTAGGCGGTGCGCTGACGCCGGCAAAGAGCTTCGAGGAGATGGCGAGTCTTTCGGCCGCTGCCGCTGCCAAGTTCGGCCACGGATACCGGAGTCGCCAGCCGTTCGACGATGCCATGGCAATGCCGCCGCAGCAGGCGTTCGTCGGCGCGAGTGAGCCCGTACTGCGGCAGATGGCTGATCACCTCGAATAACGCGGATCCGACGTCGTCATACAAATACTTCGACAGCAGTTCTTTCTGGCCTGGCTTGGTAAGCCCGGTACGCACATCCGCTGCGAATTCGTAGGTTGCGTTCGGAGTGATGGTTTGAATCAGCATACTGGCTCCTTATTCATCGCGAAGCGTTCATCGTCAGACGTTCATCGTCGGCATTGCCGATCAGCGGCTCACGCAGCGAAATCCGGCATAAGCAAATTGGTAGTGCGCCTGGAACCAGTTGCGGAACGCAGGCCGCAACATACATGCCGCGGTGCGCGCCGATCCGCCCTTCAGCACAAAGTGTTTGCCGTCGAAGAAATCGGCGGAGTATCCCCGGTAAAACGGGAACGGCTCGAATCCCTCAAACGGAGCGAACTCGGTCGAAGTCCACTCCCAACCATTGCCTAAGATGCCATGAACGCCGAAAGCGCTGCAGCCTTTAGGAAACGCATTGACCGGAGCGGGACTCCAGCGTGCGAAATCAAAGTTGCCGAAGGTGGCGTCCGGAGTTTGTTCGCCCCAAGGGTACGTCCGTTCGCCGCCGTGTGCAGTGCCGTATGCAGCGCGCTGCCACTCGACTTCGGTGGGCAATGACTTGCCTGCCCAACGCGCATAAGCTTTCGCTTCCGCCCGGCTTACGTAAACGGGCCAATCCAGCGGCAGCGGGATCTCCTCGAACATCGTGCGGTAATGCCACTGTTCGCCTGCATGCTTCCAGAAAGCCGGATGAGAAATTCCCTGCGCAGATTTCCAGTTCCAGTCTCTATTCTCTTCGCCGTCGCCCCAGTACGCGCGGGTTTCATAGCCGCCCGCGTTCATGAACTCGAGATACTGCTGGTTCGTCACCTTATACCGGTCAATGGCAAAAGCCGGGAGACTGGCGACGTGACTTTCATACTCGTTGTCCCAACCAAATGAATCGCCGCCGCGTGCGAGACCGAGTGTGATCACACCTGCTGGAATTTCTACGCTGCCGTGATCCACCGGCGGCGGCGTGCCTATTGAGGATTCGACTTGCTTCACCTTGCGATCGAGCGGCAATTGATGCAGCATGTAGGCCAGCGTTTCCGCATGCATCAGGCGATGCTCAATGGCCACGTTGAGCAGAGTGCTCAACGGAAATCCGTCGCCGGTTGGAAGGTGGGAATCGCTTAAGGCGTCCGCAAGTTTCTCGTCCAGAACGGATCGGATTTTTCGAACGTAGTCGCGAACCGCGGCAATCGAAGGCCAGTCCGAAGGCTTATCTGTGGGCAGGCCGCCGCCGACCGGATCGATGCCGAAGGCAAACAACCGGTCGAACTCAGCACGAAAACTCTGAATCCCAAACACGCGCTCGTGAAAAAGATTCCAATCGAACGCCTCAAGATGACCAATATAGAAAACAATGCGGTGGCGCTCCGCAATGGGGCGGTCGTAAAGAGAATCGGGCTTGACCACGGCAAACAGGTCGTCACTCCGCTGACGGGCGTCGGCCAGTAGTTCCATCAGTTCGTGGCGAACAGTACTGTCGTTCTGCGTGGCTAGCATTCAGCCCTCCTAAACCTACTCGTCGAGGACTCATCACCGATTCCGGCGGCCTCTGGTCAGAGTGCAAGGGATTCTATGCCACCGGCGGTCCGAGTACCATAGGGTGATGTCTTCACCGCTATTTCATGTCGACGCCTTCACGTCCAAACCATTCGCCGGCAATCCGGCCGCGGTTTGCCCTCTTAAGCACTGGTTAGATGACGACTTGCTGCAAGCGGTCGCAACTGAAAATAATCTCTCGGAAACCGCTTATTTCGTGCCTGCCGGCGATTACTACGAATTGCGTTGGTTCACGCCGCGTTGCGAAGTGAAGCTATGCGGGCACGCGACGCTGGCCTCGGCATTCGTGATCTTGCGAATTCTCGAAATCGGGCGTAATTCCGTGCGCTTCGAGACGCATTCCAGCGGCGCCCTCACCGTTTCTCATGACGGCAACTTGCTCGCCATGGATTTCCCCGCGATTGCACCATGGGCTTGCCCGACTCCGCCGGATGCGCTGATCGAAGGTCTGGGGAAGACTCCCGCAGCGGTGGTGCAGATCGAGGACAACTACTTCGCAATCTATGATTCGCAGGAAGAAGTCATGCGCATTCACCCGGACTTTCCTTTGCTCGAGAAACTTCATCCCGCGGGAGTTGCGATCACGGCTCCGGGCGAGAATTCCGACTTTGTGTCGCGCTACTTTGTACCCAGCTACGGCATTCCGGAAGATCCCGTGACCGGCTCAACCCACTGCTCATTGGCGCCCTACTGGGCGCATCGACTGGGCAAGACGAACCTGCACGCACGCCAACTCTCCGAGCGGGGCGGCGAACTGTGGTGCGAAGTAAGAGGGGAGCGAGTAATTCTTAAGGGCAATGCAGTGCTGACCTTGCGAGGCGAGTTGCTGATCTGATTCACCACTGCTCAGGGGTTCCAGCTCGCTCTCTCGGCGGAACATCCGAGGTGGCTGTCTCCACACAAGATCTACTGGACCAATCCCTTGCTCTTTAGGAATTCGTGCGCGACATCCTTCACATCGCGGTGCTGACCGTCCAGAGCGTAATTCAACTGCTGCATCTCCACATCCGAAATCTTGCCGCCTAACTCCGAAATCGCCTGCGCAACTTCCGGATGCAGATGCTCAGTTTGCTGGCGGATCACAGCGACCGCCTCGTAGGGAGGAAAATAGTGGCGGTCATCTTCGAGAACGAAGAGATCCAGCGCCGGAATCAGGCCGTCGGTAGCATTGCCCGCAGCTATATCAATCTGGCGATCTTTCAATGCGGGCGCGAGCAAGCCCAGATCCATAACGCGGGGTGGGGAGGCAAAGTGCAGACCATAGGCCGCGGCCAATCCAGCATAGCCATCGGGACGCTCCATGAACTCGTAGCCGAATCCCGCTCGCCATTGCGGAGCGAAACGAGCCGCCTGCGATAAAGTCTTGACGCCCAATCGGCGCGCGTCATCTCCTCGAATCTCCATGGCAAAGGTGTCGTTGAACCCAAACGGCGGACCAAGCGTCAGGCCAATCCGCGCTTCGTATTCGCTTTTAACACGCTGGTAAACTTCCGCCCTATCGCCACCAACTTTCTGCTTGAGGATGGCGGTCAGCGCAGTACCGGTGTATTCCGGATAAATATCAATGCGCCCGGCCAGCAGCGCCTGCTGGCAAATGTAAGTTCCGGCGAGATAAAAGCGGCGCTCGACCTTCAAATGTGTGTTCGCTTCAATCTTCTGGGCCAGCAGTTCGCCGAGGATCAGCGACTCGGTAAAGTTTTTGGAGCCGACCACAACGCGATCAGGATGCGACGACGCACACGAAGACAACAGCATCGCCGAAATAAGAAGACTCCAGCAAACTGGACTCCACGACACTCGGACCACGCAATGTCTTCGCCGATACCGTTTCATCGTGGCCGCAATCGTTTTTCCAGCCATCCCAGGCCGAAGTCCGCCGTCAATGCCATGACTGCCGCGGGAATCGCTCCCGCGAGGATGAGCTGATTATTTACCATGGCAAGACCACGAAAGATGAATTCGCCCAAACCTCCCGCTCCGATCGCGGCAGCGATGGTCGCCAGTCCCACCGAAACCACGACCGCGACTCGCACCCCGGATAGAATCACGCTCAGCGCCAGCGGCAATTCGACTTGGAACAGGAGTTGCCGGCCGGTTAGTCCCATGCCGCGCCCGGCTTCCACCACGGCAGGATCGACTCCGCGGATTCCCGTGTAAGTGTTGCGGATGACGGGCAGCAGCGCGTAGAGAGTCAGCGCCAGAATCGCCAGGCGATCGGCGCGGTCGCCGAGCCAAGGCACCGGCAGCAAGAATCCGAAGAGAGCCAGACTCGGAATCGTCTGAATTATGTTCGCGGTCCCCAGCACCGGCTTGTTCCACACCGGCCAGTGCGCACTCAGTATGCCCAAAGGTATACCTATCAGCACCGCGAGTAGTGTCGAAACTCCCACCAGCCAGAGATGCTCCAGCGTGAGTTCCAGCACCTGTTCGTGATTCTGCAAAAGGAAGTGTAAGAGGTTCATGACGCGCCTCGATTTGCTTCGGGTTCCAGTCCGTCCCGAAAAGCTCGTACGTAGGCCGCGGCCAACGGATCACTCGATCGCAGAAAATCTTCCGGAGAAAGAACCGTGACCAGGCGGCCGGCTTCCATGAGAGCGATGCGCGAACCCAGACGCAATGCTTCGCGCAGGTCATGCGTGACGAAGACCACCGTCTTGTTCAAGCGTTTCTGCAGCGAAAGAAACTCGCGCTGCAATTGATCGCGAGTGAGCGCATCGAGCGCGCCGAAGGGTTCATCCATTAAGAGAATTGCAGGATCGGCGGCCAACGCCCGCGCCACTCCTACGCGCTGCCGCTGCCCGCCCGAGAGTTGGTGCGGATAACGCGAGGCCGTTTGCCTCTCCAACCCAACCATCCGCAATAATTCTTCGACACGCTGATGTATCCGCTCGGCGGGCCAGCCCTCGATCCGCGGAACGAGGCCTATATTGCGCTCCACTGTGAAATGAGGAAAAAGGCCTATATCCTGGATGACGTACCCGATGCTTCGACGGAGCCGAATAACGTCGCCTTCCGCAGTGGGCGAGCCATTCACGCGTACTTCGCCGCCACTCGGCTTAAGCAGCCGATTTACTAATTTCAGTGTGGTCGTCTTCCCTGAGCCGCTGCGTCCCAGCAAGACCAGCGTCTCTCCGCATTGTACTTGCAGATTCAACCCTGAGAGCAACCGCTGACCGTTAGGCAGCGCATAGGCCACATCGCGGAATTCAATCACCGGGCTATTGGCAACGTTTGCTTCCATATGTTGTTGAACGCAATTCGTTCAAACTTGCTCGGTCTAACATCCTCATACAAATATGTTCGGTCCAACCAGCCTCCCACCATATCATCGCGCAGGCCGCATCCAGAGAGCTAATAGACGACATGACACCCTCCCGCTACGATCTCCTAGGTAGGTTGTGAAAATTTCTTTGGGTATGAGTGTGTCTGCTCTACGCAATTCTCTTTGCTGGGTGATGGCTCTGCTGTGTCCGCTGTCGTTGCTGGCGGCCGACACGGGCGGCGCCGTCGTCCATAGCAAGGGCGGAGTATCGGTGAACGGGGCTGAGGTGGCCGACTCCACTGCCATCTTTCCCGGCGATGTGCTGGAAACCAAACCCGGCTTCGTCGCCAATCTCGACGCCGACGGATCGTCTGTCCTGATTCAGGCGGAATCGGTGGTAAAGTTTCAGGCCAACTCCCTCAACCTGGAACACGGAAGCGTCTCCGTAGGAACATCCACGCGGATGAGCGTACATGTGAACTGCATCAGGATTGAACCCGTATCAAACGACCGGACGCAGTTCGACGTTACTGACGTCAGCGGCACGGTGCAGGTTGCCGCTCACAAGAGTGATGTGAACATCACGCAAAGCACAGTGGTGCGAAAAGTAACGCCAGAGGGCAACTCTTCCGCGTCCTCGATCGTGCATGAGGGACAGCAGGCGTCGCGCGATGAAGCGGCAGCCTGCGGAGCCGCGCCGCGGCCCGGAGGACCCCTTAATGGTTTGAACACAAAGTGGATCGAGATCGGCGCCGCTGCCGGCGGAGGAGCGTTGGCGCTGTGTCTGCTCCTCTGCAAAGGTTCCAAATCTACCAGTGCCAGCCCTTCGCAACCATAAACCATCAGTGCTTGAGTGGGAAATTCTTTGACCTTCTGCGCTTTTCAGGCGCGCAATCCTGGGCAATATCCGCAAATGGAGCGTATACTGAAGATCTTGACCTCGAAGACACCCTAACAGCACGTTGCGCCTTCGCGATTGAGAAATTCCCTGAAAGGCGTAATGGCGTATCAGATCTTAGAATCTTAAAACCTTTGAAAGCCAGTTCCTGCAATCCTAAAAGCATCCGTTTCTCGGCTCATTTAGCCTTAAATCAGGAGAGAAAATATGTCTGGAATCAATGGCGATAAAGCGAGATTCAACCGGCGGCGCAGGCAGAAGATCAGCCGCCGTCAAAGCACCGGAAAGATGTTGAAGGCCTTGGCTGAGAAACACCTGGTGGCCCCGGCGAAGCAAGCCAACCTTAAAGAGAAGGTCGCATGACAACTCCCGTCCTCGCACTGCCCCAAACGGCGCCGGATGGCGTACCAGCCAGAAAGAAGCGCGTACTCCTGCTGGACACGTCGCAGACGAAGCGTGATTTGCGGGCCGACGTGATGCGCAAGCTTGGAATTGAGGTGGATTGCGCGGCCGACGTGATCGAGGCGCGGTGCTGGTGGCGCGCCGACTTGTACAATCTGGTGCTCATTAACGTTGCCGGAGAAATTGACAGCCGGGACAAGTTCTGCACCGACCTTCGCAGCGCCGTCCCGCCGCAGAGAATTGCTTTCTTTGTGGGCGGACCCGAGTATCTCGCAGCTGCGCCTCATTCTGACCATGCGCCCGCGGAGCCGGATGCGGACGCGCTGCACAAGGAGATGGTCGCAGCACTGCTCACTCAGGATTTGCTAAGCTCGTCGCAACAGCGATGGGGAATCATGGAAGCGTGCCGGAAAATTTCCAGCGTACGTGCCGTCAGCGAAGCTCGAACCCGCGCCATACGCGAAACGCCCAGACCGTCGCGATGGGCTGAGGCCATCGAACATCATTCCGTTCCCTCACCATTACAACCCTTTTTCGCAACAGAGCCAGTTGCACAAGATGCAGTTGCGATAGAAACTACCGCAGTTGAAACGGTTGCGCTGGAAACAGTCGCCCCAGAGACAGAAAGAGAAGAACTCCTATGAAGAACTTATACGTCGGGAACTTACCTCACAGCACCACCGAACCAGAGTTGCGCGGCTTGTTTGAAGCGCATGGCGCAGTCGAACGCGTCAGCATCGTCACCGACCGCGAAACCGGTCGCGCCCGCGGCTTTGGCTTCGTCGAAATGACCAATGCGGCGGAAGCCGACAAGGCGGTTGCCGCATTGAATGGAACAGAACTTGGCGGCCGCGCGCTGAAGATCAACGAAGCGAAGCCGAAGACCGATGCCCCTCGTGGCGGCGGTGGCGGTGGCGGCGGAAAACGCTTCGGTGGCGGCGGCGGTGGTGGCAGCCGCGACGACTATCAGGGGCATGCGCGCCAGCCCCGCGAACCCCGCTGGTAGTTCGACCTGCGGCCCGGTTGAGAAAGGGCGCGGCTTCCAGCCGCGCTGTGGACGCCCGCAAAATCAACAGCGCCTTTAGCCGCTGAGCGGACGGTCGATCAGCAAGAAACGATTGGAGACTGTTATGCCAGGACGAGGTCGATCAAGTTTTACCAAACGCCAGAAAGAACACACCCGACAGCAAAAACAACGCGACAAGGCTGAACGCCGCATCCAGCGCAAGGATGAACCTTCGGGTACGACGGGAGATTCCAGCGAACTGGACCTGGACGAATTGCAAAGGCACGCCGCCGAGCAAGCCGCGCTGTTTCAAATGGGGGATGACGACGCTAATATTTCCAGTATTCCCCGTGAACGCGAGCCGGAGAAAACCGAGCCGTAACGGTTTAGTCTAAAAAGCTTTACAGAACATATAACTCAAGTAAAAGGGGCGCATCTTACGACGCGCCCCTTTTACTTGCTCTCGATTTTGTAGGCTCTTATGCGAACACTTCGCCCGGCAACCTCGTCAGCGTCCGGCTGGCGAGCGTATTTTGAACAACATGCTCAGACCGCTCCGCATTCGTCCAATCCACCTGCTTGCGTTCGATTTTCAACTTCAGCGCGCGCTCGATGTGCCGTAGCTCGATGACCTCGCCGCCAGCCACGAGGCTCGTAGCCAGCCCCTCCGAGCCGGCACGCCCCGTCCGTCCGACGCGATGAATGAAATCCTCCGCCATCTTGGGCAGATCGTAGTTGATTACATGTGCGACGTCGTCGATGTGCAGGCCGCGAGCGGCCACGTCGGTGGCCACCAGGATTTGATAACGTCCCTGCTGAAATCCGCTGAGCGCTCCATTGCGCTGCGATTGCGAGCGGTCGCCGTGAGTCATGGCGGCCGAGAAGCCTTCGCGCACCAGTTCTTTGGCCAGCCGTTCCGTACCGCGCTTGGTGCGCGCAAAGATCAGCGTTTGACCTTTCTCGGCGTAGAGTAATTGCCGCAGTACATCCGGTTTCTCGGCGGGCCGAACTTCATACGCTTGCAGCCGCACGCTTTCCACCGGCTTCAGCACGGAACCGATGGCCACGCGCACTGGATCGCGCATAGCATCGTGTACCAACCCTGCTACCGACTGCTCCATCGTGGCCGAAAAACACAGCGTCTGGCGGCGTTGCGGCAATATCGCCAGGATGCGCCGAATGGCTGGCAGGAAACCCATGTCCAGCATGCGGTCGGCTTCGTCGAGCACCAGGATTTTAACTTCGCGCAGGTCAATCAGCCTGCGCGTAATGAAATCCTGCAGGCGCCCGGGAGTCGCGACCACCAGGCTCGACCCGGAGCGCACAGCCTGTATCTGCGCCTTTTCGGAGACGCCTCCGATCACCAGCGCAGCTTTTGATAGTCCGTTGCCGCGCAGTTTTTCGTACTCTTCGTTGACCTGAATCGCCAGTTCGCGGGTAGGCAGCAAAACCAGCACGCGGACTTTCTGTGAAGGTTCGCGCTGCAGCATCTCGATGATTGGAATCAGAAACGCCAGCGTCTTGCCGGTTCCGGTCTGCGCCGTAGCCAGTACGTCTTTGCCCTCAAGGGCGTAAGGAATAGCCTGCGCCTGAATCGGCGTAGGGATGATGAATTGAGCCGTCGCCAGCCTCTGCTGCAACGCAGAGGAGAGCGGTATTTCCGTAAAACTTGTCATTCGTAATTGTTCTTTCTGGAGGGGCCTGATGTGTACACGTATAGTGAGTTTTCCAATGCCGCTCTTATGTTTTGATTTACGCTGAATAAACGGCGGGCAGGAAAAGCGGAGATGAATCTTGATCCAACAGGATCACCGCGTCACGAGCAAACCGTGGCAGTAGCGTTAAAAACATTATAGCACAAGATTCAGTGCAGCGGCCGGGGGACA
>Ga0209420_1000946_pt1 | contig 14362 bp, 12 predicted proteins | sample BlaSpr_A8_OM1_O1_FD_187972 | JGI IMG/M metagenome (GOLD analysis project Ga0209420, IMG submission 187972) | Forest soil microbial communities from Thunder Bay, Ontario, Canada - Black Spruce, Ontario site 2_A8_OM1_O1 (SPAdes) (version 2) | ecosystem: Environmental > Terrestrial > Soil > Boreal... | reverse complement strand
CACGAAAATCCTTGTCGCGGGTTTAGTCGTGCTAGCGCTCGGCCTAGCATTAACGCCGTTCATGACATCGGGTTTCGGCCTCATCGTCTCCCTGGGCGTCCTTGCGGCGATCGGCTCCGGCGCGGGCAGTTTCTCAGTGCTGATCGGCGCGGCAGCGCAGCACCTCACGAGCGATAAACGCGGCAAAGCAGCCGGCATCATCAACGCGGGGGGATCGTTAGGGCAGTTCGTTTTCGCTCCAGTCGTGCAAACGCTGATCCGTACGCTCGGATGGATGGGCGCGATGTGGTCACTCGCGGTGATTGCTGTGGGCGCGCTGCCCCTCGTAGGCGTCGTGAGTCCAGCAGGTCGGGCGCGCGCCGGCACCGGCACCGGTGCCACTGGGTCCGCGCCATGGCAGGCCGCGCGGGATGCGATCGAAGATCGCAGCTATTTGCTGCTGAACGCGGGCTTCTTTACGTGCGGATTTCACATTGCGTTTCTGGTGACGCATCTGCCGGGGCAAGTGAATCTCTGCGGCTTACCGCCCACGGTGGCGAGTTGGTCACTGGCGCTCATCGGGCTCGCCAACATCGTGGGTAGTCTGATTGCCGGCTCGTGCACACAGCGCTTTCGCAGCAAGTACATTCTCGCCGCGATGTACGGCTCGCGCGCGCTGTTGATCGGTTGGTACTTGGTAGCGCCGAAAACCAACTGGACGTTCTATGGCTTTGCCGTTGGCCTGGGGCTCACCTGGCTGGCCACCGTGCCACCCACCGCAACCATCGTGGGAAAGCTTTTCGGTGTCCGTTACTTGTCCACGCTGTTCGGCCTCACTCTACTTTCACACCAGATCGGCGGTTTTCTTGGCGCTTATCTCGGCGGTCTCGCGCTGGTTCGATTCGGTGATTATCAGTGGATGTGGTACGCAGATATGGCTCTGGCGGCTGCCGCTGCGGTCATCAATTTGCCGATTCGAGAGGCTCCGATTGCGCAAGCACCTTTGCTTGCATAAATGAGTGAAGTTGGCTGAGCGCGGCAGGCAAGTGAGCGAGTGGGTTGCGTTGAAGGCGTCGGAGTGGAGGTAGTGATGGACGGAGAACTGAGAGAAGCGTCGCGGTCGAGCGTACTCATTGTGGGCGTGGGCGCATCGCGCGGCTTGGGCGCTGCCATCGCGCGCCGCTTCGCAAGAGGCGGACATCCGGTGGCGATTGCGGGGCGAAATGGGGAGAAGCTCGAGGCCACCGCCAGCGAATTGAAGGATGCGGGGGCGACAGTGACTTATATCATTGGCGATGCAGCGCGCGCTGAGGACGCCAGGCACTTCGTCGCCCAGGCCGAGGCGCTCGCGCCGCTTGCGGTCGCGGTGCACAACGCGGGCAGCAACGAGCCCGCACCGTTTCTGCAAGTAAGCGAAGAGCGCTTCACGAGACACTGGCGCGAGCATGCGCTTGGCGGATTCCAGCTGGCGCAGGCGGCCATTCCCGCCCTGGTCGAGCATGGTGGCGGGTCACTGTTCTTTACCGGCGCCTCAGGCAGCCTGCGCGGAAAAGCCAATTTTGCACCCTTTGCATCCGCCAAGGCGGCGCTGCGCAATCTGGCGCAGAGCATTGCACGCGAATATGGGCCGCAAAACATCCACGTTGGTCACGTGGTGGTGGACGGCGGAATCGAGGGCGATCGCCTGCTATCCCGCGTGCCTAAACTGAAAGAGCAGCGGGGGACGGATGGATTGTTGCATCCCGATGCGATCGCTGACGCGTATTGGGACATGCATCACCAGAACCGGAGCGCCTGGTCGCTCGAGCTGGACGTCCGGCCCTGGAGCGAAGACTTCTGAGTCAGTGACGGAGCATGTCGTCGAAGGCTAGTGGCTCTCACGAAAGGAAATTCTCATGATTCGCAAAGCATCAGCTGTTTGGCGCGGCACTGGCCGATCGGGGACCGGGGACATTTCTACTGAATCAGGCGTGCTGGAAAAGACGCCGTACTCCTTCAGGACACGATTTGAAAACGAGAAGGGAACAAATCCGGAGGAGCTTATCGCCGCCGCCCATGCTGGTTGCTTCACGATGGCGCTCGCGTTCGGGCTTCAGACTGCTGGCGTAACCGCGACTGAGCTCGCCACGGAGGCGGCGGTGACCCTGGAACCGGAAGGTCAAGGCTTTCGCATCAGCCGCTCGGCGTTGACCCTGCGAGCGAAGGTACCAGGCGTCAGCGACGCGACGTTTGCCGAGCTCGCGCGCGACGCCGAGCGAAACTGCCCGGTGTCCAAGCTTCTCAAGGCAGAAATAACCTTGGACGCTAAGCTTATCTAAGGCCACCGAGTCCTTGTTCCGATGCAGACCAGTGCTGCGGTCGCGTCTCCGGCTTCGAGCGCAAGCGCAAACTCGGCGGGGGCTAACCGACAACATCATTGGATTTAGGCCTCCTGAATCTACATGTGCCCGGCGGCCGGCGCCCCATGCAGCCGGGCAGCGGCGTGCCCTGCGACAGGAGCATAGGACCCTCGCAATCGTGGCCGGCTTGCGGCCTTCGCTCCGTTGTGCGAACTCGCTACAATCCTAACTTCGAATCGTGCAGCGATGATCACTAACGCGTTGCCAGGTACGATCGGCTCGAGCTTCGGGATGGGGAGGACGCAGACATGTCAGAAGCGAAGGCCGACTCCACCGAGAATGCAACCAACCCGCTGTCGCGGCGCACTCTCGTCAAGGGGCTGGCGCTGGTGCCACTGGCGGCCGTGGGGTTGCCGGGACGCGGTGCGGCTGCGAGTGGCACTCCGGAGAGCGCGGCTACGCCGAGTGAGCGTTACACGCCAACCTTCTTCAAGGCAGACGAATGGGCCTTTGTTGTTGCGGCCTGCGACCGTTTGATTCCCCACGACGAGCATGGACCCGGCGCGGTGGAGCTGGGCGTGCCCGAGTTCATCGACCGCCACATGCAGACACCCTACGCCAGCGGCGATATCTGGTACATGCAGGGTCCTTTCGTGGAGGCGCCGCCGGAGTTCGGTTATCAGGGCCGGCTCTCGGTGCGGGACATCCTGCGGGTCGGGCTGGGCGCGGTTGATGCGCATTGCCGACGGCAGTTCGACGGCAAGACCTTTGCAACACTTGAGCCTGCTCAGCAGGAGGCGCTGCTGAAGTCCGCCGAGTCCGGCGAGCTGCAGCTCGAGGCAATCTCTTCCCGAGTCTTCTTTGCCGAGCTGTTGGCGGAAGTGCGTAACGGCTACTTCTCCGATCCCGTGCACGGCGGCAATAAAGGCATGGGGTCGTGGAAGATGATCGGCTACCCGGGCATGCGCGCGGACTATACCGACTGGGTCGAGGTCCGCGACAAGCCCTACCCGTTGCCGCCGGTGGACCTGGCTGGACGCAGAGGCTGAGGGCATGGCAGTTACTCAGCCGAAAGTGGACGCCGTCATCGTCGGCATGGGGTGGACTGGCGCAATCATGGCGAAGGAACTCACGGACGCAGGTCTCAGCGTCGTCGCGCTGGAGCGCGGGCCGGATCGGGACACGCAGCCGGACTTCGCCTACCCGAAGGTGGTCGACGAATTGGAAGGCTCTGTGCATCACAGGTTTCTCCAGAGTCTGTCCCGGGAAACTCTGACCGTTCGTCACAAAGCAGGCGATACCGCCGTGCCGTATCGGCAAATCGGCTCGTTCAAGCCCGGAACAGGCGTGGGTGGGGCCGGTAGCCACTGGTCGGGCTGCCACTTCCGTGCGCTGCCGGAGGACTTCAAGCTGCGCACCACCGTTGAGCAACGCTATGGGCGCCGCTTCATTCCAGCGGAGATGACCATTCAGGATTATCCGATCACGTATGAGGACCTGGAGCCGCACTTTGATCATTTTGAGCAAGTGTGCGGCACCTCCGGCAAGGCCGGCGTGCTCAACGGCGTGCAGCAGCAGGGCGGCAATCCCTTCGAGGGCTCGCGCCAGCGCGACTATCCATTGCCTCCGAATCGAAACTATCTGGGCGCCGAGTGGTTCTACAACGCTGCGCGCGAGGTGGGCTATCACGCTTATCCGATTCCGGCCTCAAACGCATCGGCGCCCTACGTGAATCCCTACGGCTGCCAGATGGGGCCATGTAACTTCTGCGGCTTCTGCAGCGATTACGGTTGCCTCAACTACTCCAAGGCCAGCCCCAACGTCTGTATTCTGCCGGTACTGAGGCTGCGCAAGCAGTTCGTGCTGCGCACCAATGCGCAGGTGTTGCGCGTGAATCTCGATCGTGCGCGCGCGCGAGCCACCGGCGTCACTTATCTGGATGCTCAGGGCCGCGAAGTGGAGCAGCCCGCCGATCTGGTCGTGCTGTGTGCGTTCTCCCTTTACAACGTGCACCTGATGTTGCTGTCCGGCATAGGCAAGCCCTACGACCCGATTGCTAACGCGGGCACGGTGGGGCGCAACTACTCCTATCAGAACCTCAACCGGGTCGTGATGTTCTTCGGTGAAGAAGTGCAGGCCAATGGCTTCATTGGCAACGGCGGCGCCGGCACGACCATGGACGATCTCAACGGCAAACAGCTGGACAACGCCAAGGCGGGCTTCGTCGGCGGCGGCATCATCTGGGCGCGACAGCCTGGCGCGGGACCCGTTCGCGGGATCACCGTCCCGCCCGGCACGCCGGGTTGGGGGAGTGCGTGGAAGCGCGCAATCAAGGAGTCATTCCGCCACTCCTTCTATTACGAAGTGCAGGGGGCGTGCATGTCGTACCGGAGCCACTATCTCGACCTTGATCCCACTTACCACGATGCCTTTGGTCGGCCACTGCTGCGTATGACGTTCGACTGGCACGAGAACGAGATCAAGGCATCGCAGTTCCTGGTGGGCAAAGCTGTCGACATGTGCAAGACGCTCAAGCCCAGGGCGTTGTCGGGTGATGCCAAGAAGACCGGCTCGCACTACAACATCACGCAGTATCAGAGCACCCATACCTGTGGAGGTGCGATCATGGGCGATGACCCGAGGACGTCCGCGCTCAATCGCTATCTGCAGTCCTGGGACGTGGCTAATGTCTTCGCCCCGGGCGCCAACGCCTTTCCACAGAACAATGGGTACAACCCCACGGGGATGGTCGGCGCGCTGACCTATTGGGCGGCGAAGGCCATACGTGAACAGTATCTAAAGGCCCCGGGCGCACTGGTGCAGGCCTGAAGGAGGCCGCGTGAGGACTTTCGTCCGCCGCGCTGTTACTGGCGGTATCTTGGCGTTGGTGGTTTTGGCGCTTGCAGCCGCTGTGCTCGCGCTGGTGCCGACGCGCACCCGCATCATCGTTGCCGGGGTCCCGCCCGACCCCGGCATGCTCGAGCGGGGCCGCTACCTGGCGCTGGCGAGCGACTGTACCGCCTGCCACACGGCGCACAACGGACCGGCGTTTGCAGGCGGCCGGCCCATCGGATCGCCAATCGGCGTGATCTTCAGCACCAATATCACGCCGGATCGCGAGACCGGCATTGGCGCGTATTCGCTCGCCGATTTCGACCGTGCCGTACGTCATGGCATCGCCCCGCGTGACGTCACGTTGTATCCGGCGATGCCGTATCCCTCGTACGCGCATATGAGTGACGCGGACATCGTTGCGCTGTACGCGTACTTCATGCACGGCGTGCCGCCACTTCGCGCCCAGAAGCGCCGCAGTGAAATTCCATGGCCGCTGTCGACGCGCTGGCCGCTGACGATCTGGCGCAAGCTATTTGCGCCGAATCCAGACGCGGTTGCGTTCAATGCCGCGCGCTATCCGGATCCGATCGTCGCCCGTGGCGCCTATCTGGTACAGGGGCCGGGCCATTGCGGAAGTTGCCATACGCCGCGAGCCCTCACGCTGCAGGAGAAGGCTTTGGATGAGTCGGGCAAATCCTATCTTGGCGGCGGACAGGTGATCGACGGCTGGCTGGCGGTCAACCTGCGAGGCAACCCTGCGGATGGCCTCGGGCGTTGGTCGAGCGAGCAGATCATCGCCACGCTTCGCAGCGCGCGCGACGCTGTTCATGCGGTGATTGGCGACGCGATGAGCGACGTCGTGGTGCACAGTACGCAGCATCTGAACGACGCTGACCTGCGGGCCGTCGCTGCGTATCTGAAGACGCTACCACCGGGCGCGCACCCGGCGTCTTCGTTTGCGGCCGACCCCGGCACCGCTCGCGCGCTGGCTGGCGGAGAGGAGGCCGGACGCGGGGCGCAGCTGTATGACGACAACTGCGCCGCTTGCCATCACAGCGACGGTCGTGGCGCGACGCAAGCGTTGCCCGCTATTGCCGGCAACTCGTCCGTTCTGGCAGCCGATCCCACTTCGATCATTCACCTGATTTTGCAGGGCAGCCAACTTCCCGGCACAGCCACCGCGCCTTCGCCTCTCGGTATGCCCGGTTTCGGCTGGCGCTTGTCCGACCAGGAGGTGGCGGAGCTGGGAACCTTCATTCGCCAGAGCTGGGGTAATCACGCGCCGGCAATCGCCCCTGAACAAGTGCAGCACCTTCGTGAAACCTTGGCGAGATGACCCCCGGCCGGATGGGTGCAGGCGCAGTTCGCCGCTTGCATCGCTTAATCGTGAATATGGTGCGACCGACTATCTCACCGTGGTCACCTCCCAAACCGCGGTCAGGCAGGCGTCCGTGAGTCGACGCGGCCGGGGCATCGAACTTGAGCGCGGACTAGGCAGCTCTTAGGGAATAGCCTGTGATGGCGGCAAGGTTTCCCAGCCCTCGCTGCGCCCGAGCGTTGCCAATCAGTACCCTCGTCCTCGCGGCCGCAGCCTGTGTTCGATGTTCAATGAATTCGAAGCGACCGCGGCAAAGGTCCGAAGGGACGTTTCCACCATGTGATTCGTGCTTTCGAGCTACAAAAAACCAATCGGCCGTCGGCGATGGTGGAATACTGAAGACTCATCTTGGCTTTCTGAATAGAAAGACGACCTGATCCGTCCTTCCCCGAATGATGGGGTCGAACACGGCTCGTTTGTGATCGTCGTCGGCATTTCTAAGCGCCTCGTTTTGCGCCTCTAAGACGAATCCGGCTGCCTCGATCTCACTCCTCATACGATCCGGATCGATCCGATGCAGTGTTTCCGTGTCTCTCAGTCCCGAGCCTGCCTCGGCGACGTGATCTATGACCAAGAGGACGCCTCCGGGCTTCAGCGCATTGAAAAAGGCCTTGTTTAGCTTCGAAGTGTCGGCCGGCCCCATAAAGGAATCGTGCAAGTCGTGGTAGTTCTGCGCCGTCCAAACGAAATCAAGCGCCTCCGGTAGATGAAAATCGCCCACCGCGGCGGTCAACACGGTTACGTTTGCAAAGCCGGGATCGCGCGAGATGGCTTGCGTTCCCGCAATCTCACGAGCTGGACAATTGGCCACCTGTTCCGATGGGATGAACGCATACACATGACCTGTTGGACCGACCACATCGCTCAGTATCCGCGTGAAATAGCCGTTACCGGGCATGAAGTCCACACCGCGGTCTCCGGATCTTAGTCCTGCGAAAGCGATTGCTACCCCGGGTTTTCGCATGGCATCGAGCTTGATCTGCTCCGCCGGCCGCCGAGGATCTGCAACGGCCGCAGCCACGTCCGCGGGGATCTCAACCCCCGTTACTGCCGAACCATCGACCGAATGCGCGGATAGAGCAACGAGCCCAATGAGATACCAACTCCATCTCGTGAACATATTCAGCCTCCTACCAAATCGCGCTCCGACCGGCGTACTCTGTCTCTAGCCTACAAGTTAAAGCGCGCTTCAAGTCAAGGGTCATCGGAGTTTTGGCCCAGGAGGCGATGGTTATGGCGACTCTGATGATCGGTCAATTGGCGCAACGGGCTGGTGTGGCAGCCTCTGCGCTGCGCTACTACGAAAGAGCCGGGCTGCTTCCGCCGCCGGCGCGTTCATCGAAACGGCGACAGTACGACCCAAATATTCTGGGCAGGGTTCGGATCATTCTTCTGGCGCGGAAGGCGGGCTTTACGGTGAGCGAGACGCGCGCATTCCTGAACCGATTTCCCGTGGGCACGACGCCGGCTGTTCGGTGGCGCGAAATGGCTAAGAAAAAGCTTGCGGAATTGGACGAACTGATGGCGCAAGTTGGACAGATGAAAGCAGTCCTCAATGCCAGCTTCAACTGCGAATGCCGTCACCTGGAAGACTGCGAGCGACTGGTCGCCGCGAAGAACCGTTGTCGCATCGAGCCGAATTCCACAACGACCGGCGCCGCGAAAGACCCCCTTCAGCGTCTACGCTCGAAACGACAATGGAGATGGTGACCGCCCGGCACCATGAAGTCGAAACCTTCACCCCCCAACTCCTGCTGCAGACGCCCACTGCGGCGCTCCAGCGTGGCTCTTGCAGCCTCTGCCGCGAGTCCGACGCATCAGGTCTGCAAGGTAGAGCATGATTTGGCTGGTGGCCAAAACGGAGGCGTCAATTGGCGCGTGACTAGTTGATCATCCGTGAGATCCAGACTTTGCTACTTCTGCTGGTGGCAATTGCTGCGGTCGGAGTGGTGGCGAAACGCAGCAGGATTCCACCAGCCATCCTTTTGGTGCTGACGGGTGTCTTTCTGGCGCTTGTCCCGGGCCTGCCGGCAGTGCGGCTCGCGCCGGAGCTTGTACTGCTGCTCGTGTTGCCGCCCCTGATCTACTCGGCTGCGGTTGCAATGAGTTGGCGAGAATTTCGCTTTAGTCTGCGTCCGATCTCCCTGCTCGCCATCGGTTGTGTTCTGTTCACGACCGTGACGGCCGCCGCGGCAACGCATTGGCTGCTGGGATTTTCCTGGCCGGTAGGGTTTGTCTTGGGTGCGATAGTCTCGCCCCCGGATGCGGTGGCGCCCCTGGCGATCGCCCGCAGGATGCAGCTCCCCAAGCGAATCTTGGTGATCCTAGAAGGGGAGGGTCTCGCCAATGATGCCACGGCGCTGATTCTTTATCGATTTGCAATAGTGGCCGTGAGCACTGGGGCATTCTCATTCGGCAAGGCGGCCGGAGAGTTTGCGGTCATTATTGCGGTTGAATTGCTGTGGGGACTCGCCGTCGGCTGGCTGATGTTGCGCGTGCGTCGCTGGGTCGCCGACGCGCAGATCGAGATCGTGCTCTCGATCTTGACGCCTTACATCGCGTATTGGCCGCCGCAGCATCTGGGGGGTTCTGGCGTGCTTGCCACCGTCGTAGCCGGGCTCTATGTCAGCTGGAACGGTCTCAGCATTATTAGCGCGGCGACTCGGCTGCAGGGTGTCTTTTTTTGGGATGTCCTCGTATACCTGATCGAGGGCATCGTATTTCTCATGACCGGCCTGCAAGCGCGCGCATTAATTATGGGCTTAGGCACCCATTCGTTGTCGTCGCTAGCCGGCTCGGCCGCAGTTGTCAGTGTTGTTGTGATCCTGGCTCGATTTGTGTGGATGTTCCCGGCAACCTATCTACCGCGCTGGCTGATCCCGTCGATAGCGCGCAAGGACCCGTCGCCGCCGTGGCAGTGGCCATTTGTGCTCGGATTCACCGGCGTTCGCGGTATCGTGTCCCTTGCCGCGGCGCTAGCTATTCCATTGACAATTAACGACGGCCGGGCATTCCCAGATCGCGATCTGATTCTGTTCCTCACGTTTTCGGTGATCCTGGTGACGCTCGTGGGCCAAGGTCTGTCGTTACCGGCCGTGATCCGGGTGCTCGGCCTCGCCAAGACTGGTGAGCGGGAGCTCCAGATCGACAGGACCGAGGAGCTGCTGGCACGCCGACAAGCCATCGATTCGGCAATCGAGCGTCTCGAGCGTCTCGCCGCGGAACGGGCGCTGCCCGATGACTTGGTTGAGCGGGTTCGAACACGCTATCGCGAACGCTTAAGGCATTTCGAGCGGGAAGAAAGTCACCAGCACCTGACAGACCCTTCCGATGAAATCGAGCTACTCCTGCTCGCAGCCGAACGGGAGCGGATCAATGAGCTGTATCGCCAGGGGACATTGAAGGATGAGGCGCGTCGTCGACTCGAGCGGGAGCTCGACCTGCGCGAGGCAAATTTAGCAGGCCACCAACACGAGGAGTGAACGACTCGGGGAAGGAGCAGTCAGCGCCCGCGGGTCCGCTGAATATTTCGCACTTGCCGCAAGGGTTAGCTTCGGCGTACCTGAGAAAAAAGCCTCACGCGCTGCTGGTGTTACTACGATCTAGCGACTTCTTGGTGTTTTGTCCAATTTGCGTTGCCGGCTCTCGGCCCGGCCGAGGGCGCTGGGATTGGCGCAGATCAATTCCATTTCTTTTCCGTGCCTCTGGCTGGACAGCCTGATCGCGAGGCTCACAGCACTAAAAACAAGCGCGAACAACACCCCCGTCGACCCGCAACGCCGCGCCGGTGATGGCGGATGCGAGCGGGCTGCAAACAAACGTTACGAGGCTGGCTATCTCCTCCGGCGTCTCGAATCGTTTGATGAGGGAGCTCGGGCGGACGCTGGTGAAGAACTCCTTCTCAAAGGCCTCGAAGGGTTGCCCGGCACTCAGCTGGCGGACAAAGTCCTCGACGCCTGCCGAACGTGTCGGCCCGGGCAGCACAGCATTCACCGTCACCCCGGTGCCCGCGCAAGACTCTGCCAGCCCGCGCGACAGCGCGAGCTGTGCTGTTTTGGTCATGCCGTAGTGGATCATCTCCTTCGGAATTTGAATGGCACTCTCGCTGCTGATGAATATGATGCGTCCCCACCGGCGCTGCTTCATGCCGGTAGCGTACGCGCGGCTCAGGCGCACGCCACTGAGCACATTAACTTCAAAAAAGCGCCGCCAGTCTTCATCCGGAATCTCTTCAAAAGGCTTCGGTTCGAAGATACCGAGGTTGTTCACGAGCACGTCTACCGCGGGGAATCGCACGAGCAACGCGGTGACCGCCTCCGCCGTGGAAAGATCTCCCACGAAGCTTTCGACACGGGCCGATGGGGTGGCTTGCCGAATCTGATCCACGGCTGCGGCAACCGCGGGTTCCGCACGACCGTTCACGATGACGCGGGCCCCCTCTGCTGCGAGCTGATTGGCAATGGCGAAGCCGATTCCTTTGGAGGAACCGGACACGAGAGCAGTCTTGGCAGTAAGTTTCAGATTCATAAATTTCTCGCGTAGCGCCGCCTCACGGATGTATGTGATTACCCCGGAAGCGATAGCGGGGTGTCGAATCCTTCCGGAATACAGTTCAACGCCTCGAACCGATATGGCAAAGATATCAAAAGACATCAAGGGAGGCTTTTTGGTCGGCTAAGACTGAGCTCCAGAACCTGCAGTCATGTACAGATTGCGTCTCGGTATTAGTGCAGCGCGCAACAGAACCGCAATGTCACCGCGCCTGCAATAGCATCACTTCGGGCCGCTTTGCGCTTTAAGGAGCGAACTCATGACATTACAGCTGGGCGACACTGCACCGGACTTCTCAGCCGCGACCACCGATGGTGAGATCGACTTTTACCGCTGGGCCGGCAAGAACTGGGTTCTACTGTTCTCGCACCCGAAGGATTTCACGCCCGTTTGCACGACCGAGCTCGGGTACGTGGCCCGGCTGAGGCCGCAGTTCGAGCAACGCCACGTGAAGGCTATTGGGCTTTCGGTCGATGTGCTCGACTCGCACCGTCGCTGGGCCCTCGATATTTTCGAGACACAGGGGAAAGAACTCAATTTTCCCATCATTGCAGATCCGGATCGCAAGGTGGCGCGTCTCTACGGGATGATCCATTCCGAGCACGACGAGCTGTACACGGTGCGGACGGTGTTCGTGATTGATCCGAACCGGAAGATTCGCCTGACCCTCACGTATCCGCAGACGACCGGTCGCAATTTCGATGAGATCCTGCGGGTGATCGATTCACTGCAGCTGACCGATACCCATTCCGTGTCGACGCCCGTTAATTGGCGTTCGGGCGACGAGGTCATCATTCTGCCCTCGCTCAGCGATGCCGAGGCGCGGGAGCGCTTCCCCCGGGGCTGGCGGGCTCTGAAGCCCTATCTGCGATTGACGGCTGATCCACGGTTGACGTCGGATGCCGAGTGGGACCGAACGGGTTAAAGGCGGTATCGCGGTCGCACGAAGGCACCTCTCTCTTAAGAGATCATGCGCGTCACCCGTCTGCCAGCCGCGCGCGATGCTGCGACTGTGAGAATGTGCTGCGAGCATCGGGTGGGTCGGCCCGAGCTTCTCCTTCCATCGACATTGGATACAAGGACGGTTCAACACGTGAAAGTGCTCTCCGCCGGTAAGCTTAAGGCGTTCCACCTGGCTGGCATGACAGGAAGCTTCAAACACGCGGCGCACCTGCTTTCGGTGACTCCGTCTGCAGTCAGTGCGCGCGTGCGCTCACTCGAGAGTGACTTGGGCGTCCAGCTCTTTAAGCGCGGGATTCGAAAATTGAGTCTGACTGAGGCCGGCGCGGACTACATCCGCGAGGTTGAAGCGACCTTTGTGAACCTGGAGATCGCAACGCGGGAGCTGCGTTTGCGGTTTGGTGCGGCGGTGCCTGCCGGACGTTTGCGCGTGCCCCGATCAGGAACCGACGTGCGGGGTTTCCTGCCCTCTGCCGAGCACGGGGCGGTCCCGGGACTGGGGCTGATGCGAACGGAGTGAGCGCAAAGCCTTGAATCCGCGGACTCCAGTGCTGCTTCCCTAAAAGCGCCGGTCACGCGGTGGGTTACTGCGCAACTGCGGACCGGTGAGCCGCACGGCTCCGACCCAGGCTGCTCACCAAGGGCGGGCCACTTCAGGCATGCCTCCTGCGGCTTGTGTTCCGCGGCACTTAAGTGTGAGCGCTCTGGTCTTGGTTATTCAGTAGACCCGCCTGGGGGCACGGCGGCCTGGATCGCAGGGAGGTAATACTGCATAGCCGAGCCATCTTTCTCTTTCCGTATAAGGCCGCGCACAACGAGTGTATTGCGCTTTCGGTCCTTGCTGTGGATCCGTGCGGTCTTCGCCTCATCAAAATTGACCTCGTCATGCGTGACCTCCTTGCGTATAGGTCATCGCGCTTCCTTCGAGAGCCACCCGTGGTATTTTAGATTCCGATCGACCGAGTAATAGCCGCGAAAAGCGCGTGCGTGTAACGGAGCACGACGAGGTGCCGGGTGACAACTCTTGTTGCCCGTCATGCGCGGCTCCTCGAGCGGAGTAAGACGCTGGCGGCGCCAGAATGACCCCGCCGGCCAGGTTCGGTGGCGGTCGGTAGGCTGACCGTTTTTAATCAACGGGCGCTCGAAATAAGAAGCCGTGGTCATATGCCGAGATCGCTCGCGGGTAACGTCGCACTCGTAGGCGGGTCACTCGCCGGGCTCGCCACGGCAATTGGCCTCGCTCGACGGGGAATGCCTGTAGATGTCTTCGAGCAAAATGCCGGCGAGGAGCGAGGCGGGACCGGGCTTGGCATCGAACGTGACCTCATCACCGCGACGACGGGCGTCGACGCACATGTTGACGGCATTACGAGTGCGCTGCCTGTAGTTAATGAGGGTTATCGTGACACTTCGACTTGGTTGGCCATCTATCGATGGCTTCGGGCGGTGGCCGACGCCACAGATCGACTGACTTTATACGAGTCCGCGCGGGTCGATACTATCTCATCTGACGATCGTGCGGCTTACCTCACTGGCCCACACGTCAATGCATCGGCCGACGTGGTCATTGGAGCGGACGGCTACCGCAGTGTGGTTCGAAGAGCCGTTTGGCCGGCGCGGCCGTTTGCTCCCTACGGCGGCTTCCTCATTTGGCGTGCGCTTGTAGAGGAATCATGGCTTCCCGCCCGGCTTCTTGACCAAGCGTCGCTGGGCGGCGGACGGTCTCCGCACGCGAAGACGGCACGTCTCGTCGTATACCGGGTCCCGGGGCCGAACGGCGAAACCTCGCGGGGAAAGCGCTCCATAACGCTTGCTTGGTACGACGCAAGCCGCACTCAGTGGCTGCGTGACCAAGGCTATCTCGTCGGCGAAGAAGTCATGGGGAGCGTTCCTCCCACCGCTATCGACGATGAACACCCAACCGCAGCCGAGTACTCGAGAGCCTTGCCGCAACCCGAGAGCTGCTGCTTTCAACGCGGTCACGATGATGTCTCCATAGCCGAAGCTGGACATTACTTTATAGCCCCCGGGTTCACCCACAGCCACACCCATTTCGATGCGACGATGTGCCGGGAGGGATCCTTTGCGGCTACGGAGTCACGAGCACAGTGGGGCTTTCTTCAGCCATATGCCCGACGAGCGCGGCGTCTTCACAGCCGTGCCGCGCCAGGGTGGCGAGGACCGACGCCACGGCTGCGGGGGTGCAGGTGACCAGGAGTCCTCCGGAGGTTTGAGGGTCACACAGCAGCGCGCGCTGCGCGCCTGTAATCCTCTCATCCAAGGGGACATCGTCCCCATAGGCAGCCCAGTTCCGCGCGGA
>Ga0209420_1000944_pt1 | contig 14380 bp, 10 predicted proteins | sample BlaSpr_A8_OM1_O1_FD_187972 | JGI IMG/M metagenome (GOLD analysis project Ga0209420, IMG submission 187972) | Forest soil microbial communities from Thunder Bay, Ontario, Canada - Black Spruce, Ontario site 2_A8_OM1_O1 (SPAdes) (version 2) | ecosystem: Environmental > Terrestrial > Soil > Boreal... | reverse complement strand
CGCTCGCGAGGGCAACCGTCGTCCCGTCCAATCCGAGCAGCGGTTCGGAGTCCATCACACTGACGATCGTTCTGAGACGGGATGACCAGGCAGGCTTCGAGAGTTATCTGCACGACATCTACGATCCGCACTCGAAGAACTTTCGCGAATTTCTGACCCAACGCCAGATCGCCGATCGGTTTGGTCCGCGCCGCGACGATTACGATGCGGTGATCAGCTATATCCGCGCGAAAGGTTTCCGGATCCTTCAAGGCTCCAGGAATCGATTGACTGTCACCGTGCGCGGAACTCGCGCGCAGGCGGAAAGCGCGTTCGACCTGCGAATCCACAGTTACAGGATCGGTGCGCGGACCTTCTACGCGAACGATCGCGATCCTGCCGTGCCAGTTGAACTGGCTCCGCTCCTGCAAGCGGTGGCCGGTCTCTCAAATTTAGCAAGACCAGAGCACGGCAAAGAGTTTCTGATACTGATAGTCCTTTTGGCTGGTGTCTGTGCCGTTGTTTTCACAGCTTTGGGATTCTTCGTACCGGGTATTCTCATTTGTTTCGGTGCCGGCGCCCTGCTTTCCGCTTACGCGGCGTGCGCTCTCGGATACTTTGGCACCGCTGCGGCGAACATTTGCAACCTCAGTAGCTCTTCTACCGTTCGAAGGCCTGACATAGCAGTCAACGGAACTGGCCAGACTATCGGCCTTATCGAGTTCGACACTTTTCAATCGAGCGACGTAGCAGATTATTTGAACCTGATCGGCAGTCCAACATTGATCAGCAATCTGAGCAACGTTCACGTCAACGGCGGCGCTACGCCCGGCTCTAATCAGGACGAAGTTTTGCTGGATATCGACAACGTGATGGGCCTCGCACCCGGCGCGAAAGTGGTGGTTTACGACGGCCCCTTTACGGGCGCCGGAACCAGCTTTCAAGCTCTGTTCAATGCAGCAATCGACGGCGGCTCGACGATTATCAGCAACAGTTGGGCGTACTGCGAAGACCAGACCACGCTAGCAGACGTCACCAGTATCGACTCGATCTTTCAGAACGCGGCTGCCGCAGGGATCAGCGTCTTCAATGGCACTGGCGATTCGGGCAGTACTTGCCTCGACGGCAGTCCCAACACGATCTCAGTACCGTCTGACTCGCCTAATGCGACCGCTGTCGGCGGCAGTTCGCTGACAACATCACAAGGTTTCGATTACGTCAGCGAAACCTGGTGGGACGGCTCCGGAAACACGCCTCCTACCGGACAGGGCGGCTTCGGGGTCAGCAAGTTCTTCGCAAGCCCGAGTTACCAAACCGGACTGGGCAGTTCGATGCGCTCTGTACCAGACGTCGTGGCCAATGCTGATCCAGAGCACGGTGTTTTTATCTGCCAGGCAAGCAATGGCGGCTGCCCCAACCAAAAGCTATACGGAGGAACCAGCAGTTCAGCCCCGAGCTGGGCAGCATTTACGGCGCTGCTCAATCACCTTTCGGGGAAAAACCTCGGCTTTCTTAACCCGCTTATATATCCGCTCGCGAGTACAGGCGCGTTTCACAACGCCACTTCGATGGACAGCGACTTCGCGCACGTAGGCCTGGGCTCGCCCAACCTCGACTATCTCTATCTGGAGTTGAGTGGTCAAAGCGGCGGACCAGCAAGCGCTACCGCATCCATGGTGAACGGTCTGATAGGCGCTAACCTGGCCCAATTGGGTGGGCAGTTTGGTTTCCCAGCGGACGGGAAGACGCCGGGCTACGTATCAGTTCATCTGTTGGATGCAAATGGAAACATAGTGAGCGGTAAGAGTATCCAGCTAAGCGCAAGTTCAGGAAGTTCCGCTACTATTTCTCCACCCAGTGGCGTTTCATCCGTGAACAACGGCTCCGTACTTTTTACCGTGACCGATTCGAAGCCGGAAAGTGTTTCATTTACCGCCGAAGACACCTCTGACGGTCTTCAACTGACACCCAGCACTGCGCCGGTTCTACCGTTCGTTACGCCGCCCGCGGCCGCCGCGAGCCTCGTCGCAGGACCGTCGGATGTCACCGCCGATGGAATGACGCCGGCGGATATCACGGTTACGCTGCAGGACTCGCTGGGGCGCCCGACTCCGGGCAAGCTGATCCAGATCTCGCAGACTGGCGGTAACTCGGTGATCAGCGGACCGAATCCACCGGTCACCAACGCCAGCGGTCAGATCGACTTCAGCGCAGTGGACTCGAACAACGAGACCATCACCTACTCGGCCGTCGATGTGACCGACGGCAACCTTCCATTTCCGGCGACCGGCACCGTCACCTTCAGCGACGCGCCGGAGCCCGGATGCTCGAACACCTTCGTCGCCGCGCCGGGGTATATCGCGCAGCCGTACGCGACCGGCTTCACTGCGGAGAACTTCTGCATCAGCGGCGTCTGCGTCTCCGGATGCCCGGGCGCGTTTGGCCTGGCCTTCGACAGCTCCGGCAATCTGTTCGTGGTCGATCAGCCGACAGGGGACATCTACAAGATTCCGCCTGGTGGCGGCGTCGCAAGTTCCAGCACACTGCTGACGAAAACGGCGATTCCTTCGCTGGATGAGCTGGCGATCGACAACAAGGGAAACCTGTACGGCGGCGTGAATGAAACCGGCGGCAGCTATACAAACGGCGAAGTGGTGACGATCGATCAGTCCACCGGCGCCATCGCGAGCACCGTCGCATCGGGACTCACCTGCCCCGCGCTGATTTCGATCGATCCTCTGAGCGGAGATCTGTTCGCCGACGACAACTGCTCGGGCGACGGGCTCAACAACGCCTCGCTGTGGCGCATCTCCAATCCGAGCGGATCGCCGAGCGTTTCGCTGTACACGACGCTGCCCGGCAGCCCAAACGGCACTGAAGCGTTCGCGCCGGGCGGGACGCTCTACATTACAACCTCCGGAAGCAGCGGCGGGATAGCGGTTGTCAGCGGGACCAACGGCCCTGCGACTCCAACCGTCAGCACGCTTGGCGGGTTTCCGTCGTTCGGCCTCGGGCTCATCGCGCAAGGCAGCCCGTCGAGCAGCGCCGCGCAGTTCCTCATTTCGAGCTTCAATGGAATAGACAATGCGCCGGGAGGAATCGGAACGTTCGCCGTGACCAGCGATGGTTTCACCCAGAGCGGCACTACCGTGACTAACAACGGGCAGGCCGTTGATATGATCATCGGACCCGATGGATGCGTATATGCGGCGCGCGGCGTCGCGGTTTTCAGAATTACCGACAGCACCGGCGCGTGCACTTACGCCGCCGCAAATCCCGCGACCTCATTGTATCTGGCGCCGATCGGTATTTCGCCCAACGCGCCACAGGGTAGTACGCAGAACTTCACCGCTACCTTCAACTACGCGACCGTGCCGGATGGGACGCCCGTCGTGCTCAACGTCACCGGCGCCAACCCGCAGGTCGTGCAGGCCAACACCACCGGCGGCGTCGCTTCATTCAGCTACACGGGTGCGCATGAGGGGGTCGATACGATTGTCGCCAGCGCCGCGATCAGCGGCTCGCCGGTGACTTCCAATAGTTCGGTGGTCACGTGGGGCGCTGGCACCGACGTTACGTTCCTGACGCTCAACCAGAGTCCAACCGCCGGCGCGGCGGGTCAGGTGGTGACTTTGTTTGCGAATCTAACTGACGTGTCTGAGACACCCGTCGGCGCGCTCGCGGGTCAGGAAGTGGAATTCTCACTGGCGGGCACGAATTGTTCGGCGCCCACCGACTCTCACGGCAACGCATCGTGCCAGGTCGCTACGGGCGGCGCCGGGAGCGTGACGCTGAGCGCGAGCTTCGCCGGCACAGCGCAATACAACCCGTCGAACGCGTCGGAAAACTTTAACGTGATAGCTTCGGCCGCATCGCCTACTCCGACCGCGACTCCAACCGCAACTGCGACCGCGACCGCCACTGCAACGGCCACCGCGACGGCGACTCCGACTGCGACGCCGACGCCGGTCGTTGGCAAGCTGAAGATCTCGCCCAAGAAGCTGAACTTCGGCGATGTCGAAGTGGGGTCGAATGATAGCAGGGAAGTGAAGATCACCAACGCGGGGAAAGTTAAAAAGAAACACGTTCCGCTGCCGATTCTAATCGAGATGGAATCCGGCGTGAAGAACCCGTTCAGCATCACCGAGGACTGCGACGACGATGACCTTAATCCGAAGTCCAAGGGCGTCGCGCCGGGAAGCTGCAAGGTAGCGGTGGAGTTCGCGCCGACTGCCGCGATCAAGTACAAGGGCACGCTGATAATCAACGACAACCTCGAGCCACTATTCGAGAAGAGCGTCAAGCTCGAAGGCACCGGCAAGGAGCCAAAGAAATAACGCTGCGCTAGCGAGTTTCCTGCAATAAAAATAGGATTCGGATGCTATGGATCCCATCCTCGTAACCGGCGCGGCTGGACGCGTGGGCGCTGTCGGCCGCACGGTAGTGGAGTTGCTCCGTCAGCGCGATATCCCGGTGCGCGCGCTGGTCCATCGCGAAGATGAACGCGCCGCGGGATTGCGCGCAACCGGCGCCGAGGTCGTGGTCGCCGACCTGACGGTTCCCGCGGATGTCGCGCGAGCGATGGAGGGCTGCCGGCGGATCTTCTTCGGCATGAGCGTGTCGGCAATGTACCTGGAGGCAACGGTCATCGCGGCCGCGGTTGCGCGTGAGCGCGGCGAGCTTGAAGCGTTCGTCAACATTTCGCAAATGACCGTCTCGCAGATGAACCTGACAAAGATGACGGACTCTCCGCAGCATCGGCAGCACTGGCTGGCCGAGCAGGTGTTGAACTGGTCGGGGCTTCCGGTGGTGCACGTCCGCCCGACGGTGTTCCTCGAAAATCCTCTGTTCCTGCACCTGGCGGCGCATTCGATCGCGAAGGACGACACGATCCGGCTGCCTTTCGGCACGGGAAGAACGTCGCCGGTTGCGGCTCAAGATGTCGCCGAGGTTATCGCTGCGATCCTCGCAAACCCGCGTGACCACTTGGGCAAAGTGTACGAGCTGACGGGGCCGAAATCGCAGGACATGAGAGCTGTCGCGGCGGAATATTCGATCGCGCTCGGCCGGCAAATCACTTATGTCGACGTGCCCCTTGAGGATTGGCGCGACTCGGCGCTGCGCAAACTGATGCTGCCCGAACACGTCTTCCATCACATACTTACAATGGCTCGCCTGCACGCTGACAACCGGTATGATCGCATCACGCATGACGTCGAGACGATCACGGGAAAGCCGGCGACGACCGTCCGCGAGTTTGTTGCGAAGCACGCCGATCTATTCGCGCCAAATCGGCCGCCTGGAAAACGACCCGCGCTTGACTGATTTCTATTGCAATCAGAAAACCCGAACACCCTGGCGGTCGAGTTCTGCCTGCAATTGCCCAATGTCGATTCGATCAAGATCGGTTTTCGATTTCAAAGACAGGGCCGCTGCTATACCTGCGCCCTGACCCGTAACCGCACAGCAGCTCATGTTGCGGATGGCGGCGTGGCTCACGCGATCGCCACCGATGGCGCGACCCGCGACGAGCAGGTTCTTTACCTTCTTAGGGAGAAGACTGCGGTAGGGAATCTGGAAGTAGCGGCCGGTGGTGGGCAGGATGAGGATTCCATAGCCGTCGATAAATTCCGGATAGATGCCGATGGAGTCCGCGAATCTACCCTGCTCGCGCACATCGGTTTCGGTCATGTTGTAGACCGCATCGATCTTGCGCGTGTCGCGAATTCCTATGGTCATACCGAAATTGCGTAACCGTGCGGATTCGCACCCCGGCATGTAACGGCGCAGCGCATCTATCGCCATCATTGTCTGACGCCTGCCTTCAATTTCGAACTTCGTAAGGTCGTCGGGGTCAGTTCCATCGCAGTTCTCCAGGTGGATGAGGTTCATGTAGGTCAACTCGCCTGAGTCGTGAATGGCACCCCATGTTCCGGCAATGGTGTTAAGGTTCGCGGGCAACAAACCCTCTTTAATTGCCCTTTCAAAGGGTTTCTTGATGAAGGGGGAAAACATGCGATCTTCCTTGCCGGCGGTTTCTATGTTCCATTCACCGCCACCACCCCAGTCCTTGTAGGTCTGCGGATCGGCTCTCACACCATCCAGAAATTTCTGCTTGTTAACACCGGCCAGGTGAAACATGACGGAAGCCGCCATCATCTTTTCTTTAGGCGTCATAAAGACGGGAGCCCCTGCGCGTTGGGCGACGTCGGCATCGCCGGTAGCGTCGACAATCCGTCTCGCCAGTATTGCCTCGCGCCCGGCTTTTGACTCCGTAACGATGCCAGTGATCGTATCCCCGTCCATAACCGGTGCGACGAACAGCCGGTGCAACATGGGATGTATCCCAGCTTCCTCAACCATGCGATCAGCGACGACCTTAAAACCTTCTGAGTCGAGTTCGTAGGACAGTGACTGCGATTCTGGCACTGCCGCCCCCATCGACCTCGCCCGTTCCTCCATCTCACGGCCCAAGCCGTTGGCCTCGACGGTCATCTCATGGCGGTACCATGCCATGCCCTCGACTCCCACCACCGTAATGTTGCCCCCGAAGCAGCCGAAGCGTTCAACCAATGCTACATTCGCGCCGGCGCGAGCTGCGCCGATTGCTGCCGCCAGTCCCGACGGTCCAGAGCCGACAACCAGCACGTCGGTTTCATGAACCACATCGATTTCGCGGACTGGCTCGAGAATCTTGTGCGGGGATTTAGGCATGTACTAGTTTCCGGCTGGACGCTTCGGGTCCATCCTTGAGAGCATATCCCCGAACTGGTCTGGGTGCAGTAGAGCTACTTTGCCGGAAGAATCAAAAGAGCGGCTCGATCATTATCTCGTGCGGACCGGGTTTGCGCCGTCGCGGCGAGTCGCGCAGGAACTGGTCGAGCGCGGGTTGGTGCGAATCAACGGGCGGCGCTCGAAGAAGAGTGAGATCGTCGGCGCTGAGGATCGGATCGAAGTTGCGGCGACGAATCGACGCGCGGTAATCGAGCCGAATGCCGAGCTCGCGCTTGATGTTATCCATGAAGATGCGAGCGTGATCGTCGTGAACAAACCCGGCGGCATGCCGTGCCATCCGCTGAATGCGGGAGGTCGCGACACTGTCATGAATGCGGTGGTCGCACGTTTCCCCGAGATCGCGACAGTCGGCGAGAAGCCGCTCGAAGGCGGACTGGTGCATCGCCTGGACAACGGCACTTCGGGCGCGCTGCTAATTGCGCGCAATCGCGGGGCGTTTGACAAATTGCGCGACGCGATTCGCGCGGGGCGAATCGTGCGACGGTACGAGGCGCTGGTCGCCGGCATAGTCGAGCGCAAGACCGAGATCGACACGCCGATCGCGCATCATGCGAAGAACGCACGCAAGATGATCGTCGGCGATACCGCGAGCGCGAATCCGAAACGCGCCGGCCGCGCTGCTAGCACGACAGTCGAACCGATTCGCCGCGTCGGCGAGTTCACGCTGTTGTCAGTCGCACCAAAGACCGGCAGCCGTCATCAGATTCGCGTGCATCTGGCGAGCCTCGGGCATCCGATTGTCGGCGACACTCTGTACGGCGGTCCCGCGAGTGAGGCACTCGCGCACGGACGCTTCTGGCTGCATCTGTGCGACGTGGCGTTCGACTCGCCCGCAGTCGGTCACGTCAAAGTCACTGCGCTGATTCCGCCCGATTTGAAGAAACTTATCGGCTGATCGCTAGAGGGCCTGGATCGGCTGCAACCTCTCCCCTAACCCCTCTCCCTTCCGGAGAGGGGAAGAGAACGGAGTTTAGTTACATGCGCATTGGGTGCATTGGGTCTGCAGCTCCGCTTCGGTCGATCGTTGCTGGAGGAACGATTGTCCCACCGAAGTTGCCACCTGCGAGCGTTGCGTGAACGCCTCGCCATTGTAAATCGTCGGCCTTTGCTGATTCAGAGTGGATGCTTCCTGCGCTATGTATGGCGAGGGAGCGTTCTCGTTTATGAGGTAGTCGGCGCACTGCGTCTTTGCGGCCTGGTTCGCGAGAAAATAACTGGACGACGAGACGACGCCGACCCACTCGGTCCAGGTTCCCGGCGTCGAACAGCTGCATCGAAATGCGCGCGGTGTCGGCACGACGGTCGGAACACCGAGCGGCACAGTGCCGGGAGCGGCCGCGAGCGAGGGCAGCGCGCCGATAGTCGAGAAGGCCTGCGGCTGACCGGGAGCCACTGGTGCAGTCAGTGTCACCGGTCCCGGCGCTGCGGTAATTTGTGCGAACGGTTGGCGCGCGAGCCTTGACTCGCTGAGCGCAAGCATAAGGATCGGGGACACGATGAGAACTGAAACTATCAGCCTGACAGCGCGCATAGTATCTCCACGGACGAGCGGCGAAAAAATCCAGTCGCGTATAAAACCGCAAGACAAGTCTGGCGGCCTTGGCTATAATCGCGACCTGATTGGCGCCGCGCAAGCTCTTCGCATCGATTCGGCGCCGTCAAATCGATCCCAACCGCAGAGTCGAATCGCGCAACGCGCGGGTGCGGAAGTGGCGGGCCATCGCGTGTGATGGCGACAGGAATCAAGGAGGTTCGTTCGAATGTCTAGAAGTAAATCCGTCTCGTTAGTGATGCTGACGGTCTGCATTCTGCTGATCGGAAGTTCGACCGGGTTCGCCCAGAATCAGCTCAAGGTGACAGGATCGCCCAACAATCCTCTGCCGCCGCCGGATCTGACCGGACCGATCCAGATGCAGTCGATCCCGGTGGGGCCGCAATCGCCGCCGATCAGCAGTGTGCCTGCGAGCGACGCGAACCAGTTCGAGCATCATGACGATTTTTTGAATCTGCCGCGCATCTTCGCGCATCAGTGGTCGTTGAGCAAAGAGGTCTCGCCCGAGAACGTGATCAGTGAGCGTTACCTGCGATCCGAAGATCCCAACGCGCGCGGCCTCACGCTCAAGGAAGCGATCTACATCGCGATCCAGAACAACCCGGCGCTGAAGGCCTCCGAGCTCGACCCGATCGCCTCGACCGAGACGGTCCGGGAGGCCAACGGCACCTTCGATCCGAACCTCACCGCGCAAGGTGACATCGAGAAGAGCGTCGTGCCCGTCACCTCCTCTCTGGAGACGGGCGGCGGCACGGCGTACGTACAGAAATTCTACGATTGGAATTTCGGCATCAACAAGGTTTCCGCGATCACCAACGGAACCTTTGGCGTTACCTTCAACAACGATCGTGCGCTCTCGAATTCTCTTTTCTCCGGCGTCAATCCCTCCTACGCGCCCAGCCTCGCACTTTCGCTCTCCCAGCCGTTGCTGCAGAACTTCGGCTGGCAATTCGCGACAATCAACGTCCAGATAGCGGAGTCGGGTCAGAAGCAGGCGCAATGGACTTACGGACAGGCGCTGCAGGATTTCGTGCAGAAAATCGGCGGCGACTACTGGAACGTCGTGCTGTCGGAGGAAAATCTCGAGGTGGCGCGCGCGGCGCTGCGCTTCAATCTCGACCTGGTGCGGCAGAACTCGATCAGCGTCAAGGTCGGAACTCTCGCTCCGATCGATCTGCAGGAAGCGCAATCGGCGGCCGCCACGGCAGAAGCCAACGTCTACACCGCCGAGGCCAATCTGAAAAATTCACGCACCCAGCTCCGCCAGGACGTGATGCTGAATCCATACGGCACATTCCTGCCCGAGGAAATCCAGCCGCTCACGCGGCCCAATCCGCAGGAGCAGGTGACGGTCGATGAGGAGCGGGCGCTCGAGCTGGCGGTGCAGTATGTGCCGTCGCTGGGCAGCATGCGCGAGGCGATTCGCGACGCGTTGTTACAAGTGAAGTTCTCGGAAAACCAGGTGCTGCCGCAGCTAAACCTCGGCGCACAATTCGGCCTGACCTCTACCGCCGGAACGACGCCTTGTCAGAAGCCTCTCGGCACACCGGCAATCGACAGCGGAAATTGCACTCCCTCCGGATTCCCTTCACTCTCCGGCAATAAACTCCCGTTCGGCGGAATCTACGGCGACGCGCTCGATCGTCTGTGGGGCTTCAGCTACTACAACTACGCCGCGGTGCTGACGTTCCAGATGCCGCTGGACAACGCCGTGCCGCGCGCCGCACTCGCGCAGGCGCGGGTGCAATACGAGCAACAGCGCGTGCTGTACCGAGCGGCGCTGTCGCAGGCGGTCGTCAATGTCGAGAGCTCAATCGCCAATCTGTATGCCGACTACAAGCGCGCGTACGCGACTGCGTCGGCGACTTACTACGCGCGCCAATCGCTGCACGATGAGCAGGTAAGATTCCGGGTCGGACTGGCGACGACGCACGACCTGCTGCAATTCCAGGAAGAGGAAGTGAGCGCCGAGGGCAACCAGGTGCAGGCGGAGGTCGATCTAGAGAACGCCAAGCTCGCGCTGGCCCACTCCGACGGCACGCTGCTGCAGGAGTTCAATATCAATTGGCAAGTGCAGAATCCGCACGAAGTGCCGTGGTACGCGGCCTTCTGACGCGACCTCTCCCCGGGCCCTCTCCCTTCTGGAGAAGGGAATAGGAACAGAAACGAGCAGCGCCGGATCGAATCTCGATCCGGCGCCGTTCGTTTTAAGAGTCTGAACCTCTCCCCTAACCCCTCTCCCTTCTGGAGAGGGGAACAGGAACAAGGATCTCAGCGATGGCCGCCACCACCGCCGTGACCGCCGCCTCCGCCGCCGCCATGGAAGCCGCCACCACTGTTGCCGTGGAAGCCGCCGCCCCCGCCGCCACCGTGGTAGAACTCCGTATGATGGCCGCCGCCGCCCCAATGGCCTTCCCACGAATGGTGAGTGTCGAAGCCGGGACTATAGCCCCAGCCATTTCCCCAGCCCCCGCCAAAACCATATGAGTACGGCGCATAACCGTACGAAGGGTAACCGCCGCCGTAGTAGCCGCCTGAGTCATAGCAGCCGCTCGCACCGAGGGCGATCGCGCCGAGCAGTATCAGCGCGCCGATCGTACGACCCGGACTGAAATATCTTCCCTGTGAGCCCATGTCAGGGAACTCCCCACGCCGGCTGGCCGTCGTCCTTGTAGAACGCCAGGCCGGGTGTCTTGCCCGCTGGAACGTCCAGGCTGGTTCGCAGATGGCCCTTGGCGCCGTAGAGGCCGACTCCGGGGTCGCCGTCGTCGCCGAGCGCCATGGTCGCGCGTACCTTCCCGTTCTGATCGTACAGGTCCACACCGGGAGTACCGTTCGAAGCGAGGTCAACAGTCACTCGCGTGCGCCCGTCGGGATCGGAAAGATTTAGCCCCACTGCGCCGTCGGCCAAAACGCCCATCGATCCGCGCAACTTGCCGGTGCTGTCGCGCAGCAGGAATTGTTGCGCCTCGACCGTGTCTGGCACGACTGAACTCGTCTGCCCCATCGTGATCAGCGCGCCACAGAGGAGCACTACGGCGCCGGTCATCATTCGGAGGTGCTTGTTGCTGCGCTGGAGTTTCGCCTGTTGCAATTCCAGCCGTGAGAGCCGCTTGAGCAGCTCGCCTGTCGATTCGTCCATAATTTGTCCTCGACCTGTCATGCGTAAGAGCTTAACAAAGTGACAATTCGGGTCCAGCGCGCGGGTCTTAATGATGCCCGAGGATCGTCACGACGCGGCTCGCGAAGCGCCATCCAGTGGGCGTCTTGCGCAGCTTGTCAGTGTAATAGCCCACCGTCGATTGCTGCACCTTGCCGTTCTTGCAGTGGTAGTAGAGCAGGTAGGAAACGCCGCTGCCGCTGTCGCCGTCGAGGTCAAAGGCCGGATTAGCAACGACGTGGAGCACCAGCGCGCCGCCGAGCGACTCCTTGTACAGCGCCGTGAATCGCCTGAGTCCGTCGCGTCCGCCGTGCTTGCCGAAGCGCGGGCTGTCGAAGCTGCCGTCCTCGGTGAAGCAATCGACCCACTCGTCGTAGCGGCCGGTGTCGATGGTCAGGCAGTAGCGCGCATGCAGCATGCGGACTTCTTCGCGATCTTCGAGGGTTCCTGTTATCGGCATCGCATCCACTCCTATGAGTCAAATGACATTGGCCTCGCGCAGCCTGGCGATATCGTCCCACGAGTAGCCGAGCATCTCAGTCAGCAGCAGCTCGGTGTGCTCGCCGAGTTCGGGCGCATGGCCGCGCGGCTCACCCGGCGTCGCGCTCAACTTCACCGGCATCCCCAGTAGTGTCAAATTGCCGAGCGCGGGATGGTCGTAGTCGACGACGTAGTCGTTGGCGCGAACCTGCGGATCGTCAGGCAGGTCGGTCACCGAATTCACAATCGTGTAGATAAAATCGCCGCGGCTCTTGAGCACCCGCATCCATTCGTGCCGAGGGCGGGTCGCAAATACTTCGTCGAAGATCGCGACCGCGGCGGCCGAGTTCTTGCCGCGGATTTTGACGTCGGCGAAGCGTGGATCCTCGTCCAATTCCGGCTTGCCGATGACTTCGCAGAAATCTTTCCAGTAACGGTCGGGCTGCAACATCGCCAGCGAGATCCACTTGTCGTCGGCGCATCGATAATGATTCCACAGGGGATTGTAGGCGTTGGCGCGCGTGTTGCGCGGGAACTCCTTGCCCATGATCGTTCGCGCGACGACGTTGAGTCCCTGCAGCGCCATCATCGATCCCAGATGCGACGCGTCAACCTCCTGTCCAAGGTTCGTCCGCTCGCGCGCGAACAGCGCTGCCAGCACTCCGTACGCGAGCATGATCGCGCCCATCTGATCGGCGATGCCGCCGTACACATATGTCGGCGCCGTGCTGCCGCTGCCGATCGCGTTCATGATTCCCGATCGCGCTTGCCCAAGGTAATCGAACGACGGCTCGCCACTGTCGGGACCCTCTGGGCCGTAGCCGGAAGCGCTGGCATAGATGAGCCGCGGATTGTGCGCGGCCAAGTCCGCGTAGCCGAGACCGAGTCGATGCGCGACGCCCTTGCGAAAGTTCTGCACGAAGACGTCACTGTGACGCACCAGCCGATGCACGATCTCGCGCGCCTCGGGCTGCTTCAGGTTCAGCGCGACACTTTTCTTATGCTTGTTGTTGGCCTCGAAATAATAGTTGCGCCCGCTCTTCACGGTCGCGCTGCCCGCGACCGCCATGATTCCGCGGCCCGGGTCGCCCCGCTCGCGTTCTTCAATCTTGATGACCTCAGCGCCCAGGTCGGCGAGCATCTGCGTCGCCACCGGCCCCTGCTGCCAGATGGTCCAGTCGATAATTCGAATTCCGTCAAGCGGTCCGCTCATGCTGTTTTCTATACCACAACCCCCTTGAGTTTGGGCGCGGCCCGACGGATCAATGATAGTCGGATCAATCATATATGCCCGCGCTCAGCCAGTTGTTCGACTTTCTGTATCCGCCCCGATGCGCCGCGTGTGGCACGCAACTCGCCTCGGAACCCGGGCGGCGAGTTTGCGCTCGATGCGTCGCGCGCGTCGAACTGGTGCCAAATCCGCGCTGCGAAGTTTGCGGCGGACCGCTCGAGTCCGCCACCAGTGACGCGATGCGATGCGCGCGATGCCTCGCGCATCCGCCTCGCTACCGAATCGCGCGGACTATCGCGCGCTATCGAACTACGGCGGAAGACGAGCCCGGCACCCTGCCCGCGCTGATTCGCCGTCACAAGTACGGCCTCGATCAGTCGGTCGGGCGCGCGCTGGTGGAATACATGGGCGACGAGCTGCCGCTGTCGGCTGGCGACTACGATGTCGTCATCCCGGTGCCGCTGCATTGGCGGCGGCTGTGGTGGCGCGGGTTCAATCAGGCCGCGCTGCTCGCGGCGGAAGTCGCGCACCGGCTCAATCTTCCGCTCGATACGACGGCGATGTCGCGCCGGCGCTTCACGCCGCCGCAGACCGCGCGACATCACGACGAGCGAATCAAAAACGTGCGCCGCGCCTTCACGGTCAAGAATCCGGAGCGCATTCAGAGTCGCCGCATACTGCTGGTGGACGACGTGATGACCACCGGCGCCACAGTTGACGAATGCGCGCGCGCACTCACGGCGGCGGGCGCCGCGTCGGTGGACGTCTGCCACATGCTGACCCGCAAGGCCGCGCATTTTACCGAGTACGGAATTCTCTTCTGGCTGCTGGTGCGCGGCCCGATGGCGCAGCGGCCGTGGCTGGCGTTGATGCTCTGCGTCGTTTACGCGCTGACCGACGAGGGCCATCAGGTGTTCGTGCCCGGCCGCACCGCGTCGCTATATGATGTAGCGCTCGACTCGACCGGCGCGCTCTTCAGCCACTTCCTGACGACGGCAATCGGCGAAATCGTCTGACGTCTAGCCGCTCGATTCCTCGACAATCGAAGTGATCCGATCGACGCGTCCGAAAAATGCGTGCAGATTTTTCATGTCGGCCGGAATTTTCAACTCGCCCGTGAACGCCAGGTAGAACAACTGCCCATACAGCGCGAAATCCGCCAGCCCGATTCTACCGGTCAGAA
>Ga0209420_1000943_pt1 | contig 14392 bp, 16 predicted proteins | sample BlaSpr_A8_OM1_O1_FD_187972 | JGI IMG/M metagenome (GOLD analysis project Ga0209420, IMG submission 187972) | Forest soil microbial communities from Thunder Bay, Ontario, Canada - Black Spruce, Ontario site 2_A8_OM1_O1 (SPAdes) (version 2) | ecosystem: Environmental > Terrestrial > Soil > Boreal... | reverse complement strand
TTTTCCCACAGCCCCGACTGCTGCTGCTATCTAATAACTAAGGTAGGGGTGGGGCCAATTGAGACCATCGAAAGGGGCCAAATCAAGTTGACAAAAGCATTAATGGCTTCGGGCGGCCGATTGGCCGAAGTCTCCCTTCGGCTTTCCGTGTCGATCAGTTCCAATGCTATCGTGGTTTCGCCGTATGCCTGTGCCGCGTTCTTTATCTGACGGGCGCTGGGCTTTCTTTGCTTTTCGTCTAATCTTGTTTTCCTTGCTTGGTTTAGCCGCGCCCACAGTTTCCCACTCTACGGGGCCTATTACTACCGTGCTCAACACTGAACAGACAGGCATTTCCTCCTTCGCTCCCTCATTTTGGATCATGAGCCCACCCGCCTTACTTGCAACCGTACTCATAACACCCGAAGGAGAGTATGGCCATTGAATCCCCCACTGTGTTGTGCATCGATGACCGCCCACAAGTGTTGAATCTTCGTAAAGCGACCCTGAAAGCTTATGGTTATTACGTAAAGGTTCGCATCGAGCGGCTACACAGCGATAAAGACGGCTTTGTACTTACTCGGTTGGAAAAACCACCTTACCCTTTTGCCCGTTAAGCCCTTCGATTGCCAGTCCATTAGTGACAGTGACCACGCGAACCTTCTTGCTGGTCAGATAGTCAGAGAGTCCCTGTAGCGCGGTGCTGTCGATGCTGATTGCGTTTGGAGTCTGGGGAGGAACACACTGGTCAGAGCGGCAAGGATCGTCCACTCGGTGGAAGAGGAAAATCACCCATGAACCGTTTGCCATAGCCGCGTCCACGAGTGCGGTCAACTGCGCGGTAGTCATCGCATCACCCGGTGTCACGTCCCCTGCTTGGCTCATGAGGTAGAGTGGTTCACTGGTCGCCGAAGTACCTGAGTAGTCGCCCTCGAAACCAAAGTCCGAAGTACGCGAACCCGTATAGCCAGCCGACTTGACGATGGTGCCAATCTGCTGTGCGGTCGAACCTGAACCTTCTACGCACGTAGTTGACGTTTCATTTCCTGTCAGGCATCCATAATCACCATATGGGTACGCCATCGAGGTAATCGTAAAACCGTTGGCTACCAAATCCTGCTTTGCACCGTTTATTTCTCCGTTTTGATCAGAGGACCTAAGCGTAGACAGCGAGTTGTGGGAGCGCGTGTGTGCGCCGATTTCGTTGCCAGCGTTGGCGACAGTATGAACCTCATCCCATGTCATGTACTCACTCGACGCACCAACGCCCACGAAACAGGTCGGGTCAAACGTGGTCGGTGGAGGCGCGACAGTCGGACAGTTATCGTTGTTCCAACCCCACGGGTAGCCATCACTGCGCAGCCCGGTGTTGTACTGTCCGGTGATGACATACAGCGTGATCGGGAATCTAGCGCTGTTGAAGATCGGGATACCTCTGTCAAATGTGGTCTGATAGGAGTCATCGAACGTGATGCTCACCATGCCCTGCGTCGTGATCAGGAACGGCAAAGAGTTGCTGACGGCGGGACCCGAATAACCCGATTGCTGCGGGTTTGTGACGAAAATCTGGACAGTCGTATCCTGCGTCACCCGCAAGTCAGTAGCAGGCACGTTCACAACCAACTGCGTTGACGATTTGAAAACTGTGTTTGCCGGGGTTGCATCTGAACCGAATGTGACAATAGCCCCGTTCGTAAAACCAGAACCCGTGATAGTGATTTGTTCCGCACGGGTAGCACGGAGCGCGGCTACAGTCGGAAACGTTGAAGTGATCGAGATCGGCTGCGGAGAGATGGAGTTCACAGTCACCCTGAATGACGTGCCTATAACACTACCTGTGGTAGCGTTGATAATCGCGGAGCCGACGCCTGACGCAGTCACGTTGCCGTTCTGATCTAATGATAACACGGTTGTGTCAGAGGACGACCAAGTGAACGTCTCTGTCAACGATCCGCCACGTTGATCGTAAGCTTGCGCAGTGAACGTCTGCGTACCCTGATAATCCATCGACTGGGTCTCGCCCGTGACGATAATCGAAGTGAGCACAGGCGTGTAGCAGATGTTCGGCAAACAGGGAATAACAGTGACAGTGAATGTGGTTGACACACTGTCATCGGTATCAATATGCACCTTCACTTGTGTAGTACCGACCTTCAAACCAGTGATAATAATCTGATTGCCTTCGGCGCTTTGCTGCGCCACCGCGCTGATGATTGTTGGATCGTAGCCGGAGTCAACGTCGATCAATCCTACGGGGAAAGATTGATTGTATTCATCGTAGGCGGCGACACTCACAGACGTGTTCGTTGATTGCTGTACCTGCGCATCCTGCACCACCAATGACGCCGCGTAAGATTGCTGCGCAAGAACAGTGACAACCGCCGATGCCGTTTGCATACCACTACAGGATGCAGTGATGTTGGTCAATAGAGTGTTCGGTGTCGAGTTCTGCGCTGTCACGACACCGGAGTTCGCGTCGATAGACGCCGCGGCTGTGCTGCTCGATTGGAACGTGCAGGGGACCGTGGGCAAAAGCGGTCGATTGAATTGGTCAATCTCGTTCACTGCGTAAACAGTGGAACCGGAAGGCGCGGAGATTGTCACGTCGCCTTGACTCAGGATCACGCCGGACAGCACAGGCGTAGCTGGCGCGACGGTCACGACAGCGGGCGCTGAAGTCACACCTGACGAAGACGCTGTGACACTCACAGTCTCCCCGTTCGGTGTAGCTGGTGCGATGTACGAACCGCTCGACATCTTGACATTATCCGAAGCTACCCATGTAAAGGTCGCGGTGATTGGCTGATTATACTGATCGAGTCCATTTGCTTTGAAAGTCTGCGAACCGCCGCTGCTTAGCGATGCGTTTGCCGGGGTGACACTAATAGTCGTGAGTGCAGACGCCGCGCTGATATTGAATGACTGTGTCACTGTCACGGCCGGACCGTACGTAGAATCACCTGCTTGTGCGGCTTGAATTGTACAAGTACCGACAGCAAGCGCCGTAGTTAAATTGCAAACGCTCGGAGTCGTAGACGTAAGCGTAACAGGAAGACCGCTATCCGCCGTTGCGAGAATCGTGTACGTGTCACCCACTCTCACGCCACCAGTTGTTACAACCGGATCACTCGGAGCCGCCCCAAACGTGATCGTTTGAGACATAGCTGTGGTTGGCGCAACAGGGGGTGTGGATTGCTGTTGGCTGTTCTGCGGTCGTCCACCGCAACTCGCCAGACATAGAACGAGGCTGGCGATAAGCACAAGTCTGGAACAGGACATACACTCTCCTAGCTCATCTTCGTAGGCGGTTGAGATTGCAGCCGTTTCGTAAAGGCGAATCCTCACGGTCAAGCACATGTTTCGCGTGAAACTTGTTGCGCGGCCTTCGGTCTCGGGAGAACAAAATGATCAGCAACCTGCTGTCGCAGGAACTCGCCGTAAAAGTGGAGAGCAGCTTGTGCCGCAAGATCGAGTGGGTGAACTTCTGCCGCCACAGGTCTCGCATAACATTGAGACTGACGTCATGCCAGTCCGAGACGCTCAACGCCCGTCCACAAACCGCTGCGACTTTTGGGTCAGCAAACTCTGCAATGCAGGATTGAAAGTAGTCTGCGTTGACTTCGGTATCGGCATCCATCAGGCAGATCAGGTCGTAATTGTCAGTGAGAGTCCAATGGCGCGCGGCACGGCGGATAGACCGAGCCTTGCCGATGTGTTTTTCGTTACGCAACACATTCGCCGAGTGCGATAAAGCAATGTCGCCCGTGCCGTCGCTGGAGCCATCATCCATCACGTAGACATCCTTGGGCGGAGCCCCAGCAGCCAGAACGCTTGAGACGGTCTCACCGATGCCAAGACGATCGTCTTTGGCCGGAATGAGGACGCACATCCGAACTCGAATCGGGGGAGGTAGCCGCCAAATTGAAGTTGTTGCCAAATTCATTCATATCGAGTGGGGCGCCTTGGTACAGTGCAGGCGCGATACCAACCGAGGGGGTTACGCCGCACCACTAGCCACATTGTTTCGTTTTCGGCTTGCACACCTCGGAACTCTCGCTAATGACATGGCTTGTGCTCGTTCGTGAACTCGCGCACCAGCATGTTTCCGCGCACTTCTTTTCACTGGAGAGTTACTTTTGTGCGTTACGAAGGTAACTTATAGCCCGCAAAGCACTTGCATTGAAGGGAAAACATCTTCCACACCCGGCTTCACCTTTATCGCCATCCTCTCCCTGACGCTGGGCATCGGCGCCAACACCGCCATCTTCACGCTGCTTAACGCGATCCTGCTGCGCCCTCTGCCGGTCCAGAAGCCCAGTGAGTTGCTTCTATTCGGGAACGGCCAGTCGCATGCCAGCATGAGCTCAATTCCCGACGGGAACACGAAGCTGTTCCTATTCCTTCTTTCGCGGTTTTCGCTAGAAAGATACGTCAACTAAGCCCCGAGCAAGCCACCGTGATGGGATGGCGCTCATTCAGCTTGTAAAAAAGAGTCATGCACAGAAGTCGAGCACCCGATCTGCAATGGCGAGATCTGAAGTCGAGCGGCGCGCAGCGGAGCCCCTGCCAATGCCAACACGGAGTTCAAACCGACCGAACGCAGCAAAGTGCTCTTGCCTGACATGTTCGAACCGTTCACATAAAGACGGTGGAGAAAACGCCGGTTGCCGCGGGGGTATTGAAGTACAAATATGATATCAACCCTAGAACACGCACGGAGACTTGGTCCACGCTCTGACGAAGGAGACCTCCGCCGGCAGGCAGCAATGTAAGTCCCTTTGCTGCGCTGCTTTCGTGGCAATTTGCTCTATGTTGCTCAGCGATATCCACGAATTTCAATTCCGAATGCCGATTGCCACAAGGAGGTGCACGGTTTGGTGCAAAGCTGTCTCCTCCTATCAAAGATAGGCACTGTATCTGATCTCGCGTTCTGCTCCGCGTCTTAGTTATTCCACTGTGCACAACTGAACAGACAACCACCTAAGAGCGATTTAACGTATCTTTAAATCTTCTCGGCCCTACGGCAATTTGTCCCGTCACCGGGCGAAACAAGCCAACGTGGGCACGGCCGCTTTGGCCTGCGCGATGAAGATGTAGAGTTGAAAGGCGCTGATTATGACTTGTCGGGATGAAGGCCTGGAAGTTAGTCAGCTTGGTCAGAGCAATAGAAGGCGCGGTGATCGCGTTTGCCACCACATATAGTGGCGGCGTTCCGACTGCCACAACGCGGGTGATCATTCTTTCGTTCGCAGTTGAAAAGCGTTGTCGCCGGCAAGCGCTGGACGGCTACGAACGTCGGCACAAACAATCTGGTTATGGTGACTAAGGAAGTTGGGAGTCAGTGTTGAAAATAGATCCAAGAGAAAGGCAGGTTGCCAATTTGCTTTTGGCGGGTTGCTGTAATAAAGAAATTAGTAAGGAGCTTCACATCGCATTGCGTACCGTGAAGGCTATTCTCAAAAAGCTGTTTATGCGGTTTGGGATTACCGATGGAATTAAGCGAGTGAAACTAGCGGGATTGCTTTATCGAGAAGGGATGCATACAAGTGCCGCCTCCAATTTATAAAATCGACTCGTTGGAACTGACGGTACGTGAACAGAAGCTAACTGCACTTGTTGCTGAAGGCCATGAGAACAGAGAAATCGCCCGCAGACTAGGCATCAGCGAAAACACGATCAAGAATTCTCTTAGAGTACTTTTCGACAAGACCGGCAACTGGTCGAGACTTGAACTAGCACTGTGGCAATTAACAAGGGAGAACAAACAATGAAGTTCCTGTTAGCTATGTTGATTTGTCTTAGCATTACGGCAGTTGCGCAGACCAAGAAACTCGGTGCGACTGTCAATTCGGGCGTTACGCCGCCATCAGTGACACTGTCCTGCGCTGAGCCCGTCGGCGGTGGGACTGTTAGCTCAAACAATTTCTACCGGGGCACAGTGAGCGGCGGACCGTACACACTGGTCGGCAGCGCAGTGACCTGCGCATTCACCGACACAACGCCTCTTTTCAACACGACTTACTATTACACTGCGACTGCCGTGAACGGCGGCACCACATGTCCGACTGGTCAGACTTGCGAAAGTTCGTATTCGAACCAAGCAATGGCGGTAGTCGGAGCGAGCCCGATTCCCGGTGCCCCTACAGGCTTGACGGTTGGTACGATTATCGCAACTAACGTACCGCTTGATTGGATGGCTCCTGTCGCCGGACTAACTCCCGCGTCGTACGGCGTTTATCGCTGTAGTGAGTCTAGGTGTCCCACGCCGCCGAAGATTGCGACTGTTAACAGTACGGCGTTTACTGACACAGGCTGCGTTCCGAAAAAGGGCCTTGGTATACGAACGTGTTATTACGAAGTCAAGGCTAATGATTTGATTGCCGGCAAGGTGGTAACGTCTGGGCCTAGCAACATCGTCGAGGCGATTGTTCAATAATGCAAACCTGCCTCTTCCTGTCGAAGTCCAGCAGTGATATCCCGACCGCGAGCAAGCGTGCGCTGTTTGTTCGCCGTCTGTCGGGGTTCTGAGCGTAATAGAGAAGTTGCTACAGGTGAGCCTACGGCGATTCGCAGGGCGACCAACGTCAATCTCAATCATGGAAAAAGGGGCATCTTCGATTTGGTCCGACGACCTTAAGCCGACCATTCCCCGCTGGTGGCTTTGCTTAGTCGCGGTCGCGATATTCGGGAGTCACGCAAGAGCGCAAGTCCCAAAGGTTCCTCCGCTTGGCTCTCGGGTTCCAGAGCAGGTCATGGTGGCACGAACTGGTGTTAGCGCCAATTTAAGAGTGACCCATTCTGGCCGTTTTTGAGGAAGCCACTGCGCTTGCCGACTGTCCGGGTACACAATTGTACGGCCGCCGCTAGCTCGAAACCGGCGCCGCCGAAATTTGGGGGTTCCGTGTCCAGCGCCAACTCAGTTCACATGATCCTCCCGCGCCGTCCATTCCAGCCCGTCCTTGCGGAATTCCCGGAGGGTCGAACTCTATCTTGAGCAACGAGGATGGAAGCCGCCATATGACGCGCTTGCGCCCCTCGTCCGTTCAGGCATAGTGGCAGCTTCGCCTCGTGTTCGCCAGTAGTGCTTTGGGTTTTGGCGAAGAGTAGGACTACAGTATTATCCGTATAGCATCGGGTCTTCCGGTCACGCATGATCTGGGGATATTTTGTCGTCTCTCGCCGAAAATCAAATGAGTCTAGGAATGTCAAATCCCGGTGTCCAAGTTGTGGCGTCTCTAGCGCACACCCCGAGTCATTATCACGGTGGCCACGTGGTGCAGTTGTACACCGACGACGGCTTCCTGATCGACGTTCTCAGTCGTTTCATCGGTGGTGCGCTGGCCGTGGGAGATGCCGCTATCGTTGTTGCGACGGGTCCGCACCGAATCGAGCTGGAGCGGCGGTTGTCTGGGCGAGGGGTCGACACAGCAAAGGCTGCGGCGCAGGGGCGATATATAACGCTCGATGCGAGTGACACGCTACCACAATTCATGGTGAACGGTGCCGTCGATGAATCACGATTCAACACGATCATCGGTAGCGTCTTGAGCCGAGCGATGAGAGTCACTGATGGTAAAGACTGCCGCGTCGCCGTATTCGGGGAGCTCGTTGCTTTGTTGTGGGCAGAAGGAAAGCCACAGGAAGCTATTCGAGTCGAACAACTCTGGAACGACCTGGCCAAAACGTACTCGTTTTCGCTTCTTTGTGCATATCCGATCACGGGATTCGACAATGAGAGGCACATTGAACCGTTCCTCAAGATGTGCGGCACGCACTCGGGCGTGGTCCCCAGCGAGACCTACTTGGGGTTGAGCAGCGAGCAGGACCGGCTTCGCAGTATTGCGGAACTTGAACAGAAGGCCGCGGTATTGGAAAAGGAACTAGCAAGACAACGACAAGAGCAGCAATTTCGGTCGTTAGTGGCAGCGGTACAGGACTATGCGATCTTCATGCTCGATCCTGCAGGCAACGTGACTACCTGGAATGGCGGAGCCGAACGGATCAAGCAATACAAAGCTTCCGAGATTATCGGTAAGCACTTTTCACAGTTTTATCCCGAAGAAGACAAACGGAACAGAAAGCCGGATTGGGAACTGATGGTCGCGCAGAAAGAGGGTCGGCTCGAAGACGAGGGCTGGCGGATCAGAAAAGACGGATCGCGCTTCTGGGCGAATGTCATCATTACGGCAGTACGAGATGAAGCAGGCAGGCTTATCGGTTTTGCAAAGGTGACCCGAGATGTCACCGAAAAGATGAGGGCTCAACAGGCGTTACAGAAAGAAGTGACCGAGAGACGAGAAGCGCAAAAACAATTGCATCAATCGGAGAAGTCTCTCCGCGAATTGTCCCTTCACCTTTTGGCGACTCAGGATGAGGAGCGAAGACGAATTGGACGCGAACTGCACGACAGCCTCGGACAGTACCTGACAGTACTGAAGATGAAGTTGGATTCTGTCGCCTCGGAAGTGGGTTCGGCACAACAGGTCGCCGAGGATGTTGCTCAGTGCGTTCGCTTAACCGAGGATTCAATCAAAGAAGTGCGAACCGTGTCTTATCTCCTGTATCCACCGATGCTGGAAGAGATGGGTCTGAAATCTGCAATTCCGTGGTACTTAGATGGTTTCTCGGCCCGCAGCGGTATCAAGGCCACCTTCGCAGCAGAAGCCGACTTTGGTCGCCTCGCACGGGATCGTGAACTGGCATTGTTTCGCGTTCTGCAGGAGAGTCTCACCAACGTCCATCGCCATTCAGGAAGCCAAACCGCAGAGGTACGGCTGTTCATGAAGGACGGCATGGGTGTTCTTGAAATCGAAGATAAGGGCAAGGGACTTTCGCGGCAGCTTTTAGAGCAAGCTGGTCAAGATTGCATGGGTGCCCTCGGTGTTGGAGTGCGCGGCATGAGCGAGCGCATGCGGCAACTGGGAGGGACGCTCGAACTGTTGTCCTCGACCGAAGGCGGCACAATCGTACGTGCCCAGATGCCAATTGCAGCAGCACCCTCAGCGACGGAGCCTTGAGTCTGCATTCTTGTCTGCCCTGAACCGAATTCCCGTAACTCGCTCTAGATATTCATGGAGACTGCGGTGGCTACAAAGATTCTAATCGTGGACGATCATGAAATTGTGCGCGAGGGCATCAGGACGCTGATTACCAGAGCGAGACCCCACTGGGAGATCATAGGCGAGGCAAGTAGCGGTGCGCGGGCAATTGAGATGTGTGAGACCTTGAAGCCTGATGTGGTAGTTCTCGACATCACGATGCCCGGCATGAGCGGTCTTGAAGCGGCTTCCAAAATGGCTGCATCCCGGTTGAAGTGTCGAGTCTTGATGTTTACAATGCATGAGGCTGAAAGGCTATCCGGCGAAGTTCGGCAAGCAGGTGCTCACGGTTTTGTTCTGAAATCCCAAGCTGCTCGTGATCTCATTCGCGCCATCGACTGCCTCCTGGCGGGAGGGACGTTTTTTGGCTCGGCGGCCGCCGCCGAAAAGGACGCATCGGACGCGCCTCCTTTGGATTCTACGAACCTGCAATCTGCTCGGAATTGTAGAGAGCCGATTGTCGCTACCAACGTAGCGAACGGTCGCCGCGTCAAAAAGACGTTCCCAGTTTTCGGGGCTCCGAGATTTTACGGCTTTGACGGATTCCGCATTTCAAACCCTCCAGGCAGGGCAAACATTCCTCGCCTACGCCGCTCCCGAGAAACACATTTTCAGGCTGTAGATTTCAGGCGGGAACGTCAGGGAGGCATACTCGTCCACGTGACCGCAATGGGTTAGAGGCCGTCGGCGAACACACTACCATTGAAGGAATACGGGTGGCAGTGCGAAAACCTGCGCGCCTCCGAATCCCCGTAAATATTGAGCAAACAAACTGTTGATTTCGCATCGTTGTGTTGTATGTTTTGAAATTACATGGCCTGTTTTGCGCGTTGGCTGCTGACAGGCATTGCCCCGAAACGAACTTTCCCTCGCGTACCGCAATGCAAGGAACGCGAGGTCGGGTCGAGGCTCGACCGTGAGCATTTGGTGAAAGCTCTTGCAGAGCTGCCCGAAAACCGGCGGCGAACCATCGAACTGTTTCTCTTCGAGGGCCTCGAACCTGCACGAGATCTGCGAATCGTCTCTCAATGGCTCGTAACAATCGCCACAAAGTTCCTCAGAAGAGAGTTTGATAGGCAGGTGCACTCACCTGCGAATTCGGTAATCAGGCGGAGGTCGTCATGAGAATCATTTTGCTGCTTGTTCTTTTCTTCGCAACGACCGCACCGGCGCAGCAATCACTCAAAATCAATGAACCTGCCGAAAGTCAGGTTGCGTCTGGCTCGGTGCAGTCTTATGCAATCGCACTCAAGGCAGGGGACTACGTCGCCGGTTTGCTCGATCAGCACGGCAGAACTGACCTTACGATTGTCGCGCCAGACGGTTCCGCGCTGCGGCACTATCCTGGCCCGGCAGAAGAGGGGAAGCGCCTCTGCGTCTTTATCGCAGAAGCCCCTGGAAACTATCGGATTGATGTGACGACATCCGCTACTCAGCCGGTGAGTTACAAGCTGACTTTAAACCAGGTGTTATCCCTGGATGAACGTCTGAAGCCGAAGCCGTGGGAGGATCCAAGCCCGAGTCCCCGGATGGACGCTCTGCGAAAACAGGCTGCTTCCGGCAACGCGGATATGAAGGCCTTCTGGGAGCAAGTGACTGCGGAAGGCACGCCGCTTGTCGAACCGATGGAGAGAGATCCCCAACATCAACTAGTCACATTTCTATGGCGCGGAACATCGCAAACCCGCAACGTATTCGTGAATGGCTCTTTTAAGATAGGCGGCCGCTACCCGTTGGACTATGTTTTTCACCAGATACCCCTCACGGATGTGTGGTACTTGACTGTCCGGCTTCCAACCGGAGCGCGGTTTACCTATGGTCTATCAGAGAATGATCCCCTCGTCTTCACCGGTTTCCAGCCGGAGCGCTACGCGACGACCGAAGCCGATCCGCTGAATCCTCACCGATGGGGATGTGCGCCCGATGCGACCCGATACGACTGTCAATCCATGGCTGAGATCAAAGGGGCCGCTCCACAGCCTTGGACCGTACAAAGCAGCAACGTCGCAGCGGGGACAATCGAGAAGCAGAAGATCCACAGTGAGCTTCTGAAGAATGAACACGATTTGTCGATCTATCTTCCCGCTGGATACAAGGCCAACGCTACTCCGTACGATCTGGTCGTCATCTTTGATGAAAGTGCCTATCTGACGAAAGTGCCCACTCCCGTGATTTTGGATAACCTAATCGCGGCCTCGAAGATCCCCCCCACGGTTGCTGTGCTGATAGCCAATCCTACGCAAGAGACCCGCAATCAGGAACTGCCGCCGAATCCGAAGTTTGCTGATTTCCTCGCGAAAGAGTTAATTCCCTGGATTCACGCTCATTACAACGTCACAGACGATCCCGGAAAAACCGTTGTTGCCGGGTCCAGCCTGGGAGGGCTCGCAGCGGCCTACGCGGGCTACAGGCACCCCGAAGTTTTCACAAACGTTCTATGCCAATCGGGGTCGTTTTGGTGGGCTCCTGACCATTCCGGGGCCATACCGGACGGAGTGATCACGGAAACAGGATGGATGGCCAAGCAGTTCATCGCGAGTTCAAAGTTGCCCCTCAAATTTTATATCGATGCAGGGTCATTTGAATTCGACTCGAATGGGACCGGTGGTGGAATCCTTGAGACTAGCCGGGACATGCGAGATGTGTTGTTAGCGAAAGGATACGAAGTCCACTACCACCAGTTTGTCGGGGGACACGATTATTTGAGCTGGCGAGGCACATTTGCGGACGGGCTGATGGATCTTATCGGGACGGCAAATCATATGCCTGTCGGCTCATAACCCTTATGGCCTTTCAAATTCACTGGTCGGCGCTTTTCATGGCATAACTAGCCCATATTCCCGGGGGTATTAGGACAGGTGCTTGCCCTGCACAATCCCACTGCCCGTGCGGCCTGATTATGCTTGGGACCGCTGGGGAGCGGCAGCGCCGCCACGCCTGCGTTCGGTTTGCCCCTCAGGGCAGCAGTGCGGGGTTCGCCCTCTGCGCCAGATCCAAAGCCTGCTGGGGAAACCAGGCTCCCGCGATCGGATCGTCGAGGCCCCACAGCGGATCGAAGACCGCTTGGCCGGCGACGTCCGTTGGCCATCCCGGCTGCGTGTAGTCCGCGAAGTCCCACGCCCGCGCTCCTCCGGCGGCGTCACACGTGCCATCCGACTCGCCTGGTGTCTTCACCCAAAGATAAGCGTCGAGCAGTGAAACGCCCGTGTTTGCCGTGGGATGAGTTCCCAGCCCGCGTGCCGGAGGGTTGCACCAGCTGCCATTGGTGAGGGTCTGGACGACCGAGGCCGGCTGGTTATACGGCGCATCCGCGTAGATGCTGGCGGCGAGCGGTCCCTGACCGTTGCGGCTGGTGTCAATAACGAAATGCGTCGCGGGTACGGCCGTTCCCATGTTCTGCTGATACCACTCGTCGGTGTAGACCCAGGTCGCGATGTTGTCCGGATCGACCGTTCCCAGAGGCGAGTAGTACTGGCTGGCGCAATATGAATAATTACCCAGCCGCCAGCCGCCCTGCTCGGGATCATTTCCGAACGCGACGCAGTCGGAGACCCAGGTGTCATAGGTCGTTTCGTAGTTGTTCAGATTGAAGTTCGATACGTTCGTGAAAAATCCCTGGGCCTGCAGAATGCCGGCCTGGACGAGCCGTTGCGCCATAATCGGCACCGCCTGCCAGTGACTATTGCCTGCATCCAGGTAGACCTGCGTCTGCGGTCCGGCTTCCAGCGTAGTGACTGCATAGTTGATCTGTGTATAGCGGTCGGCCGTAGCCTGCGGGATGTTCACCTGCGTGGGATCGTATCCGCAATCGCTGGGCAGGTCCGCCAGAGCGTCCGGCTCCAGTATGATGACCACTTTCTGGCTGCCGACCGCCCCTGCAATGGCATCAATCCACGTCTCATAATCCGCGGTGTTCTCCGCGCCGCCCGCCGAGTAGCTGCCGCAATCGCGGCCAGGAATGTTGTAGAGCACCAGTACCGATACCGCTCGCTCAAAAGTCGCTTCCCGCAGAGTCGATGTTACGGTGGCGCTCACTTCCGAAGGCGTGCCGCTAGTGAGCCACACCGCCTGCGGGACCGTCTCCATGGCGGCAATCAGCAGAGCGTTCTTCAACTGGCCCTGCTTTAGCAGGCTCTCCACCTGCTGCACGGCTTCGCTGGGCGGCTCGGGGATAAGGAAACGAGTGTTGGCCGGCAGCGTCTTCGACTGTCCGTGCGCCGCTGCGAATGAAATCAGCAACAGTGCTGCTCCCGTTGCAAATCTGCGGAGAGGGTGACAATGAAGGGTTGTGCTGTGCATCGTGAGACCTCATGGCGTGACGTGGAGCGAACTATGTGCCACCTTCTTAGAGATAAAGCAGCCCATCACGGGTTGCCCCTGACGCAGAACGCCGAGGTTCGCTGATAGTGTTCAGGGCCCATGAAACCCAAGCCGCCTCAAACTGCATCTGGAGCACGACGAAAAGGCTCTGGAAGAACTTGCGGCCCACGTTCAAGACGCGAGGCGTGTTAGAGCCGCTCTTCCTTAGCGATAGCCACTTGGTGAGAATCTCCGGTCCGCTCTCGACAGGTGGTGAGGGCACCGCCTCAAGAGGAATTGCCGTGGGCAGAAAAACTGGCGACTGACTGTGCTCCGGTTTCCAGAAACCCGAGGGGGGGCGGAGCTTGATCATGGAGTTCCGGGCTTGCAGGAAGTACCCCCGAGCACGAGCTGAATTGTGGCCGTCGAAACGGGGACATTGTCCCAGCTGGGCAGGCTGGTTTGGCTGAAACCGAGTTCTCGCCACCGAATGCCTCTGTCGGTGTTGAACAACAACGACTGGCTCTTACATTCAATCCTAGGAGCGAAGAAGCTTGCCTCGACCTCGAATTCCTGGTTGCTCGGTATCGGCAGATCGAGGTACCCGTTTTTGTCAGTTCGAAAGCCACTCGAAAATGGAACGAGCTCTCTTTTGCTCATCAGGGTGACGTCTGCATTGTAGGCTGGGTTTCCATCGGGGAAACTGACCGTGACCGACGCTTGATCGAACTTTTCGTGTACTTCGGCACGGAGGAAACCAAGATGAGTGATATTGAATTCTTCCCTGCACCCATCATTGGAGTAAACCACTTGTTGGTCTGCTCGGATTTAATCACTTCTTGAAACTCTGGATCGGCCCCGAGAGAGCAAGCATAAAAGGCTTGGGATGCCAAAATTCGCTATTGCTCTTGACCGCAAGCGCTAACCGTTAGATGCTGACATAGTCTAACTATGGCAGTAAGGTTTTCGGATAGGGGGCATGTTTGCATCGAGACGAGATTCCGCCCGGAACTCTT
>Ga0209420_1000942_pt1 | contig 14400 bp, 14 predicted proteins | sample BlaSpr_A8_OM1_O1_FD_187972 | JGI IMG/M metagenome (GOLD analysis project Ga0209420, IMG submission 187972) | Forest soil microbial communities from Thunder Bay, Ontario, Canada - Black Spruce, Ontario site 2_A8_OM1_O1 (SPAdes) (version 2) | ecosystem: Environmental > Terrestrial > Soil > Boreal... | reverse complement strand
GGGGCCAGCGACCGTCGGCGAACGCCTGGCCGGCCGCGGTCACGGCCCGGTCGATATCGGCCGGGCCGCCGGCCGCCACCGCGGCGTAGGGCTGGTTGGTGACCGGGTCGGCGACCTCGAACGTGGTCCCGTCGGCGCTGGCGGCTGGGGCTCCCCCGATGAAGTGCTCAAGCTTGGCGGGCAGGCCGGCCGGGACGGTCACGTCGGGTCGCCGGCCCCTTCGGGGGACAGCTGCTGGGCGAGCCAGGCTTCGTAGTCGGGGCGGCGGGCCTCGGTGAGCGGGAACAGGCCGTCGATGCTCTCCCCGGCGGCGACCCGGGCGGCGATGAACTCCTCCTGGCGCTCCTGCTCGCGGGCCTCGGCCAGGATCTCGGCGGCCAGGGCGGGCGGCAGGACCAGCACGCCGTCGGCGTCGCCGACGATGATGTCGCCGGGCTGGATCGTCACCCCGGCGCAGGCCACGGCGACGTCGGTCTCCCACGGGACGTGCCGCCGGCCGAGCACGGCCGGGTGGACGGCGGCGTGGTAGACGGGGATGTCTAGCCCAGCCAGCACCGCGCTGTCCCGGATCGCGCCGTCGGTGACGACGCCGGCCGCGCCGCGGACCTGGGCGCGCAGGGCCAGGATGTCGCCGATCGTGCCGGCGTTCGGCTCGCCGCGGGCCTCGATGATCAGCACCTCGCCCGGGCGGATGGCCTCGATCGCGCGCTTCTGGGCATTCATGCCGCCGCCGTAGCGGGCGGACAGGTCCTCGCGCAGCGGCAGGTAGCGCACGGTCCGCGCGTAGCCGGCCATCTTCTGCCCCGGCCGGGTGGAGCGCAGGCCGTCCAGGGCCAGGCCGTTGAGCCCCCGCTTGCGTGCTACGGCGGCCAGCGTCGCGGTGGAGACGGCGCGCAGGCCGGCGAGGAGTCCGGCGGCCTGGTCGCGGGGCGCGGCCTCGCGCGCAGCGTCGTCGGCAGCGCTGCGCGCGGCGCCGTAGGCAGCGGCGCGTTCGGCGTCGTCGGCGCGGGGCATGGCGCCGGGCGGGTCCAGCCGGTAGTCCGCCTCGACGATGGGGCTGCGCAGCCGGCCGGACGACCGGTCCCCCGCGCTGACCTCGACCTCCACCACGTCGCCCGGCTGCACCACAGTCGAGCCGGTGGGGGTGCCGGTTAGGATCACGTCGCCTGGCTCCAAGGTGAGCAGCCGGGACAGGTCGGCCACGATGTCGCCGAACCCGAACAGCATGTCCGTGGCCGGCCAGGAGTCCTGGGCCAGTTCCCCGTTGACCCAGGTGCGCAGGCGCAGCTTGCTGAGGTCGACGGCGCGCGCGTCGATCAGATGGGGACCAACCGGAGTGAAGCCGTCGATCCCTTTGGACCGCACGTTGGAGCCGCGGTCGGCGTAGCGCAGGTCGTAGACGCCGAAGTCGTTGGCCGCCGTGATCTTGTCTACGTGATCCCACCCGTCGGCCGGGCGGACGTGGCGGGCGCGGCGGCCGATGACCAGGGCCACCTCGCCCTCGAAGGCCAGCAGTTCGCAGCCGGGCGGGCGCGCCACCGGATCGCCGCTTTCGGCGAGCGAGGAGGACGGCTTGAAGAAGTACGAGGGCCAGGCCGGCATCGTGCCACGCTCGGCCGCGCGGCTGCGGTAGCTGACGTGCACCGCGACGACCTTGCCGGGGACCCGTTCCAGGGCTGCCATGGTGCGCAGAATCCTATCTGACCGGGTTGGCCGGCTCCGGGCTGACATCGGCCGACCGCTATCCTCGGCGCTATGCGACTGGCGACGATCCGGACTGAATACGGGACGACCGCGGCGCGGCTGGACGGGGACGTTCTCGTCCCGCTGGACGCCGCCGACGTGGGCGAGATGCTCGCCAGCGGCGACGAGGGCCCCGGCCGGCAGCGGGAGGGCGCGGCGCTCGTGCCGGTGGCCGAGGCTGACTTCGCGCCGGTGGTGCCGCGGCCGGGCAAGGTGATCTGCGTGGGGCTGAACTACCGGGAGCACATCCTGGAGACCGGGCGGGAGCTGCCCGCGTACCCGACGTTGTTCGCCAAGTTCGCCGACACCCTGACCGGCGCGCGGGATGACCTGGTGCTGCCGTCCGTAAGCGACAAGGTCGACTGGGAGGTCGAGCTCGGCGTGATCATCGGGCGGCCGGTCTACCGGGCCACCGCCGCCGAGGCCGCGGCGGCCATCGCCGGGTACACGGTGGTCAACGACGTGTCGATGCGGGACTGGCAGGAGCGGACCCTGCAGTGGCTGCAGGGCAAGATGTTCGAGCGCACCACGCCGGTGGGCCCGTACCTGGTCACCGCGGGCGAAGCCGGGGACGCGGCCGACCTCGAGGTGCGCTGTGAGGTCGACGGGGTGGTGATGCAGCAGTCGCGGACCTCCGACCTGCTGTTCGGCCCGGCCGACATCGTGGCCTACGCGAGCCAGGCCATCACCTTGAAGCCGGGCGACCTCATCGCCACCGGCACGCCCGGCGGGGTGGGCAACGCCAGGAAGCCGCCGGTCTACCTGCAGCCGGGTAACGTGCTGCGCACGTTCATTGAGGGCCTGGGCGAGTGCGTGAACCTGTGCGTAGCCGAGAAGGCCAGCTAGCCGGGTCCCGACCGGGTCTGCGGCGAGCCCTCGAACAGTCCGCGCCACTCCCGTCACAGTAACCCCAAATTTCTCACGGAGGATTTTGCCGTCGTGGAGGGTTTGGGTAGCTATCGTTGCCCAAACCCGCCATAGAACCCGGATCCTCCGCGCAAATGTGACGGCTGGTGCTGGCGATGCGGAGGTGCTTCTGCTGGGCGGGGAGCGGGGGCTTTAGCCAGCGGGCTCGTGCTGGGTGAGGGGCTGGGGGGCTTGGTGGGCGAGGAGAGACGAGCTACTCCTCGGCGATGCCGACGGCGCGTTCGGCCACGATGTCCAGATGACCCAGGTGCCTGGCGTACTCCTGGAGCAGGTGGAACAGGACCCGTTCCAGGGTGGCCGGATCGGCGCCGTCCCAGCGCTCGCCGGGTTTCCCCACATCGTCCAGGTCGTGGGACTCGACGATGGCCCGGGTCCGCCCGGCCTGATCCAGCAGGTCACCCAGCAGGCTGGGCAGGGTCTCCTCGGGGCCGACGTGCCACCGGCCGCCCTCGTCGTCGGCCCACGGATCGCCGACGTCGCGGCCCTCGAAGCCCCACTCGAGCCAGCGCAGCTCGATGTAGCGCAGGTGCTTGGCCAGCTCGAGCGGCGTCCAGCCGGACGGCAGCCTGCTGCGGCGCAACTCGGCGGCGGGCAGGGACTCGAGCTTGTCGGCCAGCCGGGACCTGAAGTAGTCCAGGTAGCGGAGGAAGACCTCGGTGCGCGAACCCGCCGGCGTGGTGGGCTCGGGAAACGGCTCGGGAATGCTGACCCCTCCTTGGACGGCGCCTGCTTGGACGGCCCCCACTTGGGCGGCCCCTTCTTGGACGGCAGGGCGTCAGGCCATTATCCCGAGATCGGTACCACGTGCCAGAGCCCGCCGTTCAGGTTGACGTTGTTGCCGCTGTCCTGGCCGGGCGCGCGGTCGCCGATGTAGGTGTACAGCGGGTGCCCGTCGTAGGTGGCCTGGGTCGAACCGTCGGTCCGGCTGATGGTGCCTAGCTTCCCGGAGACGCCGGGGCCGGCCTGCGGGTGGCCGGCGACCGGCGGCCAGTAGGAGGCGCAGCTGCCGTAGCAGACCGACTTGTCGGTGCTGTCCGGGGCGAACCAGTACAGCGTCAGCCCGCTCGCGTTGGTGAGCAGGTCCTGGCCGCCGATGTCGCGGGCCTTCAGGACGTTCGGGCCGGAGGCGACGGGCTGCGCCTTCGGGCTGGCCACGTCGGCCGCGAGCAGGGCAAGCGCCACGACCGAGGCGGCTACGACCGCGGGCAGCGCCCGGCGCCCGGCCTTCAGCGCGGCGGGCAGGGCCGGGGCCGCGGCGATGACCAGCGCCGCGAAGGCGGCGACATCGATCAGGCCGGCCACGATGCCGGCCGTGGTGCGCACCTCGACGAAGCCGAACAGGCCGAACCGCAGCGACAGCAGGTAGCCGCCCAGCGTGGCCACGGCGAACCCGGCGCCGGCCAGCTCGGCCAGCCAGCTGCCGGTGGCCAGGACGGCCAGGGCCAGGACGAACGCCGCGATGACCTGCAGCAGGAACGTCCAGCCGATCGTCGGTATGGTCCGGTAACCCGTCAGGTACAGGTCGAGGTGAATGGCTCCCGAGGCGATAAGCAGTGCTGCCCCGGCGATCCCGGACCAGGATCGCCGGGGCAGTGACGCCCCCTTCATGCTCCCCATACCTCTGTCCACGTGCTTTGCGGAGCAGAGGTTCAACTGTTCTATAACGGAACGGCGTCAGCGTCATAGCATCAGGCGCCGGCGTAGGCCCGCTCCAGGCCGGCGATGTCGAACTTGGTCATAGTGAGCATGGCCTGCATGACCCGTGTCACCTTGGCCTGGTCCTGGTCGCGGATCATGTCGAAGAACACGGTGGGGACGATCTGCCAGCACAGCCCGTACTTGTCCGTCAGCCAGCCGCAGGCGACCTCCTGGCCGCCGCCGGCCAGCAGCTGGCTCCAGTAGTAGTCGACCTCGGCCTGGTCCGCGCACGGCACCACGATCGAGATGGCCTCGTTGAAGGTGTGCTGCGGGCCGCCGTTCAGGCCCGAGAACTTCTGCCCGTTCAGCTCGAACTCGACCAGCAGCACCGAGCCGGCCGGCCCGGCGCCGCCCTCGCTGTTACGGTAGACGGCGCCCAGCTTGGAGTCTTTGAAGATGCCGGTGTAGAAGTTCGCGGCCTCTTCGGCTTGGGTGTCGAACCACAGGCAGGTGGTGAAAGCGTTGTCTGTCATGACTCCTCCATGGTGGTCTCGTGTCTGCTGTCCTGGCTGTGTAACGAGACGCGCGCGGCAAAGTCATCGGCGGGTCAGTAGCCCAGGTCGGGATCGAGCAGGCCGACCAGATCCTGTCCCGCGGCCAGGCGCCGGACGTTCTCCGTGATCCGGCCGGCCAGCAGGGGCCTGGTCATCTCCTCGGTGTCCGCGGTATGCGGGGTGATCAGGCAGTTGGGCAGGTCCCACAGCGGGTGCCCGTCGGGCAGCGGTTCAGGATCGGTCACGTCCAGGGCCGCGCCGCCGATCTGGCCGGCGCGCAGCGCCTCGACCAGGGCACCGGTGTCGACCAGTCCGCCCCGGGCCACGTTGACCAGCCAGGCGTCCGGCTCCATGGCGGCCAGTGCGGCCTGGCCGATCATGCCGCGGGTCTGCGGGGTGAGGGCGGGCGTCAGCACCACCGCCCGTGCTCTGGCCAGGGCTTCGGGCAGCCGGTCCGGGCCGACGGTCCGGGCCGCGCCCGCCAGGGGGTGGGCGCCGGCGTGCCGCCGGACCACCGTGACCTGGGCGCGGAACGGCTCGAGCAAGCGCAGCAGCACGGTAGCGATGCCGCCGCCGCCCACCACGGTGACCGGCTGGCCGAACAGGCTCTCCCCGGCCGGCTTGCCCCAGGTCCTGGCCCGGGCCCGGGTCGGCAGCAGGCGCAGCCCGGCCAGCATCAGGGCGAGCGCGTGCTCGGCCACCGGCTCGGCGAACGCGCCCTTGGCCGAGGTCCAGCGGCGCTGCCGGTCGATGACGCCCGCCCGGAACGCCTGCTCGGTCCCGGCCTGCGGCAGCTGCACCCAGGAGACCTGCGGCTGGGCCTGCAGCACGCGGCCCAGCTCCGCCATGGCCCGGCCGTCGGTCCAGACCAGGCCAGCCGGCTCGGCGTCCACCGTGACGACCTGGCCGCCGCCGCGGCGGATCGCCTCGGCCGCCCAGTCAGCCGGCCCGGGCCCCACGGCGATGCGGAGCGAGGTCTGCTCTGTTATCTGCGGCATGCGGTCACTATCCCTTCGGTGGCGGCATCAGCGTGCGGACCATTCGGGGAACAGCAGGCTGAGGGTCACGCCGTCGGCGAAGGCGCCGTTGATCCAGGCCGTGTCGCGGGCGGTGCCCTCAAGGACGAAGCCGGCCTTGAGGCCGGCCCTGATCATGGCGTGGTTGTCGGCCAGCGTGGTCATCTGCAGCCGGTGCAGCCCGCGGATGGCGAAGCCGTAGTGGCACAGCACCCGCACGGCGTCGGTGCCCAGATGCCGACCGCGGCAGGAGGGGCGCAGAACGATGCCGATCTCGGCCTGGCGGTTGTGCAGGTCGATGCCGAATATCACCGCCTCCCCGGCCAGGTCCGCGGTGGCCAGTTCGTCCACGGAGAAGCGGATCACGTCGGCCCGGTCCTCGGCCTGCCGGTACGGCGAGTCGGCAGCGCCGGGAGCCACCGGCAGCCAGGGGCGGCCGGTGGCTCGTATCCGGGTCTCGATGTCGGCTAGCAGTTCGGTCTCGAAGACTTCGATGTCGGTGTCGGTATGGGCGCGCAGCCCGGTCAGCTCTCCGCGTAGCACGTGCCGTTCATACCACGGGCCGGATCAAACGGTGAGGCGGCGCACGGTGGCGTACCCGCCGGCCAGCAGGACCACGGTCAGGGCGGCGAGCAGGCCGGTCAGCCCTTCGATGGTCAGCGTGGTGAAGAAGTGGCCGACGCTGTGCCAAGCGTTTGCCCCGCCGATGACCAGCAGGACGGCGGTCACGGCCAGGGCCTGAACGGCGATGAAGCTGAGCAGGCCGACCAGGTTCCAGCGCCGGTAGATGATCCCGAACCACATGCCCCAGGCGAGCATGAGGGCCAGGCCGACGAACGAGGTGAGCCAGGTTACGTACCACGGCCCGGACAGCAGGTAGGGCACCCGGAAGAAGTGCATGTTCAGGCCCCAGCCGCCGGTCCCTCGCTCGATGAGCTGCAGCAGCGTCAGCCCGAGCCCGTACACGGCGGCGACGGCGAGGGCGAGCAGCGCGGTCCCGGCGTAGAAGGAACGGCGACTCACGCCGAGGGCGAGCGCGAACGGTAGCTGCTGGGCGATGGTCCCCGCCCCGACGACGAGCAGGACGACGTAGATGCTGGCCAGCGCGCCCGCGTAGCGGGGCTGGCCGTGGCCGGCGGGGAGAGAGCCGACGATCATCACGGCGATCAGGAAGTCCAGGGCCAGGATGGCCCAGGGCAGGATGACGAGGCCGAGCCGGTTGGTCCACTGGTAACGTGCGACGCTGGTCAAGGTGTTCATGCGCTTGTCCTTTCTTGCTGGCTGGCCGCTGGCGCACCCGCCACCTGGACCACCACCTCCTGCAGGGTCAGCGGTTCCAGGCGCAGGTGCAGGGCCGCGGCCCGGGCGCGGTCGGTCTCGTTCAGGGTCCCGGCCACGACCGCTGACTCCTGCGAGGCGATCCGCCTGCGGTTCCAGACCGGGCGCCCGGTGGTGAACTCCGCGACGGCGATGGCCGGGCCGCTGACGCTGGTCGCGGCGCCGCGCAGGTCGTCGGCGGCAGAGTTGAGCACGATCCGGCCGCGGTCGATGACCACCACCCGCTCGAACAGGCCGGCGGCCTCGTCGATCAGGTGGGTGGACAGCAGCATGGTCCGGGGATATTCGGCGTAATCGGCGAGCAGCCGGTCGTAGAACAGCTGGCGGGACACCGGGTCCAGGCCCGCGTAGGGCTCGTCGAACAACGTCACCTCGGCCCGGGCGGCCAGGCCGATCACGATACCCAGTGCCGAGCGCATCCCGCGGGAGAGCTTCCTGACTTTGCGGTTGACCGGCAGGTTGAATTCCTCGAGCAGCGCGCCCGCCAGATCGTGGCTCCAGTTCGGGTAGAACCAGGACGCCACCTGCACCGCCTGCCCGACCTTGAGGTCCGGGTAGGTCTGGTCCTCGCGGACGAACACCATCTGGCGCAGGATCGTCTCGTTCTCGACCGGTGAACCGCCGAGCACGGTCACGGTGCCGGCGGAGGCGAACTCATGGCCGGCCAGGATGCGCAGCAGCGTGGTCTTGCCCGCGCCGTTGCGGCCGAGCAGCCCGGTGATCGACCCGGGCTCGAGGTCGAAGGTAACGTGGTCCAGCGCGAGCTGGCCGCGGTAGCGGCGGGTCAGCTCGGCCGCTGAGATCGCTGGGGTCATAGCGTCGTGCCTCCTTGCCCGTGGCTGGCCTCGCGGATCAGCGCGACCAGGTCATTGGCGTCCATTCCGAGCCGGGCGGCCTCCGCGACCAACGGCTCCACGTAGCGTTCGGCGAACCGCTTGCGACGATCAGCCAGCAGCCGGTCCCGCGCGCCGGCGGCAACGAACATCCCGATGCCACGGCGCTTTTCCAGTAGTCCCTCGTCGGTCAGCATGCTGATCCCCTTCGCCGCCGTGGCCGGGTTGATCCGGTAGTAAGCCGCCAGCTCGTTCGTCGAAGGCACCTGCGCGCCCTCGACCAAGCCCCCGTCCGCGATCTCGTCGGCCAGTCGCTCGGCGATCTGGACGAACAGCGGAGCACCCTCATCGAGGCCGGCCATCTCCTGCAACAGCCCGGCTCCTTCCTTAGTTATGCGGTTCATTACTTGAGTAATGTACCAATGCACCAAGGCAGCGTCAAGGGCCGGTTCTGTCAGGGCAGGATCGATCGACTGAACGGCCCCGCTGTGACGTCAGCCAGGACTGTTAGCTACTGCGGCGCTGTTGCCTACTGCGGCACCGGCGAGGCCGGCCATTCGGGGAGCAGCTGACCCAGGACCACGATGTCGCTGTCCAGCCGGGCCCGCAGCCCGATTACCTGTCCACGCAGCATGGGCCCTTCATACCCGAGATGACGGCCCGGGTGGGCTAGGCGGGAGAACCACGGTCCGTTCGGTCCAAGAAGTCATTGGCGAGCGCGGTGAACTCGGCGGGCTGCTCGGCGAAGCACAGGTGCGAGGCGTCCTCGATGGTCCGCAGCTGTGATCCGGGGATGCGGTGGTGCATGTCGGCCAGGTGGCCGGGCGTGCATTCGTCGTACCGGCCGCCGACCAGCAGGGTGGGGACCCGGATCTCGCCCAGGCGGTCCATGATGTCCCAGGTCTTGAGGGTGCCGGTGACGGTGAACTCGCTCGGGCCGTTCATCGTGTTGTAGACCTGGTAGCCGGCCTCGGCGAAGGAGCGTTCGAAGCCCGCCGGCCAGGGGTCCAGGCGGCACACGTGCTTGCGGTAGAAGCCGAGGATGGCGGCCTGGTACTCGGGGCAGGCGGTGAAGCCGGCCGCCTCGTGCTCGCGGATGACCCGCCGGGTCTGCTCGGTCTGTTCGGCCAGCAGTTCCTCGCAGTCGCTGACCCAGCGGATCATGCTGGCCGGGCTGCCGCACAGGGTCAGGCTCTCCAGCTCGGGCTGCCGGTCGAGCACGTACTGCATGGCCAGCATGCCGCCCCAGGAGCTGCCGAACAGGTGCAGTCGTTCCAGGCCCAGGGCGGCGCGGACCTGGGCCACTTCCTCGACGAAACGCTCGACGGTCCACAGGGAGAGGTCGTCCGGACGGTCGGACCGGCCGCAGCCCAGCTGGTCGTAGAAGACGACCTGGCGCCGGTCGGCGAGCGCCTCGAGCGGCTCCAGGTAGTAGTGGGTGAAGCCGGGGCCGCCGTGCAGGCACAGCAGCGGCGCGCGATCGTTGCTTTGCTCCCCGACGGAGCGGTACCAGACCTTTCCGCCGGGAACCTCGATGAAGCCCTCGTCGGCGGTCACTTGGCCTCCCCGGTGGCGACGGGCTCGTCGGACGCGGGCAGCACGTCGTCGGCGAACACGCGCTTCATTTCCGGCAGGCGTTCTGGGTGCCTGGCGTACAGGTAGGCCAGCACCCCGAGGCCGATCACGAACCAGACTCCGATGATCGGGCCGGTCAGGCTGGAGGGGTAGGCGAGCGGGGTGACGAACTTCAGGAAGCTCGATCCGATGCCCAGCGCGGTCAGCCAGGCCGGGATGAACGCCAGGATGCCGAGGACCGGTATCACCAGGTGCAGCAGCACGTTGAACTCCGACCGCTGCCGGCGCAGGTAGAAGAAGATGCAGGACAGATTGAACACCATGTAGATGGCGATCATGACGCCGGTGAGGATGGTGGCCAGGAACACGAAGGCCGTGGTGGGGCTGTACTTGAGGCCGACCGGCAGGCCGACCGCCAGCGTCAGCACCAGCTGGACGATCACGCCGACGTACGGGGAGTTCCAGCGCGGATGGATCTTGGCCAGGGGGGCGGGCAGCAGGCCGATCCTGGACATGGCGAACCAGGTGCGGGTGGTGGCCAGCGTGCCCGCGTTCGCGTTGGCGAACGTCGAGTTCAAGATGGCCAGGAACACGATCACCCAGCCGAGGCCCCAGGCGTCCCGGCCGAGCTGAATCCACGGGCTTCCGCCGCCGAGGGCGCCAAAGCTCACGAACTTGTCCGGGCCGAAGAACACGTCGCCCGCATAGGTGGTCAGGACGTAGAACAGGCCGATGACCAGGCACGAGGCCACCACGGCGATCTGGATGGTCCGTCTGGGGTTCCTGGCCTCCTCGGCCAGCGGCGCCGAGGCCTCGAAGCCGATGAAGGCCAGGACCGTGTAAATGGAGCCCGCGGCGATGCCGGAGAAGCCCTTGTAGCCCTTGATCGTGGCGTAGTGCAGGGTGAAGACGCTGCCGGTGTTGTGGCCGCCGGCCTTGACGATGAGCCAGACGGCCAGCAGCACGAACACGGCGATCTCGAACGAGCCCAGGATGGTGCCGGTCCGCGCGCTGATCTGGATCCCGCGGAGGTTGAGCGCGGCGACCAGGACCGCGGCGACGATCATGAAGATGACCCAGGTGGTGGTGAACGGCCAGTGCCATTCGCTGTTGGCGATCGACCCGACCAGGTAGCCGCACAAGATGGTGGTGATCGGCCCGAGCAGCGCCTCGACCAGCGCGTAGCCCCAGCCGACCAGGAACCCCAGCGCCGGGTGGATCGCCTCGGCCGGATAGGTGAAGATGCTCCCCGCCGACGGCAGGTGCTTGGCTAGCTGCCCGATCGAGCTCGCCACCAGCAGGCAGGCGACGAGGGCGAGCAGCACGGCCAGCGGCAGTGCGCCGCCGGCGTAGGTGGCGCCGGCGGCGATCGACAGCGCGACCGCGCCCGCCGGGGCCATTGAGGTGACCGACTGGAAGAGGACCTCGCGCAGCCCGATGGCTCCGCGGGCCAGGCTGGTTCCTGAGTTGGCCATGGTGCCCTCCTTCGCTTACTACCTAAGGTAATAAAGCGGACCATAAAGGTCTATAAGAGGGACTGACGAGCCTGGAGTTGCGCGGCGGGGGACGGCGCGGGGCTGCTTGTGGCCGGCGCAGCGTGGTGAAACGTCACGCGATGCGGAGCCAGGCGGCAGTGTCCGGGCGGAGCAGCCCGTCGCCGAGAGGGCTGCTGGCCAGGAGCACGGCGGTGTGGGCGGGCAGGGCGACCGGGACGGGCGAGAGATTGGCCACGCAGCACAGGTCACCGCGGCTGAAGGCGAGCACCCCGTCAGGGGACGGCAGCCAGTGCATGGGCCCGTCGCCGAGAGCGGACTCGGCGCGGCGGAGCCGCAGCGCGGTGCGGTAAAACTCGAGCATCGAGTCCGGGTCGCCGGCCTGGATCTCGACGGTTAGCTCGCGCCACTCCTTGGGCTGGGGCAGCCAGGGCTGCGCGGTGGCGTCCGGCGGCGAGAAGCCGAACGGGGGCTCCTGGCCCGTCCAGGGCAGCGGGACCCGGCAGCCGTCCCGGCCGGGGTCGGCGCCGCCGGTCCGGTACCAGATCGGGTCCTGCCGGCGTTCGTCCGGGATGTCCTCGACCTCCCACAGGCCCAGTTCCTCGCCCTGGTAGAGGTAGACCGAGCCGGGCAGCGCCATGGTGAGCAGCGCCGCGGCCCGGGCCCGGCGGGTGCCCAGCTCCAGGTCGACGGGCTGGCTGTGGTCGCGCCGGTCCAGGCCGAAGGATGTATCCGCGCGGCCGTACCTGGACACGTGCCGGTCCACGTCGTGGTTGGACAGGACCCAGGTGGGCGGCGCGCCGGCCGCGGCGTGGAAGACCAGCGTGCTCTCGATCACCTCGCGCAGCCGCGCGGCGTCCCACGGGCAGCACAGGTAGGGGAAGTTGAATACGGTGTGCAGTTCGTCCGGGCTCAGGTACCTGGCCAGGCGGGCGGCGTCCGCGAGCCAGACCTCGCCGATCAGGACCCGGCCCGGGTACTGGCCGGCCACCGCACGCCAGGCCCGGTAGATGTCGTGCACGTCGTCGCGGTCGGTGAAGGGCGCCTGGTCGCCAGGCCCGGTGCCGGGCCCTATGTCCGGGAGGCGCGGGTCCTTGGTCAGCAGGGCGGCCGAGTCGATCCGGATGCCGTCCACGCCGCGGTCGAACCAGAACCGCAGTACCGCCTCGAACTCGGCCCGGACCTCCGGGCTGGCCCAGTTGAAGTCGGGTTGTTCGGGGGCGAACAGGTGCAGGTACCACTCGCCGGGCGTTCCGTCCGGCGCGGCGACCCTGGTCCACGCGGGACCGCCGAAGATCGACTGCCAGTTGTTGGGCGGGAGGTCGCCCCGCGGGCCGCGGCCGGGCCGGAACCAGAACCGGGCGCGTTCGGCGGACCCGGGCGCGGCGGCCAGCGCGGCCTGGAACCACGGGTGCTGGTCGGAGCAGTGGTTGGGGACGAGGTCGATGATCGTCCTGATGCCGTGCGCGTGGCCGTCGGCGATCAGCGCGTCGGCGTCGGCGAGGGTGCCGAACGCGGGGTCGATGGCGCGGTAGTCGGCGACGTCGTACCCGGCGTCGGACTTCGGGGACGGGTACCAGGGGGTGAACCAGATCGCATCGATGCCGAGAGCCGCCAGGTAGGGCAGCCGGGCCCGGACGCCGGCCAGGTCACCCAGCCCGTCGCCGTTGCCGTCGGCGAAGCTCTGGACGTACAGCTCGTAGATCGCGGCGCCGCGCCACCAATCGCCACCCGTGATGCCGTGCAAGGGGTACCTGCTTTCGTGTGTTGTGTATCGCGAAGTGCGGGTTGCCTCAGCCCCTGATGCCGCCGGCGGTCAGGCCGGCCAGGATGTTGCGCTGGAAGATCAGGAAGAAGATAACCGTGGGCACGGCGGCTATCGCGGACGCGGCCAGCACCATGTTCTGCGGCGCGGTCTGGGCCGCCACCCAGATGCCGACGTTCAGCGTCTCCCTGGGCGGCTCGTACCCGCCCTCGACCAGCAGCGGCCACAGGAAGTCCTTCCAGACCGCGATCAGCGCGAAGATCGAGACCACGGCGAGAATCGGCCTCGAGATCGGGATGATGATCGACCGCAGGGTGCGCATCGGGGACGCGCCGTCCACAGCCGCCGCCTGGGTCAGCTCCACCGGTATCGAGTCGAAGAACCGCTTGAGCAGGAAGATGTTGAACCCGTTGGCCACGCTCGGCAGCCAGATCGCGGCTGGGGAGCCGATCAGGTTGATGTGCACGATCGGCAGGTTGGACACCGTTATGTACAGCGGGACGATCAGCACCATGGCCGGGATCATCAGCGTGGCCACCATCATCGCGAGGATGACATTGCCGAGCGCGGGACGGAGCCTGGACAGCGAGTAGGCCGCCGCCACGTCGAAGACGAGCTGGAAGGCGAGCGCGCCGAACGCGTAATACAAGGTATTGAGGAGCAGCCGTCCCAGGCTGAACTCGTTCCACGCCCGCACGTACGAGCTCGGGTGAATATTATGCGGGTAGAGCGTGGGCGGGGCCGCGATCGCCTCCTGCGTCGATTTCAGCCCGTCGGTGAACAGGAAATACATGGGGCCGATGAAGACCAGGGTGAATACCACGATCACCGCGGTTAGCACGATCCGGTAGATGATCTTGTTGCGCGCCCGGTTCAGCTGCGCGGCCGAGATAAGCGATCGCGCGTACGAGTCAGCCATACGTAGCCTCCGGAGAACGTGCCGAGCACGACCAAGAGCACCACACCGAGCGCGGCCGCGCTGTTGAAGTTGCTCGCGCTGCTCATCGCGAATGCGTACTGGTAGATCAGGTAGACCACGGACTCGGTGTTGTTGTTCACGCCCTGGCCCCCGTCCAGGATGAACGCCTCGACGAACATCTGCATGGTGGCGATGATCTGCAGCATCAGCAGCATGGAGAGAATCATCTTGGTCTGCGGGATCGTGATGTGCCGGATCTTCTTGACGATCCCGGCACCATCCAGCTCAGCGGCCTCGTACAGCTCGCCGGGAATGTTCTGCAGCGCGGCCAGGTAGATCAGCGTGGCGCCGCCCATGTTCATCCAGGTGGCGGCGATCACCACCGAGATCATCGCCATCGTCGGCCACCTGGTGCCCGGCGACAGCACCCACTGCGAGGTCGGCAGGTGCAGCGTGTGCAGGATGTCGTTGAACAGGCCGTACGACGGGTCGTAGAAGTAAGAGAACAGCAGCAGCGCGCTCGCTGGCGGAAGCATGACCGGCAGGTACACCAGGCAGCGCAGGTATCCCTTGGCATGCCGCAGCTCGTTCAGCAAGAT
>Ga0209420_1000941_pt1 | contig 14400 bp, 9 predicted proteins | sample BlaSpr_A8_OM1_O1_FD_187972 | JGI IMG/M metagenome (GOLD analysis project Ga0209420, IMG submission 187972) | Forest soil microbial communities from Thunder Bay, Ontario, Canada - Black Spruce, Ontario site 2_A8_OM1_O1 (SPAdes) (version 2) | ecosystem: Environmental > Terrestrial > Soil > Boreal... | reverse complement strand
GGGAGAGGAATGAACGGCGGTCGGCTGCGCCGCCCGGTGCACCCGCTGGCCTGGTGGGCCTGGGCCGCCTGCCTGGCCGTGACCGCCATGCAGACGACCGATCCCAACCCGTTCCTCTTGTTACTGATCGGCGCCGTCGCCTGCTTCGTCGTCGCCAGCTGCCGGGGTAACGCGCCCTGGTCGAGATCCTTGAGCCTGTTCCTGCGCATCGGTCTCGTCGTCATCGTCATCCGGGTGGCCATTGAGATCGTCTTCGGCCAGCGCGGCGTGCCCGGTCACGTCCTCTTCACCATGCCCCGGGTGCCGCTCCCCTCTTGGGCGGCCGCTGTCAGCATCGGTGGCGCGGTGACCTTGGAGTCGATCATCACGGCCTTCGTCCTGGGTCTGCAGATCGCGGTGATCCTGGTCTGCTTCGGTGCCGCCAACTCGCTGGTCAGCCCGTACCGGCTGCTGCGCTGCCTCCCGGCCATCCTCTACGAGGCCGGCGTGGCGGTGACCGTGGCGCTGTCGTTCACGCCGGAGCTGGTCGAAACCGTCTCGGCCGTGCGCCAGGCCCGGCGCCTGCGGGGCATCCCGATCACCGGCCTGCGAGGCATGCGCGGCATCGCCATCCCCGTCCTGGAGGGGGCGCTCGACCGCTCGCTGCAGTTGGCCACGTCCATGGACGCCCGCGGCTACGGGCGGCGAAACGAATCGGCCGGCGCCGCGCGGGTGGCGGTCGGCGCCGTGGTGGCCGGGTTGCTGTTGGCCGCGGTGGGCACCTACGGCGTGATCGACGCCGGGTCGCTGTTCGGGCTGGGTCTGCCGATCCTGGCGGTGGCCGTCGTGCTCTGCGCGCTCGGTCTCGGCGTCGCCGGCCGGCGCATGCAGCGCACGCGCTACCGCCCGGATCGCTGGGGTGGGCCCGAGTGCGCCATCGTGGCGTCCGGCCTGGCCGCCGTGGGCGCCATGGCGGTGGCCCATGCGCTGGAACTCCCGGGCGTGACGGTGTCCTTCGTGCCGTTGGCGGTGCCTCCGCTCCCGCTTTTGCCCGTGGTGGGGATCCTGGTCGGCGCCGTGCCGGCCTTCATCGCACCGGCCCGGCGGGCCGTCGCGGCGCCGACGCGCGCCGAGCTCGAGGCGGTCGTGGCGTGATCCGTTTCGACCGGGTCTCGTTCCGCTACGAGGGGGCCGAAGGCCTCACGCTCGACGACGTCAGCCTCGACATCCCCGAAGGCGAGCTGTGCGTGGTCGTGGGCGAGACGGGGACCGGCAAGACCACCCTCCTGCGCAGCGTCAACGGGCTCGTGCCGCACTTCAGCGGCGGCACCTTGGGGGGAACCGTGACCGTCGACGGACGGTCGACCCGGGAGCACCGGCCCCGTGAGCTGGCCGACATCGTCGGCTACGTCGGCCAGAACCCGCTGGCCAGCTTCGTCACCGAACGCGTCGAGGACGAGCTGGCCTACACCATGGAGAACCTGGGCGTGCCCGCCGAAGCCATGCGCCGACGGGTGGAGGACACAGTGGACCTACTGGGTCTACACGACCTGCGCGACCGCTCCCTGCGCGCCCTCTCGGGCGGTCAACAACAGCGGGTGGCCATCGGCGCCGTGCTGACGGCCTCCCCGCGGGTGCTCGTGCTGGACGAGCCCACGTCCGCACTCGACCCGGCGGCGGCCGAAGAGGTCCTCAACGCGTTGGCCCGTCTGGTCCACGACCTCGGCCTGACCGTGCTCATGGCCGAGCACCGGCTCGAGCGCGTGCTCCCTTTCGCCGATCGCATGGTGCTCGTGCCGGGCGGGGGGGCACCGCTGGTGGTCGGCCCGCCCGCCGCCATCATGCGCACGGCCACGGTGGCGCCCCCACTGGTGGAGCTGGGCCGCCGCGTCGGATGGGATCCACTGCCGCTCACCGTGCGCGACGCGCGGCGCCAGGCGGGCGCCCTGCGCGAGCGGATCGCGCCGTTGAGCCACGCCCGAGCCCCCGACGAGGCGCCGGCCGTGGGCGACCCGGCGGCGTCGCTGCGACGGGCCGCCGTCCACTACGGGCCGGTGGTGGCACTCGGGTCGGTCGACCTCGAGGTCCGTCCGGGCGAGGTCATCGTGTTGATGGGGCGCAACGGCTCGGGCAAGTCGTCGTTACTGAGCATCCTCTCGGGTGGCCGCGCCCCGACCCGCGGCTCGGTCAGCGTCGGTGGAGGTGATCCGCACCGGATGACCCCGCATGACCTCGTGCGCCAGGTCGGCCTGGTGCCCCAGGATCCCGGCCTGCTCCTCTACGGCGAGTCCGTCTCCGACGAGTGCCGCAGTGCCGATCGCGCCTCGGGCCTCGGGCCGGGGACGACCCGGGCCACGCTCGAGCGTGTGCTGCCCGGCGTGCCGGCCGACCGCCATCCCCGGGACCTGTCCGAAGGGCAGCGCCTCGCTCTGGCCCTGGCCATTGTGCTGGCGCCGGCGCCGCCGCTCCTGCTGCTCGACGAGCCGACCCGCGGCCTCGACTACCCGAGCAAGGACCGGCTCATCGGCGTGCTGCGCGAGCTGGCCGGGTCGGGTCACGCCGTGGTGCTGGCCACGCACGACGTCGAGCTGGCCGCCCGGGTGGCTCAGCGGGCCATCGTGCTGGCCGACGGCGAGATCATCGCCGACGGGCCGGCGCACGAGGTGGTCTGCCACTCGCCGGTCTTCGCCCCCCAGATCGCCAAGGTCCTCGCGCCGGACGAGTGGTTGACGCTCGACGAGGTGCAGGCCGCACTGGAGGCGATCCCGGCGTGACGGTCCCGGCGCTCACGGAGCAAGGGCAACGACGCCACGTGCCGGCGATCCGCTTGGGCCGGCGATCGACCGCGCTGCTCGCCCTCACGACGGCCTTCGGGATCGTGGCGTTCGGCTGGCCGCTCATGATCCACCAGCACGCGGGGGCCAACACCGCCCACAGCGGCGATGCGCCCTGGATCTTCGTGGCGCTGGTCCCCCTGCTGATCGCCATCGTCATGGCCGAGCTGTCCGAGGGCGGGATCGACGCCAAAGCCATCGCCCTGATGGGCATCCTGGCCGCCTGCTTCTCCGCCCTGCGCATCGCCAGTCCGGGCATCGACGGGTTCGAGCCGGAGTGGTTCCTGCTCATTTTGTCGGCGCGGGTGTTCGGCCGCGGCTTTGGCTTCGTGCTGGGAGCCATCGCGCTCTTCGCCTCCGCGCTCGTCACCGGCGGCGTGGGGCCGTGGCTGCCGTTCCAGATGCTGGCCGCGGCGTGGATCGGTTTCGGGGCGGGATGCCTCCCGCCGGTCCGCGGGTCGGCCGAGCGGGTGCTCCTGGCGGCGTACGGTGCCGGGGCCGCGCTGGTCTACGGGCTGCTCACAAACTTCTGGTTCTGGCCCTTTGTCGGCTCGGACACGAACTACTCGTTCGTGCCCGGTGCCGGGGTGGGGTCGAACCTGCACCGATTCCTTTTTTTCGACATCACGACGTCGCTGGGCTTCGACCTCACCCGGGCGGTGACCTGTGTCGTGCTGATCCTCGTACTCGGCCGACCGGTGCTGGCGGCGCTGCGGCGTGCCTCGCGGCGGGCCGTGTTCGAGCCGGCGCCCGAGTTCGTCGAGCAATCGGGCTGAGGCGTTCTCACCAGGATTTCGGGACGCGCGTCGAGGTCCTGCATTCAACCGAGAGGCCGGAAGGCTGAAGGCTCGAGCCCTGCTCGACAATGTGCTTGTTCAGGAGGGGAGCGATCGTCTTTCTTGACGGCCCACTCGGCCCACTCGGCCCGCCGGAGCCGGGGCCGGGGCCCGTGCCCGAGCCGGGGTGCGTCTCACCCAGAGGGCAAGTTCGTGAGCGCGTGTTTCAGATCATGCCGGAGATCGTCGATCGTCTCGAGTCCGACGCTGAGTCTCACCAGGTCACCGGGCACCTCGTTGCTGGTGCCGGAGGTGCTGGCGTGGGTCATCCGGGCCGGATGCTCAATGAGGCTTTCCACCGCGCCGAGGCTCTCGGCCAATGTGAAAATGCGGGTCCGAGAGCACAGCTCGACGGCGGCGTGTTCCCCACCGTGCACGGTGAAACTGACCATGCCGCCGAAGGCCCGCATCTGCGACCGGGCGACTTGGTGACCAGGATGGTCTGGAAGCGACGGATGATGCACCTGCTTGACCGCCGGGTGACTGCGCAGGAACTCGACTATGGCCAGAGCATTGACGCAGTGCCGTTCCATCCGTATGCCCAACGTCTTGACCCCACGCTGCACCAGGAAGCAGTCGAAGGGGCCGGGTACGGCGCCGGCCGCATTCTGAAGGAACCCCAGTCGAGCCGCGATCTCCTCGTCGCTGGTCGCGGCGAAGCCTCCGATGACGTCGGAGTGACCACCGAGGTACTTGGTGGTCGAGTGCACGACGATGTCCGCTCCCAGGCTGAGAGGTTGCTGTATCCACGGCGTGGCAAAGGTGTTGTCAACGACGACGAGAGCTCCCCGACGGTGCGCCGCGGCGGAGACGGCGGCGATGTCGATGACGTGGAGCAAGGGATTCGTCGGTGATTCGAGCCACACCATGCGCGTCGCCGGTCGCCATACTTCATCCATGTCGGAGAGGTCAACGGCGTCGACCACCAGCCCGGCCGGGCGGTGGATCGCGGTCGCTAACCGAAACGTTCCTCCGTAGCTATCCGTCTGCATGACCAGGTGGTCGCCTGGGCCTAAGAGGCGCATCACCGCGTCCTCGGCCGCCAGCCCGCTGGCGAAGGCGAACCCGAACTCCGCCCCTTCGAGCAGCGCCAGGTGCCGCTCGAGGCTGGCGCGGGACGGATTGCCCGACCGGGCGTACTCGAAGCCACGAGGCTGGCCGACGGCATCCTGCTGGAACGTCGAGGAAAGGTAGACCGGGGTGTTGATCGCGCCGGTGCCGGGGTCAGCGGACTCGCCGCCGTGCACCGCGTTGGTGTCGAACCCGAGTCCCTCGAGATCGGGCTGACCGGTCACCGTGACCGCACCGCGTCGCCCGTGGCCAGAATCGCCAGCACGTCCGAGCGAGTGATGATGCCGACCGGGTGGCCGCGATCGAGAACGAGCAGGGCCGACGCCCCTTCCAACCTCCCCACGGCCACCTGGACGGGCTCTCCCGCCCCGATGGTGGGGAGCGGGCTGCCCATGACGTCACTCACGAGGCGATCGAGCATGGAGGAGTCGGCGAAGGCCGAATCCATGAGCTCGCGTTCGGTGACACCTCCGACAACCTCGGCTAGGACCACCGGCGGTTCATGCTTGATCACGGGCATTTGGCTCACGCCGTACTCGCGGAGGATGGCGATCGCCTCCCGGACGGTCTCGTCAGGGTGCGTGTGGACAAGCGTCGGAAGTGACGCGTCGCGGGCCGCCAAGATGTCGTCTACCGTCGGCCCGGCGTCGTGCATGAACCCGTAGTCGGTCATCCACGCGTCGTTGTAGATCTTCGAGAGATACCCGCGCCCAGAATCGGGGATATGGACCACCACGACGGCATCCGCCGGCAGGTCACGTCCGGCGATCAGCGCAGCCGCGATCGCCGTCCCCCCTGATCCACCGAGCAGGAGGCCTTCCTCCCGCGTGGCCCGACGGGCGGTGGCAAAGCTCTCGGCGTCCGAGACGGCGATCACCCGGTCCACCACCGAGGGGTCATAGGTCGTGGGCCAGAAGTCCTCGCCGATCCCTTCGACCAGGTAGGGCCGCCCGGACCCGCCCGAATAGACGGAGCCCTCCGGGTCGGCGCCGATGATCTGGACCGAAGGATTTCGTTCCTTCAGGAAGCGACCAATGCCGGTGATGGTGCCCCCGGTTCCGATGCCCGCCACGAAGTGCGTGACCCGGCCGCGCGTCTGCTCCCAGATCTCGGGCCCGGCCGTCTCGTATTGGGCCTGCGGATTTTGGGGGTTGTGGTATTGGTCGGGCTTCCATGCATTCGGTACCTCGCGGGCCAGGCGGTCCGAGACCGAGTAGTAGGAGTCGGGGTGTTCTGGCGGCACCGAGGTCGGGCAGACGATGACTTCGGCGCCGTAGGCGCGCAGTAGGGCGATCTTGTCGGCAGCCACCTTGTCCGGACAGACGAAGATGCACTTGTACCCGCGACGAACGGCGACGATGGCCAATCCGACACCGGTATTGCCACTGGTTGGCTCCACGATCGTGCTTCCGGGGACGAGCTGACCCGCCTGCTCGGCCGCGGCGATCATGGAGAGTGCAATTCGGTCCTTCGATGATCCCCCCGGATTGAACATCTCGAGTTTGGCGACGAGGGTGCACTCCAAGCCGATCGCCGTCCGGTCCAGTCGCACCATTGGGGTACGACCTATCAACTCGGTCAGGGACTCAGCGACGTCCATGGGGGGTCCGGGATCGGTGACGGGACGGACGTCGACACCCATCAGCGTCAGCGAGAGCTCCGGAGGGACCGTCTCGTCAGTGAAGAGCTCGGTCGGCAATCCGGCCCGGCGCAGACCGGCCGCAACGGGAGCCGCATCGGCCAGAGGTCCACAAACGCCGATTCGACGGGGGATCCTCGCCCGCAGCGAGCCGACCAGAGACTCGAGCGATTCGCCCGTCTCGAGTCGGTGCACATGGCGGGATCGGTCCTCCAGCCGGGCCGGAGGCGGTGCACCGCCCACCACGACGAGGAGATCCATGCCGCCTCTTTACCACTTCCGCCTGTCCTGCCGGCGAACAGGCGCAGTCTTGGGTCAGGTCAGGGGACGAGCTCGACGAGACCGTTCTTGATGACAGCGCGCTCCTCACAGCTTGCCTCGAGAGCGAAGCCCTCATCAGGCCGCTCGAAGATCCGCACCCTCAGGTGGTGGCCGAGGAACGCCGGAGCGGCCAGCCGGACGGCCACGCGGCGGATTCGCCTTGGATCGCCGTCAGCCACCGCTTTGGTCGCCGCCCGAGGGCAGAGAGCCATTGTGCACAGTCCGTGGAGGTACCAACGGTCCGGAGCATCGTCGACCACATGCGACTGGTCAATCGGGTCGACCTGTCTATCCGATCATCCTCGGATGAAACGGATGCATCATGGACCAGACGGCATGCACCGGGTGGTTCGAGCCCTCCTGGAGGGGCATCGGACGATGAGAGCGGTGCAGTTCGAGGTTGATCCGGAGCCGGACCATCGGAACCGTCGACCCAAGAGCGTTGCCGTACCAGCCACAAGCCACCGTCTCATGGCGGCGGACGGGGACACCTGGAACCCGCCCACGGACACAAGAGACCCAGACGCGCTTCCCGCCGAAGCCTCGCCATAACGGGACACCGGCACGCCAAAGGGACGGCGCCACGGCGCCAGGGTCCGACGACCGAATCCCGGGTCTACGACCGCTGTCGAAGCTTCCGTTCCCCCGTAAAATGGCCGCAGTCGCAGATACAGGAGAAAGCTATGCGATCGGACGTTATTCCCGGGCTGCGCCCGCCGCGGCCCCGCCAGGAGTCATCCCGAGCCGAGGAGTCCCATCCGCCAAGCGGCGCAGCGGCGGCGATGGGGCCCCTGCTGGCCCACTTCTTCGGTGGTCCGCCGCCGATGCGGGTGCAGTTCTGGGACGGAACCGTTCTCGGGCCGGCCGAAGGGGACACACTGCAGGTGCGATCACGTGACGCCGTGCGGCGTCTGCTGTGGTCCCCGGGCGAGCTCGGCCTCGCCCGGGCGTTCATAGTGGGCGACCTCGACTTCGACGGTGACATCTTGGAAGTGCTGGCACTGCTGCACGCCGCATCACCGTCCCGCGTCCGTCACGACTCGAGGCTGCCGTGGCAAGCCATCCGGGCCGCCTACCGGCTTGGGGTCGTCGGCGGACCGATCGCGCCTCCACCGGAGGAGGCGGCACCCCGGGGCCGACTGCATTCGCGCACCCGCGATGCACAGGTGGTGCGACACCACTACGACGTGAGCAACGACTTCTACGCCATGGTTCTCGGGCCTTCAATGACGTACTCCTGCGCGCGGTTCTCGTCGGATGCTGTCACGTTGGAAGAGGCTCAGGAATCGAAGCATGACCTCATCTGTCGCAAGCTGGGCCTGCCCGATCGGGCAGGACAGCGAATCCTCGATGTGGGTTGCGGATGGGGCAGTTTTGCCATCCACGCAGCGCGCCACTACGGCGCGCAGGTGGTCGGTGTCACCCTCAGCCCGGAGCAGGCGCGGTCGGCGCGGGAGCGGGTGGCAGCGTCCGGGTTCGATCGACAGGTCGAGATCCGGCTCCAGGACTACCGTGACGTGCGCGACGGGACCTTCGACGGCATTGCGTCGGTGGGTATGTTCGAGCATGTCGGATCCTCCAAGAGCGCCGAGTACTTCGGCGCCATGCGCCGACTGATCAAACCCGAGGGCAGGCTGCTCAATCACGCCATCTCGAGCGTGGGCGGATCGAGCATTGGCTCGAGATCCTTCATCGGGCGCTACGTCTTCCCCGATGGCGAGCTCATCGACGTGGGCAAGGTTGTCCTGGAAATGGAGGAAGCGGGCCTTGAGGTGCGCGATGTCGAGTCGCTCCGCGAGCACTACATCAAGACGCTCCGGGCCTGGGTGAGCAACCTCCAGCAGCGTTGGGAGGCCGCCGTGTCAGAGGTCGGGGTGCGCCGAGCCCGGGTCTGGCAGCTCTACATGGCGGCGTCGGCCAACGGGTTCGCGGACGGTGGCATCTCGGTCCACCAGGTGCTCGGCGTGCTCCCCACACGAGACGGGCGGAGCGGCATGCCGCCCACACGGAACGCCTGGACCTGAAGCGGTCCACCGACCTGTTTCTTGACCAGCTCGGTGTGGCTGTGACGGAGTCGGCCACACGTGCGTGGTCACGTCGGGCGATTCTGTCCCCATGGGGAGACCAGCTCTATGGCGCCTGCTTGAGACTTGCTGCACGGTCCACTGCGGAATAACGGCCCCGATTCGTCCTAGGGCGTCCGACGGTACGCCAAGTTCTTTCGAGGCCGAGCAGCCCAACTCGTACGTCGGAGTTCTCGCGCCTGCTCAGGGTCCGGGGAGAGGTCGGGCGAGTTTCGGAAAGAGCCGGGACCCCAGGTGAAGGGCAAAGTCGAGGGCCAACGCAGGCGAGACCTTGGGGTCGGACTCGGGTGGGTCGGGAAGGTCCTTGTCGTGGCGGGCGTGCTCGTAAAGGCCGTGGCACAGGTGCCGTCCCAATGTGCCCAGGGCCCGCATGGCCTCCACCTGCTCCGCCTGAAACACGGGCACCGGCAGCGGGTCGACGTCGGGCCAGGTCTCGGGTGACCGCGGGGCCTCGAGGTTGAGAAGCTTTGCGAAGCTCGGAGCGGCCGCATCCCGGGCGGTGAACGGCTCGCCGAGGTTCCAAGCCTCGCGCAGGGTGGCGATCAGCGACGTGTGGCGGTACTCGTCGGTGCAGACCGTTCCCTGGGGGACCCAGGGAGACACGATGACCGCGGGGACGCGGTAGCCGGAGCGGTCGAACTTGAACCCGAGCTGACCAGGCGGAGAGCCTGGGCTTGGGGGCGGCACGGGTCCCGGGGGGACGTGGTCGTAGGTGCCCCCGGGCTCGTCGAAGCCGACGAAGAGGACCGTATTGAATGCGTTCGATCCGGCCGGAGCGGCCGCGGACCGCACAGCCCGGTAGATCCGGCTCAGGAAGTCCTCCCCCGCGAGTATCGACGACGGGGCGTCCATGAGGATGTCGACACCCGGGATCAGGGCCCGTCCGAACGCGGGGTGGTAGTCCCCGTGGCCCGCCAGGAGATTGGGCTCGATCAAAGAGAAATCGGGGAGCGTTCCCTCGGCCGCGTCCCGTTCGAAGTCGGCGAAAGGGAAGAAGTGGGTGGCGAAGCGGTCGCGCAAGCGCGGCATGTGGATGAAGCCGGTGAAGGACAGGGGTCCGGGTTCCAGCACGTAGATCTTCCAGCTCCTGCCGTTGCGCTCGAGACGGTCGAAGATCGTTTCCGCCATGTGGTGGCGCATGAAATTGGTGACCGGCCGGTTCACCACAAAGCCGGAGGAGGTCGCCGCGGTCCAGAACGAGCGATTCGGCAACGTCTGCGACGGGACCTCGCTGAACCAGTGGTCGAAGACGCCGAAGCCCCGTGCCAGCGCGCTGATGACCGGCACCTGCTCGGGCGTGTACCCGGTCATGATCTGGCTGTATTCCTCGTAGGTGGGCTGCCGGCCGAGCTCGACGGTGAGGAAGCTGATGTAGTCGGTGACGAACCCGTCCATCGTCGGCGGCCGGCCGTCCGGCGGTGCGTTGTACGGAGCCACCATCTCGGTGGCGTCCTTGCACCGGTTGACGTCGTCGAGGACGTTGAAGAGCTGAGTGTTGGTGTGCGGATACTCCTCGCCGGGGTCAGGGTCCGGCACGTCCATCCCAGGGGAGATGCCGTACGGCACAGCGCCTCCCTCTGCGCCGTGCTCGGCCCAGTCCGGCACCGGGTTGCTGAGGTCCTTGCCGATCACCCCCTCGAACTTTTCGACTTCCCCCGGGACGTAGAGGCGCCCGAGCAGATTGTCGAACGACCGGTTCTCGAAGAGCACGAGCACCACGTGGTCCATTGCATTCGCTCGTACCGGGGGCATGGATCCTCTCTGGGTAGAGGTGGTGGCTGGCCGTACGTTACCGCCGTGCCGGTCGGAGGCTCAGACGACCGGAGGGTCCGAGCGGTCGACGACGAGAGAATCGCGCCCGGGCTACCTGGCGGGGTGTCATGCGGCACCCCTTGTCTCAGGCAGATAGTTGTATTATATTCACTATTGTGCTTCTACAAGAAAATGCACAGGCCGAGTTGAGCCGGCGTCGGCGCGTCGGCGTGCTCCTGATCTGCTGCATGAGCCTGCTCATCGTGGGTCTCGACGTGACCATCGTGAACGTCGCGCTGCCCTCGATAGGTCGGGACTTCGGGTCCTCGGTGTCAGGCCTCCAGTGGACGGTGGACGCCTACACGCTGGTGCTCGCCAGCCTGCTCATGCTCTCGGGGTCGATGGCCGACCGCTTCGGACGCAAGCGAACCTTCGTGGTGGGACTGGTCGTCTTCTCCATCGGATCTCTTTTCTGCAGCCTGGCCCCCAACCAGACCACGCTGGTGGTCTTCCGCATGGTGCAGGCCGTCGGCGGCTCGATGCTCAACCCGGTGGCGATGTCCATCATCACCAACACGTTCACGAATCCGAGGGAACGAGCTCAGGCGGTGGGTGTGTGGGCGGCGGTGGTCGGAGTGAGCATGGCGCTCGGCCCGGTGATCGGTGGCGTACTCGTCAGCTCGGTGGGGTGGCGCTCCATCTTCTGGATCAACCTCCCGGTCGGACTGGCGGCGGTCGTACTCACCCTCCGCTTCATTCCCGAGTCGCGGGCACCCAAGGCGCGCCGGATCGACGGCGTCGGGGAGGCGCTGGTGATCACCCTCCTGGCCTCGTTGACCTACGGCATCATTGAGGCACCGGACCGGGGGTGGGGCTCCGCGATCATCGTGACCGCGTTCGCGGTCGCCCTGGTGTCGCTCGTCGGCCTGATCTGGTGGGAGGGGCGGCGCGACGAGCCCCTCATCGACCTCAGATTCTTCCGATCGGTCCCGTTCTCCGGCGCGGCGGTCACCGCCGTGGCGGCGTTCGCCACCCTCGGCGGCTTCCTGTTCCTCAACACGCTCTATCTCCAGGACGAGCGGGGATTCTCACCCATTCGCGCCGGCCTGTACACCCTGCCGATGGCGGTCATGACCATGGCCCTGGCCCCGGTATCGGGGAGGATCGTCGGTACCCGGGGGCCCCGCATCCCTCTGCTGGCGTCCGGTGCCGCTCTCACCGTGAGCTGCGTCATGCTCAGCCAGATCGGACCCACCACCTCCTTTGTGTGGCTGTTCGCCGCTTACGCCGTGTTCGGCATTGGCTTTGGGTTGGTCAACGCACCCATTACGACCGCAGCCGTTTCCGGCATGCCCCGGTCTCAGGCCGGTGTGGCCTCCGCCATTGCCTCAACCTCGCGCCAGGTCGGGGCGACCCTCGGCGTGGCGGTCACCGGTTCGCTGCTGGCGTCCGCGCTCGCTCGCTCCGGCGGTCTCGGAATCGCCGTGACGACGCGGACCGGCTGGTTGGTCCTGGCCGCGTGTGGTCTCGTCGTCTTCGTGCTCGGACAGGTGGTGACGACGAGGTGGGCCCACTCGACGGCCGAGCGCACCGCGCACGAGCTCAACCCCGAATTCCTCGAAGGAGCGGTTCGGTGACGCCGGCCCGCCGGCGGCGGCTGGCGCCGGACAGCGATGCGGCCTCGCGGGTCTGGAACATCATGTGCGACCTCGTGCTCGACAACCAGCGGCGTCGCGAGGTGAGCGAGGCCCTCGGTCTCAGCTTCGGACGCATCCGAGCCCTGCGCCGAATCGCCGTGTCACCCAAGACGATGGGGGAGGTCGCGGCCGCCCTGGGAGTGGACGCTCCCTACGCGACACTTGTGGTCGACGAGCTGGAGCGCCAGGGACTCGTCGAGCGTCGGCCCCACCCGACCGACCGCCGGGTCAAGCTGGTGGCGACGACCAGCCGGGGCACCGCCGCTGCCCGACGGGCCAACGAAATCCTGGGCCGGCCTCCCGCCGGGCTGACCGCACTCACCGGGCCTGAACTGCAAGAGCTGGCGCGGCTGCTCGAGTCGGTCGTCGTGTCCACCGCCGACTGACTGCTCACGGCAACCGGTCCATCTGATCCGGCACCAAATGGAGGCGGGTTCGACCATCCGCTGCCGCAGTGAACAGCACCGACGCCGGCGTCGACGGCCCGTCCGGTGCTAGAAGATCCATCGTGCGACTGACCCACGTGGCCGTCGACCGCGACTCGGCCTCGGCGCGGGAGGCGGCCTGGCAGTGGTCCGGCTCGGTCCCGGCGATGGACGGGAACATGCGGCTGAGCGGCCTCGAGCTGGAACTGACCCACACGGCGCTGGGATCGGGCACGCGCGTCGACGTGGCGCTGCACAATCCGACGACGACGGCGATCGAGCTGCACGCGGTGCGGTTCAAGATCGACGCAGCGCCGCGGGTCGTGCTCGAGAACGGGTACCAGAGTTGGTCTCCCGTCGCCGCCCGGGCCGTCTCGTCGATCCGACCGTGGCGGCGGTTCGCTCCGGAGTGGGCCAAAGGCATCTGGCACGCCGCACCATGGCTGGCCGGCCGCGCCGTCACGGGGGACCAGTACCTCGTGACCGGACCGGGCGGCTCCTCGTCATCGCCCTCAGAAGGCGTCGTGGGCTTTCTCCATGCGGCCCGCCATCTGTCGACCGTGGTGGCCACACCCCAAGGGGTGTGGGCCGGCGCGTGGCTCGACGGGGTCGTCCTGGCGCCTGGCTCGACGCGCCCACTCGATCCGCTCTGGATCTCGGCGGGTGATCCCGGTGCCCGTTACTCCGAGTACGCCGATCTGTGGGCCGCCGAGGCGTCGGCGCGGCCTGACGGGTCGAGCCCGCTCGGCTGGTGCTCGTGGTACCAGTATTTCTCTCGGGTGACGCCCGAGGACATCCGCCAGAACCTCGAGCTGGCGCGCCGGCACGGCGTGGCCCTGGTGCAGATCGACGACGGGTACCAGCGGGCCATCGGCGACTGGCTGCTGCCCCGCGACGGATGGTCCGGTGAGAACGTCGGTCAACTTGGTGAGATCGAGCGGCTTGCTGAGGAGATCCAGGCCGCCGGCGTCGAGCCCGGGATCTGGACCGCCCCGTTCGTGGCCACCCTCGACAGCGAACTGGCGCAGTCGCACCCCGACTGGTTCGTCCGTGACGGGCAGGACCGACCGCTGCGCGCCATGTGGAACCCCGGGTCGTGGGGCGGTTGGGCCTACGCGCTCGACACCACCCGCCCCGATCTGCTCGAGCACCTCACGCGCACGTTCGAACGCCTCACCGCTCTCGGCTACCGCTATCACAAGATCGACTTCTGCTACGCCGCCGCCATGGTGGGCCGCCGGGCCGGCGACGGCACCACGACCAGGGCTGAGGCCCTGCGTGCCGGGATGACCGCCGTGCGCGCCGCAATCGGCGACGACGCCTACCTGCTGGGTTGTGGCTGTCCACTCGGGCCGGCGGCAGGGTTGGTCGATGCCCTGCGCGTATCACCGGACACCGCCCCGCGCTGGGATCCCGGCCCATTTCAGCTCGCCGGATACCCCGAGACGGCGCCGGCGGCGTGCAACGCGGTGAGTGCCAGCGTGCTGCGGGCGCCGCTGCACCGGCGCCTCTGGGTGAACGACCCGGACTGCCTCCTGCTCCGACCCGTGCAGACGGAATTGAGCGCCGAGCAGCGGGCGCTGCTGGCCCGGGTGGTGGCGGGCACCGGCGGCTTCACGCTGCTGTCGGACGACCTGGCGCTCTACGGCGACGCCGAGTGGGGGGAAGTGGCCGAGCTGGTGCGGCGGCACGACGCGTGCGACCGTCCGCTCGACCTCGTCGACCCCTTCGCCGACATGCTGCAGGTGCGCTCCGAGGCCGC
>Ga0209420_1000940_pt1 | contig 14406 bp, 11 predicted proteins | sample BlaSpr_A8_OM1_O1_FD_187972 | JGI IMG/M metagenome (GOLD analysis project Ga0209420, IMG submission 187972) | Forest soil microbial communities from Thunder Bay, Ontario, Canada - Black Spruce, Ontario site 2_A8_OM1_O1 (SPAdes) (version 2) | ecosystem: Environmental > Terrestrial > Soil > Boreal... | reverse complement strand
GAGGTCATCGTGCCGAAACTGTAATAAATAAAATCGAAGCGGTCGGGAACGACGTGAAGGTTGGTGCGCGGATCGAGATAAAAAGCGTTTGGCTGGAAGGTCGCTACCATGCCGTAGGCACTGGCAAAACTGAACCCCACCAGCAGATAGATACAGAGGGCTCCAAAGATGGTTTCCGAGTTGGCCTGTTCCTTGGCGAACACGTGGCGGAAAATAACCACAATAATGAGAATGTCGAAAAGAAAGCTAAGGACTATGTTGAATATCGAAAACGAACTCGCATCGGCCTTGGGAAGCAGGATGCGTTGAAATAACGTCGGAATCGCAAGGAGGAGGGCAAAGACCAGCAGGGTGCGGTGGATTTTGGCCGCGTACACGCTGATTAGCGTAGCGGCGCTTGCGATCACGCGAAATGCGTAGTGACCGAAGCGACTGGCGTCGGCATACGGATAGAGAATAAGTGTCCCCAACAGAAGAAGAAAGAGCAAAAGGAATCTGTGGCGGGCTAGATCATGCTCCGCCTGCATTGGGTGCGTCATGGAAGCGTGTGGAACTCCGTCGCCGATGGTACACCTTCCCAAAAGAGTCTCAAACCATTCGTGCAAGATGGAGTCTTGGTGGAGCACATCGTAGCCCGAACGTCGGACCTTCGGTCACTTGCCTGGGCGGTTAGGCAAAGTGTTGCCGAGGTGAAGCCGAAGGGGCTTCGGATTCAAAGCTACTGCGGCCTTTCTGGTCTCTCATTTCTGACAAAATACACAATGGCTCTTGCTCCGAGCCCTTCTTGACTTCGGCTCTACTGGCAGATTAAATCCAGCCATGCCTCTGCTGACCATCGCCGATTCGTTCTACATTGGAGTGCTGGACGTTAAGTCTGCGACTTCTTGGTACATCGAGAAGTTGGGGCTCCGAAAGGTTCCTGCGGAAATGGGCGACCCGGAGGGGTGTGTCGCGTTGGGCTTCTCCAAAAGGATCAAACCTGCATCGCCGTCCTCGGACCTCGGGACAAACCGACTGATGGAAACGACGCCCATGCTGTACGCTTCCAACATCAAGAAGGCGAGAGAAGTCTTAGGTTCTAGGGGCCTGAATGTCGGAGAGATTCAGGAGGATCGGCAAGGCACGCACTACTTTGAGATGCGGGACCTGGAAGGCAGTATGAGGTTTCCGAGGAGCCATAGGCCCAGGGCCGCATGCCAATGCTGATAATCTTCGGCGGACTGGGCGGCGGGCTGGAGGCCTCAAGGCAAGTCTCGACAGCGGGAAACCTTCCGTAGAATGGCGCGGTACAAGCCAGAATCGCCGCCATCCAGCGGACTCGCACGGTTAGGGCCGCAACCCTCAGACCGTGTTGCACATCCAAGGGGCGTGGCATACGAAAATACTGTTTTGTCCCTGAACCCCGACGGCCAGACGTTGCGCAGCCAAGAGTCAGCCCTCCGGGAAAGCGGTTTCGAGGTCATCTCCGTGTCCACTCCCCTACAGGCCCGGTTCGAGATCGAAATGGGTCGATGTGGAATCTTTTTGAGCAGCGACATCACGCCTGTCGTCATCTATCGCGATCTGGCCAATCTTTTCAGGCGCAGTTGCCCACGCGGTTTAGTGATCTTCATGACGCATCAGCCTGATGACAATGTATCTGAGGCAGACGTACTGTTCTTTAGTGAGGACGAGCCACAAGCCATCGTCCAGTGGATTATCTCCAAACAGGTAAGAAAGGCGGGCTGATTTTTCTAACAAGTCGGGAGTACCAAAGGCAGATCAGACACGACTTTTAAGTGCACACTGGCAGGCCGAAATTCTGGCTCTTGCAACTCTGTGCGGTGACTACTAGCACGCGAGACGAAAGGGGAAATCGACAATGTTGATACTAATCATCATCTTGGTCTTGGTTTTGGGCGGCGGGGGAGGATTCTACGGGCATAGTCGCTGGGGTTATGGCGGTGGTGCGGGAATAGGATTGGGGACTATTCTGTTGATTCTCCTGATAGCTTACCTTCTGGGGGGCTTTCGCTGAGGACGCGGAGACCCATAGTGCAAACACCTCGATTGGCATCCCCCTTGAGACGTGAACTGAAGCCCTACTTGCTCATTACCGTTTCGGTGGGCCAAAGGTCATCGGGTCAGCGACGCTAGAACTTTCTGCGGACATCGATACGGTATTTAGCCAGAACCTCGCCGAGGGGGTGGCTCAGCGACGGTTAGTTCGCTGGCTTTCGTGGCCAGAGCGTGGATGAATCGGTCCACGCCAGCATCGAGCGTTTCGGTGTTTCCTCGCATGGTGATCGACCCCATTCCCAGCGCGAGCGCTCCCGCCCTCATTGTTATGTAAAACAAAGCCTTCTTGAGCCACAGTGGCAAGCTCGGCTGGCCAGTCGGAAGAAGGCCGCGTGAAGATGGGCCGTGGATTCGCTGCTGCGAGTCGCAAGTTAGTGGCTGTGGAGTTGGCCATCAGGAAATCAGGCGGGACCGAAGATCGCAGCGATTCTTCCGGTGGTGGAAAGCTGCCGTAGATTGAAACTCCCAGTGCGGGACTATCTGGCCGCAGTTCTTCCTGGTCTCGCAGATTGCCCCATCCAACGACTTTCTGAACTCACACCCGCAGCGATGGCAACGCAGAGGTGCTAAGTTCAATCGCTGTTAACATCAATGATCAGCCGACTCTGGATCAGAGTGGCGCTTCGGCGTAGAGTGCATTCCTGAATGAGCTACGACCTGTACTGCTACCGAGCTGCCTCAGGCGTCCCAAATGTGGCCGAGGCAGAAGCTCTGGTTGAAGCTATAAACGCAGCCGAAGAAGCTGGGGATACGAAACCAACATCTTCCGACACCAAAGAGAGAATCACCGCGGCCCTCATTGAGCACAATCCCCGATTCGAGCGGTTCAAATTTGATTTCAGCAAAATAGCCGAATCCCTGAAGATTTCAGAAGATGAGGCGCGGTTGCGCTATCAGCACATCGAGTTAAACCCTCCCGAGGGCGATCTCGCCATTCAGCTGACCGTCTACGATGACCACGTGTTCATCTCGATTCCATACTGGTACCAGGGTCGTAGAGCGGATCAAGTATTCTCGCAATTATCTGAGCACATTCGAGTGATTCGAGAGACTGCGGGATTCTTTGCATACGATCCGCAGACCGGCATCGCCTTCGATCCCCGGCAAACCCACCTGCGAGAGCACCAGCAATATGACCAGGTGGTAAGAGACCTACCGAAGATTGCTGCCGAAGCCATCAAGTCTGGCAAGCCGTGGTGGAAATTCTGGTAATGTTGGAGCGCTACTCATCGGGATAGCGCGATCGCTGTTGTAACGTCGCGTTTGCGCCCATCATGACCACGTCGCAGACACGATGGAGAGCCTCACCAATCGTGGCGCTCGTCAACCGTGGAGTTCCACTGTCGTTTGCATTGCACTTCGAGACTGGATGAAAGCATAGGCTTACTGCGGTTTCACATCGACAAACAAGAATCCATCCACTTTGCCCAGGTCGTCGGTCTCGCGGTTGAAGACCACTTCGCGGTGCGAATCGGAATAGCGCGTATCCCAAAGCAGAAACTTGTGGATCACCGTCCCTGTTTGCTCTCCCGAGTCTGGTGTGCCGCTGGCCGTCCACTGATAGACGATTCCGTGCACCACATAGACGCGCGAGTTCCACTGCATGAGCGCGGCATGATGGTTCTGAAACCAGGTGATGAGCATGCCGGAATTGACTGCCTCCGTTGCGGAATAAGTCGCAGTCACCATAATAGGTCGGCCGTCGCTTAAGAAATGCCGCCCTTGCAGCTTGCTGGCAACATCTTTCAACGACTTCGGGTCGGCTGCTCCGGCGCTATCCTCGAGAGCCGAGTCTTTGCCGCAGCATATCTCACGATTGTGAAAGATTGTATCGAGCGAGGTCATCAGCACGTCAGCGGAGTGCGGCGACCGCGCCATTAACGACGGCAACTCGCGCACTTCGATTTCCTGATCCTGATAAAGCACTTGGCCCTGCGCGCAGGCGCACGCCGCAAGGCATGACGCGGCGAGCTTCGTGAAAATCCAGCCGTACGAACGGAACCTGTTCACGCCGCACATCCAGAACCGCAGCGAGGCTTGCTCATGAACCACCCCGCTTACATCTCAATTGTAGGTAGTTCTTATACCCTTCGGAACAAGCTTTGCGTAACTTTACATCCGTTAAGTCATTGGTTTTTGGACATACTACCCCTCGGAGGGCCGCTGGCTTGCAAACGAACTGGATCGGTCATTTCAGGCCCTGCAATTCCAAGTCATCACTCTCAGCAGCCGCGCTGCCGCCGGGTGCCCGTTTCGCTGTATCGACACGCGCCTGGTCGCTACTGAACGACAGTCTCAAACGTATCTCGTCGTTGAGGTGGTATGTCACGGCGGGATCGACTTGCGTCTGGCTGGCGAAGGGGCCGCAGCTTGGAACCAGCGGTGGCTTACTACTTGCGCCCGGGATGGGCTTCGGCGCCTTCCGTGAACAGATTGTACGGCCAGGTTTTCTTGCTCCCACTCGGCTTTGGCGGACTTTGCTTATCGTTCCTGGCGGAACTCGGCGCAGAATTCGGAGCCGTAGCGCTTTGCGGCGTGTCGCGCCAATCTTCTGGAGGATCGGCGATCCCCCAAGCATTTCCATGGGTATAGAGCGAGGTGCCAATCAGAAAATACTTTCCATCGTTTCCTAGCGGTAAACAGTTTGCCACCCGCCCGGTCACGCTCCCTCCGCCAGGCAGGTCGCTGATCATGACCGGAGTCTCCATCGGCAATGCACGTGAACTACGAAACCCGCATCCCTGCGCGCTTACGATCAGCACGATGCATTTCTCTGCGAATGAACGCCTTCGATCGAGGCTGGTCACGGTGACTGGAATCTCCACTCGGATCCGTGTGCTGCGTCGAGTTACCTTGGGTGTCAGAATTTCCATTGCAGATCGATATTGTGACAGAATCTACTCGATTCTGACGGTGACTAAAGTCACGAGGCCACGGACGAAGAAAACGGATGGGAATGCCACGGAATGGAATAGCACGAGCTCAATCGTGCCGATCGATCGGAAAGGCAGCCGAGGTCTGCCTCCGGAACGACTCTGTCATCGCGCTCATGGCTTGGCATTGAGGCGCGCCCGCCTGATGCCGGCGCGAATCCCTCTCTCCACAGCTCTCGTATAACCAGCCTCATCCATCGCCGAAATAGTCGCCGCAGCGATCCCTCTTGGCGTAGCCGCCTCCTGCAGCAAATCGACGAGACTCACTCCACTCTCTCTCCAATAGAAAATTGCATCCCCTAGCGCATGTGCTGCGGCCGTCAAGGCAATCGCCGGATCTAATCCGGCGCGTTCCGCGGCCTTCGCCAGAGTCGCCAGCGCGTGATATCCATGGCTCGGCGAATGCGTGGCGGTAATCGCATCCATCTGGCGATCCGGAAGTTCGAGGACCCGCCCAACCTGCTCAAACATCCGGTGCACGCGGACGCGTTCAGCCTTCGTAACCCTTCGATCAAAGCTTACCGGCGTCAACCCTCTTCCAATGCGGCACACCGGACTCGGCATGGCACGCGCCCAGTGAATCGAAGGCCCCAGCCGCACCCGCAAATTCCGCAATGGAATGCCCGCCGCGAGTGAGATGCACAGCTTCGGCGGCGCCGCACCACAACCCGCTACTTCGTCGAGCATCTGCATCACCGACGCCGGACGCACCGCCAGGATCAGCATCTCCGCTCGCTCGACCGCCGACTTCAGATCGCGCGCCATCTCCACTCGCGATTCCCGCCGCAGCCCCCGCAGTTTTTCCACATGGCGGTCGTAAACAACCATCGTCTGCATATTTCCAGCCAGCCGCAACCCCGCCGCCAGCGCGCCAGTAATTCGTCCGCCGCCGAGAAACACCGTAGCTTTCATTTTGAATTCGCCCATGTTGGTCAACGACGATGCCTTCCAATCATTTCGCAGGGCAACTTCCAATCATTTCTGCAGAGAAAGGGAATGGCACAATTTCAGTCGTGCCACAAAAACCGCAAATGAATCGCGGCTTTAGCCGCTGAGGGCGTTCATCGGCTGGCCAGCCCTCCCGCAGTCTCCCCTCCATCCATGATGAACACATGCCCCGTGGCAAACATCGCGTCATCCGATGCCAGATACGCAAACAGCCCGGCAATCTCCTCCGGCTTCGCGTGCCGCCGCAGCGGAATCTTCTGGTTCACTTCCTCCAGCATCGCGTCGGAATACTCCGCCCGCTGCATCGGCGTCAGCACATATCCCGGGGCCACGGCGCATACGCGCACTTTCGGCGCCAGCTCCAGCGCCATCGACCGCGTCAACTCAATCACTCCCGCCTTGGTGGCATTGTAGTCGGCGTAATACGGATATCCCGTAACACCATTGGTCGACGCCGTCTGCAGAATCGCTCCGCTGCCCCGCTCCCACATATGCCGCGCCGCAGTCTGCGCCACATAAAACACTCCGGTCAGATTCACGGCGATCACTCTCTCCCACTCTTCCGGAGTGATATCGAGAAACTTGTGCCGAATGCTGATGCCCGCATTGTTGATCAGCACGTCGACGCCATCCATCAGCCGAATAGCCTCGGCAAACGCCGCTTCCACCTGCATCAGGTTGGTGACGTCCGCAATAATAGCTTCGCCCACCTGCGGCAACTCGCGCCGAATAGACTCGCAAGCTTGCTCGTCGCAATCCAGCACGCACACCCGCGATCCCTCTTCCAGAAACCGCGCCGCGGTCGCCGCGCCAATCCCGCTCGCGCCGCCCGTGATCAGGACGCGCTTGTCTTTTAGTCCTCGCATGAAATCTCCCTGAGTGTTGTCATTCCGACCCCGGAGCGAAGCGAAGGGTAGGAATCTGCTTCTTGCCAGAGGCATGTATCCGGATTCCCTGGACCCTGAGCCCTAAATTCCGGCGCAAACCCTTCCAGCAATCAAGAAAGAACTCCTTCTCTACGACACCGTCTACTCAACCAACTACGACCTCCTCCTAAATATTGGTCCGTCGTGCTCGATGGACCTTCCGGATTTGCGAATTACTTCTTTTAGACCGAAAATTTGACCTCGGCAATGGGGAGATTTGGAGTGAAGCAACGAAGGTCCACTTCCTCGACGGTGTTCGCCACCTTCTCTTGGCATCGTTGGGTGGAGATTTTGCTAGATCGGTTTGCCGCGGAAGAAGTAGACCAGTTCGATGATGAGGATGACCACTACCATCAGCTCCAGGACGAAGGCGCGGCTCTGGTTGAACTGGTCGACCATGAATCGGTAGAGATCTTCAGCGGTTTGCAGCTTTTCTTTGACCAGGTCTTTGTAGTCGGGGACACCAACTTTGGAGGCTGCCAGTTTGTATAGGCGCGCGGAGAACATGTCGCTGAGGAACTTGATGGCGTTGTCCGCGCGTTCCGTGAGTTCGTTCACGTCGAGCAGGACGGTGTGCAGCTTGGACGCGGCCTTCGCCGTACGCCAGCGCGACCACCATCCCGTGCCACCAGTTTCGAGGAAGTCGTAGACGTTCTCTAGTTCCTTGGTGAGCAATTCGTCGTAGTGGCGGAACTCGAGTAACTGCGAGTTTGCGTATTGCAGAAGCTGGATGGCGGTCTCTGCACCCACCGGGTCATCATAAATAAAGGCTGCATTCCAGCCAATCACGGCCAGATCGTTGGGATAGTAGGAAATCCGCGACTGCAGAATTTCCTGGCGCTCGCCATCGGAAAGGGTTGCCGTTTCGCCGCGCACCACCTGTGAAATCTGGTCGCCCTGCGCAGCCAGCAGATCGTTCGCCGACGGCGCGCCTTCGATCTCGCGCACATGGAAGATGAAGTAGTCTTCTTGCAGCCACTCGCCTTGCTTGATGTCGTAAAGCTTGACCAAGGCGGGAGCAGCGCGTTCCAGCCGCTGCTTTACGACGCGGGTGGCGAGACGCTCGAAGTTTGTGTCGGAAGTCCAACGGCAGGAAAGCTGTACCAGCGTGTCCCATCCGCCGGAGAACGGCAGTTCAAAGACCAGGCTGACGACGCCGTAATCGTAGTATTTGATCTCGCCTTCGAGGCGTTCTCCGCTCTCGAGGAGCAACGGTTCGAGCGTCTCCTCCACTGGAGGACGCTGGTAGCGCACGTATCCCGGAGCCTGGTGCTTGAAGCTGGCGTCGGCGGTGCGCGCGCCGAAGATATTGCGCAACACGTCGAGCCGAATCTCTTCGCAAACATCGAACTGAATCAGAACTAATACCGATCCGCGCAACGGCGCCGCGACCGACGCCTGAGAGGGGTCCGCAGTCGCGTGCGTCACTGTGCGGAGCATGGTTGGAAGTTCGCGATCCATAAGAAGAACGTTACAGGAACGCCGCGACTTCCGGAGCGCGCCGGAAGATGCGTTGGAGACTTGCTCCATTGTCCCAGAAACCATGCGATCGAGCCACAGGCGGAGCGTCCTCACGAGCCAAACCTGCGCTTAAATGACTGATTCCTCAGTGGTTTTTGGCGAATTGCCGAAGCAGGAATCCGCCTGCCGCTAACACGCCCAAGCCCAAGCCGGCCCGCTTCATCGAGGAGCACACCTCGGTATGGCGGCTTCGAGCGATCGCCGACTCGGGGAAAGGATCATTAGCGATCCTCGAAGGATCGAGTGCCATCTTCAGAACTTCGGCGAGATGAAGCGCGTGACGCCCGGTTCCCTGCCTGATCTGCTCGCGGCAACTGAATCCGTCGGCGATGATGAGCCAGTCCGCGGGCGCTTTACGCACTGCGGGCAGAAGTTCGAGTTCGCCGATGGCCGCGGAGATTTCATATTTGTCGTGCTCGAAGCCGAACGAGCCGGCCATCCCACAGCATCCCGGAGCTGGAGCCTGGAAGTCGATGCCGATTCGCCGCAGCAGCGACTCCTCGGCAGTCATCTTCATGATGGACTTGTGATGGCAGTGCCCGTGCAACAGTGCCTTGCGCTCGTAGCGCGGGAGTGGACAATCCCTGGAGTTGCTGTCGAGAAACTCGCTGAGCAGAAATGTCTGCCGGGCCAGGGCTTGGGCACGAGCGTCGTTAGGAAAAAGGTTGAGCAGTTCATCGCGAAAAACGGCAACGCAGCTGGGCTCAAGTCCAACGATCGGGATTCCCGCTTCGATTTCAGGCGAGAGCGCGTCGAGAATCTCGAGTAGCAACGACTGCGCTCGGTCGAGCATGCCGAAGTCGTAGAGCGGGCGGCCGCAACACAGATTCGCCTGCGGAAGAATCACTTGGTATCCAGCGGCCTCCAGAATTTCGACCCCGGCTTTGGCGGTTGCAGGCAGAAAATAGTTGTTGAAGGTGTCGGGCCAGAGAAGAATCGGAGGACCCTCGGGGGCTGAAGCCCGATTCTCTGGCGCGCCGGGCGGCACGGCTAAAGCCGGGCCCTCCCCGTTTTTCGCGCGCGTCTCGTTTGCGTCCGGGGTCGTGTTGCCTGCGGGCGGCCTGCTTCTTTTGTGCGTACGGAAAAACCAGTTCCGAAACGTCTCGGGAGCGAAGGCGGGAATGCCGCGCTGCTGCGGAATCCCCGCAATCATCTTCGCGATGTCGCGCAGGAACGGCAACTGCGTGGTCAGATTGACCAGGCCCGGAGCATTCGATGCCAGCCTCGCCCACACGTCGATGTTCCCGAAAGCATAGGCACTGCGCGGACGCACGCGGCCTTCGTAGTAATGAGAGAGAAATTCAGCTTTGTAAGTCGCGACATCGACACTCACCGGACAGTCGCTTTTGCAGCCCTTGCAGGCAAGGCAGAGGTCGAGCGACTGCTTGACCTCTTCGCTCCGCCAGCCATTGCGAATGATCCCATCTTCTCGGAGGGGATTCTGGGTCATCTCCCAGAGCAGATGAGCGCGGCCCCGCGTCGAGTGTTCTTCTTCGTGCGTGACGCGGTAGCTGGGGCACATCACGCCACCGTCTTCGCGGCGGCACTTGCCGACGCCCACGCAGCGCAACGCGGCGTGCGATAAGCTGCCGTGATCCGCGGGAAACTGAAATCGGGTTTCGGGTTCCCACGGCGCGTAACTGGCGCCCAGGCGAAGATTCTCGTCAAGTTTGTACGGCTCGATGACCTTGCCAGGATTCATCTTCCAATCCGGGTCCCATGCGGATTTGAACTTGCGGAATGCCTGCATCAGGTCCGGGCCGAACATTTTGGGGAGCAATTCGGCCCGGGCTTGCCCGTCGCCGTGTTCGCCGGAAACTGAACCGCCGTAGCTCACGACGAGATCGGCCGCCTCTTCGACGAACTTGCGGAATTTCGCGATTCCATCTTTCGACTGCAGGTCAAAGTTAAGGCGAGTGTGCACGCAGGCGTGACCGAAGTGGCCATAGAGCGAGCCTTTGTAGCCGAACGAGGCCATCATTTTTCGCAAGGCGCGAAGGTAGCTGCCCAATTTCTCGGGGGCCACGGCGGCATCTTCCCAGCCTTCCCAGTTCAGGGGTTCGCCGGGCACGTGGGAGGTCGCGCCCAGACTGGCCTCGCGAATTTCCCAAATGCGCTTGGCCTGCGGGCCTGAATAAAGGCGCGTGTTGGGCGGGGCCATGGTGCGGTCGAGCGCGCCGATCAGAGTGCGAGCTTGAGACTCCGCTTCCTGCGCTGTCTGGCCGCCGAACTCGACCATGAGCCAGCCTCCGCCCTCGGGGAGCAGAGCGAGTCCTTCGGAATTCATGCCCTTGGTGCGGTTGTAATAGACGAGAAGATCGTCAAAGCCTTCGAGGCCGATGGGTTTGTGCGCCAGGATTTCCGGAACCTGGTCGGCGCACTGATAAATCTCGGGATAGGCCACCACCAGGAGAACGCGCTCCGGAGGACTCTCGACCAAGCGGCAAGTGGCTTCGAGAACGGTTGCGCAGGTTCCTTCCGAGCCGACGAGCGCCCGCGCCACATGCAAGCCATTTTCGGGCAGAAGGTAATTCAGGTTGTAGCCCGAGACACGGCGCGGGATGTCGGGAAATCGCTGGCGGATGAGATCGGAGTATTGTGCCGAAATGTTTTTCAGAGTGTTGTAGATCTGACCGCGGCGTCCCGGTTCGGCGACGATGCGTTGCAGATCGTCGGGGGAGGTGGGGCCGACGCGCAGGCGCACGCCGTCATAGGTGACAATATCGAGTTCTTCGATGTTGTCGTCGGTCTTGCCCGCCATTAACGAATGGACTCCGCAGGAATTGTTTCCGATCATCCCGCCGATGGTGCAACGATCGTGGCTGGCGGGATCGGGCGCGAAGGTGAGGTGATGCTTTTCGGCGGCGTTGCGGAGCTGATCGAGTACAACGCCGGGCTGCACACGAGCGATGCGGCGGGCCGGATCGATGGCAAGAATTCTCCGCATGTACTTGGAAAAATCCAGCACGACGGCGACATTGCAGCACTGCCCAGCAAGCGATGTGCCGCCCCCGCGGCAGAGTAAAGGCGCGCTGAATTCCCGGCAGACAGAAATCGCGGCGAGAGCGTCGTCGCCATCGTGGGGAACAACCACGCCAATCGGAACCTGGCGGTAGTTCGATCCGTCGGTGGCGTAGAGGGCGCGGCTTCCGTTGTCGAAGCGAACGTCTCCGCGAACTTCGCTGCGAAGTCTCGATCGCAGGGCTTCGCATAGTCCCGAAGCGTCAGTTCGTGAGGACTTCGGGGCCGGTATGGAATCTGCCACTCCGTCTTGCATTTGTGTCTAGTCGGAGGATCTCTTGCTTACATTTGTGATCTGAAGCCTGGTGTCATCCCCACTAGCCTGGATATTGATGGTGATCATATTCTTCTGGTTATTGGAAACGATGGTGCAGTGGTGTTGCTCGGAGGTGGTCACCATGGCACCAGGGAACCTTGATTTATAAAAACTGCAGACCTTGTCCGGCGCGTCGCTGATTTTAAACATGGCCGACACGGTACGGATGCCGCCAAAGGCCGCCGAGGATGCGCCGTTCCGCTGCACCTCCGCTCCCGGATAAAGATCAACCCCGAGATCTTTGGCCGCCTGATCCGGATCCTTGGAGGTTTCGACTGAGCCGAAAGGGGTTTCCACTTTCACGTGATCGCCGTTCTGCGTCACATGAGAGCTTTTGGCGATGCGATAGCCGATGATGCCGACCGTGGCGATGCCAAGAATTCCGATGCCGACGATCACGGCGACGACGATCAGGATGATCTTCAGAGCACTGCTGCCGCCAGTGGGGGTCGGAGCCGGTGCAGACGGCGTGGGAGGCGAACTGACGCTGGAAGCGGGGGCGCCCGCAGCAACCGGAGCCGCAGCGACCGCAGCCCCACACTTGTTGCAGAACTTCGTGCCCGGGTTCAGAGTTGCGCCGCAAGAATTGCAGAATGCCATACGTCACCTCGTAAAAGCGCGGTGAGAAAATCGACGGCGCGAGTATACCGCAGATTGGGTGTCAATGGCGGCAATCAGAAGGCGATTACCGGGCAGCAAACAGCGAGCCGCGAAACCTTCGGGTAGACGGCGTCGAAGCAGCGCGGCCGGGCTGCGCCCGGGCGGACAGCCCCGGCGGCTGCCCCTGCGTGTTCTAGCTTAGCTCCACGTGCGCGTGCCATAGTCGGCCATGGAGAGGATCAGAAGGATGAAGAGGAAGAAAACTGTCGAGATAACGACCAGCTTCAGCAGTTTTTCGTGAGCGCCCTTGATGTGCATGAAGAAGAGGGCGACAAGGAGCGCTTTGATGGTGGCGATAATCAGTGCGACGGCGGCATTGAAGCGGCCGAGATCGATGAATGCGACTTTGTACGTAATAAAAGTACCGAGAAGCAGGGCGGCCCAGATGCCGAAGTACATTTTCAGCGGCGACGATTTTGAATTCTCAGACATATGAGGCCTCAGGCGGAACTATGGATGCCGGTCGATCAAGTACAGCAACGGGAACAGGTAGATCCAGACGATGTCGACGAAGTGCCAGTAGAGGCCACCGATTTCGATGGGCGTGTGATATTCGGGGGTGAAACGACCCTTCCACGCCATAAACAAGAGCCAGGCAAAAAGACCGAGGCCGATAATCATATGCAGCGCGTGCAGGCCGGTCATAATGAAGTAGAGCGAAAAGAAAATTTGGGCATGGCGCGGGTTGGCGTATTGGTCAGGATGGCCCGGAATCGGTACGTGATCGAAGCTGAAGGATGGCCCCGGAACGTGGTGTTCTTCGAATTTTTCTTTATACTCGACGCCCTTGATGCCCAGGAATGTGAGCCCGAGGAGCATCGTGATCACGAGGCTGCCGATCAGCAGCCTGCGACGAGCCGTCTGCGCAGCCCAAACCGCAAAAACAACCGTCAAACTACTGCAGATGAGGACAGCGGTGTTGGTGGCGCCAAGCAGAGCATTGATCGACTTGCTGGCGGCGCCGAAATCTCCGAAATACCACCGGCGATAAATCAGATAGGCGCAGAACAAACCGCCGAAGAACATGATTTCAGTGCCCAGGAAAATCCACATTCCGAGACTGGCGGAATCGCGCTGCTGCTGCGCATCGGCGAAGTGATGCAGCAACTCCGGATGATGCTCCTCTTCGTGATGCAGGCCAACCAGGGTACTATCGGGCAATGGGAACCCCCTCTTTTCGAGGCGCGTCTAACTCGTCGTAGTTGTAGGCTTCCCAGGTTACGATGGGTTCTTCTTCGAAGTTGAAAGTCGTCGGCGGCGAGGTTGTCTTCCATTCCAGGCCGGCGGCGTTCCACGGATTGTCGGGCGCGGGCTTGCCGTAGCGCATCGACCACAGAAAGTAAATCATAGGAAGCAGATAACCAACTCCCAGCACCGTGGCCCCGGCCGTTGAAAGCACGTTCAACACCTGGAATTCCTGCGGATACTGGAAGTATCGGCGCGGCATGCCGAGGTAGCCCAGAATGAACTGGGGGAAGAACGTGAGATTGAAGCCCAGGAAAACGATGAGTGCCGCCAGCCGCGCCCAGCTCTCGGGATACAACCGGCCAGAGATTTTCGGCCACCAAAAGTGCAATCCGCCCAGGTATCCCATGAGCGCTCCGCCGACCATGATGTAATGGAAGTGGGCAATCACGAAATAAGTATCGGTGACGTGCACGTCGATACCCAGGGCGGCGAGGAACAGGCCGGTGAGGCCGCCGACGGTGAACAAACCGATGAAGCCGAAGGCGTAAAGCATGGGCGCGTCATAGTGAATGGAACCTTTGTAGAGAGTCGCCGTCCAGTTGAAAACTTTTACGGCGGATGGCACCGCGACCGCATAACTCAGCAGAGAGAATACGAGTGCGGCGTAGACCGAGATTCCGGCGACGAACATGTGGTGCGCCCATACCAAAAAGCCGAAGACGGCAATCGCGATGGACGAAAAGGCGACGAAGCTATAACCGAAGATGCGCTTGCGCGCGAAGCAGGCAATGATCTCGGTCACCACCCCCATCGACGGCAGAATCATGATGTAGAC
>Ga0209420_1000939_pt1 | contig 14408 bp, 12 predicted proteins | sample BlaSpr_A8_OM1_O1_FD_187972 | JGI IMG/M metagenome (GOLD analysis project Ga0209420, IMG submission 187972) | Forest soil microbial communities from Thunder Bay, Ontario, Canada - Black Spruce, Ontario site 2_A8_OM1_O1 (SPAdes) (version 2) | ecosystem: Environmental > Terrestrial > Soil > Boreal... | reverse complement strand
GGGGGCCTGGCCGGCTCGGCGGAGTACGCCGCGCGCAGCCGCGCGGCTACCGGGCCCGGCGGCCAGGCCGCGGGCCGGGCCGAGGGCCCGGCCGCGAGGCAGCGGGCAGCGACGATGCCGATCACGGAGTTGGCGACGAAGACCTCGCTCGCCTGCTGGATGATCTCCGGTCTGATGGCTGCCTCGCGGGCGGTGATCCCGAGCTGCGCGGCCAGCCGCAGGACGGCCTTCCTCGTGATTCCCGGCAGGATGCGACCATCGGCAGGCGGCGTTACGAGCACGCCGCCGGCCACAGCGAAGACGCTAGCCCTGTCAGTTTCGAGAATGTCGCCGTTCGCGTCCTGGATCAGGAGATGCGCGTCCGGGCCGAGGCCGCGCTGCGCCCTCGGCTGATCCACGACGCGGCGGTCCTGCCACTTGTGGGAGCCGAGCCCGCCGGGGACGGTCAGGGTGTGCAGCGCGACTGTCGCGGGAACGCCCTCGTCCGGGGAGACCTCAACCCTGACCCGGACGGGCCCCCCGAGCGGCCGCGCCGTGATCCGCAGCCGCCCCGACGGGCGGGCAGCCAGGTGTCCGGCGACCTGGTCGCCGGCGCCCGGCGGGAGCGGCCTGCCGAACACTTGCCGGACGCTGGCGTCCAGACGGGCGAGGTGCTGGTCGAGGTCCCGGCAGTGCCCGGCGGCGACCCTGAGCGACGTGAACACTCCCATCGCCGGAAGCGGCCGCGGGGCGGGCTGCGGTCCGGGCGCCTCGGTGACCGTCGCGCCCGCCGCGCGGATGAGCGGTGCCGCCTTAGCCAGGCATTCGCGGTATTCCTCGTCCGGCAGCGACCGGGCGGTGATACCTCCGCCGCTGCCGAGCCACACCTGGCCGCCGTGGAACTCGAAGGTTCGGATGGCGACGTTCAGCTCGAATCCGGCCGGCCCCCGGTAGCCGATGGCCCCGGTGTAGGCCTCCCGGGGGGTCGCCTCCAGTTCGTGGATGATCTCCAGTGCACGGACCTTCGGCGCGCCGGTCACCGACCCGGGCGGGAACGTCGCCCGGATCAAGTCCGCGTCGCCCAGGCCGGGCGCCAGGCTGCCGGTCACGTCCGAGACCAGGTGCCAGATGCCGGGGTGCGCCTCAGCGCGCACCAGAGCGGGCACCTCGACGCTGCCCGGCTCGCAGACCCGGCTCAGGTCGTTGCGCATCAGGTCGACGATCATCACGTTCTCGGCCAGGTCTTTCACCGATGATTCGAGGGCTTGCTTCTGACGGCGGGCCGTGCTGCCGTCCGCGGGGCCGGTTCGCGGCCGGGTGCCTTTAATCGGCCGGGACCGGACAAGGGAGCCGGAGCGGCGCAGGAACAGCTCGGGTGACAGGCTTGCAATCGCCCCGCCGGGTACCGCGAGGTACGCGGCGTAGGGCGGGCTCAGCTCGGCGGCGGCCCGGCAGAAAACGTCCAGCGGGTTCCCGCGGAAGTCGGCCGCAAGGCGCAGGCAGATGTTGGCCTGGAAGATGTCTCCGTTCCGGATGCGCCGGACCGTCTCGCGTACGGCGGCCTTGTGCTCCGCCGGGGCTGGGATCACCCGGAACGGACTGAGGAAGTAGGCCCGTGGCTCGGGCAGGAGGGTCCGGGCCCGGCGTATCAGCTCCGCGAAGCGCTGGTCCAGTATCGTCTCGCGGCCGGGCGTGATGACGGCCTCGAAGTACCACTTGCCGGTGGCGCGGTCGCGGACGAGCGCGTGGTCGTAGTAGCCGAACCAGCTCGGCGGGAGTCGCCGCGGCGAGGCCGGCGGCGGGACCGGCAGGAACTCGCGGGCCGCGCCGAAGCCGAGGTAGCCGATCCATCCGCCGCCGAAGCGCACGTTCCGCGCGCTACTGGCCGGCCCGCCCGCGAGTGGCGTGCCTGGATCGTCAGTCATCACCACGGGGCTGGCGGTCACGATGTCGGTGCCGCCCGCCCAGTCGCCGAGCAGCGCGACGGGGTGCGGGTCGCTGCGGACAAGCTGCAGCGCATCGGTGGCGCTCAGGTTCCAGTCGAGCCTGCGGCTGACCTGCCGGCCCCGGGCGTCTGCACACGGCGCGGAGCCGGCAGGCAGGATCGGGCTCGTCTGCATGCACGGCCCGTCACTCGAACACGACTGTTCGCCTGCCATCCAGGAGCACCCGGTTCTCGGTGTGCCACTGAATGGCGCGCGAGAGCGCCAGGCACTCGTTGTCACGGCCGAGCTGCGTCACGTGAGCTGCCGTCATGGCGTGGTTGATCCTCGTAACTGCCTGCTCGATGATCGGCCCTTCGTCCAGGTCTGGAGTGATGTAGTGGGCAGTCGCGCCGATCAGCTTCACGCCGCGATCATAGGCCTGCTGGTAGGGCCGTGCGCCCTTGAAGCTGGGCAGCATCGAGTGGTGAATGTTGATGGCTCTGCCCTCGAGATGCCGGCACAGGTCGCCGGACAGGATCTGCATGTAGCGGGCCAGCACCACGAGGTCGATGTTCAGCTCGTCGATGGCCTTCAGCAGCTGCGCTTCCGCCGCTGCTTTGGTCTGCGGTGTTACCGGGATGTGACGGAAGGGCACGCTGTAGGTGTCGGCGAGAATGCCGAGGTCGGGGTGGTTGGAGATCACGGCCGGCACGTCGATGTTCAGGGCCCCGCTGTTCGCGCGGTAGAGCAGGTCATTCAGGCAGTGCCCGAATTTACTGACCAGGATGAGGACACGCTGCTTCCCGGCGGCGTCGAGCAGGCGCCAGGACATGCCGAACCGGCCGGCGGTGGCCGCGAAGTCGGCCCCGACCTGGTCGACGTCGAGGCTGGTGCCGTGGACCGGCTCGAACTGGACCCGCATGAAGTACATCCGGCCGGCCCGGTCGCCGAACTGCTGGCTCTCGACGATGTTGCCGTCATGATCTGCGATGAAGGACGCGACGGCGCTGACGATGCCGGGCCGGTCCGGGCACGACAGGGTCAGGACGTAGTCCGAGACGGGTATCTGCGGGGAGCTGCCTGCTGGTGTCGTGGTCATCGGGCGACCTGGCCTGACTTCTGCAGCCTCACGGCATTACGGTGCCCGGCTGCCTGGTTGCGGGCGGCTGCACCCGTGTTGCGGATGAGCCAGACGTCGGTGACCGGGCCGACGCCGCCGGGCACGGGGGTTACCGCGCGTGCACGGGCCACTGCGTCGCTGAACACGACGTCGCCGACCATCCGGTCCTCGCCGGTGGCCGAATCCACGGACCTGTTGATGCCGACGTCGAGGACCACGGCGCCCGCGCGGATGTGCTCCGACCGGATCAGGCCGGGAGAGCCGGCGGCGACGATGAGGACGTCCGCGCGGCGGGTGTGCCAGCCCAGACGCCCGGCGCGGCTGGCCCAGGCGTCGACAGACTCGACCGCAGCCTCGCGGTCGTAGGCCAGTGATACGGCCGGCTTCCCGACATTGTTCGACCGGCCTACCACGGTGATCAGCGACCGGTGATAGAAGTCGGCACGGTCCTCGCCTGCGCTGTCGAGCCAGGCATCCAGGAGGTGGAAGACGGCTGCCGGCGTGGAGGGCACGTAACGAGGCGTGCCGAGCGCCAGCAGCCCGGCGTTCTGCGGGTGCACTGCCTCGATGTCCTTGACCGGCGCCAGGGCGCAGAAGACGTCGGCCTCGGGCACATGCCTGGGCAGCGGGCGCAGCACCACGATCCCGGTGACCGACGGGTCCGCGTTGAGATCGCCGATCGCAGCTCGCACCTCGTCGGGCTGGCTGGCGCCGGCGAGGGCGATGTGCCGGTAGGGGACGCTCAGCTCCCCGGCTGTCCGCTCAAGGCGGCGCTGATATGACGCGGCGCCGTAGTCGTGCCCGACTGCGAGCGTCGCGAGGCCGCACGGTATGCCGTCTGCAGCGAGCTGCAGGATCTCGCGCGCGACATCGGCTTTGAGGGACTGCGCGATCTTGCGACCGTCGATGACTTCCGCGGTCATCTACTTCTCCGTTCTGGTGTCAGTTCCGCGAAGGCCGCGGCGCACTGCCCGGCGATGGCCGCCGCGGCGCTTGCGGCCGCGCGCCTGGCCGACGCGGGGATCTGCCGGGCTGCCGCGCAGGTGGTCGGCAACGAAGTGCTGCCGCTGCCGCGGGCATCATCACACCAGGGGCCTGGTGCTCAGCGTCGCCCGCAGGGTGGTCTGGACGTGCCGCTCGACGCTGGGCTTGGCCGAGCCGCCGTTCTCCTCACCCCAGACGAGCGTGACCTCGGTGCCGTCGAGTGCGTCGGCCTCGTCGACCATGGCCAGCGATGACCAGCCGCCGATGTTGACGGTATAGCCGACATTCGCCGAGAAGCCGACCAGGCGATCGCCGATCAGCACCCTGTCGTAAGGTCCGGTGGCGTAGTTGGCCGACGGCATGTCCATGTACTTGGCGCGCTGCTCGCCGCCGAACAGGCTGCTGGTGATGATGCGGGCGACGTCGACGTCGTTCCAGCGCAGCCACACCTTGCGCTTGTGCGGCTGGTCCGCCAGCCGTTCCAGGGCAGCCCGGCCGATGAAGTCATGGTCGAACTTCACGAGGTGGCCGTATCCAAGGTCCCACGGAGTCAGGTAGTAGTCCTCGATGCTGTCGGACACGAAACTGCCGCCGATGGATGCGTTGGCTTCCCAGCTGACCTCGCTGAGCCACTGGCGGAACGACTTCATCTGCTCGCCGGTGTAGATGGCCGGCAGCGGGGAGGGAATCCACCCGGACTCGATGGCCGTCGTCGGGTAGGCGCGGTTGCCTCCCTCGCGAAGGCCGAACTCCTGGCCAGCCTCAACGAGCGCCGCCATCACCTCGTCGCCATGCTCAGACGGGCCCATCATCTCCAGCCCGGTCATTTCCTGGCCCGGGATGCCGGACATGGTGTGGTTGAGCGCCTTGACCGTGCAGCCGCCGATGGTGAACTGACCGATGTTGAAGAACTTGATCCGGTCAATGGGCCCGCCGGCGGCCTTCTCGACGATCTTGAGTGCGTTCGGGCCCTGGAGCTGGTACCGGAAGGTGAGCCTGCGTCCCTGGTTCGCGACGCTCCGTTCGTCGCGGACGACATCCACGTCGTAGCCGGCGGCCTCGGCCTGGAAGGCGACCCAGTTCGGCGCGATCGGCCGGCCGACAAGGCTGAACTCCTCATCGTCAAGCCCGAACAGGATGGCGTCGCCGATGACGTACCCGTCGTAGTTGCAGGCCAGGAACTGCTTGGCCTTGTTCTTGCCGAAGGTCTTAAAGCTGTTGACGCCAAGGTCTGACAGCAGCCGGAGCGCGTCCGGGCCGCGGAAGTACACGTCGGTCATGTGGAACGACTGGTCGAACAGCACCGCCGTGGTCGCCCACGCCCGCTGCTCGTCGCGCCAGTTGCTGAACTCGGGCTTCATGGGGTACGTGTACGCCCCGGCGGGAGAATTCCGGAGCATCTGAGCCACGTTTCCCGATCGCTGAACCTTGTCTTCCAGGCTGCCAGCCATGGTCCCTTTCCTTTTCGCTAGTGGGCGGCGGGCGGCTCGGTTCGCAGCGTCACTGCGCGCGCGGGCAGCACCGCCGAGAACTGCCGCTGCCACACGGTGGTGATGTCGACCTGGTTGAACGAGAACAGGTGCAGCCCCTCGACATTGAGGTCGCTCCCCGCGATGCCGGTGCCGATCGCGTAGAGAAGCTGCTCGGGCCGGTAGGAGCCGCCCACGAGGAGATTGCCGACGAACCCGCGCTGCTTGGTCAGGTAGCGGATGGATGAGCCGACGCCGATCTTCAGGGATAGCTCCAGCAGCCGCGTGGTCTTGATCGGCGCAGCCAGGCCGATCCGGATCGGCAGGTCAATCCCGGCGGCACGCGCGGCCCGGAGCCACCCGGTCAGCGCCCGGGCGTCGAAGCAAAGCTGGCTGACCATGTACGTCGCGTAAGCCTGCTTGCGGAGGAGCGCGCTTTCCAGCGTCCCGCCGGGGATCTTCGGATGCCCCTCGGGATAGCAGGCGACGCCGATCCGCTCCAGCCCGTGATCGAGATCAGCGAGGTCTTGCAGAAGTTCGGCCGCCTCGCGATAGCTCCCGGCCGGCTCGTCAGCGTCACCGCCGATGACGTACAGATCGGTGATTCCGAGGTCGCCGATACGGCGGATGAACTCGCGAAGCTCCGCCTTGCTCCCCACCTGCCGGGCGGCAAGGTGCGGGACGACCGCGTGGCCTGCCTTAACCGCCAGGCCGGCGTACTCGAGTGTTCTCGGCAGTCCGAACTTCGGCGAGCAGGTGATAGTGATCTTGGTGCTCGGCGGGATTAGCGCGAGCTTCTCGTCTGCTCCGCGCAGCGGGATGAGCTCGATGTTCGCGGCGCGGATCAGAGTCGACACCGCGCTGTCGGCTCCTCCGGATGGATCCGCTGTCATTTTGACGGCCTCCAGACCAGGTTGGTATCGGCGTCGGGGTCCGGCTGCGCATCTAGCAGCAGGAACGGGCCGACAGCTCGCATATTAGCTTGCTTGCGCGGGCAAGTAAAGATGGGATCGGCCGGTAACGGCGGGCTCGCGGGCAAGACGGCGGGCCGACCCCGCCGGAGCTGGCGCATAGCTCGCAAAGGGGCGAGCGGTGTCCGTGAAGTCAACGTTCGTGAGAGCGGGGGCAGGCCGCGCGGGAGCCAAGGCTGCCCAGACCCAGCGCAGTCAGGGATTCGAGGCTGCTGCGGTTCACGAGCAGGGCTCCTACGACGCCAGCGGCATCGGGCTGCTCACCTCCACGATGGCGGAGAGCATCGACCGAAGGCCTCGGAGGTCGTCCTGAGTACAGGTGAGCGGCTCGGTTACGACCGCGGCAGGCGCGGCCTTAGCTGCCCTGCACACGAGTCGTCACGCGCCGCAACCAACCACGCACTCCGTGCGCACGGCCAATAACTGCGTGCCTATCTCTCCCGGCCCGGGCACGGCGAATCCGCCGCTTTGAGCACCGCATGGCCCGGGCTGTCATCGTGGGCTGCGGCAAAGCGCCGGGCCCATGGACCGCCCGGCGGCTGTCTGGCCGTTGTCACGCGCAAGGCTCGCCGGACTTCAGTACAGGGGACGGGCAGACGCACTTCGTCCGGCTCCCGGGACGACGATCAGGAACCGCAACGAGCCGCCGGGATCACCACGGCCGGTTCCATCCGCCGACGAGCAGGACACGGCCCGTGCTCGTAGCCTGCCGCTTACGCGCAGCCGCCTGATACAAGTCAGAGTGGTACCAGGATCGCGCTATGTCCACTGTCAGGAACTCCGTGATCACTAGGCGCTTCGTCGGCCAGTCTCCTTCCAGCGACTCGACGATCCCCTCGGGCGCGGGATCGCCGGACAGCACCCGCCCGCCGAACCGGCGGATACTCGCCTGGCCGTCGAGGCGGTAGCCGGCGTACCCGGCCGGGTCGTGAATCTCAAGGTCAAACACTACGTAACCCCTGGGGACAAGCTGAGCCTGAGCGTCTGTCGGTGAGGTCGACATGGCACGTCCTCTCGTTCAAAGCCAGGCCGTGGACGGAGATAGCTTCGAGGCGAAGGTGACGCCCTCTCTCTCTACGGCCTCAGCACGCGGCATGTATGCTCCTGCGATTTTACTTGCTAGCGCAAGCAAAAACAAGAGGAGGTCTGCTCATCAGCCGGTGACGAAGCGGGCGAGTCACCGCCCGGATACTGTGTGCCGCCTACCGCGGGGACGCGTCCGAATCAGCCTTGGAGCTGTCAAGAAGCTTAGCCAGGACGCGGTTCAGCGCCGCGCGGTCTGTCGTCGTCAGACGGTCGGTGAACAACGAGGCCACAAGGTCGAGGTGTGACCCGATCGCGGCAAGCAGCGCGACACGGCCGGCGTCGGTGACCGCGATGTCCATGCCGCGCCGGTCGTCGTCAGCCGGCCTTCGCGTGATGACACCGGCCTTCTGCATCCGGACCAGCAGCCGGCTCACGCCGCTTTCGCTGAGCAGCATGCGGTCGCGCAGGTCCTTCTGGCGTGACTGCATGCCGGGAAGGTCGGCGAGGTGCACCAGGACGTCGAACCACTCCAGTGGCAGCTGATGCTCGCGCTCCATCTCTTCGGCCAGCTGGTCCACGATCAAGCGGTGCGCGGCGAGAAAGGACTGCCAGAGCGGAGTCTGATGATTCAACTTGGCTATCGCCTGCTCAAGCTCGCATTCAGCGGCCGCCGAATCCTCGCAGGCGCGGAGCGGAGCCTTTCCTGGCATTCCGCCGGGTCCCTTCGATCGCACTACGCCTACTCACCTCCACGATGACTCCGCATAACCACGCAGCCGTGACCTTGCGGCTTGCCGAACCTCACGATATGCCGCGCCCGCGCCGGGCGGTACGCACTGACCGGATGCCGGGTCCTGCCTTCTTGCTCCGGCTCGCATTTACTCACCCGGCACCGGGCCGTACCGAGCCGAGATATGACATGACGCGCTTCTGTCTGCACCGCGGCAGTACAAGCGAGCCGGTCAGCGCCCTGCCGACGCTTTCATCATAATGCCCGCGCAAGCAAGTCATACTTCACCCGGGATCGGCGCACGGCCAGTGCGAGTCAGAACTTACTTGCTTGCGCGTGTAAGTATGTTAGGCTCGTGTCGTCCGACTCCCACAGGGGCTGGCGGAAAACGCAGCACGGCGAGGACGGACCTGCACGCTCGGCTCCCGCCGCTATCCCCGCCTTTGAAAGGAAGCCACTGCCATGTCGACTCCCAGGACGCCGGCCGCGCAGGCGCCGCCGGCGGGCCGGTATGTCCTCGACCCCGCCGGATCAGAGATCACCTTCGTGACCAGGCACATGTTCGGCCTGGCCAGGGTTCGCGGCGGGCTGAAGGTAACAAGCGGTGTCATCACGATCGCTGACCGGCCGGAGAACTCGCAGGCAGAGGCAGAGATCTCCGCCTCAAGCTTCTCTACCGGTAACGTCATGCGCGATCCCCAGGTGCGTTCCCGCCTGTTCCTCGACGCCCGCCGTCACCCGGCCAGCTCGTTCCGGTCCGACAGCGTTCGTGAGCACCAGGGAGACTGGTCAGTCGCCGGGTTCCTGGAGGTCAAGGGGCGCGCGGCGCCGATCGAGCTGAATGTCACCGACGTGTCGTCAGCTGGCAAATGCACTTGTCGTAACGGCTGGTGGCACCGTGGACCGCTACGCGCACGGCATCACGACGATGCCCGGAATGGCGGCACGCCAGCTTTCCGTGCGGATTACCGCACGTGCCGCCAGGTCCTGACCTCCCAGGGACCACAGCCCACGCACCCGGAAAGGCCACACGAATGACCTCGTCTGCGCCAGAGCCGCAGGCCCTAGCGCTCCCCGCTTACAAGCCGGAACCTGATCGTGACCACAGGCCTGGCGGCCGCCTTCGCCTGCGCCCCGCCGTTCCTCGGGCGCGGTGGCGCCGCCCTGGCCAACGCCTACTCCCTGGTGGAGTCCTGCGGATCGACTACGGCCACCTCGGCGCCATCGGCATCCACCCCTAGCCCGGTTCCTGCCGCGATCCGCTAACCAAGGAGAGAGCCATGACACACGCCACAGTGAACGACAGAGCCGTGGCCGGACTGCCCCGGCTGGACGACCACGGCCGGGCGGTCCTGTTCACGCAGGCCCGGACAGCGAACAACTTCAGCGATCGCGCGGTCTCCGAGGAACAGCTCCAGGAGATCTACGAGCTCATGAAGTGGGGGCCAACCTGGGCCAACACCCTTCCGCTCCGGATCCTCTTCGTCACCACCCCCGAGGGCAAGGCCCGCCTGACACCTCACCTCCAGCCCGGCAATGTCGCGAAAGCAACCGCAGCCCCGGTCAATGCCATCCTGGCCGTGGACAACACCTTCCACCATCACATCCCCAGGCTGCTGCCCTTCCGCCCGGAAATGCGTGACGCCCTGGAAGACGACCCCGTGCTGCGGGACCGGATCGGCACCGGCAGCGCCTGGCTCCAGGCCGCCTACTTCATCATCGCCATCCGCGCCGCCGGGCTGGCTGCTGGTCCCATGGGCGGGTTCAGCCCCGAGGGCCTCGACGCGGAGTTCTTCCCGGCCGGCGACTGGCACTCGATACTCGTCGTCAACATCGGCCACGCCGGCGAGAACCCCTGGATGGACCGGCTGCCCAGGCTGGACTACCAGGAAGCCGTCCGTCACGCCTGAACCGTCTACTTTCTGCGCGAGCAAGCATGCCGATATCAATGACCGATCAGCTCTCCCCGCTGGACGCCACCGAGGAACGAGCCTGGCGCCCTTGCCTACTTCTTCGTCACGGCCCCGCGGTTCCTTGACGAGGATCTGCAGCGTGGCACGCGTATGTCCCTCAGTGCCTACACGATCCTCATGCACCTGTCCGAGGCACCAGAAAGGACCCTGCGCGTCACTGAACTGGCCAGCCGCGCCTACCTGTCCGGTAGCCGAACCACCCGCCTGGTCGACGAGCTTGTCGCGGCTGGTTATGCCGCTAAACAGCGCTGCACTACAGACGGCCGCGGCTCCGACGTCGGTCCGACTGAAAACGGCCTCACCGCCCTTGAGCACGCGTACCCGATCCACCTGCGCAGCGTCCGTTCCCGCGTGCTGGACCATGTCGATCAGTCAGCCATGCCCTGCTTCGCCGAAGTCGTGACCTCGATCGCATCGGCACTGGAGTGGCAGGGGCTGCCCCGCCAGGATCGCGGCTCCTGCCAGTCTGATCCGGCTTCCGAGAGAAGGGCGAGCCCATGAGGGAGCGTCGATGCCTGACGACTACACGAATGCCGCCGGTGGCGCCCCGGCACCACCCGGACCGTCACCGGAAGACCTCAGTGAAATGTGCGCTGCCGAGGAGCACCGTACCGGCGCACCCGGCCGCCAAGAGCCCCTCTCTGAAGAGTCGCCTGACCAGCGACCACGGTGCCAGCAGCCTGGGTCCCGTCGGGATGATGGTTCTGCTCGCCGGCGTCTTCATGCCGCAGGCCGACTATTTCGTCGTCAACGTAGCCCTCCCCACGATCGACAGGTCGCTCCACGCATCCTCGGGAGTCCTCGAGCTGATCGTGGCTGGCTATGGTGCGGTCTACGCGGCGCTGCTCGTCGTCGGCGGGCGTCTCGGCGACATGGTCGGCCGACGCCGAGTCTTCGCGATCGGACTGGCCGGCTTTACGGCTGCCTCGCTGGCCTGCGGGATGGCGCCGGACGGGTGGTTCCTACTCGGCGCCCGTCTCCTGCAAGGCGCCTCGGCGGCGCTCGTCGTCCCCCAGGTCCTGGCAACCTTCCATGCCACACTCCAGGGAGCCAGGCTGCACCGCGCGCGAAGCCTCTACGGAGCAGCCGCCGGGCTGGCAATCGCTGTGGGCCAGATCGCCGGCGGACTCCTGGTCACCGTCAACATCGCCGGCACCACATGGCGACCGATCTTCTGGGTCAACGTCCCCATCGGTCTCGCCACACTCATCGCCGTCCCGCGATTCGTACCCCGGACGCGCTCCGAGCATCCCGCGACCATCGACATTCGCGGAACTCTGCTCTTCGCCGCCGCGCTCGTCGCGCTGCTCGTGCCGCTCGCCGAAGGCCAGACTTATGGATGGCCGGCATGGACCTGGATCCTCCTGGCATGCGCACCCATCCTTGCGTTCACCACCATCGTTTTCGAGCGGCGCTTCGAGAACAGCGGCGGAGTCCCGTTGCTGCCGGCGTCCCTCTTGAGAATCCGGTCGATGCACCGGGGACTGCTCCTGCAGCTCTTGTTCATGCTCGGCTACGGCGCGCTCATGTTCGTGTTTGCGCTCACAGTGCAAGACGGACTGCACGCCACCGCGCTTCAAAGTGGCCTGGCCATCGTCCCCATGGCCATCACCTTCATCATCGGCTCGCTCCTCGGGCCCACGGTCGTCGGACGCTTCGGGGGCCGGATGACGGTCGCTCTCGGAGCAGCAGTGAACGGGATCGGACTGCTGGGCCTGGTCATCGTCGTAACCGAAAAGTGGCCGGACTTCAGCCTGATCTCCCTGGCCCCTGCTCTGGCCATCGCCGGATTCGGCCAGGCGCTCGTGTTCGGCTCGCTGTTCCGCCTCGTGCTATCCGGCGTTCCGCACCGTCACGCTGGTGTCGGCGGAGGGGTACTCGTCACCATCCAGCAAACCGGCCTTGCCCTCGGCATCGCCACGATAGGAACGCTCTACCTCGGCCTTGAGATTCACGGAATCTCTCAGGCCTTCGCCGCCGCCTTTGCGGCTCAAATCGCCATCATGGCTGGCGTCGTGCTCGCCAGCCGTGCCATGCCTGCACCAGACTCCTACTCGCCGGAGCCTGGATCACAGGTAGGCACGGACCTTGGGTAGCCCAACAGCACAGCCAGTTACAACTCCTGTTGATCTTGGTTGGCTGGCCGGTGCTAGCTGCGCCCGCCCAGCGCGGCTCGGCGGCAGCCGGGAATGACGCGGCACCGGACCCAACGTTAGGGGGTATGTCACGGGGCGAGCGGACCGGACCTGCATATGGCCCGAGGCGCCATTCGCCCTCGGGTCAGCACAGTGCCACGGAGACACTTCGTGAATCGGGATCGCCATCATCCTCGGTAGCACCCGGCCCAGTCATTGCGATCTCCACCCCGCGCCGGCCGTCGTCGGCCGCGCTCCGCGCGATCAGGTCCACGTTCTCTATGCGGACGAGCAGCCTGCTCACGCCGCTTTCGCCGAGCAGCAGGCGATCCCGCAGTTCCTTCTGACGCATCCTCATGCCAGGCACGCTGGCCAAGTGCACGAGGACATCGAACCAGTCCAGCGGCAACTGGTGCTCGCGGACCATCTCTTCTGCGAGCCACTCGACAATCCGCCCGTGTGCGGCGAGAAAGGACTGCCAAAGGGAGGTTAGGTGATTCAACTACTCCAGCGCCCATTCGAGCTCGCCGTTGCCTGCGCCGAGCGGACGTGCTTAACTCGATGAAGGTCATCCGAAAGGTTTGCGTGGTCCATTCGTATGCCTGCGGTTGCGGGTGTGGGCGCTGGCCATTCGGGAGGGCGGGAATCAGCAACGCGACGGTCGCTCGGCAGCCGCCTCGTTGCTGATTCTGGGAGATTAGACCCTGGTCGGCGTGTGAGTAGCTACGAGACTGATTTCGTTTGGACCGGTGTGACGCTTCCTCAGCAGGTAAGACCAGGTCCAGAAGAGCGTCGCGACGCCCCAAGCCACCGGCCCCTGCAGGCCCGGCCACAGTGCCTCGCGACCGGGAACGATAATTAATACGATAAATCCGATGTCGGTGATGCCAGCAACTCCGAGATTTATCCAGTAGCTTGTAGTCCAGCCCTTGAAGTTTGATATCAAGGCAACCAGAATCACGATCCCGGCGGCGAAGAACAGGGTCCAGGCGTCCTGGTAGATTCTCGCCTGGGCCATTGCTGGCTGGTGAAGCCTTGTGGCGAGTTCGGCGACCGCATTGCCGGCCTGAATGTGCAGGTAACCCCACACCAGGTAGGCGAGGGTGCCCAGCAAGGCGGTAATTCTTGTCATGGCCAGATCCTTCCTCTCTTGATCAGCGCATCTTGATAAGCGCGGCAGCCCCTTACTGGGACGCACGTCCATTATTCCCCGTATTGCTTGCGCAAGCAAGTTATAGGCCGGGATCCCCCGTCTCGCAGTCCCGGGTCACCCGTGACCGGGAGGAGGGGCTCGGCGGCACTGCCCGGTACGCTCCGCCCACAGCACCAGGACATCCCCGCCCTCCGCCCTGCCGGGCCCGGGTTCGCGATCAAACGGCGCGGCCATCACCCACCCGCTTCCCGGCAAGCCAGGACACCACCGCTGGGCACAGCATGCGGCGGCCCCGGCCAGCGCTGGGTACGCACTGATGCCAACGCACCTGGCCGTCGAGCAGCCGAAGCCCTTCTACGCCGGCCCGGCGGTGAGCAAGGCTCGGAACGGTCCACTTCCACAACCCGCATGCCCGCTGTGGTGATGTGGCTGGCCAGGCAGGCCGTGGCCGCCAACGCGTACCGGCGACCTGCGCCAGTACGCCAAGAACGGCTAGAACGAATCCTCAAACACGTTGAGTAACCGGCCGTTGCTCAGCCGCCAGGCTATGACTAACAGAAAGACAAGACGGCAAATGAACCCCGGCTAGGCGCAGTTCGGCCTGGTTCGTATTCGCCGCTTCAGGGCTTCCGGACCTCGCCCAGAGGGTCATTTTCGGCTGTCTCAGCGCCTGCCCTGTGGGTCAATTTCTACGGTCATCAGACTGTCACCGTGACGATGTACCACCTTCCAGGTGCCGTCCTCTCGCCGGTAGACAGACGTCGCTCTCAGCCTCATTTCCTCCGGCTCACCGTGGATATGCCTGGTGAGCCGCTCGAGTTCCACGGTGAAACCGAAGGTATCGTCGAAATTGGTGACGAGGTTCTCCGCGCTCCAGGTTTCGTAGTTGAGTGTCTTGGCTGCTGCAGTCAGGAGTTCGCTCACCTCGTCGATACCGACCTGG
>Ga0209420_1000938_pt1 | contig 14416 bp, 18 predicted proteins | sample BlaSpr_A8_OM1_O1_FD_187972 | JGI IMG/M metagenome (GOLD analysis project Ga0209420, IMG submission 187972) | Forest soil microbial communities from Thunder Bay, Ontario, Canada - Black Spruce, Ontario site 2_A8_OM1_O1 (SPAdes) (version 2) | ecosystem: Environmental > Terrestrial > Soil > Boreal... | reverse complement strand
TGTACGAGTCGCCTTTCCATATCGGCCCGCCGCGGCTATAATATCCAAGTTAAAGGCCAGTCAAGCCAGCCGGCAGTGTAGCTCAGTGGTAGAGCAGAGGACTCATAAGCCTTTGGTCGCTGGTTCGAATCCAGCCACTGCCACCAGTGTAAGCTTATTAGAACTAACGTCCAAAGGAACAGCTTTGGATAGCAAATTCCGGCTCCCAGCCGGTTTTTGCGTTTTTAGAGCCTGAGCTTGAGCAGCCAGAGTATTTTTTACATTGCGAAGTGTATTAAATGGCTCAGCAACCTTCACCTCGGCTTTAATATCATCTTCCATCTGGTCAACCAGTATCCGTTCAAATATTGATTGATTGATGCGTTTACGTATGCCGTCCGGAGCAACTTTATAAGCCGGAGAGACTTGCGTCATGAGCTCAATGGCCGCCTCTACGTGTTTCTCCAAGTCGCCAATATCTTTTGAAGCGGCCTTCAAGCACGATTCGGCCTGGCGCAGCTCCCTGTTTAATGTCTGTTGTTCTTCGGCCACCAGATCGTCGCTAAGTTTACCGGCATAAAACAACTGCATAAGTTTGTGCCGCGAAGCCGTCAACTGCTGGATACGCGCGGTTTGGCGTTTTGCCTCATTGTCGGCCGTCTCGCGATCGTTCTGCAGTAGCTCATGAATCGCAGTTTTGACATCGACGGCTTCAGTTTCAGACAAATGTACCCAACGGTATTGCCGTTCGACCACCTCCTCAACCTCAGCCACTGGCAAATATGGTAAGTCGCAACTGGCATACTTTGTGGTCTTACCAACACAGAAGTAATATGGATACGTTTTGCCATAGGTAAAACACAGGCGCATGCCACAGCGGCCACAAAAAATGGTGCTCCTCAGATAGTGGTCGTGTTTACGCGCCCTGTCTCCGGCCAATTTGGTTTTCAGCATGTCCTGAACGCGCTGAAATAGTTCTGGAGGCACGATTGACTCATGTTTACCGTCATAAAGTATGCCGCGGTATTTAAGCTTCCCGGCATAGTATTCATTGCGCAGCAGTACATTGAGTCCGCTAACCCCCAAACTCTTGGCCCCTGCCGACTTATGCGGTCGTGCTGTCAGCCCCTTAGCGTCTAGAATATCGACCAACTGTACCAACGAATATTGACCGCTGGCATAGGCTTCGAATGCAAACTTCACCAACTCGGCTCGTTCAGGATCGAGGACGATGGTCTTTACCTCGTGACCATCGATAATCTGGCGTGAATTCACATAGCCTAATGGCGCCTTGTACGGCGTCCGGCCCAGGCGGGCCTTGACCGTTGCTCCTTTGATCACCTCATCTCGTAAATTATCGACATAATATTCCGCCAGACTTGCATGTAGTCGTTCCATCAACTTGCCCGAGGCCGTATCATCGATCTTTTCCGTAACTGAAACCAACCGCACGCCGTCCTCCATAAGCGCGTATTTCATGTTGGAATAATCCCGGGTGTTTCTAGCCAGACGGTCGATCCTGTGAAAGATCGCCAGGTCAATGTCTTTTGATGTATGGACGAACTTCAGCATGGCTTGCAGCTCAGTCCGGTCAGCGAATTTGGCGCTCTCGCCCCGATCCACAAATTCGCGTACTACTTCTGCTCCCAATTCTTCAGCTTTTTGGTAACAGGCTTCGCGCTGGGCCGGAATGCTGTATCCTTCCATATCCATGCCCTTGCGAGCTTGGTCGAGGGTCGAAACCCTTAGATAAATAACCGCTTTCTTCATAGGCTCAGTTCTCCCGTTTAGTTTAGGAGAGGATACCAGAACTGAAACGGATGGAAAGAGCTAATCCGGCTTAGTCGCTCTGTCGCTTGGGCCAAACAAATAGATCTGTCGGTCGCCCGTAATAACGGTCGTGCCAAGCCGGCCAATCTGCAGGATGAAATCGTGGCATTGTGTACGCTTGGCTAGATACCGGCCACGGCTTGCAATAACCAATTCCATGGATGTTTGTTCAAGGTATTCCAGCATTGAGGTGAGTCCTGGCCTTACCATTGTCGTGTCAGCCGCCACGCCAGCATCGACAAACTCAGAAACAATATCTACACCAAGCTGTCTGGCCAGATCCTGACAAATGAACCGTTGTTGCTCGATACTCTCGTCCCGTTTGTTGGCTGAACGCAAATATATGACTGCACGCATATGCTAACCCTCTTTGCGAGGAGGAAGATACCAGAAACTGACTGAACTACAGAGAGCAATATTACTTCCGAGCCAAACCCGGCATCCGTTTTGTGAGCAATCCATATATCGTCTTGTTGCAGTAAAATCGTAAAGATTGGCCCCAGATCTCGGTACGGCGAAAGCTGATGCAACAGTTTGCGGATATAGGCTTCCATGCGCCGCTTGCGGTCTTCGTCCAGTACAAGGAAGACTACCCGGGGGAATAGGCCGTCAAACCGTTCCTGCTCTCGGCCCAAGTACGAGTAGTCAAGATAGAGCTTCACTTTTTCACCGATCCGTTCTAGCCGCTCGGTACCCATATCGATCTCAATGAACCGAGGACGGCGCTTGCCGTCGTTTGCCAGCACCAGGAAAGCATCTGGCCGCAATATGTGATCCTTGTTATACCGAGTCGCTACCCGTCGCCAGCAAGTTGGCTCAAACTCAAATTGTTCCAGTGTCGGCATCCACTCATCGTTAGAGCGTTCGCGGCAGGTGACATAGAGTTCCGTGACCGCTAGCCGGTGCTTGAGGAACGATGCCTCGGGATACGGTTCCCGCCAGTAGTTGGCTTTATCCGGCATGGCGATCATCTGCCCGGCCCGGTCAAGCGCGTAGTAGTATGGGTCTGATCCACCGCCAAGGCCACCATTTGGTACCCGCCACCGGGCAACTACTTCAAGATCCTTCAACTTCCGCAATGCGATATTGCGCATCCGTACGCGAGACAAGGACGTACCAGTAGTGAAATGTAAGCGTTCAATTTGATGACTTGTAGCTACTCGGACAAGAGCTAATGTCCTAATAATATCTAGCGCCTTCGGTGACAACTGTTGCCGTATCATATATATCCGGTTACCAGTGAGGCGCGAAGATTTAATCAAGATATAGACCCTTTAAGGGTATATATAGTTGCTCTCACTATTTGGCCCCCGATGTTGTTCCCAAACCAATCCGAGCGTTTCGAGGGCGAGGCGAGAGGAGGCGGCATTGGAGCACCTGTTATCAGTTTATTTCGTCTATGCCGAGCGACTTCCAAGACGCTCAAGGTTTTATAGATGAGTTGATTTGCCATTTTGCGCCCCCTTCGTTTAATGATGGATCACTGTAGCGATGAGGAGCGCATCAGGCAAGGGGAAAGTCGTACACAAACATACTCAAGCCCAGCAAAATGCTGGGATTGAGTATGAGGTGCAAATGGTGTGTCAGGTAAAAGCTCACGATGGCAGCCTCGTGTCCCCTGAATGGTTTTGTATATAATTTATCTATGAAAGTCGATAAGCCGCCCTATCTCTTTTTACAAAAGGACTACGATGATCTCGCTGAGTATTTGGCCGGTATCCGCGCGGAAATCGCGGAAATCCAAGCCGGGGTTGGCTTCTCAACCTCGCAGTCGAGCGAAACTTGGCATGACAATATCATGCACGAAGAGTTGATGCGCAAGTACGCTATGGAAGAAGCACGACTCGACCTCTATAAGGCAATACAGAGGCAGGCGCAGATCGTGTCGGTCAACAAAGACCTCAAGCTCGTCGGGATCGGTAATCTAGCCCGTCTGGAGAAAGACGGGGAGGAGCTAGAATACCGAATCGGTTCATATATGCTAATAAAACCGCAGGAAAATGAAATCGCTTACAGTAGTCCTCTTGGATCCCTCATTTTGAGCGCCCGAGTCGGGGCTATCGTATCCGGGGATATTGGTGGGAAGAAAGTTAAGTATAAGATACTAGATGTGCAACGGTAGCATTAAGATATCATGGCATGCATACAATCAGTTGGACGCAATCCAAAGGATAGAAGAAGGTCAAAATGTCTCAATTGCAATGCCGAACGGCGTTACGATTCAGTTAGCACAGTCCGTATTTATCCCTGACCGCACAACGGAAGAATTTATAGCTGAGGCGATTAAAGTAATTAAGTCATTAGGTGACAACCGAACCGTTGCTGAGGTTGGGGTTGGTAGCGGAATTGTTATTGCAACACTCGCTCACATGTTCCCTCGACAACGGTTCCTGGGCTTTGACGTAAATCGTCAGGCGATAGCGCTGACTAATCAGAATATTAAAGCTAACCACGTCAATAATTGTGAAGTCTTGGTAAATTCCTCATCTGAATGGATCGCAAGCAGTTTTAACGACCAAATCGATTTGATTATCAGCAATCCCCCTTATGTCGGTCGTAATGAAATACAGGGCAAGAACTTTCATAAAGACTATCCAGATGCAGGGAGTCAGCCGCCAGAATCTCTACTGGCAGCTGACTCCCTTGGAACCGCACCCTACGTGGATATTATCCAAGAAGGATACCGACGCGACGTTAAGCACTGGGTCTTCCGCGTAAATAGTAACCGGCGGCAGGACCTTGTGGCTCGTGTGGTGCAGCTATTCCTCGATATCCGCATCACCGTGAAGACCCCTGCAGTGCTCTATCTCACGAGGCCGTGAGGTCTTATGGGCTTACCTTGCGGAAAACGAGCTCCATCTTACAGGTAAAGTCAGCTATCACATCTTCACTTCGCAAAGTGGAGTTGGGATAACTGACTACAAAGTGCTGAGCCAAGAATGCGGCGTGCTTCGGCCGAGCGGACCGCCCGTTCTCAACGCAGATCATCGAATATGGGCCCGTCCTGAGGGTGGTAGCCATGACTGATTCAGCCCGCGAGACGTACTCCGACTGTGGCATGGGGTAGAACCCAACGGCATAAGGATCGGGTGGCAAGTATGCCTCGTTTACCTCTTTCCATGATTGGTCACCGAGGAATGTGAAGCCTCGGTTAACGTGATCGCTGAAGTTCTTGAAATGCAACATAACCTCTGCTGCGGCAGATGCAGGCAGTTCGATCTCTGCGCGACCAGATATCAACGCGGGTAGGTAGCTGTCAGACCCTGATCGTTGATCGAGCATGGCCTCGCGCATGCCCTGATCTGCAGCAGAAAAGGCTCGAAACTCACGGCTGAAATAGTCGTAGAAGTCAGACGCAATGCGCGATCGGAACACTAGACGCACAGGCCCATCATAATCAGGGGCGGCAAAATCCCGTAGCAGCAGGACGCCACCCGGGGAAGTCTTGTCAGCCACTTCTCTTATTGCCTGTACCCACGCCTGTCTACCATCAGGCACGTAACTGTATATCTCATGCATGATGGCCGATAGAACGAAAATGTCGATACTACCGGGTGGGTACGGCATATTGATGGCGCTACCCTCTGTGACGATAGCGCTTAGGCCGTATTTGGCCAGATGCCGGTGACTTAGACCGACTGCGCTCGGCGAAATGTCGAGCCCATGGACTACTATGGAGCTGCCTTGATACATCGAGATAGCGGCTTGCATTTCTTCACCAGAACCTACACCGACCGAAACAAGATTCGACGGTGACGGGCTGTGGCGTAGAAGCGGGCTGAGTTTATCCTTTGCTTCCTCCAAGGCCTCTGGGGTGTCTGGATTGATCGCATCAAAATACTCGAGAACCGCATGGTTCTCGAGATAATTGCGAGCATAATCGACACGTAGATCGTCGGCTTTACGTGGTCCCCGTCGCGGGTATTCCCACTTGCCCATGTCTTCGCGACCTCCGGCTCTTGTCAAGCCACGCTGGTACCGGCTGGAAAGTAATTACATCCCAAGCGTTAACTTCGTCAGCGGCGACATCATAATGCATTTGATAGACCGTGGCAACACTGCCATGGAGAGCATCGGACCAATCGAATCCTAATTTGCGAGCCACATCTTTTACTTCATGCTCGGATTTTCCTTCAAGCTCAACAAAAGGCGGGATCCATGGCCACGTATCAATAGTGACCTCAACGTCATCCAGCATCCAAGTTTCGCGCTTGGTTTCTTGATAAGATTTCTGCTTCATACCTGTCGCCTCAAGAAAAGCGCTTGAGGAGTCAAAATTATCGACCCCCACATTAACCTCAACCGTCCCGTGCAACCCGTCGTTCTGATTTTGCTTGTAACTCATGGTCACCTTATCGCCCTCGTCTCGAATCCTCACCCACGCCAACTTGTCTTCGAGTCCACCACCTGGAAAATCATAGTTGCGCCGACGCATAATGCGCTCCGGCTGAATTAGGCGAGCACTGCAATGCTTGAGTATGTCGCGCATTTGCCGTGGATTTATGTCAACGAACTTTGCTTCAATTTCAGTTTCCATTATTGAAAATAATATCCCTGCGTTAAGCCAAATAATATATCAGATAAGCTAAGCTATCTCAAATCTAGCTTCAGATATATAAGCATAACTATATTATAACGCATAAGCTTGACCAGTCACGTTCGACACATATAATAACCCAGCAATCGAAGTGGCGAATCCTACCGAGAGGCTCGTTAATTTATGAATGTTCAAGCTCCGCATCGACCATTGCTCATCAATATCGATGGCCTTGATGCAACCGGCAAGTCAGAGATCTCTGCCACGATGACACGTCAGGTAAACGTGACATACGTCGAGTGCGTGCCTCCGGAGTTTACGGCCTTCCGAAAGCACATTGCGGACATGCGTGCCGTAGACGCACGCTATCTGTTCTTCATGTCCGCCCTGGCCTACACCGCGGTTCAAATCCGTGAGCTACTGGATTCCGGAATAAGTGTCGTAGTCCAGAGCTACCTTATGAGGACAACGGTCTATCATCGCGCCATGGGGGCGACGGCTGATGTGGTACTACCTCCCTGGATGCCCGTGCCAGATGTTAATTTCATTCTACAAACGAATGAACCTGAACGTCTGAGGCGGCTCCGAGCGCGTCGCGAAAACCCTGACCCATGGGTACTGCTAGCGGCGCGAAAGGTCGGTGATATTGCAGCCCGCTATGACAGTATTCCAGCGCATCGGATCGATACGTCGGGACGTACCGTACGACAGAGCACCAATACGCTTCTAAGCCATGCGCTTTCAGGCGGTTGTGGGTGTGTATCGAACCCACCAGTACTTCCCTGGGCAAACCTGAGGACCGCTTTCGGCGCCTAACGAAGCGGAAGTGCGTGGGGCATGCAATGTCAAATTCCACCCCTAAATGGCTGTGCCATTAAGCGAGATGAGGTCAGAAGATGGCGGATCTATTCTTTCTCCAGGAAGATTACGAGGCGCTCCAGGCATACGTTGCTGCGGCCGAGGCAAGACAACGAGAAGCAATGGCAAGCATCGGCGAGGTAATCGAACATACCAGTGGCACCTGGCACGACAACCCTGCGTTCGATTACGCGCAGGAGCAGTCAAGGATGTGGACCATGGAGGTCCAAAAGCGAACGGCAATTCTTACTCAAGCCAAGATCGTACAACCGACACAGCAGTCGGATACGGTTGAAATAGGCAGCAGGGTGTCTTACCGCAACGAGACGAGAGGATTCGTCGATGAGATCACCGTCGGGAGCTATATGAACATCGGTCCCCGAAAGGATGATGAAGACGTGATCTCCTACGCGGCACCCCTAGGGCAGGCCCTGATGGGTCACCGCGTGGGTGATACTGTCACGGTTGCGCTAGAGAGCAGGAAGTTCTCAGTCACCGTTCTGCGTATTTCCTCTTCGTGAGCAAGGAGACATGGGACGCGCCCCTCGGTTTGACGATCGAGGGGCGCTATTGCTAGGCAGTAAAAAAATGACCAGCAAGACACGAGGAAAGATATTGCCAAAGAACCCGTAGCTCAAGGTCGAGCGAGATTATCGAGGCTAGGATCTGTTGGGCAAATAGCGACCCAGTGCGTCGCGCGGGTGAGTTTCGCCTTTCGGTCCGCGTGGGCGCAGGTCATAGCCGGTGCTTTTAATTATTAAAGCGAGTCTTTCACGGTTAATTTCGTACAATTGTGTTAACTCTCGCAATGTAGCTCCGGCACCATACGCGGCCGCAACCTCGGCTAAGGCATCCACCGTCAACTGTTTTGGTTTCCGTCTTATGCGCTTCGATCCTCGGGGTCGCGACAGCCAGGTGTCCCGGTATTCCAGATCTCGGCTCAGCTGAGTATATTGAACATAGGCCCCTGCGTTCTGATAGCTCTCACGCAGAACCACCAAAGTAGTTTCTTTAGGACTATTATTATCAAAAAAATTGGCATCCCCAAGCAATTTCGACCCCCTGGCCGATTTTTGCGTTTCAACCCGTTCTCGATTAGTTACTACCGCATCACAATTGTTTTTAATATCTTGAACGGCTATTGCTTTTTCGCCCATCAATATATACTGCACGTATAACCTAAGGTAGGAGAAAAGTGAATGAAGGATTGGATAACGCGCCTGCGACGCCTACTCATTCCGAGTTCAGTCATAGCATTACCGTTGTCGTTTATGGCCTTCGCGGCTCCGGCAGCGCTGGCGGCCACATACGACCAGTTCTGCGAGTCCGGGCAGTGTATTAACCAGTGGGGGGGTGGGCCGAATGTCATGACCAGCGGAACCGGCCACATCAACAATGCTTTCCAAATGATCCTTGACACGTCACGCTGTAATGATGGCCGCTCAAGCTCGAACTGCCCAGTCTCTGGCGTCCCGATAGGACTGCAGATAGTGTATCTCGAGGACGTCAACCCGTCCTCTCCGTACATCGGAGAGTGTCTGGGTGATTATGGTAATAGCTCCACTGATACCAATGCGGGAGTAAACAATCCATGCGATCCCGGTGGCGGCTGGGGAACGGTGTTTCTTTACGCCCCGGGAACCAATGGAAACTGCACCGGCTCGGCGTTCAATTTATTTAATGTACACTGGTCCTCTTCCTGGTCTAATCGCGTGGGCATTTCCTGGCCAGACGGCTTAAACAATCAGATCGTCCTCAATACGCCATCTCCAAAGTGCCTCACCGAGAGCACTTTCAACGACTAATCTTCCCACGAAGAGAAGATAAGTTGAGCTCAAGAAGGGATCTGTCACAGGATCCCTTCTTCTATATGGCCGGCACTAAAAATATATAACCATCTCAAGCACAGTTTAAAGGCAAAATTAAAAAATTTATCTATGGATATTCATAGCAAGATATTTACTTACACGCGGCGAAGCTACTACGGGAGGTGTCAATACCGGCCAGAGGGAACTGCTCCTGCCACTCGCCCGTCTTCCGGCTATTCCGCATCAGTTCGTAGCAGCCCACGGCGCTCGGTCCCAGCCTCCCGCTCGTAGTGAGACAACCTCACCGCCAGCTGGGCCTTACTGTGTCTTGGCCCATTAATTAGGTTAAGGGGTCTCTTGATACCACTTAAGCAATTCTTGCTTAACCTGGTTCCATCGAGATCCAATTAAGCCCACCAAGGAATGGTTCATTACTGGCACTCGCCATCGCCGGTTGATATAGTAGGGCAAAAGGAGTCTCGTTATGCCTGAAGTAGCAGGTCAAGATCCGGATCATCACGAAGACCGAAAAGGAGTCCGTTTTGTGCAAGTACCTGCTATGCCAGGCGTTTCGCCGATTAGTGGCAGCGTGCGTCCCGACGGTACACGTGCCGAGGACGCTCTGAATCACAGTATAGAGCAGCGTGCGATCTTCGGCGCTGGCGCGCTAGCTGCGGCTTCGCGTTACATGGACGGTGTTAGGAGTGAGCAAGGCTTAGGGCATGCGGCCGACGAGGCTGTCCGGCCTGCGAGTGAGGCCTCCAACATGATTAGAGAAATTCGGGACCATCTTCGCGCTCCCGAGCAGGCCGCCCACCCGACCCAACGGCATCCCGGCATGATCCCCGAGATGCCGTTACATCCGAAGTCCCAGCCGAACGTCGAGCCCGAAGCATCCCAAGGCAACTCTGGCGCCTGAAATACCACCGCTCGGGGTGATTGGGAACACCGCAGAGCCACCCGCTCCGCCGCCCAGCCAGCTGACCACGAACACCGGAGTCGTGCTGCATGAAAGCGAGCGCGGCTCCGGGCAAGTCCAAGTTTTCGAATTTCGAAAGTTTAGACTCGACTAAGGTTGGCGTCAGGTTACAATCGCGCCCTCAAGGTCCGCCTTGCCACCTTTCAACAGCGCATACGTAACCTTATCCATCGTAGCGCCGTTAAAGCTTGTATGCTTCACATCAGTGTGGTGAAACGATACGTCGCGCAGCACCGCTCCCGCAAAACTGGCCCGCTTCAGCGACGCGCCGTTAAACGTTACCCGTTCGAGTGTTAGGCCGTCAAATGCCACCTCCGTAAGGTCCGAATGGCTGAAATCGGTCTCGTGCAACATCGCGTCCGCCAGGTTCACGCCCTTCAGCGCCGAAGCCTTAAAATTCGTGCCGGTAAGATTCGCACCGGTAAAGTCGGCTTGCTGCAAGTCGCTGCCCACAAAGCTTGCGCCGCTCAAGTTGGCGCCGGCAAAACTCGCTCCCTTCAGTGCCGCTGCCCGGAATTTGGCTTTGCTAAGGTCTGAATTCTTAAACGATGTGTCCGAAAGCGCACTAAAGCTGAAATCCGCTTCAGTCAGCCCCGAATCGCTCAAATCCGCCTCGCGCAAATCGGTCGATGCAAACTTGGAGCGGCTCTTTTTCGCCGCTTTAAAAGCCTCTTTGAGCATTTTGCGCAAACCCGGCTCCTCGGTGACTTCACCCGCAGCGCTTGCGCCGCCGTTACCGTGTGGCACCTGCTCCATAATCTCGGCCGCGTCGCCAAACGATTCCACCGTCTGCCGGTACGCCTCATCATCGCTCAGGCCATGCTCCTTCAAATCCGCGTATTTTTCCTGCAAATTCGCCAACAGCTCACGGGTTACATCGGCCCGGGCCGGAAAATCACCGTACGGCGCAAACGCCTGGTCTAAAAATGTTTGTAATCGTTGTTCCATAATTATCCCTTTTCTTACAATAGGTGGTCCAGAATCCGCTTGGCGTAATCCCAGTTGTGCCGGTTGGCCTCGTACAAACGCCGTCCGCCGGCCGTAATGCGGTAATATTTGCGCCGCCCGCCCTGGGTTTCATCACCCCAGTAGGCGGTAATATTGCCGTCATGCTCAAGCCGCTTGAGACTCGAATACATCGTGGCCTCTTTCAGCTCGTACAACCGGTCCGACTGCTCGTGCACGAGTTTGGTGATCTCGTAGCCATATTTATCACCATCCATGAGCAATTTCAGGATGATGGTATCGGTGTGGCCGCGCAGCAGGTCTGAAGTTAATGTAATATCGTTCATGAGAACAACATACGCCATAGTACTATGGCTGTCAAGGTAGAGTGGATTCTCCAACAAAAATATAGTAAAATTATCCGGTCCAACAGGATTGGCCAAACCCGCGAACCGCCGAGGAGGCGCCGTGAGTACCGATACCATTTACGTTTGACATCAGTCCCCAAGATCTAAAAGACCTCGTCGTCCTCCAGGCTGCCCAAGTGCTCGTCTATGCTAGATACGGTAGAGCGGGGAGGGAGACCGATCCCGTGCGCCGCCTGCTGCTGGAATATTTCCCCTCCTATGCGGAGCAAACCCACTCCTATGACCTGGGTGTAACCGTCCGCGCCATCTACAATTTTGTCGTCAAGATGCTGCGCGAGCCGGGCTTCGCGCATGTCGACCACGACGAACGGCGAATCATCACCGACGCCCTCAAGGCATACGGGGAGATGGAAGATCGTGTCATTGCACAGGCGATGAAGACACTTGGACCCGGGATGATCCAGGAATTCTTGGACAGCCCTGTTATCCAGCGCGTGAAATGGGATCAATGGAACGAACGCTTCCTCGCCCAGACCGCCTGAATCGAGGCCGAAGACACGCCTCCATCTGATCCTGCAACCAGCTGTTGTGCAGGCCTCGCACCTCCCACGCGTACTTTGCCGGGGTCTACGAGTGGATACTGGACGGTATCGGACCGCAGCTGGAACTCCCTGTCCCCGATGAGGATGATTACCTCAAAGAGCGGCACGCATGATAGGTCGCTGCAGAAACCGCCTGGCTTGCTAGTTGAGCCGGGCGGTATTCTATTTTATCGCCGGCAGGAATAATCGCTATCTATTGTGGCGCCGTCCGGAACGTACTGCGTCATCGACGCGTAACCGCCGCTCGTAAAGGGCGTAAAATTCGTGCACATTGCCTGGGCCTGCTCAAGGCTCGTGGCCCCCGCGACCCAATCCGACAGACCATTCAGCATTCCCAGGTTCAAATAGCGCGCTGCCCCGTCGTAATTGCCCACAATCTGGCCCCACTGGTCACCGGCCGAGTACACGCCCACAATCCCACCGGCCCGGCGGATAGTAGCCGTCATAGCCTCAAGGTCAGCCGCATTGGCCGCCTGGTTGTCGCTCCACGAATTCGTCGTTTCCACATCAAGCCACCAGTGTGAACCCGGCACCCGCATATTGGCCGCCTGCGCCCACGCCACATCCTGCGCTGCCCGCCGCCGCCCATATATGTAGGCGCAAGCAATGCTGTCGGTGCCGTTGCAAGCGCCGTACAGCGGACTCATACCACTCGTCGGCCAGTCCGCCACGGCCGGCGTCACATCGCCGGGATTACCGGTGTTCACATACAGTGCCACCGGCGGCTGCGCGACCTTTCCGGTCGCAGTCTCGGCCCAGGTGAGTTCAGTGGAAAGGCAAGGATTTTGCGTCCGGGCCAACCCTCCGTTCACGCCCACAATCGTAAACTGCCGCACCGCCGGCAAGGTGGTGCGGCACTCCGGATAGCTCACGTCGTAACCAATGGCATTGGAGCTCGCATCCCGACCCGTAAACAGCCCCAGGCTTCCGCCGCTGATCTCGGCCGAACTCGCAGCCAGCACTGGACTACTGAACAAGCATGCGGCCGCCAAAGTCAGAAGAAGTTGCTTTTTCAAGATCAGGCCCTCCAATACTTGGGGCCATTCTATCACACGCCGTAAATCTTATCCGGCAAGAAACTTCACCAGCACCGGCGCAATCGCCTCGGCGCTCACGTCGTGTGCCTGGCCTGCCAGCGTCTTGCGCTCAGCGTGCGGAATCGCCCTGGCCAACACGTCAGCCGAGGCGGCCATAAACGGCATAACCTGCGCGCTCGCCTCACCGTCCATTAGGAGCGCCGGCACGGTCACGCCCGCCGCCCGCTCCACCGGCACGGTCCGGTCGGCGCCCAACGCTGCCGCGTCATAGGCCAGGGTCGGCGCCACCGTCTCCATCATCGGCCACATCGGCGACGTGCGCACGCCCTCGAGCATCGCGTCCGACACGCCCACAAACTTCATAAACAGCGTCACCGCCTCGGCGCGCTTGCCGGCCGCCAGGTCCTCATCAAGCGCCTTGGTGTAGCCATGCCACGCCTCAATGCCGGCCGCGCTGTCATCATACGGCGCCTCATAAATCGCCAGTTTCTCCACCTTATCGCCAAGCGCGATCGCGGCCTCCAGCGCCAACGCCCCGCCCGACGAAAACCCGACCAGCGCCGAATTACCGCCGGCGTCACCGATAAGCGCTTCAATGTCCTCCACTTCACGCGCCCCCGCGAACGGCTGCGTATCGCCACTATCGCCGCGCCCCCGCCGGTCATAGGTGTACACGGTAAACGTTGACGCCAGCAGCGCCGCCAATTTGGACGAGTAACCGGCGGCCCGCGACCCCATGGCGCCGTCGACAATGATCACCGCCGGTCCGTGGCCGGTTTTGTCAAATGCAATCCTCGTGCCGTCTTTTGAGACCACGCTGTTCATGCTCTGCCTTCCTTCCCGGCGCTCGCAATGAATTCGGCCAGCTTGTCGATGCTCTGCGTCCAGCCGTCGCTCATGCCGGCAAGCATTCCTTCCGCCTGCGGCACCATGCCTTTGGCCGTGGTGTGCATAGTCATCCTGGTTTTGCCGCCCGCTTCCTCAAACGTCACCGTGGTCAGCCCGTCAATCAACACGTTGCCGTTTTCATCCACCGCCTGATTTTTAAACACCAGCTTCGAGGGCGCTTCAAATTCTTCAAACATTCCCTCCATCGGCCAGCGCTGACCCGCAAGCGGTCCCATTTCCGGGCCGGCCAGCATCACCACGCGGATCTTGCCGCCCACGTGTGCCTCCACGTCGCTCTCGGGATTGGTAACGCCGCGCGGTCCCCACCATTTGGCCAGCATTTCGGAATCGGTCCAGGCTTTAAATACGAGTTCGCGCGGAGCGTCGAACACGCGGGTTATAGTTAGCTCTTTCTGTAGTTGATCGGCCATTGATCTGTCCTTTCTTGTTAACGTCACGCTGTTCCTGCTGCAGTAATTCATCCAGCCGTGAATCTAATAACCCACTCCCATCTGGTAGCCAAGGAGAATCCTGACGTAGTGGAGTAGGTAGCCATTGAGGCTACGCGGAAATGAACTCACTAAC
>Ga0209420_1000937_pt1 | contig 14428 bp, 8 predicted proteins | sample BlaSpr_A8_OM1_O1_FD_187972 | JGI IMG/M metagenome (GOLD analysis project Ga0209420, IMG submission 187972) | Forest soil microbial communities from Thunder Bay, Ontario, Canada - Black Spruce, Ontario site 2_A8_OM1_O1 (SPAdes) (version 2) | ecosystem: Environmental > Terrestrial > Soil > Boreal... | reverse complement strand
ATGCGGACACCAGAGTGCCTTCGCCCGCCGCTCTTCCGCGCTTTTTTTCGGTTGCAGCTCTTTTTTCTGCCCCGGCTTTTTCTGCAGTGACTCCTTCCGTTTGGACCTTTTGTGTCTGCACTTTTTCTGTTCGGACCAGAATCGTTTGTACTGGCTGGGATGGCATTCCTTGTGCCGTGACGAATCGGCGGTCGCGGTCGAACTGGATTGTAGGCGCTTCGATAATGTTGGCGTCCTGCCACAAGCGGGCGTTTCCCGTATAGAGGGCGATGCCGGGGGTGTTGTGGGCAGACATGCTATGGGCGGTGACGTGAATCGGCGACGAGGACGCCAGCAGCGCACCATCGGGTTGCTCCTTCAACTCGCTATAAGTGCTCTTGACGTCATCCTGGGCCAGAGCGTCGCCGGTGGCGCGATTGATACGGATGGTTTTCGCGGTCGTCTCCATGCCGCCATTGGCGACACGCGGATTGCCGGTGAGGACGAGCATTTGGTCCCCGGGGGTGTAGTGGGCGGAGTTCGCCCAGGCTTGCATGCGCTTGTCGGGTTGCTGACCGTCTGCGTAGGCCACGTTGCCTTGTTGCGTGAGGGCCTCGATGCCGCCTTGAGGAAGGAAAGCGGCGTCCACTGATTCGCTGGTGCTGACCCGGTCAGGCTCTCCGGGGGCCGAGTTGACGATTCGGGCATCAGGCGCGCCATGGACGCTGGAGAGGTGGTTTCGACCTTCTGAAGATGCGAATTGCGCCTGAAATTTGCCCGCCGTTACCACCGTACGTTGCCCGATAGAACCCTGCGCGGCGTGAGCCTGAGCCGACCTTGGACTGGCTTCCTGCGCCTGTGCGATCGTAATCTGGGCGGCGCCGGAGGTGACGGCACGCTCCAGGATGTGGCCTTGCGCCACGGTGAAGTCGATCGCCGGCGCGGTTAGTTCGAAATCCTGCGGGCCCCTTGCCAGGCCTTTTGCGGTCGGCTTGTTTGCAGCGACCGCATTCTGGGTCAGCCGGACTCCATCACGGCCGTGTACTTTCTGAAGCTGGTTCTGACCAGCGAAGTCGAAGATCACGCGGCCGGCAGCGCCCTGCATGGGCTGAGGTCCAGTTTGCTCGATGTGGACGTTACCGGTCATGGTTGCGGTGCGGAGCAGGTTCTTCTTTCCTTCGAGAAGGAACTCAGCCTGATCCGCGCGGCTGCGCATTTCTGACAATTGCGATTGCACCCCTGAAACCGCCTTTTTGTTGCTGGCGGGCTTCCGATTCGCGGAGGAGCCTGATCGTCTCGGCCCTTCTGTCGGCGTCTCGGATCTGACCTCTCCGGTGGCCACCACCCTCTCGACCTGATTTTCCCGGCCAAGATAAAACACTGCCTGCTCGGCCTCGAGCTTGCCGCCTTCACGCCTGAGATGAGGATGGTCGAGCGTAATCTCGCGCGGATCGTTGGTGATGATGCCGTGATCTGCATCAATGACGGCGGCATTCGGACCACTGATGACCACATGAATTTGCGACGATAAGGTCAGAATATTGCTCTTGCCGGCGTATGTCACGCCCATGGCCCAGCCGGTGGCTTGCGGGGTTTGAAACTCGACGCGGGCAGCGGTCATAGCGTTTCCGCTGTCTTTATTAAAGACCAGATCGCGAGTCTTGAGGTGGATTGGGTTCTTGAGTTCTTTCGGCGTGGTTTGATCGGGACTCGCGAGACCCGCGGGATTGGCGACCAGATCAATCTGCACGTCGCCCTTGGCGGTGACGTCACCGGTTTGCTGGTTGAAAGCGAAATCGTCGCCGTAGATCTGGTCGAAACGCGAGGAATCGCGGCCATAGAGCACAATGCTCACGTTGTGCAACTCGGCGTTTCCGTTGAGCTTGAATTGTTTGACGTTGCTGGCTTGGACGGTGAAGATTGTGCGCTTGCCATCGGATTTGGAAAATTGGAAGCCGCTGGCGGTCTGCTTGATGTCAAATCCGATCTTGCCGGGGATTTGCTTCAACACGTCGGTCGCCCGCGAACGCGCGTAAAAATACATTCCGGCTACGACCAGCGTGAGCAGCACCGCGATCCCAGCCAGCAGGCGACGAAGACGATAGATTCGGAGCGGCATCTGGGTTCAGTGTAATGCTAAAACCAGTTCTCCGTTCTCGGTGGTTCGGACCTCATCTACACTTGGATGCAATGACTACGGAAGCCAGACCGCCTCTCCTCGACTTCCACAATCTCCGTGTTATGCGGGGGCAGACGATTGCGCTGGACGATTTTAGCCTTCGCATTGAAGCCCAGGAGCACATTGCCGTCCTGGGCCCAAACGGGTGCGGGAAATCGACGTTGATTAAGACGATTACGCGCGAGTGTTATCCGGTGGCGCGCCCGGATTCGTCGATGTCGATCCTGGGCGAAGAGAGCTGGGATGTGTTCGCGCTGCGCGCCCGCCTGGGCATCGTTTCGAATGACTTGATGCTGACCTGCACTGGAGATGCCTGCGGGCGGGACGTGGTGCTGTCGGGCTTCTTCAGCAGCATCAGCATTTTTTCGAATCACGCCGTTGAGGCCCGGCAGCGGGAGTTGGCCGACGCTGCACTCTCCGCATTGAAGATATCGCATCTGGCCGAGCGTCCGGTTTCTAAGATGTCGTCGGGAGAAGCTCGGCGCGTGCTGATTGCCCGCGCGCTGGTGCACAAGCCGGGCGCGCTGCTGTTCGATGAACCCTGCAATTCGCTCGACCTGTCGGCCCAGCAGAGCTTGCGGCAGACCATGCGTACGTTGGCCAACTCTGGAACCGCAATCATCCTGGTGACGCATGAACTGGCCGACATCGTGCCGGAGATTCAGCGCGTGGTGCTGATGCGGCGCGGGCGAGTGGTCGGCGACGGGCCTAAAGAAGAAATCCTGCAGGTCGACCGCCTGGCAGATCTTTTCGGCGTCAACGTGGAAATGGCGCGGCGCGATGGTCACTATCACCTATGGTAAGGGTAAGGAGCAGATGTGCCTAGAACTCAGCGCTGTTTTGAACCGGCTTCCCTCCAGCGTTTCGTCATCAAAACCAGGCCGCGAATTTGCGATGTTGCCGTCGGGCTGTCCCCACTTGCTGTTTGGTTCCATCGCGCAGAACGCTGCGATCCAGCCGAAGCCGGTAATGGCGAGAAAAATGGCGAGGCAGTGCTCGCGCGGCATCTCCATGCCCGCCGATGGCAATATCCCCTTCGGCTGCTGGCTCTCGGCGGGGCCCTTTTCCTAGAGGAACTTCGTCATGCCGATGGTGACGAAGACTCCGGTCCAATCGGCAATCGCATTTCCGAAAAATGAATTAGACCAGCGGTAGAGCGCGATTAGCAGGAGCACGACTCCGAGGGCGGCAAGGCGCAGGGAATGCCTGCCAAGGAAAGGCTGCGACTTCCGGCTTGGCTGCACGGGGATACTGAACTTCATTCGCAAAACCGGCCGAGTCGTCCGCGTGGAATCGTCGGTCAGAAGGTTTCGTCCACGCTGATTTCCATGATCATGCGATCGAGTTCGGCTCGGGCTGCATTCTGTTGCGCGGTTAGGTCGGAGGTTTCCTTGCGGATCAAGGCGAGCCGATTTTCCTGGGAGTCGAGTTGGCCAACGTAGCGCTGCAGCAGGGCTTTTTCTTCCGAACTTCCTTTCAGGGCCTTCATGTTTTCGCGAATACGGTTCTGGTCCGCGGTAATCTGGTCGGACTCGCGCTTGCGATCCGCAATCTGGACGGCTATGCCTTCGATCTTTTCCTTTTGCTTGAGGACACGGTCGAAGGCCTGCTGCATGACGGGAGTGATTCTCTTTTGTTGGACGAGAAGCGCAACTTGGTCGTCGTCGAGGTTTGTCAATTCATAGCGCGTTTCCTCGGGATGGACGGCCTCGACGGTGAACTCGGCAGTCTTGCCGGCATCGACTGGGATGCGAAAACGGTAATACGATTCCGTGGACTCTTCGGGTTGGCGAGTTCCGGGCGAGAGTTTCCAGCCTTCTTCCGTCGGGTATTCCAGGATGACCTGGCGCGAGTCGGTATCGGCGTTGCGAATCGTGAACTTGTTGGTCTTGTGCTCTTCTTTGGTGAGCAGCATAGTGCCTTTGGAAATGCGAATGCGGCTGAATGGCTTCTCACTCGATTCGTCGGAGTACTTCACGTGCACGGCGGCGTCACCGGCATAAGACAGCAACCGCCGTTCATCGGGGTGAATGGTTTCAAACACACCTTCTCCTGCAAAGGCTTGGGCCTCGAGCACGTTGAATGAGCCTGCGTCGAGCACCTGACCGCTGGTGTTCTTGATCCACAACGCGCGCAACGGAGCCGACTGTGCATTCCAGAGAGTAACCTTCTCCGCCTCAATGTGCGCCTGCAGGATCGGGACCAGCGCCGACTGATTCTTGCCGATTGTGATCTTTTGCCGGATTTTGTATTCGAAGAAATCTCCGGCAGATTTACCCTCGGCTTCAGCGCCTTGCTTTTCAACGACGCTGGATACTTCGGCAGTGTCCGTCTGCAGAGTGGAGGTCGATGCTTGTACTTCAACCGTCTCGCTTGCTGCGCCCACGTTGAGCGTGGCGTCAATTTCGTTGTTCCGGCCAATGCCCAGATAAATATTCGCCAGATTGAATCCTTGGAAACCGGTGGCAGTCACAAAGACCGCAGAGTTGCCAGCCTGAATGTCGTTGAAGCGATAGCGGCCCTGAGCGTCGGCGGTGGTCACCTGCGATCCTCCTGTTTCCTCGTTGCGAACCGTAACCCGGGCGCCCGGGACAACTGCACCAGAGGGATCCTTCACGAGGCCGTAAAGGCTCGTGGTGGCATGGGAAGGAGTTGCTACGGGCGGTGCGACCTGCAACTGGGCAAACTGCTCCAGTGTCGCCTGGTGAGATTGGGGCGTGAGCATGGCCGATTCAGGTAACGGTATGACCGGCCGCCGAGCGTAGAACGGTTGGGAAATGTTTTGAATGAACGACTGCGGGGCTCCCGCGACTAGCGAGAGCTGCACGTCCTTCCAATCCTCGCCGATGGTGTTGTCGACGATCGCCCAGCCCTGCAGCAGTGGCCTCTCGTTGGGCTTCTCGGGAAGCAGAATGCGATACGTGCTTTTCCAAACCGGAACTTCACTGATGTAACTCACGAAAATATCGCGGTCCCCCGATCCCGACGCGGTAAGGCTCATACGACGAACGTCGCGAGCGCGGGAGGAACCGATGAGGCCGAGATACCGGCCCACTTCGTCGGTGAGTTCCCGCTCGACAATGCGGACCGAGGTGCCGGCGGCGAGGTCGAAGTTTCGCATTTCTCCTGTATCCGTGACGATGGAGAAGGTAGTGACGTCCTCGAAGTCGTCGCGGGCGTGCTGTTTGCGAATTTTCTCTACGCTCAATAATCGGCCGGTGGCAGTCGCTGAACCACTGCGGACTTCCACGCGAGCACCGCGCAGCGCCGTCAGATACTCGGCCTGTGTCACCTGCTCGCCGAACGGCAGGCGTAGCGATTTCAAGCGCTCGTCGAGCGGAGCAATGGAGTTGTAGCGGACCGACGAAACGCGTCCGTCGCCCAGATCGACAGCGGTCAAGGATTTGAGAACGTCGTTGAGCTGTGAGGTCGTGAAGTCGATGCTTAGATCCTGGGTACCATGAACGCGAGCGGCGTGTTCGAAGTAGCCAACACCGTTTTTGTACAGCACAACTCGCTTGACCGGCAGACGAGATTCTGAATCGGTCGGGGCTATAGTTGTGGTCTGCGGCTGCGAACCTTTGGCAGCTTCGGCTTTGCTCTGAGCGGTGAGGGTGCCCGTCAGAGAAAGCACGAGCAAAGCGGACAACATCGGGTGAGGCATGCACACCTCTGACTGCAGAAGAAGTGGTTCTACAGAAACGGAAGTTTAACACCTCGTCGTCTGCGTGACGTTCCTCTCCAACCGCTCAGCGGGCCGGGATCTGGAAATCGCGCAAAGAGAGTTCCAAGCCACCGTATTCGGGATGATCGTTGTTCCCAATCGTGAAAGCCACATCGATGGTGTCGCCTGCCAGGAGCGGCGTTTGTTGGAGACGCTCGGCCATGTGCCAGCCCAGGGCGTCGAAGGTGATTTTAGATCTCAGTTCTGCATCGCCAGTTCTCGGGTCTCGGTTCTCAGTTCTCGGTTGAACGGCGCGTGTGTAGCCTTCGGCTACGGCTGCGGCCTTTTCGCTGCGCCCGATGCCTGAGTCGTCGGGATGGCAGCGAGGGGTCGCCAAAATGGCGGCGGCGGGAAGTTCTGCAGATTCAACGGGCCGCGACGTGGTGAGCGGCGCTTTCACGAAATGACTCAACCCGTTCCCCGTTGCGCCCGCCCTGAGTTTCAGCTTCACATGTTTGTCTTTCAGAATCCGCGGTGGCGCGGTCAGCCGAACGCCGCGCGCGGCGAATATTGGCTCCGGGTTTCCCATGCCATAGGGCTCGAGCAGTTGGAGCGCCTGGAATAGTTCGGGCGTGATTTCGGCCAGATCCAGTTCCGCATCCAGATTGAGAATTGGACCGAAATCCGCGGGCGTGAGGTGGGCTCGCGCAAAGGCATCCAGCTTCGTCCGCAGAGCGGCGACGTTAGCAGAGGGCATGGCGAATCCGCAGGCGTGGGAATGGCCGCCGTAGCGCGAAAAAAGAGCGCCACAGGACTCGATCGCCTCCAGCAAATGAAACGAACGAATGGAGCGGCCAGAGCCGAACGCCTCATCGCCGTCACGCGAAATCACTACCGTCGGACGGTTGTAGCGCTCAACGATCCGCGTCGCGGTGATGCCGATGACGCCGCGGTGCCAGCCTTCCCCATCGACGACAATGCAATAGGCATCGCACAGCCCGGGTTCGTCGGTGAAGCGCTCTTCCACTGCGCGCAAGATTCTCCGTTCTTCCTCCTGGCGGTCGGAGTTGAGACGATCGAGTTTGGCGGCCAGTTCCCGAGCGCGCGATACGTCTTTCACGCTGAACAGCTCGATTACGTCCCGAGCCACGTCCATGCGTCCGGCGGCATTGATGCGCGGCGCGATGCGGAAACCAACTTCGCCGGACGTGGGCGAACGCAGGGGGGAAATCTTCGCTATTTCGAGCAACGCCTTGAGTCCGGGATTCACGGCGCGGCGCAGCGCGTCCAAGCCCAAGGAAGCGAAGACGCGATTTTCGCCGGTCAAGGGCACGGCATCGGCGATCGTGGCAATGGCCACGACTTTCATAAACGAACTCAGCAGTTTGTTCTGAAGGTTCGCATCCAGCCGTCGCTGCATCAATCCTTGGGCCAACTTGAAAGCCACTCCCGCGCCACAGAGCTGCTTGCAGGGATAGTCGCAACCCGGCTGATTGGGATTGAGAACGGCCAGCGCCTTGGGGATGCCATCGGGACCGGGAAGGTGGTGGTCGGTGACGATCAGGTCGACTCCGAGACGCTGCGCAGTTTCGGCGGGCGCGAAGGCGCGGATGCCCATGTCAACGCTAACGATCAGGTGAATGCCCGCCGCAGCGGCGCGCTCGATCACGTCATCGCGCATGTCGTAGCCTTCGCGAAGGCGGTGCGGCACGTGGAAGTCGGCGGAGCCGCCGCAGAGTTCAATTGCGGTCTTCAGAATAATGACCGCCATGGTGCCATCTGCGTCGTAGTCGCCGTAGATGAGCATGGGTTCTTTACGCTCGATGGCGGCATCGATGCGATCAACCGCGGCGCGCAGGCCCGTCATGCGCTCGGGGGCATGCAGATGAGAAAGGGAAGGAGAAAGATAGCGGTTGGCCGAATCCAAATCGTTGATGCCGCGGTTCACCAGCAATGGCGCCAGGATATTTGCTGCCTGGGCAACTCCGCGATTCGCGGGATGAGTGCGCAGTCCTGCGATCAGCGGGCCGAGGATTTCATGATTCGTTGCTTTTTCAATCCACTGCATGGTGAGGGAGCAGTTTACTACCGAGGGAGTTGTGCACACGGGCAAGACTCAAGAACCTGCCGCGCTTCGATCGACTCGGCCGGGTCCTTTGGACTGCGCTGGGGATAGGCACCCACCCGCCTCTGCACAAGACCTAGTTTTCTTCGTCCTGGTCGGGCTCATCCAAGGTCAGGCCGCCGAACTCGTCGGAGACTTCGAGCAAGTGCTGGTAGCGTTCGTACCACTCCGTGCTGACTTCGCAGAGGAACATCGACCCCTGGTAGGCCCAACCCAACTGCAGAAATCCTACGCGGCCGACATGAGCACGGAGCCAGCGAGCGTCTTCCACATCGTCGCCGTCGGTGAATTCCGAGTTGGTCAGGCGCTGGACCATGTCATCCAGTTCGCTACGCTCCAGCGTCCAGGAGTGCATTGTCAGGAAAGGAGCGGCAGAGGCCTTGGCTAGTTCGACGAAATCTTTCCAGCCATCAGGGTTGCCACCCATCTCCCACATGACGCATTGCACTTCATCGTAGTCGACGTAGCCGTGGAAGCGGCGCATGCCGTGGCCCTCGATGAAAGCAACCATGTCGTCTTTTACCGTGGTGAGATCGTCTGGAATGGGAGACATAGGGGAAAGACTCGTAACCTAGCATTGTATGCTGTTGCCAAGTTCGGTGCCAGCGCGACGGCGATCACCGGCGATCACCGAGCGGCGCCTCGGCGAAGTCACCAGAACCGCGTATACGCAAGGAAACCGGCCGGTGTCGAGATCAAACCGAATGTCGACGGGGGCGCGAGCCAAGTTCCCGCCGGTGCTTGGGCTTCTAGAAGACAAGCCTGAGTGCAAATTGAACCAACCGCGGGTTATTGACGGTGTTATTGATGACTCCAAAGCTCGATGGCGTGTTTATGTCTTGCTGTCCAGTATCGCCCAAGCCCCCCATAAAAAACTGCGGATGGTTGAACAGATTGAAGAACTCAGCGCGGAATTGCAGACTCATTCCTTCGCGGAACGATAGGGGAAAGTTCTTGATGATGGAGAAATCGGTATTCACAAATCGAGGACCATAGACGGGCGCGCGCGCAGCGGTGCCGAGCTCTCCTGCAGGCGCCTGCTCAAAGGCACACGGATTAAACCAATTTTGCAGTGTGTGAATGGTGGACGGAGCGCTACAGGTCGGATTGGCTGCAACCGGACCTGGCTTGTTGGGATCGCCCACCTGGTTCGGACGCTGCAAGGTAAATCCGTTGTAGGAGAAGTACGTTCCCGATTCGTCCGCACTGTCGACGACAAACAACGGGAATCCGGATGTTGCTCTTTCGATTAGATCGAGATGCCAATTTCCCAGGACCGCGTTCATCGCGCCATTCCAGTCCCCCCCGAAGTGCTTACCTTGGCCGAAGGGTAAATCGTAGAGAATGCTGGCGGTGAAGCTATCATTCAGATTCAACTGAGAAAGACCCCAGTCGAGCTGCTTGGTTCCAGGAAGCGGCCAATACAGAGCGCCGGGGTTGGTGCCCAAGCCGTCGGGCATGCCCGAATCGAAGGTGCGAGACCACGTATAGCCGAGCAAGGCATAGAGACCATGCCGGGCGCTCTTGGTCTCAGCCTTGACCTCCAAAGAGTCATAGCGAGCATTCCCTACGCTGTTGTTGCTGGCAACGGTCTGAAAAAATCCTGCAAATGGAAATGTTCCAAAACCGCAACCCAAGGTGTAGCCGGCGACCACACCGCACGCGCTGGGTTGGTTGAGGTTTTCGTTTTCCTGACTGATGAGAATGTGCTGGCTGTGAGAGCCGGCGTATCCGACCGTCAGCACAACGTTCCCGGGCAGCTGGCGCTCAACGTTAAGGTTATACTGCTGAACCATTCCCTGCTTGAAATTGAGGTTCGCGGATTGAATGGTCCCGGTGTAGGCGGACGGGTTCTGAGGAGAGAGTAGCGGAGAACCGTTGACGAGAAAGCCATTCGAGAGACCACAACCCGGCGTTCCGAACGGAGTGCAAACGCCGGTTGGGAAGGGATCAACTTCCGCATAATAGGGTGGGTTCTGCCACAACCCCTGTCCCCCCTGGTTCCACGCGGAATCGTGGAAGATCGCGTAGCCGGCTCGGATTGCGGTTTTGACGCTGCCCATCGGCTTCCACGACAATCCGATACGCGGTTCGAAGGCAGTCTTGTCGAATTGAATACCAACCCGCCCGTCGGTTGCGATACAGACCGTGCAGCTGGACAGAGTGGGACTTCCCTTCGGGACATACCACATAAGATTTTGAATGTTGAAATTCGCCTGGCGATGTTCGGCTTCAGTTTCTGGTGTTGCGAGAGACCACGCTAGCCCTAGGTTCACGGTGAGGTTCGGAGTGGGACGCCAATCGTCCTGGACGAAAGGACGGATAAGCTTCCAGCGGCGGCCGGTAGTAGCGCCCAGAAACGTTTGATCATGAGCCGCAAAAACCCCCAGGCTACCAAGAAGAAGGTCGGCGATGTCATCGCCCGTCGCAAGTCCTGCTTCCACGACATAGCCATCCTGAAAGGCATTGTTGCGCACATTCATTTCCTCGGCGCGATACGTCGCTCCGAAGCGGATGTTGTGTTTGCCATGAATCAGGTCGAGCGTATCGGCAAGGGAATAGACGTTCGTTCCTCCCTGGTAGGGCGCGTATCCGCGATCTCCCACCGAGAAATAGCTGGACATTTGGAATGACGTCATGCCGCAGCTTTCACAATCCTTATTCGACTGATTCAGGCTTGCCGGATACCCGGTAATGGAATCGCACTTCGCGCCCAGGTTCGCGCCGGGGATGCCTATGTTCGCAGCTTCGCAACTGCCGGTGCCAAACGAAAGAATGTGATTGAAGATGCGGCTGTAGCCGAACAGCGCTTGGTTAATCAGATTGGGCGAAAAGACGTGCGTTTCGTTTATTACCGCGTTGCGCCCGTGATTATCGATGTACTGATTGCTTCCGAAAGCGTTAGCTTCCGACCACGTGGGGGAGCCGCCGGGAACGAAGTTTGTGGCTTGATCGTAGCTGAAGCGAGCAAACGCCGAATCTTTATTGGAGAAATTGTGGTCGAGCCGAATGTCCCAAGTTCCTTCGTTGAGCTTCCGCACCGGCTGGTTGACGTAATTAAAACTCGAATTGGTGGCGTTGGGCAGAGGATAAAGCTGTACCACCTTTGCCCCCAGGGGATTAATCAAAGCTTTGGGAATCACGTTGCAAGTCGTGCCCGGGACCTGGCTGCCATCCGCCAGCACGGGTTCAGGAGTTGTACCGGAGGAGCACTGAAAAGTCGTAGGCTCGGTTCCCGTTGCATATGGGTTCGTGAGTGATATTCCAAGAGGGTTGTTGGTGAAATCGTAATTGCCACCAGCGTCCGGCGTCGTCATCGCCGGCGTGGGAACAAAACCCGTAAAGGTCACACCTTCCCTCTGCCTCTTGGCCTGATAATCGGCAAAGAAAAAAGTCTTATCTTTCCTGATAGGACCACCGAGCGACCCTCCAAACTGGTTCAGATTGAATTTCTGTGGCGCCGTGCCGAAATAGGGAGATGCGTCCAGCTTGGTGTTGCGGAAGTATTCGAACAGAGATCCATGAAATAGATTCGCACCCGACTTCGTAGTGACCAATACGGTTGGACCAGCTCGCTCTCCGTATTCCGCCGAGTAGTTGTAGGTCAGCACTTTGAATTCCTGGATGTCGTCGATATCGGGAAAAATTGCGATCCCGCCCTCATCCAACTGGTTGTTGTCGTTGCCGTCGAGCAGCCAATCGGTTTCCTGCTCGCGAGAACCACCCACAGAAAGTGAAAACGAGCCGCGCGTAGCCGCTTCACTGCTGGCGGCGTTGGTGAAGAAACTGACCGGACTGGTGGAGGCAGTCGTGCCCGGCGTCAGGGTCGCCAGTTGCACGAAATTCCGTCCATTCAACGGGAGTTCGGCAACCTCCTCGGAGGTGATGACTTGACCGAGGGTTGGAGTCGATGTTTCCACAGCTACTTCGGTGGCATTGACTTCCACGCTGGTATTGACAGAAGCGGGCACCAGTTTGAAATCCAGTTCGCGCTGTTCGTCGATCTGCAATCGAACGTCCTTTGCTTCGGCCGCCTTGAAGCCAGAGGCGTCCACTCTGATGGTGTAAGTCGTTGCGCCGAGCAGGGGAACCAGGAAATGACCGCTATCGTCGGTCACCGAATCCCGGGAGACGTTGGTGGCTTGGGCCGTAACGGTGACCTTGGCGCCCGATACCACGGCACCGGAATTGTCTGAAACCGTGCCCGAAAAGCTCCCGCTGGCTTGGGCGTGCAGGGCGGGGCTGAGCAGACAAACCAGCAAACCGAGATACACAGCGGGACGCGCCCTCTGCCTCGACATAAAGACCCCTTTCGGTGGTGGGACTGCCAAAAAGAAAAAAAGATCCCCCCTTGGGGTAGCACGGGAGGCTCCAGGATCGCAGACAGCGCTTATAAATTGCCGCTTGCGGTTAAGTCAAGAGTTTTCGTAGGGGAAACGGATTCGTCGCGGTCATTCTTCAGCAGCGACTGATGCGGAAAATTCATGGAGTTGCGCAGCGAGAGATTCAGGACCTGGAAGCCAGCTCGACGTCAAAGCGTGCGCGATCATAAAAAGATTTCTGCGTTCCAATGCCGGTGGTGGACAAGGCTGCGTATAGATTGGCGCGCCGAACGGCTTCCTGTTCGGGAACGCCGTCGGCAAGAAATACGGCAAAGCTTCCGATGAAAGCGTCGCCAGCGCCCGAGCTGTCGACGCTGTTGACCGCGAACGACGGTACGTGTTCGCTTCCCTCACTGCTCGCGAGGAAAGATCCATTCCCTCCCAACGTAATGATCACCCGCCGAATGCCGCCGTTCACCAGTTTTTCAGCACACTTCCCAGCGTCTTCGACGTTTCTCACCGGCTGCCCGATGATGGTCTCAGCTTCACTCTCGTTCGGAACGAAATAGTCAAGACCCTTCAGCGCGGACAAGTCGACCGGTTGCGCGGGAGCGGGATTGAGGATGCAGCGGATTCCGTGCTGGCGAGCAAATCCGATGGTGTAATAAACCGTCTCCAGCGGAATCTCGAACTGCAGGACAATGCAGTCTGCGGCCTTTAACGTTTCAGCGGCGGCGTCTACATCGGCCGGCTTGAGCGCGTCATTCGCTCCCTTCACGACGAGAATGCGGTTCTGCCCGTTGGGCTCCACAAAGATGGGCGCTACCCCGCTCGAAAGTCCTTCGACTTGCTTCACGTGGGTGGTGTCAATTCCCTGCTTCCTGAAGTTTTCCACGGTCGCAGGACCGAAAAGGTCGTCGCCCACCCGAGCGACCATAAATACCTCCGCGCCGCAAAGACGCGCTGCTACGGCTTGATTCGCCCCCTTGCCTCCGAACCCGAGATCGAATCTTTGCCCGAAGATGGTTTCGCCGGGCTTCGGAAACTGATTCGTGAAGGTGGTCAAATCGATATTGGCGCTGCCGACCACAGCGATCTTCGGGCGCTTTGCCATAGGTATTGCTGTTGTGGTGCGGTAAGCTTCTGGAACGCCGAGTCTATTGAGCCCAAGCAACGGTGTCAACGGTGGCCGCAACTTAAGCAATCCCGCGCAGACTGCGCAGACTTGTGCGGATGATGAATCGACCACAGTTTCTGCTATAGTTTCGTTCCTCGATAATTAAGTTCTGGGAGGACACCCATGCCCCGCAATGTCCGCTGTGCTTTGATTCAAGCCAGCAACGCACTCAGCACGGAACGACCTCTTGCGCAGATCAGGAAGGCGATGATCGACAAGCACATGAAGCTCATCGAACAGGCCGCGCGCAAGAAGGCACAGATTCTGTGCCTGCAGGAGCTTTTCTACGGGCCGTATTTTTGCGCGGAGCAAAATGCGCGCTGGTACGAACTGACGGAACGCGTGCCTGACGGCCCGACTACGCGCCTCATGCAGAAAGTGGCGGCCAAGCACCGCATCGTGATGGTGGTTCCGGTGTATGAAGAGCAGATGCCCGGTGTCTATTTCAATACGGCGGCGGTGATCGACGCCGACGGCCGCTATCTCGGCAAATACCGCAAGCATCACATCCCGCACTGCCATCCCGGATTCTGGGAGAAGTTTTACTTCACTCCCGGCGATCTCGGTTATCCCGTCTTCGAAACGAAGCATGCTCGCGTCGGTGTGTACATTTGCTATGACCGGCATTTTCCGGAAGGCGCGCGCATCCTAGGATTGAACGGCGCCGAGATCGTGTTCAATCCTTCCGCCACGGTAGCCGGACTATCGGAATATTTGTGGGAACTCGAACAGCCCGCTCATGCCGTTGCCAACGGCTACTTTGTGGGGGCAATCAATCGTGTGGGGACCGAGAAGCCGTGGAGTATCGGAGAATTCTACGGCAAGAGTTATTTCTGCAATCCGCGCGGCAAGATCATCGCTCAGGCGAGTCGCGATAAAGATGAAGTCGTGGTCGCGGACCTGGATCTCGACATGATCGCCGAAGTCCGCAAAGTTTGGCAGTTCTTCCGTGATCGCAGACCCGAAAGTTACGGACCGCTGA
>Ga0209420_1000936_pt1 | contig 14430 bp, 13 predicted proteins | sample BlaSpr_A8_OM1_O1_FD_187972 | JGI IMG/M metagenome (GOLD analysis project Ga0209420, IMG submission 187972) | Forest soil microbial communities from Thunder Bay, Ontario, Canada - Black Spruce, Ontario site 2_A8_OM1_O1 (SPAdes) (version 2) | ecosystem: Environmental > Terrestrial > Soil > Boreal... | reverse complement strand
CCTGCCGATCCAGTACGCCGGGCTCGTGTTCGCCTGTTGGCTGTGGTCGCACGGACACCTGTCCACGCTCGACAGCGTCGGGCTGGCGCTGACCGTCGCCATGGTCAGCGGCATCGCCATCAACACCGCGCACGAGCTCGGGCACAAGCGCGCGTCGATCGAGCGGTGGTTGAGCCGGGTCGCCCTGGCACAAAGCGGCTACGGACACTTCTTCATCGAGCACAACCGCGGCCACCACGTCCGTGTGGCCACGCCCGAAGACCCCGCCAGCGCCCGGCTGGGAGAGAGCTTCTACGCCTTCCTGCCGCGCACGGTGCTCGGCAGCGTGCGCTCGGCCTGGGAGCTCGAGCGCACCCGCCTGGCCCGCCTTGGCTCCTCGCCGTGGAGCCCGCACAACGACATCCTCGGCGCCTGGGCGATGACCATCGTCCTGTTCGCCGCGCTCGTCGCCGGCTTCGGGGTGGTCGTGCTGCCTTACCTGCTCATCCAGGCCGCCATCGGCTTCTCGCTGTTGGAGGTCGTCAACTACCTCGAGCACTACGGTCTGCTGCGCCAGCGCCGCGACGACGGCCGCTTCGAGCGCACGCGCCCCGAGCACAGCTGGAACTCCAACAACACCGCCTCCAACGTGCTGCTCTACCACCTGCAGCGCCACTCCGACCACCACGCCAACCCGATCCGCCGCTACCAGGCCCTGCGCCACGTCGACGACGCGCCGCAGCTGCCCACCGGCTACGCCGGCATGATCCTGCTTGCCGTCATACCGCCGCTCTGGCGGCGCATCATGGACCACCGCGTGCTTGACCACTATCGCGGCGAGCTCGATCGCGCCAACCTCAAGCCCGGCCTTAGCCGCCAGGTGCTCGAGCGTTACCGAGCCGCAGCACACTCAGAGGGCACGCCGTGAGCCGCCACCGCTGCCCAGCCTGCGGCTACGTCTACGATGAGCAGCCCGGACACCCGCGCGAGGGGTTCCCGCCCGGCACCGCCTGGAGCGAAGTGCCCGACGACTGGGCCTGCCCGGACTGCGGGGTGCGCGATAAGGTCGATTTCGAGCCCGACACACCAGACGCATGACGGAGCACGCCACCGTCGTCCGCACCGCCAGCGCCATGCCCGGCACCCGCGAACGCATTCCCTATCCGATCGCCGCGCGCGACCTGCTGCGCAACACGCTCCTAGACGCCGCGCTGGAGGAGCTGCACCAGCGCAGCTGGGCGCAGATCACGATGGCCGACATCGCTCGCACCGCCGGCGTCAGCCGCCAGACCCTCTACAAGGAGTTCGGCTCGCGTGACGAGTTCGCCCAGGCGCTCGCCCAGCGCGAGGCCGAGCGCTTCTTGGCAGCCGTCGAGCAGGCCGTGCACGCACATCTCGACGATCCCGCCATGGCGCTGTCGGACGCCTTCGACGTGTTCCTCACCGCCGCCGCCGAGAACCCGCTCGTGCACACGATCGTCTACGGCGACGGCGCCGGGGAGCTGCTCGCGCTGTTCACCACGCAGGGCAGGCCCGTGGTCGAGGGCGCCAGCGAGCGGCTGGCCGCCATCATCCTGACCGGCTGGCCGCACGTCGAGCGCCATGACGCCGCGCTGTTGAGCGAGTGCCTGGTTCGCCTGGCCATCAGCTACGCCGCGCTGCCGGGCGGCTCAGCCAACATGACCGCCGGCTCGGTGGCCACGCTGCTCGGGCCCTACGTCGAGCGCCTGCTGGCCGCTTGAGCGCGTCCCTCGTTCCTCACTGGCGACGATGCGCTCCTGTGGCCTCGAGGTAGCGAACGAGCTGGCGCGTATACCACGCAGGTACTCCGATCGACTCAGCAAGCGCCTGGGTCCCAGTGCCTGGGCGTGCGTTGAGCAGGGCGAGCACCTGCGCTCGGCCAGCCCTTCGACTTGGTGCCTGCAAGCCGTCCGTGAGAACTCCTACCGAAACACCAAGCGCATCTCGAAGCATCAGCAGGGTAGGCAGAGACGGAGCGCTGTGTCCGCGCTCGAGGTCACCGATGTCATGGCCACTCAGGAAGCAGCGTCTTGCAAGCGCCTCCTGGGACAAGCAAGCCGAGGCACGCAGCGACCGCAGCTTTTCCCCGAACGGCAGCAACATCGCGTCTCTCTCGGGCTTATCGGGGCCGAGCCCGACCAGCCTCGTCTGTTTGGGCGCGCCGCGCTGTCTGTCGCGCCCTTCCACAATCGCTCACGCTCCCGCGACGCCGCTGGCTACATTCGCCGCTCGGTTTTCGGCGCCAGTGGGCGCCGGCGCCAGTCGGTACCTGCGCGAAGCGGGGTCGCGCTCCAACGCGCCGAGAGCGGCCCATGTAGCGAAATAGCGATGGGTGGTGCTCGGTGACCAGTTGAGCTGACTTGTTACGTCTTTCAAAGCGAGATCGCTGCCGTCATCGGGAAACGCCGCCAGTACAAGCAGCGCCCTCAAAAGCGTTTGCGAGTAACGCGTGTCGCTAAGCATCGCCTGGACAGAGTCTTGAAACCCTTCGGCATCAGTCAGCCCAGCGATGAACGCCGTCACGGGCGGTCGCTCGGAGAGCTCGCGCGCAATGTAAGCGACCTGCGCATCACTGAGCACAATGCTCACGGGCGCCACACCCATCTAGATCACGCACCCCATACCAAGATCCCCCTTCATACGAGTCACGGTTTTAGTGCGCCATCATTGGAAGTCGATACCCGTCGTGTCGCGTGATCGCGCTCCAACAGCCGCGTCATAGAGCGTCGAGACATACCGGTGAGGGTGCTCTCGCTAAGGCCAAGCACGCTGAGCGATCGGGGTCATCGCGAGAGCTTGTAGCGGCGGGTTGACGGGTCACGCTCGAGCAGCCCGACGCTGAGAAGCGTGGCGGTGTAGCGGTATGTCGTGCTCTCGCCGAGTCCGAGCCGGTGGGCTAGGTCGATGACGCCGATCTCGCTTCGGTCGCTGGGGAAGCCACTTAGCACTAGCAGCCCCAGCAGCAGCGACCTCGACAAGCGCGGGTCCTCGATCAGGTGTCGATTGTCCTCGAGCGTCTGGCGCGCGCCGTTCAGTCCCGCGAGTAGGACCGACATATTGCCCGCGCCGGTGGCCGCCCGGACGACCCTGTCAACCTGCGCCGGCGTGAGCGCGATTCGCCCTGGCAGGGCCGCCGCGGTCCCCTGAGCGCGGGACGACGCGGGGCTTGAAGCACCCTTGCTCATCACGAGCGCTCGCCGCGGATATCGCGGCCGCGCACACTGGGTCCATCCGCGTTCGCCGCCGGGCGTGTGCAAGTTGTGGGCCGGGGTGACGCCTGTGTGGCCCGGGCGCTTGATTGAGCGCCCGGGCCTGTCTGGCAAAACGACAGCGGCACCCGCTGCTCCACGAGCCGACAGCGTCGAGAGGCAGCGCGGCCCCTTTGGACTGTGCCGGTGGTTGCGTCAATCGCCACAGATCAGATGATGCGGCGCATTCCGGTGTTTGGTAATACAAGGCTTGAGGGTTCAAGCCTTGTAGTAGTGCGTGCCGGGAGAAGGAAACGTGGCTGCAGCCCGGCTGGTGGTTCGATTAGGCTAGTTGATCTTATGGAGTCGCACGCAGCGCGAGACCGGGTGGCGGCCGGCAGAGCTGGCCTGAGGCCGATGACCTCGCAGGTGAACTGGGCGCTGCTGGGGTTGCTGTTGGAGCGCCCTGGCTATGGGTATGAGCTGATGCAGCGCTTCGAGCGTGCGTACGGCGACGTACTGTCGCTCAGCAGCGAATCGCATATCTATACGGCGCTGACCGAGCTCAAGCGTCGGGGTCTGATCGAAGAGGCGCCGGGGGTCGCCCGGTCGGGTACCGATCGTCAGCCCAAGCTGCGCTACCGCGCCACGGCTGAGGGAGCGCACAGCTACCGCGAGCGCATGTTCGCGCAGGCGTGGGAGGATCGACGCCAGTCGCGACTGTTTGTGCGCCAGTTGGCGGCGTTTGAGCGCGAGCCGGATATCGCGCTCGAGATCCTCGAGGGGTATGAGCGAGCGTGCCTGCAGGAGGCACGACGCACGCCGCCGGGTCGTCCTGCTGGTGCGTCAGGCGGGTTGGCGGATCGTCTGCTGTGCGAGGAGAGTCGTCTGGCGATGGAGGGCCGGCTGCCGTGGATCGAGTACGCCCGCAACCAGTTCAGCGCATTGAGCGAGGGCGGCGAGCCATGAGCCTGCTGGCGCTTGAGAGCGTGACCAAGCGCTATGGGCGTGGCTCGATGGAGCGGGTGGCGATGCGATCTGCTTCGTTGGAGATCGAGCCCGGAGAACTGGTCGCGGTGTGGGGACGGCGGCGCTCTGGCCGCTCTACGCTGTTGCGCGTCGCAGCCGGGTTGGAGCGCCCCGATGAGGGCGTCGTGTGGTTTGAGGGTCGCGATTTGAGCGAACCCGGTGCGGATGCCGTGCGTGGCAGGATTCGCTTTTGCCGCAAGACGTTTCGTCCCGCAGGCGGACAGCTGGTGCTCGACCAGCTGGTGACGGGCCAGTTGACGCGAGGCGTCCCTTCGTCTGTGGCACGTTCTCGTGCGCGCGAGTGTTTGCGGCGTGTCGGCGCTGAGCGTTGCGCGCCGATGCGACCGGGCGAGCTGGACCACGCGGAGGTGGTGCGTGTCGCGATCGCGCGGGCGCTCGTGCACGAGCCGAAGCTGCTCGTGATCGATGAGCCAACGCTGGGCGTGGATCTGCGTGTCCGCGATCAGATCTTGTCGCTGCTGCGCTCGCTCACCAGCGGCGGTACAGCCGTATTGATGAGCGCCGGCGAGACGACGTGCCTATATGGCGCCGACCGGGCGCTGTCGCTCGGCGAGGGCGTGCTGCACGGCGAGATTGATGCGGCTGAGCTCGCTCCGGTGGTTCCCCTACGTCCCGCAGCTGGGTGATCGACGCTCGCCCGAGCAGCGACCCGGCCCGTCGCTGCAGCGGATAGCTGACCATGCTCGAGCTCGACGGGGTGGTCAAGCACTACCGCGCAAGCGGGGAGGAGGTGCGCGCCGTCGACGGGGTGAGCCTGCGCCTGGGGGCTGGCGAAATGGTCGCGTTGCACGGGCCAAGCGGATCGGGCAAGACCACGCTGCTGTTGTTGATCGCGGCGCTGCTGAAGCCTGAGCGAGGCGTGGTTCGCTATGACGGAGTTGACCTGGCGGGCCTGTCTGACAGCCAGGCGTGCGAGTTTCGGCTCAGAGACCTCGGGTTTGTCTATCAGCGCTTTCGTTTGATGCCTCGCGTCTCGGCGGTTGAGAACGCATCGAGGAAACTGCTGTTGAGCGGTGTCGGCATGCGCGAGGCGCGAGCTCGCGCAACACCGTGGCTTGAACGGGTAGGTCTCGGTGACCGCCTCGAAGAGCCGCCTGAGAGGCTTTCTGGCGGCGAGCGCCAGCGGGTAGCGATCGCTCGGGCTCTCGCGGCCGAGCCAAGATTGATCCTTGCGGACGAGCCGACGGGCAACCTGGACAGCGCGCGCAGCCTAGAGATCGTGGAGCTGTTGCAGTCCATCGCGCACGAGCGTCAAGCAGCCGTGCTGCTGGTCACCCATGATCTCGAGGCCGCCGCCGTCGCGGACCGGCGCTGCACACTGCGCGACGGCAAGCTCAGCGAAAGCGCTGTAGACCTCCCCGCACGCGAGCCGGCTGCGTCGTACCCGGATTCCCGCGAGGGCTGAGATGCCCGAGAGAGCCAACGGCGGCCCGAGAGACTCGCGGTGATGAGGCCCTACGTGCTCGTCTATCTCTACCGCAACCGCCTGCGGGTGCATACAGCACAAGAGCTGCTGGCCGGGCTGGGCGTGGCGATCGCTGTCGCGCTGGTCTTCGCCACACTCGTAGCCAACAGCAGCGTGGCCAGGTCTGCCGAAGAAATCGTACGCGCAGCGGTGGGGCCCGCCAACCTACAGCTGCGCGCTCGCAGCGCTGACGGGTTTGACCAGCGCCTTCTAGGCGATGTGGAACATCTCGCCGGGGTCAGGCAGGCTGCACCACTGTTGGAACAGACCGCGACGATCCTCGCACCAGGTGGGCGGGCGCTCACCGTCAACGTCATCGGTACGAATGTCAGCCTCGCAATCCTGAACGGGCTTGCCCATTCGCTGCCGAGCGCGGCGCTGTCACCCACGGGCATCGGTCTCAGCAGCAGCAGCGCCAAAGCGCTGGGTCTAGGCGCGCGTATAGCGGCCGATCAAGACGAGAACGTCACTCTAAAGCTGCGGGGGAGCGCGAGCACGCTGAAGGTGTCAGCGGTGTTGGGAGCGGAAGCGTTCGGTGCGCTTTCGCGCGCGCGGGTGGCGGTCATGCCGCTTGAACGTCTGCAGAGTCTGGCGGGACTCCCCGGCCGGGTCTCGCGCATCCTGGTACAGACTCAGCCAGGACGCGAAGGCTCGGTGCATGGTCAGCTGGAAGCGCTGTCGGGGGGTCGACTCGCTGTGGTGTCAGCCGACCAGGACATCTCGCTGCTTGATCAGGCGCTCGCGCCCAGCGACCAGGCCAGCGCGTTGTTTGCGGTGATCAGCGCGCTGCTGGGGTTCCTCTTTGCTTTCAACGCGTTGCTTTTGACGATCCCCGAGCGGCGCCAGGCGATCGCTGACCTGCGTGTCGACGGCACCGGGCGCAGCGCAATCATCCAGATGGTCACATTCCAGGGTCTGTGCCTGGGCATCGCAGCGTCGATCGTGGGGCTGCTCGCGGGCTATCTGCTGTCAAGGGGGGCCTTTCACCAGTCGCCTGGCTATCTCTCCCAGGCCTTCACGCTAGGCACGAACACCGTGATCGGAGCCGGCCCTGTGCTGTTGGCCTTTGCCAGCGGAGTCCTCGCGACCTGCTTGGCCTCAGGGCTGCCGCTGCTGGATCTGCGTCGCAGCAACGCACTTGACGCTGTGTACGCCGAAGACGGCATGCCCGGCAGCGGCCTGAACGGCAGCACGCAACGATGGTTGGCTGGCGTTGCCCTCGGCTTGCTGGTGCTCGCAAGCGGGCTGTTCGCGCTGGTGCCCTCTGCTGCGCTGATTGTGTGCGTGCTGCTGGCGGTCGCCACGGTATTGGCGGTGCCTTCAGCGCTCGCGGGCGTCCTGGGGCTAGCCGGCGCTATCGCCAGACGTTATGAGAAGCTGACGCTGCTGACCGCTGCGCTCACCTCGCTGCGCGCGACCACGATTCGTTCCCTTGCGCTCGCCGCAACCGGAGCGGTCGCGTTGTTCGGCAGCGTAACCCTCGGCGGCTCACGCGACGATCTGCTACGCGGCATCGCCGACTACACCTCTCACTACGTCGGCGCGGCTGACATCTGGCTGGTCAACCCGGGCGATAACCAGGCGATCAACGACTTCACCGCCGATCGTCACACCGCGAGCATCGCCCAGCTACCCGGCGTGGCAAGCGTCCGTGCCTTCCAGGGAAGCTTTTTGACCATCGGCGACCGGCGGATCTGGCTGATCGCATGGCCATCAAGCACGCCGTTGGGACTGCTGGAAGGCCAGCTTGTGACCGGAGGTCAACGCAGCGCCTCTGAACATGTTGACCAAGGCGGCTGGATCACGGTCTCAGCGCAACTGGCCGCAGAACACCACGTCAAGGTCGGAGGCGTCTTGAACGTCCCTTCCCCCGCCGGCGAGGTGCCGTTCCGGGTCGCAGCGACGACGACCAACTTCGGCTGGACGCCCGGGGCGATCGTGATGAACAGCCGCGAATACGCTCGCGCGTGGAACACCGCAGCGCCGACCGCGCTCGGCGTCACCATCACGCCCGACGCGAACAGCAGCACGGTGGCAACCGAGATCCAGCACACGCTCGGGCGATCAACGGGCCTTGAAGTGCTGAGCGCTCCCGCGCGAGAATCCAAGATTGACGCCTCGGCAAGCGAAGGACTCAGCCAGCTCGGGGATATAGCAACACTTCTGGTGATCGCCGCGATCCTGGCGATGATCGCCGCTCTGGGCTCGAGTATCTGGCAGGCACGCATCTCGCTTGCCGGACTACGTCTGGAAGGCGCCACGCCCAGAAAGCTGCGGATCGTGCTGTTGATCGAATCTGCACTGATGCTCAGCGCGGGATGCTTGACCGGAGCGATCGCGGGCATATACGGTCAGGCGGTGATCGACGGGTATCTCAAGCATGTAACCGGGTTCCCGGTCGCGAGTATCGCCACAGGCCAACGTCCCGTGGAGATCGTTGCCCTGGTGCTCGCCACCGTTCTCGTGATCTCAGCGATCCCCGGTTGGATGGCCTCACGCGTACCCGTTACATTCGCACTGGATGAGTAGCCAGCGCACACGCCGCCAGCAACCGCTACGCCTCCCAGAACTGACACCATCGCGCCAGCGCGCCCGACAGTAGGGGGCGCGCTCCCCGACCGCTGGCTCAGCGTGCGGGCGCTTGTCGCCCTCGCGCTCGCAAACGCCCGCTACTGGCCCACAGTCGCACCGGTCGTCCACGCCCAGCTACACCGCTGGGAACAGCACGCACAGGCGATACCAGACCGCGGCCTTCGCAGCCTCGCGCTGGGAAAGCTCGACCACGAGCGCTTCAACGCCGAGGTCGCCGCAACGCTCGCGACACTCGCTCCCCGCGCCTATCGCAAAACCACAGTAGAAGCGATCGTCGCGCTGGAGGTCATGTACGACTATCTCGACGGCCTAACCGAGCAGCCATCCGAGGACCCACTCACCAACGGACGCCAACTGTTCCAGGCATTCTCCGACGCCATAACCGTCGACCCCCACAGCGACAGGAACTACTACCGCTACCACACCGTCGCACAAGATGGCGGCTATCTGGGCGCGCTCGCAAACACCGTGCGCACGGGCCTTTTGACGCTGCCCGCCAGTAACGCGACCGCACAGACCGCACAAGCGGCCGCCGCGCGGTGCGCCGAGGCACAGACACGCGCAAACGCGGTGACGATGCTAGGCAACACTCAGCTCGAAGTGTGGGCAAAGCGCCAAGCCAAGACCACAGGCCTTCACTGGCGCGAGTTCACGGCCGGCGCGGTCGCGTCCGTTCTCTCCGTTCACGCACTGATCGCCGCGTCCGCCAACCCGCGTACGACTACCGATCAAGCCGCAGCAATAGACCGGGCGTATCTCTCCATCAGCGCCCTCAGCACGATGCTCGACAGCCTCATCGACCGCGAGCAAGACGCCAGTACGGGCACCTCCTGGCTGCTCGAGCGCTACAGCGGACACGACATTCTGGCGCTCGACCTCGTGCATGCAGCCGCAGTCGCCGCCAGCCATGCCCGCAGGCTCCCCCACGGCCCCCACCATCTGATGACGCTCACCGGCGTAGTCGCCTACTACACCTCCGCTGCCGCCGCACGCGACGAGAGCGCCGAGCCGGTCGTCCTGGCCATCCAGCAGCAACTACAACCCCTGCTCACGCCCACGCTTGCCGTCATGCGCACATGGCGCCTAGCCAAGCAGCTGCGCCGCCGCCCGACCCATAGCGCGCCCAACGCGACAACGTCTAGGCCCGACATAAGCGCATACCGCAGACCGCAGACTCCGGCCGTGCGCTACCTGGCGATCATCACCGACGGCAACCGCCGCTGGGCGCGTGCCCACGGGCTACCCATCAGCGACGGCCACCAGGCCGGCGCCGACACCCTCAACGCTCGCATCCACGACGCGGCCGAGCTCGGAGTCGAGCAGCTGACCGTCTATTCCTTCTCGACTGAGAACTGGAGACGACCACCCCACGAGGTCCACACACTGCTTTCGATGCTCGCGCACCGCATCGCCAGCGAGACACCCCAGCTACACCACCACGGCGTGCGCATGCGCTTCATCGGACGCCGCCACGGCATCACCACAGAGCTCGCACAGCAACTGGCCTGGGCAGAACAGCTGACCGCCCACAACGACGGAATCACCCTGTTCATCGCCCTGAACTATGGCGCACGCGCTGAGATCCTCGACGCCGCCCGGCGCTTCCACGGAACCACAGAGCAAGAGTTCCGCGCCTGCCTGTACGCCCCCGACATGCACGATCCACAGCTGCTCATCCGCACCGGCGGCGAGCGGCGACTATCAAACTACCTGCTCTGGCAGTCCGCCAACTCCGAGCTCGTCTTTCGCGACGAGCTGTGGCCCGACTTCACGCGCACAGCGCTAAACGACTCGATCGCCGAGTACCGTGCACGACAGCGTCGGCTCCTCGCCGAGCGACAACACCCAAGAAGGCTCACCCATCTCGAGTCGCCGGTTATACTGGTCCGTCGAACAATTCGCGATTCCGGCGACAGGCGAACACTCTTGCAATGAGCAAACAGTCCCCCCAACAGCGACGGCGAGGACCAACAGCAAAGGCTCAAGCAGCCGCGACAGCCGTCCTGGTTGCGACCCTGGCGCTAGCTGCACTCGCCCAGGCTTCCTCGTCCATGCCAGGTCACGTGGGCTTGCTAGCCGATGCCGCACGCACATTGAACGCGACCGACACTGGTGACCTGCACTTCATACCGCCAGCTCACGGCTCGGAAGTCTACGAGGAAGGCACAGCCCACGGGACACTACCCGGCAGCATGCACGCGCACTGCAAGATCGGCGCCGTCGTGGAAGCCAACTTCACGATCTACACCCGTGGCGGCACGATCACTGGACACGGAAAGGCCACGCCCAACGGCTCCGGCGAATATGAAAGCTTCGCCGGCTCAATCCTGGTCACCAGCGGAACCGGCCGCTACGCTCACGCCCACGGCCGAGCGGGCCTCTACGGCACATTTAACCGAAAGACATACGCGCTCGTCGTACAAACCACCGGCCAACTCTCCTACTAGCAATCCCGGTCAAGCACGGTGAGCTGAACAAAGCCGTGCGCCGAGCCCGCCACCTCACAGCACTCATAGCCTGCCTGTGCCTGCCAGCGAGCGCGCAAGCCACGCAGGTAGTTAAGCTCGATGCCGCCCTCACACCCGACCGCCTAGGCCAAGCAGCCACGATCGGGTTCGGCTTTCACATCACCACAACCACTCATGGCGTCCCCGCCCCGCTGACAGGCGTCGCCGTCAGCTACCCCAACAACCTCGGGATCGCCCTGAGCGGCCTCGGCCTGGCAACCTGCACCGAAACGACACTCGAACATTCAGGACCCGAAGGCTGCCCGACCGATTCAATCATGGGATACGGAACCGCCCGCGCCGAGCTACCCGTAGGCACAGACATCGTCGACGAGACCGGTAGCGTCACGCTCATTCGCGGGCCATCTCAAAACGGGCACCTCGCCCTACTCTTCTACACAAACGCTGAAACACCAGTCAGCAGCCAGACAGTCCTACCCGGCCTGCTGCTTCCCACCCCCGCACCCTACGGCGGCCGCATCAGCATCACCGTCCCACTCATCGAAGGACTACCCGACGGACCCGACGTGACAGTCACAGAACTCAGCTCCACATTCGGCCCCCAGCACCTCACCTACTACGAAACAGTGCACGGCCACCGAATCGCCTACCACCCCAACGGCATCCTCCTCCCCGACCACTGCCCTCGCGGCGGCTTTCCTTTCGCCGCCGAACTGCGCTTCGCCGACGGAAGCCACGCTGTCACACGCACCAGCGTGCCCTGCCCACGTCAGCCGGCCCTGCCCGGCTGATCGTCAGACGGCCACGCCCTGCTTATCGGGTTGTGGCACGCCCTGCTTATCGGGAGCGGGCACGCCCTCCTGATCGGGACGCAGCGGCACGCCCGCCGCCGCGTACGCGTCCGCTTCGTCAAGCGTCTCAGCCTTCAACAGCGCCTGGGCGAGGCTCTCCAGCTGCCCGCGGTGCTCGACCAGCATGCGCGTCACTTCCTCGTGGGCGCCGTCCACGAGCCTGCGCACCTCCTCGTCGACGAGGTGCTGAGTGGACTCGGAGGTCGCGCTCGCTCCGGGGAGGAAAGGCCCTTCGCCGTCCGCCGGCAGCACCGCGATCGGGCCAACCGCCTCGCTCATGCCCCAGCGACCGACCATCTGGCGCGCGATCGCGGTCAACTGCTGGATGTCCGACTCGGCGCCCGAGGTGATGACGCCGTACACGACCTCCTCGGCAACGCGACCGCCGAGCGCCACACGGATCTTCGCCTCGAGGTCTTCGCGCGAGTAGGACACGCGGTCGGAGTCGGGCGTGGAGAGCGTCACCCCGAGGGCCATCCCGCGGGGGATGATCGAGACCTTGCGCACGGGGTCCGCTTCGGGCGTCAGCATGCCGACGAGCGCATGTCCGGACTCGTGGTAGGCCGTGCGCTTGCGGTCGTCCGGCGACAGCAGGATGCCGCGCGGCGAGCCCAGCATGATCTTCTCCAACGAGTCGGTGAAGTCGGACATCTCCACCTTGTCGTGGCCGCGGCGAGCTGCCAGCAGCGCCGCCTCGTTGGCCAGGTTGGCCAGGTCTGAGCCCACCATGCCTGGCGTCGACGACGCGATCCCCTCTAGATCCACGCTCTCGGCCAGCGGGATCGAGCGGGTATGCACTTCCAGGATCTTGCGCCGCCCGTCGCGGTCGGGGGGCTGCACCGCAACGCGCCTGTCGAAGCGCCCGGCGCGCAGCAGCGCGGGATCAAGCACGTCCGGACGGTTGGTCGCCGCCAGCACGACCACCGCCTCGCTCGATTCAAAGCCGTCGATCTCGGTGAGGATCTGGTCGAGCGTCTGCTCGCGCTCGTCGTTTGAGCCCGTCACCGACACCGACCCCTGGCGCGAGCGCCCGATCGCGTCGAGCTCGTCGATGAAGATGATCGCCGGGGCCGCCTCCTTGGCCTTGGCGAACAGGTCACGCACGCGCGACGCGCCCACGCCCACGATCGCCTCGATGAACTCCGACGCCGAGATCGAGAAGAAGGCCGCGTGCGCCTCGCCCGCCACCGCCCGCGCCAGCAGCGTCTTGCCCGTGCCCGGCGGGCCGGACAGCAGCACACCGTGGGGCATGCGCCCGCCCAGGCGCCCGTAGCGCTCGGGGGTGCGCAGGAAGTCCACGATCTCCGTCAGCTCCGCCTTGGCCTCGTCGATGCCCGCCACGTCGTCGAACGTCACGCGGATCTTTTCCGGGTCCACACGGCGTGCCTGGGATTTCCCGAAGCTGCCAAGCGCGCCCATGCCCCCCGCGCCCTTCGCCGCGCGGCGGAAGATCAGGATGAAGATGCCGACGATCAGCAGCGTCGGGCCGAAGCCAAGCAGCAACTCCTCCAGCAGCGACTCGCTCGTGGTGGTCGACTTCGCGTTGACTTCCACCCCCTTTTCCTTGAGCGTCGCCGACAGCTGCGAGCCATTCCAGAAAGTGGGGATCTGGGTCGCGAACAGCTTCGTGGGCGTGGCCTTCTTGTCGCTCACCGGGTAGCGCAGCTTGGCCTTGAACGCGCCTTCGACCGTGTCGCCCTTGGTCGAGATCGACTTGACCTTGCCTTCCTGCAGCTCCTGCAGGAAGAACGGGTTGAACGACACCGTCACCCGCTGTTCGCTCGTGCCGGTCGGCTGGAACAGCAGCAGCGACAGCCAGTTCAGCGCGATCAGAACCAGCACGAACCACAAAAAGCCCACCCTGCGGTGCGGCGGCGGTCCGGTCGGCGCCTGCTCGGGCATGCCCCGCCCGTCGGGCGCCGGCGCCACGTGCCAGCCGCGCTTGTCGCGCGGCATCGGCGGATGGGCGTCGCGCTGATTGGGCCCCGCGTTGTCCGCTCGCTGGCTCGTAGTTTCGCTCGAAGCCTGCTCGGACATGTCGCTATCTGCACCTCATACAGCCCATGCTACGCGCAGCCAGCACCAAGTGCAGCGTACGGCTACGCTCACAAGCGAGCATGTACGACAACGTTCTCGTCGGCGTCGACGGATCGGCCAACAGCGCCGGCGCCATCGCGCTGGCCGGGCAGCTCGCCGGCGCCAGCCTCACGCTCGCCCATGTGCACGCCGGCGCGCTGAACCCCGTGCACGCCTCCACCCCCGGCATGCTCGACGAGGAGCACGACGCCTCCCACGAGCTGCTCGAGCGCCAGCGCGCGGCCACCGGCGTCAACGCCCAGCTCGTCAGCGTCGTCGCCGCCACACCCGGCCGCGGGCTGCACACCCAGGCCGAGGAACAGGGCGCCGACCTGCTCGTCGTCGGCTCCAGCAGCCGCGGGCTGCTCGGACGGGTCACGCTCGGCGACGACACGCGCGCGTCGCTCAACGGCGCCCCCTGCGCGGTTGCCATCGCCGCCCACGGCTACAGCCAGCCGCCCGCCCCCATCCTCGCCGTGGGCGTCGGCTACGACGGCTCGCCCGAGAGCGAGGCCGCCATCGACGCAGCCCGGGCCATCGCCGAGCGCCATCACGCAAGCCTGCACGCCATGGACGTCGTCAACCTGCCCACCTACGCCTTTACCGGCATCATCCCGCCCGTCACCGGCGAAGGGATCGAGGCGCTGCTCGTCGAGGCGCGCGCGCGTCTGCAAGCCCACCCCGGCGTGGAGGGCCGCGCCGTCTACGGCCTGGCCGGCGAGGAGCTCGCCGCCTTCGGC
>Ga0209420_1000935_pt1 | contig 14432 bp, 6 predicted proteins | sample BlaSpr_A8_OM1_O1_FD_187972 | JGI IMG/M metagenome (GOLD analysis project Ga0209420, IMG submission 187972) | Forest soil microbial communities from Thunder Bay, Ontario, Canada - Black Spruce, Ontario site 2_A8_OM1_O1 (SPAdes) (version 2) | ecosystem: Environmental > Terrestrial > Soil > Boreal... | reverse complement strand
CGAGCGCGAAGCCCTCGACGTTGTCACACGAAAGCCCCAGCAACCGCGTGAGCCAGCCCGTGCCACCGCCGAGGATCAGCCCGGACGCTCCCGTGTGCGAAACCACCCCCGCCGGAAAGATCAGCCCGGCTTTCTGCGTGGCGCCGTCAATCGACCCTAGCAAGCATCCGCCCGCCGCGCGTGCGCGCCGTGACCCGACATCCACCCTTACGTCGCGCATGCGCGAAAGGTCGATCACCAGGCCGCCTTCGCAGGTGCTAAATCCCGCTAGACTGTGCCCTCCACAGCGCACTGCCGGCGCGATCGCGTAGGCCGCAGCCGCTCGCACCGCTGCCTGTACGTCCGTCACATTCGCGCAACGCGCGATCAGACCCGGGTTTCGAGCCACCATCGCATTCCAGATCGTACGTGCTTCGGGATATGCGCGATCGTTCGGGCGAATCAGGTCGCCTTGGAAGGATTTCTGGAGTGCGGCGGAGACTTCCTCGATGGCAGTGGGCATGCGCTTACAAGAAGAATTTAGCCTATACGGGTTCGGCCGCGCACCAGACGGCATTCTGACGCCGTCAGATGGGCTCCAGGTTATCAATCTCCTGCGATGAAACAGCGCTCAGTTTGATCCTGTAGCGGTCGTCCCTGACGAAACCGTTATCGGCGCAATTCCCGCAGCTTTTAATTGCGAATTTAGCGCCGGCAAATCGACGGCAACCGCCTGCTTAAACTTCGCAAGCTGCTGATCGATTTCGCTCGAGAGTAGCGCGTAGACCTGCATATCCTGCTCGGTCGGACCGTAGTCTCCACCGGCATAGCTCTGCATGGCAGCAATCCTGTTGTTCAACCCCAATGGGTAAATCAAAGTCTGATCGTCGTAGCCGGTAAACCGCGGCTCGTACAGCTTGTGCATCACGGCATTTAATTCATCTTCGAGCTTCTGCGCGGAGGCTGCCACCGATGAATTGCCGTTCGCTTGCTTCGTGGCAGCGTCCACCTGCTGATCGACGGCATGGATCTGGTTGATTGCATCATCGATAGCGGAAAGTTTGTCTCGCGCTCCCAGCAATAACTCGAACTGCTTCCGATAGACTTCCGAGGTGGTATGCGAACGCGGATCGCTCTTGATCTCGAAAGTTTGCGTCGCGGACTGATCGCCCACGCTGACCTTCACTTTGTATTGGCCCGGAATGGCCTCCGGACCGCGCAGGCTGCCCCCCAGAAAAAACGTCCCGCCTTCGATTCCATGCGCGTCGGGATAGCGCATGTCCCAGCCGAAACGGTTCAATCCTGCCTCAGCCGAAACACCCGCTTGCCCGCGCCCGCCGCGTTCCGCGCTGCTGAACGTCTTGATCGTCTTACCGGCGGCATCCTGAAATTCGATCGTCACCGGTTGGGACGAAGCGCTGGCCAGGTAATAATCCACAATCACGCCCGTTGAGCTAAACCCTGCTCCGCCCCGCCCTCCTCCGCGACCGCCTCTGCCTCCGTGATACGCGGGACGCGGCTGAAACACACGCAACGCGGAATTCGCGGCCTCCGTCTGCTCGATCGGTTGCACATCATCCAGCACCCAGAACGCACGCCCTTGCGTCGACGCGATAAGATCGTTGCCCCGAATCGTCAGGTCCGTGATTGGCACGATCGGCAAATTCAATTGGAGACTCTGCCAATGATCGCCATCGTCAAACGATACATACACACCCGTCTCCGTCCCTGCATACAATAGCTTTCGCTGTGCCGGATCTTCACGCACAGTGCGCACAAACGTGTCTTCGGGGATGCCGCTCGTGACCGATGTCCAAGTCTTGCCGTAGTCGTGTGTGCGATAAATGTACGGACGAAAATCATCCATCTGATATCGATTGACGGCTGCATACGCCGTTGCTGCATCTTCCGGCGAAGCCTCGATGATGTTGATGCGTGTCCATGGCTCGATCGCCTGCGGCGTTACATCATTCCAGGTCTTGCCGCCGTCGCGCGTCACGTGAATCAAGCCGTCGTCCGAACCCGCCCAAATCGTATTCTTATCCACAGGCGATGGAGCAATCGTGAAAACGGTGCAGTAGATGTCTTCGAGCCGGCCGCCATTCTCGCGCGTCCGGTCGTTCCTCGTCAGGTCTGGGCTAATCGCCTTCCAGCTTTGTCCCTGATCCACGGACTTGAACACGACGTTTCCGCCTGCATAGATCGCTCCCGGCTCAGCGGGCGTTTCCGCTATCGGAAACGTCCACTGAAAACGGTACTTTTCTTCGGAACCGGTTCGCCCTCCCGGATAATCGGGCCAAACCGTGATGTTGCGCGTGTTTCCGGCCTTGCGGTCGTACCTCGTCAGCAATCCCCAGAAAGCCCCGGCATACACAACGTTCGGATCCTGCAAGTCGGGAATCACGTAGCCACTCTCGCCCCCGCCGACTTCTTCGAAGGGAACCCCGCCAGTGGCCGCGCCGCCGCGTCCGCCGCCCGCGCTTTCATTCGAAAGCGACACGGTAGTGTCGTCCTGTTGCGCGCCGTAAACGCGATACGGAAACCCGCTATCCGCTCGAACCGTATAGAACTGTCCAGTCGGTTGGTTCATCTCGGAGGTCCAGCTGCGGCCACCATCGAACGTGATCGTCGCGCCGCCGTCGTTGCCATTGATCATGCGCTGGTCGTCGTGTGGATCGATCCACAGGTCGTGATAATCGCTGTGCGGGGTCTGGACCCGGCCATCCCACGTCTTGCCACCATCGGTGGATTTATAAAAACTCTTCGATGAAAACGTATAAACCACATCGAGCTTCTGCGTATCCGCGAAGATGTGGCCGTAATAATACTGACGCGATGTAATTTCAAAACTGTTGTTCAGCAGCTTCCACGTCTTGCCAGCATCATCGGAGCGGAAAATTCCACCGTCTTGGCCGCCGTTTTGACCGCCAACCGTGGCCCAGATGCGATCCGTATTCACCGGCGAGACGCTAAGGCCAACCTTTCCGAAGTCCACCTTCGGCAAGCCTTCTTTCAATTGCGTCCAGTGATCTCCGCCATCAGTCGATTTGTAAATCCCGCTCCCGGGACCAAACTCATCGATTTCCCAGGGCCTGCGAAGCACCTGCCACATGGACGCGTAAATAATTTTTGAGTTGTGCGGGTCGAAAACCAGATCGGCCGCGCCGGTTTTGTCATCCACGAAGAGAATATTGTTCCAGGTCTGCCCGCCATCTTGCGACCGAAACACGCCTCGTTCCTTGTTGGGCCCGTAGGGATGCCCGATGGCCGCGACGTAAACCACATTCGGGTCTTTCGGATCGATCAGCACCTTCCCAACCTGGCTCGAATTTCGCAGACCCACGTTTTTCCAGGTCTTCCCGGCGTCCGTCGATTTATAAACGCCATCTCCGTGCGAGATATTCGAGCGCAGGCAAGCCTCGCCCATGCCCACGTAGACGATATTTGGATCCGATTCGGAAACCGCAATCGAGCCGACCGAGCTGGTGGTGAAATAGTGATCGGACACGTTTGTCCAGTTCACTCCCGCGTCCACGGTTTTCCACACGCCGCCGCCGGTCGCCCCCATGTAATAAACCATGCGGTCGTTGACCAGTCCGGCCACGGCCGTGACGCGGCCGCCACGATCCGGACCGATCGAACGCCAGCGCAGCGCCTGATAGATCTTGGGATCTTGCTGCGCGTGAAGCGCGCGATTTCCCATCCAAAAAATCATCCCGAGGGCTGCAACAATCACCACCCAACGCCGCGCCGTCATTTCTAGCTCCTTTACTTCACCCTTGCGATTGCGCTTCCCTTCACACAAGGCGGGTGCCCGCCAACCTCTTACTCGCCGCCGATTTGCGCAATCTGCGCCTGCACCGCTTTCCAACGCCCCATCAAGTCTTGTCGCTTCTGCTCGTAACTTTGGAACACTTCGTAGGTTTGCGCCGGTGGTGCCGAGTCCGCGCTTTCCACCACATTCATCAAGTCGCCGTATTGCGCGTCAAGCTCGATCGGAAACACGAGCGAGGCCCAACGCGTCACCGAAGCCACCTGAATCAGTTGGCCTTCGATTTCGTCCATCTTCTGCTCGATTGCGTCAATGGCTTGCGCTTTCGATGGATCGGCCTTCTTTCGTGCATCGAGAGAGGCCCGCGCCGCGCGAATCGCGTTCACCGCCGTGTGCACTTCCGTCACGCGGTCCCGCAGCTTCACGGCAAATTCATACTGCTTGTCAAAATCGGCTTGGCTCACTTTTTCGCGCGGATCGGGCTTTACGGTCAACGGCGTTGTGTAATCCTTTCCTGCCACCGTCAACTTCACTTGATAAGTCCCCGGCGGCACGGTGGGTCCGTTGCCCGTTTCGCTGATCGCCATCCCCGGAACTTCCACCGGACCATCCAGCCGATAATTCCAGATGAAGCGGTTGAGTCCTGCATGCGCGGTTAAACCTGCACCCGCACCTGCAGCTCCGCCTCGTCCTCCCCGTCCTCCACGACCAGCGCCACCTCCGCCCGCGTCGCTCACGGAATGATGCACCACTTGCTTGTGGCTATCCGTGATTTCAAGGGTCACCGGCTCGGCAGGCGCAGAACTCAAATAATAGTCAATCACCGCGCCGCTAGGCGGATTCTGCCCAGCGTTTCTTCCCCGGCCACCACCGCCGCCTCCGCGTCCGCCATGCTCGCGAAACGCCACCGCCGGCGTATATATATGCACGGGCTCGGCCGCGATTTCCGGTGTCGCCTGGCGCAGCGGTCCGATGTCATCGAGCGCCCAAATCGCGCGACCGTGCGTCGCCGCAATCAAAGTGTCACCGTGAATCGTAGTGTCATATACCGGAGCCATTGGCAGATTGAGCTGCAACGACTGCCAGTTCGCGCCGTCGTCAAATGAAACGTACAGACCCTGCTCCGTGCCAGCGTAGAGCAAGCCCTTGTGCTTCGGATCGGTATGGACCGAGTGCACGTAATGGTTCGGCGGGATGCCGTTGGTGATTTTGGTCCAGGTTTTGCCGAGATCGGTCGTCTTGAAAATCATCGGCGTAAAGTCATCGTCAAAGTGCAAATCGGCCGCGACATAAGCCGTCTTCGCGTCCCACGGCGAAGGTTCAACCATATTCACGCGGGTCCATTCCGGCATACCGGTCGGCGTCGCCTTCGTCCAATGCTTGCCGCCATCGATAGTGACGTGCAGCAAGCCGTCGTCTGTTCCCGCCCAAATTAAATCCTTCTGCACCGGCGACTCCGCGATCGCGAACACCGTGTCGTAATACTCGGCGCTTGAATTGTCCGGCGTCAGCGGCTCGGGCGTTGAATGCTGCTTGGTTTTGTCGTTACGCGTGAGGTCCGGGCTGATCGCGGTCCAGCTCATGCCGCCGTTGGTCGTCTTGAAAACGCATTCGCCGCCCAGATACAGCACGCTGGGATCATTCGGCGAAATTTCCATTGGAGCAGTCCACTGGAAGCGGTGCTTCACATCGGAGGCTTGGTGTGCGCGCGCGCCGAACCATGGAGCAATATCCTGCACTTGCCCCGTGTGTCCGTCATAACGCGTGAAGTGCCCATTGTGGTCGCCGGCAAAAATAATTTCCGAGTCGCGCGGATCGGGCCAGATGTAGCCGGATTCCCCGCCGCCAACCGTGTGCCAATCGCTTTCCGTGATCGCACCCGAATCGGTGCGGCCGCGGATCGCTACCGTGGAGGCATCCTGCTGTGCGCCGTAAATGTAGTAGTTGAATTCATTGTCCGTCGTGACATGGTAGAACTGCCCGGTCGGCTGGTTGTTTTGCAGGGTCCAGGTCGCGCCGTTATCCACGGAAATCGTCACGCCGCCGTCATCCGCTTCGATCATACGATTCGAATTGGTCGGATCGATCCAAAGCTGGTGGTTGTCGGTGTGGTTGAGCGGCAGCGTTTGGAATGTGTGGCCGCCGTCAGTCGAGCGAAACAGGCCAACATCCAACGAGTAAAGCACGTCCGGGTGCTGCGGATCGGCAAAGATGTGATTCTGATACCAGGGTCGAACCCAAAGCGGCTCGTCATTCACCATGGTCCAGTTCTCGCCGCCGTCATCGGAGCGATAAATTGCGTTGACCTTGGCTTCAACGATCGCGTACACGCGATTCGAATTTGCCGCCGTCATCGCGATGCCAATGCGCCCCAGGATACCGCCCGGCAGGCCGTGTCCCTCCAGGTGCTTCCAGTTCGCCCCGCCGTCGGTGGTCTTGTAAAGCCCGCTGCCCGGGCCACCGCTGATCATGCTGTAGGCGGTGCGTCGAACTTCATACATCGCCGCGAACATGATTTGCGGATTATTCGGATCGGCTTGCAGGTCGGTCGCACCGGTCTTGTCGTCCACGTAGAGGATGTTCTGCCAGGTCTTGCCGCCGTCGGTTGTGTGGAAGACGCCGCGCTCCTTATTTGGGCCAAATGCATGGCCCACCGCCGCCACGTATACTTTGTCCGGATCCTTTCGGTCGATAATGATCGTCGCGATGTGTTGCGAATCCTTCAGACCGATGTTGTTCCAGGTGCGTCCACCATCGGTGGATTTGTAGACACCATCGCCAAAGCTGATGTCGTTCCGTAGGCATTGTTCGCCGGTACCTACGTAAATGACGTTGTGATTTGAAGGCGCCACCGCAATCGCGCCCACCGTGGAGTTCGGCTCGCGATCGAAGATAGGAACCCACGTGACGCCGCCATCCGTCGTCTTCCACACCCCGCCCGCCACCGCTCCAAAATAATAGGTGAGTGGATCGCCCGGTATACCCGTGGCAGCTTCCACACGCCCACCGCGGAATGGCCCGACCAGCCGCCACCGCATGCCCTCAAAAAGATTAGGCGGATAAGACTGCGCAACAGCGGCAATCGTCACGACCAGCAGCGCGAGCGCGCCCACAAACAAAAATGCGTACCTGCGATAGAAATGGCTGCGAAACATGGGTTCTTTCCTCCGGATCCGGAAACAAAAATTCGGCCAAACTACGGCGCGTGTTGCAACTGGCGAAAAATCGCTTCGGCATTGTCCGCAAATGTCGCGCGAAACTGCGGGAATTGCCGAAATCCCTGGTACTTTTTCATGTCGATCCGCTCGCGCACCTCGGCAGCAGTCGCTCCCGAACGGTAGAGCGCTTCCACCTGCGCGGTGAGATCAGCCAGATAATCGCGGAATCGCTGGATCGTTTCGCGGGTGCCCACGTCAAAGTGGCCGGGCACAAAGTGGTCCGCGGGCAATGCCAACATTACTTCGAGCGTATGCACCCAGTTCTTGGCGCTTCCCTGATCCATCGCGGGACACGAGTTCGTCATGTACAAGTCGCCTGCAGATACCGTGCGTTGGTTCGGGAAAAAGACGTAAACGTCGCCCATGGTGTGGCCCGGACCCGGCGAGAAAATCTCCACTGGATCGTCATCGATATAAACGGTCAGTTCCTGCGTGAAGGTCATCGTGGCGGCCCGAAAAGCCGCGGCAGCTTGCGCGGGCCTTTGGGCATCGCCACCTGCGTTTCCCGGCGTCTGAGACATCAACTGCTCGGTGCGGTCGCGCGTAAATACGGAACCGATAACTACCGCGTTTGGCCCCACAATGCCATTTCCGCCTTGATGGTCCGGATGATAGTGCGTGTTCACGATGAACTGGACCGGGGCCGCCGAAATCTTGGCAATTTCCGTCCGCAATTTTTCGCCCTCAACGGCGTTCAAGCCGGTGTCCACTACTAAAATGCCGTGCTGTCCCACGAGAAATGTAGAGTTTGCGCTGCGATCGTTGTCGCTTACATACGCGTATAGATTCTTCCCCAGCGGTTCGACGCGAGGACCTGCGATCGCTGTCGAACAAACGATCAGCGCGAACGCCGCAACCGGTGGAAGAGCCCGTTTCAATTGCGTTCCTAGAAAAGCAGCTTCAGCCCAAACTGAATCAACCGCGGGCCGCCCGAGCCCAGACCGACGGTGTTTTGCGCAACGTCAATCGTTTGGTAAAGCGCGCCAAAATTCGGCGCCGTCATCGTGTTTCGCGGCAATGCAAAATTCGGATGATTGAATACGTTGAAGAACTCGGCGCGGAACTGCAGGCTCATACCCTCGCGCAGCGGTGTGTTCTTGATCAGCGCTGTGTCGAAATTGTCGAAGCCCGGGCCGGTGACGATGTTGCGCCCAGCATCGCCAAACGTCAGCGGCGCGTTCAGCACGAAGGCCGACGTATTAAACCACTGGCTAACCGTGTGCGGCCCGTTATTCGGGTCTGCAATCACATTTGGCCGGTCATCTCCCAACCCGGTGCTGCTCTGGTTCGCCCCTGTCAAAACGGAAAAGGGCTGCCCTGTCTGCAACGTGAGAATCCCGGTCAGCTCCCAACCGCCGGTCAGCGCGTGGAGTGAATGGCCGAACGTGGGGATCTGGTAGATGTAATTGGCCACGAAGCGATTGCGGATGTCGAAATCGGATAGCCCGCGTTCGGCAGCGGTGTCGTAGTTGTTCTGCGGGAAAATGGTGGTTGAATTGGCCCCCGAACCATAAAAATCGGAAGCGGCGTCTAGAGATTTCGCATAAGTGTCCGCGATGCCAAAACTCAAACCGTGAGACGCCCGCTTATCCAGTTTCAATTGAAGCCCGTTGTAACTCGAACTGATCGAATCGTCCGCCTCGAAAATCTGCGCGTAACCGAAATAGGGGACGCGCGCGATGTTCGGGATGGAAGCGATGTTCATCGCCAGGTGCTGCGCCGCGGGCGCCGGAATCCCCATCAACTCCATTCGCGTGACCACATCTGGCGTCAGCGCGTTGATTTGCGCCTGCGTAATGTAAGCCTGATTGATTTGGCGGAATCGCGGTAAATGCGTGCCGGTGCTGCCGACGTAAGCGATTTCGAAAACCATTTGTCCCGGCAATTGATGTTGTACGTCGACGTTCCACCCTTGCGAATACGGCGTAGCGAAATTCGCGGGCGTGATGGTGATCACCGGGAAGCCGGATGGCGCGAAGGCGTTCGGCCAACCCACACCCGGTGCCGAATCGTAATAGTCCGGCAAGAACGGGGGATTCAGGAGCACGTTACCAGGGATTTGCCCGAGGACCGTGTCGTAGAAAATTCCGTACCCCGTGCGGATCACAGTACTGTCATTTTTGCCAAGGCTCCAGGCAAGACCGAGCCGCGGGGCGAAGTTATTGTGGTCCGGGTTGTACAAGCCGCCTTGGTCCTGGGTAATGATGCCCGAGTTTTCCAGCACCGAAAGATTGGTCTGATCGGCGCTGGGAGAAAGATAAGTGATGAAATTGCCCGGACGGAACGTGCTCGCGCGATCCGTGGCATCCGTTAGTACGGTGTTCAGTTCGTAGCGCAAACCGTAGTTGAACACCAGATTGGGCTTGATCTTGAAGCTATCCTGGACAAAAAAGTCGTATTCCGAAGTGCGATAACTACGGTGTGAATCGCCGACAAAATGCAACGAACTGTTCGCTAGCCCCTCGGCAAAATCGACCAGCGGATTCTGTATTCCCTGCGGATTGGCGCTCCCGGTGAAGGTGATCTGGCCGATAAAATCCAGATCGTACAAGCGATTGTCGCGAATATTCCGAATGTCAAATCCGAACTTCCACTCGTGGCGGCCGGTCGTGTGCGAAAAATGGTCCACCACTTGAATGGTGTTTTGCCACAGCCCGCCGGGGTTGTTATTGTTCGAGCCAAGATTCGAGATTGAGCCGCTGTTTGACACCAAACCGCCGGCCATCGTCAGGTTAGGAATATTTCCGAGGTTCAGAGGTGAATTAGGAGCCCAACCGGTATTGAATCCGTACGTAGCGGCCTGCGGACCCAACTGATTGTAAGACAGACCGGCACTTCTCGAATACCCGAGGCGGAACTCGTTCAAAGAGGCCGCGCTCAGTATCTTTGTATAGGAAAGAGAGGCCAGGTCTGTGCTCCCATTGTTGATGACGCCATATCCCGGTATGGCGGTGGTCTGCTGACCGCCCGCAAATGGCTGGACCTGGGAGGAACTTGTGTAACTGTAGCGCATCGTAAGCGTATCGTTCGCGCCCACGCGCCGGTCAATCTTCAGTAGGTATTGGTCCGTGTCGTTGGAAAGCGCTGGCGAGGAGATGTAGTTCCCCCCAGGCTGCGTGGTGTTGGGTTCCGGATAGAGTTTAAAGAGCGCGGCCGAAGTGGGAGTCACCGGCACTTGCACCGTCGCCCCGCTGGAATTGACGAATAGCCCCTGCTTTTGCGCGTCCGTGGGCACTACCGTAAGTTTGGTGATGCCGGCTCGTTCGCGAAACCCTTCATAGTTAAAAAAGAAAAACGTCTTGTCCTTCTGAATGGGTCCGCCCAACGTGGTTCCGAATTGGTTCAGCCGCAACTCGGGCGCCGCGTCGTTCGGGTTCGCAAAGAAATTGCGGGCATCCAGCACATCGTTTCTTAGGAACTCATACACCGAGCCGTGAAACTGATTGGTGCCGGATTTGGTCACTAGGTTGACCACGGAACCGCTGTTTCGCCCGTACTCAGCGGAATAATTGTTGGTCTGGACCTGGAATTCCTGGATGGAATCAATCGACGGAAGTTGCGAGACCGAGCCTGCATTGAAATTGTTGTTGTCGACACCGTCCACCATGAAGTTGTTCGAACTCGAGCGTTGTCCGTTTGAAGAGTAGCCGGAAACGCCGCCTTCACCGCCCTGTTGGCCGCCCCCTCCGCCCGAGGCAGCCACCCCGGCATTCAGCAGTGCTAGCTGGGCAAAGTTTCGCCCGTTGAGGGGCAAAGTGGTCACTTGGCTTTGGGTGATCACGCCACCGAGGTGTTGTGATTCGGTGTCCACCGCAGAAACGGCGCCCTCTACAGTTACGCTCTCGGTATGCGCGGCAATCTGCATGGTGAGGTCCACGGTCCGAGTTTCGCCGACCTGCACGTCCACGCGGTCTACAACCATCGTGGCGAATCCCGCCTTCTCCGCGGTGAGTTTATAGATCGCCGTAGGCAGAGCTGGAAAGCGGGCCGTGCCGTTGTCCGCCGTCACCGCGCTTCGCGTCATACCGGTGTCGACGTCGGTTACCGTCACGTTTACGCCCGGCGCCGATGCGCCTTGAGCGTCGCGCGCGATGGCCACGATTTCGCCGTGTGTAGACTGCGCGTTCGCCGGGAAGATCGGGCCAACCAGAAGCGCAAAGATTATCGTCACGTAGACAATCGACTTCATTTTCATGCTGATCCTCCTCTCGGAAATGAAGTTGCCACCCACGTTGCGTGTCACCATGCGTGCGCGTTGCCGCACCTGCGTCGCACCCGCCTCACTGCTCCAGTTTCGCTTCCGCCAGCGTGGCCGCTTGTGCCGTCCGCGATCTTCCCCAGGCGAAGTAAATCAGAGTAATCAGCGCTAGCCATGGCAACCCCGAATAAATGGTCGGCCGCATTCCCGGAACCCACCAGGTAGTTGTAATGATGGCCGCCACCAGAATTGCTCCAAGTATCGATGTATACGGATAGCCGATCATGCGTACCGGCAACACACGCCCGCCGCGAGCCTGCCAGGCTCGCCGGAAAAATAAGTGCGTTATGAAAATCATCATCCACACAAAAAGCCCGCCGAAAAGTGCGATGCCAAAAAGGTAGACGTAAGCGCTCGAGGGATACAGGATCGCCACCACCGTAGCAACCACCAAGCCGGTGGTCGAGAGCAGCAGCGCCCGCAGCGGGACGCCGCGCTTGGTGACCTGGCCAAGCCCCTGGGGCGCGTATCCTCCGCGCGAAAGAGAGAAAATCATACGCGTCGCCAGGTACAGGTCACAATTCATGCTGGAAAGCGCCGCGGTGAGCACTACGAAATTCATCAGGTGTGTCGCCGCAGGAATGTGCGTCAGCCGGAATACGCTCACGAAGGGGCTTGCGGTGACGTCTCCACCGGGCTGAATGCTACGCCACGGCACAACTCCCACCAGCACGACCATCGCGCCGATATAAAACAAGATCAGGCGAAACACCATTTTCCGCATGGCGCTCGGGACCGCTTCATCGGGGCTTGCCGCTTCCCCGGCCGTAACCGCCACAACCTCTGTGCCGATGTAGCTGAAAATTACAAAACACATGGCCATCCAGATTCCGGACAGTCCCTGCGCGAAAAATCCGCCGCCCGCCGTAAAATTATGGAATCCGGGCTTCGGTGCCGAAGGCGCCAATCCAAAGAGGACGATCACGCCAAACCCGATAAAAGCCAGGATCGCGACCACCTTGATCATCGCGAACCAATATTCGAACTCACCGAATTTCTCGACGCCCGCGGCGTTTACGCTCACCAACAATAACGAAAACAGCACGATCCAGACCCATGGGGCGACACTCGGGAACCACCATCGGCAATAAATGGCCACGGCCGTAGCTTCGCCGCCGATGGCGATACATTGGCAAGCCCAGTACGTGTAACGCACAGCGAATCCCGCCCAGCGGTTTAGATAAAGCTCCGCATAAACTCCAAAGGATCCTGCCGTCGGGTGCGCCACGGCCATTTCAGAAAGCGCGCCCATCAGCAACAGAGCCATTACGGCGCCCAGGAGATAGCTGACGATCACGGCTGGGCCCGCGGTGCGCACTGCGAGCGAACTCCCCAGAAATAGGCCGGTGCCGATGGCGCCGCCGATGGCGATCATCGCCATCTGCCGCGTCGTGAGTTGGCGCGAGAGTCCGCTTTCCTTTTCCAGGATTGCGGCCCCGCGAGCGCTATCCGATGCTCTGCTCACGTGTCCTTGTTATCCGGCTTCTTCTTGCCTGAACTGAGGTCGCCCGAAAACTAAACAGGCTGCCCCTCGCGCACCATCAAGTCCGCGGACTTTTTCAAAGCTGCGAGCACTTGCTGCACATCATCCAGCGTGTTGTGCACGTGGAACGAGATGCGCAAGCCGTCGTGGCGGCCGGAAACCACAATGTTCTGTTCCGCGAGACGCGCGATTGCCTTTTCGACGTCGTTCGACCGCAGCACCACCAACGGTCCCACGCTGTTCGGCGGCGTTTTTAGTTGGATACCCAATTCCTGGGCGCCTTGTATCAGCGCCTGCGCAAGCCGGCGAATTTGATCCGCGATCTGCTCGAGGCCAATTTCTTGTAGCAACGCGATCCCCGCGCTTGCCGCGTAGATATTTGGGATCGGCGGCGTCCCCGCTTCAAACCGCCGCGCGCTCGGCGACGGATCGAAATATTTCACGTCAAACGCAAACGGATTCGTCTGCGCGAACCATCCGGAAATTGTCGGCGGCAGGGACGAAATGAGCGCCTTGCGTACATAAAGAAACGCCACGCCGGAACACGCCAGCAGATACTTGAGCGTGCCGGTCACGTAGAAATCCACGTCGAGCGCCTTCACGTTCACCGGACGCGTTCCGCAATCCTGATAATCGTCCAGGAAGACCAGTGCGCCTTTTGCGTGCGCGATCCGCGTGACGCCCGCGACATCCGAGCGAAAGCCGTTCATGAAGCACATATGCGTAAGCGGCACCACTGCGGTGCGCTCATCCACCGCCGCCGCGTAAGAATCCGCCGGTAACCGCCCGTCTTTGGCGGCGACAAATTCGATCCGTGCTCCGCGACGCTGGTTCGCCAGCCATACGTGGCCCATCGTCGGGAATTCAAATTCGCCCATCACAATTTTGGGGCGCTTGGCGAAATCGATAGCGCTCGCCACGGAGTTGATCCCCGCCGAAGCGCTCGGGACAACGGCGACTTCGTCCGGCTCCGCGCCGATGAATTGCGCAAATTGCGCCCGCGTTTGCTCGTACTTCTGCACCCAAACGTCCCAGGGAGATCCGCCTTCGTGCCATCCTCGCAAATGTTCCAGCAGGATGGCCTCGACGTTTTTCGAAAGCGCGCCTTGCGAGCACGAGTTCAGGTAGATCTTGCGCTGGAAAATCGGGAACTTGGAACGGATCTGCTGGACCTGCGCTTCTGTGAGCATCAGTCGCTTCCTTGGCCTGGGCTTCTGTCGGGCGGCGCGGGCCTGGATACGAAGCCGGCCCATCGCTCGGGCCGTCCTACGATATATTTCGCGGAGCGGGAGCTTAGCACAACGCGGCGCTCGCTGGCCACGTATATTTCCGGTATATCAGCGGCATGCCATGGGTACACCGGATTAGAGGAAGCGCTCGCCCCTAAAGCAGAAAAATTACGCCTCCCGCGCAAGTTCTCGCAAGACACTACCGAACTGTCGCACTTCCTCGGTCGTATTGTAATGCACCAACGAGACTCGGACCGCGCCTCTTTCCTGGCTTAAGCCGAGGCGCTGCATCAACCGCGGCGCATACATGTGGCCATCCCGCACGCCAATTCCCTTTTGCGCGAGCCTCTCACACACCGTGGCCGGAGGCGTCTTGGGAAGATTGAAGCAAAACGTAGGGACGCGCTGATGGAACTGTTTCGGATCGCGAATGCCATAAACCTCGCCGCCACTTCCCCGGATCGCGCTGAAAAGCTCTTGCGAGAGAACCGCC
>Ga0209420_1000932_pt1 | contig 14454 bp, 12 predicted proteins | sample BlaSpr_A8_OM1_O1_FD_187972 | JGI IMG/M metagenome (GOLD analysis project Ga0209420, IMG submission 187972) | Forest soil microbial communities from Thunder Bay, Ontario, Canada - Black Spruce, Ontario site 2_A8_OM1_O1 (SPAdes) (version 2) | ecosystem: Environmental > Terrestrial > Soil > Boreal... | reverse complement strand
GCGCCGAAGCCTCGGTGCGCTACGCGCAGCTGTTGCACAAGCAGGGTCAGCGTGCCGAGGCGCACAAGATCGTGCGCGAGCTGCTCGAGCAGGCGCGCATCGCGCCGGGTCACTATCGTCGCGCGCAGCGAGTGTGGCTGGAGGCCGCGCAGCGGCTGCTGTAGCGCCGCTTGCCGCCCAACGCCAGCGCGCCCGCGCCGAGCACCAGCAGCGTCCACAGATCGAGCGCACCGCCGCCGCCACCCCCACCGGAACTGCCGGCGGGGCTGGTGGCGGCGCCACTGCCGGTTGACGTGCCGGTCGACTGCCCGACGATATAGGAGACCGTGCTGAGGCAGGCATCGGTGCCTGCCACGGTGGCGGCGGTGCTGCTGGCGCTGTCGAAGCTGAGCAGCACCGTCGCGCTGTCGGTGCGGCCCTGGCTGTCGGTCACGGTCAGCATCAGTGTGTAGGTTTCAGGTTCGGGCGGAGCCACGATGCTCGCCTTCGCGCTGCCGGCGTTGTGGATTGCCGGCGGATGAGACGCCGGCTGCACGACCGTCCACTGGTAGGTGACGAGGCTGGCGTTGCAGGCCGCGGCGCTGCCGCTGCCGTCCATCGTGATCGTGCTGCCGGGCGGAAACTGCAGCGGCAGCACTACCGCGGCGATGGGACGCAGCGCCCCGATCACGGCTTGGTTGGCATTGGCCATGCCGACACCGCAGGTCGCGGCGGTGCAGTTGCACTCGCTGGTCTGCAGGTCAGTGGCATCCGCGGGCACGTGGCAGAGCGGCACGCCCGGGTCGCTGGACACCGGGAAGGGCTGGGCCGCCTCCTGCAGGCGCTCCATGAGCTGCGCCGGAGACAGGTTGCCGTTCACCGCCAGCATCAGTCCGGCGGTGGCGGCGACCTGGGGCGCGGAGAAGCTGGTTCCGATGTTGTAGTTGTACTCGTCGGTGTAGGTGTTGGTTACCGGGACTGTCGTACCGGAATTGGTGGTCGTCTCGATCGAGAACAGGCACGGCTGCCCGGCCCCGGTGTTCACGCAGTTGCCGGCCGGCGCGCTGAGGGTGATCTGCGGTCCCAGGCTGCTGTATCCGACCTTGGTGCCATCCTCGCGCAGGCCCGCAACGGCGAGGACCCCGCTGCAATTGGCCGGTGCATCCACCGGGCCACCCTCGTTGCCGGCCGAGACCACCACCAGCACACCCTCGGAAACCAGCTCATCGACCATCTGCTGATAGCTGGACGGGCAGCTGCCGACGCTACCCAGGCTCATGTTGACGATGCGTGCCGGGTAGGGATTGTTCGGCACCCCCTCCACGGCGTTGCCGGCCGCCCAGGCCATACCCGCGATGATGTCGGAGTCGTAGCCGCCGCATTTGCCGAGCACGCGCACCGGCTCGATCCAGCCCTGCCAGGTCAGCCCGGCGACGCCGGTCTGGTTGTTGGTGAGGGCACCGAGCACCCCTGCCACGCGCGTGCCATGCCAGCTGCTGTTGGCGATCGTGCAGTTTGCGAATACCGGGTTGGTAAGATCGCTCGCAGATATCCAGTCACCCGGATCGGAGGCATCCGGACCGCGGCCGTAGCCGTTGTTGGCGATATCGGCATTGGAGATGAGGTTGTAGCCGGGCAGCAGGCGGTTGGCGCTGTCGTTGCGCAGGTCGGGATGATCGAACAGCACGCCGGTATCCAGATCCGCGATCACCAGTCCCGGACTGCCGCTGGTCATGTTCCACGCGTCTATCGCATCCAGGGCGGCAGGCTGCGCGTTCTGCAGGTACCACTGGTTGACGAACAGCGGGTCATCGGGCTCGGCGTTGGGGTATCGACGCTGGTCGACTTCCGCGTACTCGACCTCGGGGTCCGCCCGCAGCCGTGCCAGCACTTGCGCCTGCGTCGGGCTTGCCTGGCCAGCCTGCACGCGCACCAGGTGTATGCCGGCGACGATGTGCCGCACCTCGACGGGAATCAGGCCGTTGCGCTCGATGAGCGCAGCGACGCGCGCCGGCGCGGCCTCCTGTGCCGTGAACCCCAAGCTGCCGCGCAGCTTGACGATGAGGCGCTCGGTCGGCGCGGCAGTGACTCGCGCGGCGGCTGGCGGCTGCGCCGCCACGACCTGAACCGCGACCAGCGCCACGGCAAGCCAGCCCCACAAGCATCGCATGCGCAACCCCGATGAACGCATAGCTCGTGACGATACCGCAAGGCCGTGTGCCCGATCCCGCCTCACGTTACAGACGGTGACCGGGTTCGCGTTCCGGACGGGATCTGCTGAGTGATGCAGTGGATATTGCCGCCACCCAGCAGGATTTCGCGTGCGGCAACCCCCACCAGGCGGCGCCCCGGAAACAGCCGCTTGAGGCGTTGCGCGGCGAGCCGATCGGTACGCGCATCCAGCAGCGGCATGACGATGCCGCCATTGGCGATGTAGAAATTCACGTAGCTTGCGGCGAGCCGCTCGCCGGCGAGGCGAGGCTTAGTGCCCTCGCGCGCGAGGATGCCGGCGGCCTCGCGTGAGCGCAGCGTCAGGGGCCCGGGCATCGGCAAGCGGGTGACCTTCAGCCGCCGGCCGCGCGCATCGCGCGCGTCGTGAAGGCGCTCCCAGGCGTCGCGCGAGATCGCGTGCTGGGGATCGCGGGGCTTGTCGGTCCAGGTCAGACACACTTCGCCCGGGCGCACGAAGCAGGCGAGATTGTCGACGTGTCCGTCGGTCTCGTCGTTGAATACCCCGCGGCCGAGCCAGATGACGCGGCTGACGCCCAGGTATTCGCCGAGCTGGCGCTCCACGTCGCCGCGTTCGAAGCTCGAATTGCGATTGGGGTTGAGCAGGCACTCCTCGGTCACCAGCGCGCTACCTTCTCCATCCACGTGGATGGCGCCCCCTTCATTCACCATCGGTGCCCGGTAACGCTCGAGTCTCTCGCACTCGAGCACCTTGCGCGCGACCAGGTCGTCCTGATCCCATGGGAAGTACACTCCCCCGCTCAAGCCTCCCCAGGCATTGAAATGCCAGTCGACCCCGCGCACCGCGCCGCGGCGGTTCACGACACAGGTGGGCCCGACGTCGCGCATCCAGGCGTCATCGTGGGCCATCTCCACCACCCGCACGCGTTCGCTGAGCAGGGTGCGGGCGGCGCAATAGTGCGCGCTGGAGACCCCGACGGTGACGGGCTCGAACTGCGCGATGGCCGCGGCGACCTGCGCGAAGGCGAGCTGCGCGGGCCGCGCCGCCTCGCGCCAATTGTCGGGCCGCTCCGGCCACAGCATCCAGCAGCCGGCGTGCGGTTCGAATTCGCCCGGCATCGCAAAGCCGTCCGCGGCGGGCGTACTCGACAGGGTGCGGGTCATCTGCGCAGCCGGCTGTTCCTGAATCCGTAGTAGGCGTAGATCGACATGCCGATGGCGGTCCAGATCACGAGCCGCATCCAGGTTGCAAAAGACAGCGCCAGCGTCATGCCGAGGCAGAACAGCGCGCCCAGTACGCAGGTGACCGGCGCCCACGGCACCCGAAATGGCCGGTACTCATCGGGGCGCGTGTAGCGCAGCACCAGCACGCCGATGCACACCACGGCGAAGGCCAGCAGGATCCCCATTGAAATGAGATCGGCGAGCAGGTCGAGCGGGAAGATCGCGGCGATCAGCGCGGCGAACACCCCAGTGACGACGGTGGCCACGTGCGGCGTCTTAAAGCGCGGGTGGCAACGGCTGATCGCCGGCGGCAGCAATCCGTCGTCCGACATCGACAGGAGAATGCGCGGCTGACCCAGCAGCGAGGTGAGAATGACCGAGCTCATGCCAGCGATGACGCCCACTTTGAGGAACGGTGACAGCCAGGCGAGCTGCGGGTGCGCATCGAGCGCCACGGCCACCGGGGCATCAGAGTCGAGTTTCTGGAACGGCATCATGCCCGTGAGAACCGTCGACATCGCCACATACAGCACCGCGGAAATGATCAGCGCGCCGAGGATGCCGATCGGCAGATCGCGCTGCGGATTCTTCGCCTCGAGCGCGGTCGTCGAGGCGGTGTCAAACCCCACGTAGGAAAAGAAGATGATGGCCGCGCCCTGCACCACGCCGCTCCAGCCGAAGTGACCGAAAGTGCCGGTGTTGGCCGGTATGTAGGGCTTCCAGTTGGCGGTGTCGACGTACTTCAGCCCCGCGATCACGATGATCACGATGATGGCGACCTTGAGGGTCACCATGACGGTATTGGTGCCTGCGGACCAGCGCACCCCGACGTACAGAAGCGCGGTCATGGCGGCAATGATGAGCACGGCGGGCACGTTGACCCAGGCGCCGGTCCTCATGATGTGATCGTGCGCGTCAAGGCCGAGCGGCGCGTTGACGAGCATGCCCGGCAGATGGATGTGCGCGTCGGCCAGCAGACTCACGACATAAGCCGACCAGCTCACCGCCACCGCGGAAGCGGAGATTGCGTACTCGAGCAGCAGGTTCCAGCCGATGAACCAGGCGAGCGCCTCGCCGAGGGTGGCGTAGGTGTAGCTGTAGGCACTGCCCGGCACCGGCAGGAACGCCGCGAATTCGGAGTAACACAGCGCCGCCAGCCCGCCGCCGGTCGCCGCGATCAGCAGCGAGAGGGTGATGGCAGGTCCGGAATGATTGGCCGCCACCGTACCGGTGAGCACGAAAATGCCCGAGCCGATGGTGGCGCCCAGACCTATGGCAATGAGCGCGCGCGCGCTCAGCACCTGCTTCAGACGGTTCTTGCCCTCCGGCGCCGGGTCGATCGGACGCACCGCGCACAGCTGGCGCAGCAGCGAGGGTTTGGCGGCTCCCCCGCCGCCACTCTTATTGATCTCAATCGCCTCTGACATGCGCAGCTCGCTAGCCTTTTGTGCCCCCCGGCGTAAGCCGCACGGAAGTCTCTCACACGCGGCAGCACTTAGGTACGCGCCGCGCCCTGCGGCGGAGCGTGCTAGCATTGCGCGCCCGGCGACGCCATGCGCTCTGCGGGCGCCTCCCAGGAGAGCACTCATGTCCACGGCCCCCACCCCCCGGGTCACGCCGCCCCCTCAGGGCGCGAAGATCACCATCCAGAACGGCAAGCTGAACGTGCCGGATAATCCGATTCTTCCGTTCATCGAAGGCGACGGAACCGGGCCGGACATCTGGCGCGCGAGCGTACGCGTCATGGACGCCGCGGTCGCGCGGACCTACGGCGGCAAGCGGCGCATTCACTGGATGGAGGTCTACGCCGGCGAGAAATCCAACAAGCTGTTCAACACCTGGCTGCCCGAAGAGACGGTCGCGGCCTGCCGCGAGTACCTGGTATCCATCAAGGGCCCGCTCACGACGCCGGTCGGCGGCGGCATCCGCTCGCTGAACGTCGCGCTGCGGCAGATGCTCGACCTGTACGTGTGCCTGCGACCGGTGCGCTGGTTCAAGGGGGTGCCCTCCCCGGTCAAGCACCCCGAGAAGGTCGACATGGTGATCTTTCGCGAGAACACCGAGGACATCTACGTCGGTATCGAGTTTGAGGCCGGCACGCCGGACAACCGGAAGTTCCTGGAACTGCTGCGCCAGAACTTCCCCAAGGCGTACGCCAAGATCCGTTTCCCGGATTCAAGCGGGATCGGCATCAAGCCAGTCTCAAAGGAGGGCTCAGAGCGGCTCATCCGCGCCGCGCTGTCCTATGCGGTCATCAACAAGCGCAAGAGCCTGACCCTGGTGCACAAGGGCAACATTCAGAAATTCACCGAAGGGGCGTTTCGCAACTGGGGCTACCAGCTGGCCGAGCGCGAGTTCTCAGCGCAGTGCTACACCTGGGAGCAGTGGGAGCGCACCAAGGCGTCAAAGGGAGAGAAGGAGGCGAATGCGGAGATGGACGCGGCCCGCAAGGCCGGCCGCATCATCGTCAAGGATGCCATCGCGGATATCACCCTGCAGCAGGTGCTCACGCGCCCCGACGAATTCGATTGCATCGCGACGCTCAACCTGAACGGCGATTATCTGTCGGATGCGCTCGCAGCCCAGGTCGGTGGCATCGGCATCGCGCCCGGCGGCAACATCAACTACCTCACCGGGCATGCGGTGTTCGAAGCGACCCACGGCACCGCGCCCAAGTACGCCAATCTCGACAAGGTCAACCCAGGCTCGCTGATCCTTTCCGGGGAGATGATGTTCCGCTACATGGGCTGGGTCGAGGCGGCGGATGCGATCATCCATGCCATGGACCGGACCATCGCGCAGAAGATCGTCACCTACGATTTCGCGCGTCTGATGGAAGGGGCGCAGGAAGTGTCCACCAGCGCGTTCGGCGATGCGCTGATCCGCAACCTCTGAGATCGCATGAGCGGCTACTCCGGCACGCCGCTGGCGAAGAAGCTCGGCATCCGCGCCGGCGCGCGGCTGTTCGTGCGTGCCGCACCGGATAACTACCGGCAGCTGCTGGCACCGATGCCCGAGGGCGTGCTGAGGGTATCCCGTTTCGATGCCGCCACGGACATCGGCCACCTCTTCGCCACCCGTCGCACGCAATTGCACGCGACGCTGAAGGACATGCGTCGCGCAATGCGCGATGATGCGGTGATCTGGGTGAGCTGGCCGAAGAAGGCCTCACGGCAGCCGACTGACATCACCGAGGATGTGGTGCGCGAGCTGGCCTTACCGATGGGGCTGGTCGACATCAAGGTATGTGCGGTGGATGAGACCTGGTCGGGACTGAAGCTCATGCTGCGGCGGAGCGAACGGGCAAGTCCGGCGGCGCGGCCGCGCTCATGAGCGAACTTTCTGCCGGCAACCTCCTCGACTGGGCGCGCAAGGTGCAGGCCATTGCGCAGAACGGGCTGGCGTTCAGTCACGATCCGTTCGATCGCGAGCGCTACAGCCAGCTTTCGCAACTGGTGGCGCAGCTGCTGTCCGCGCATCTGCGCATCCCGCTCACCACCACGCGCACCTTCTGGGAAGGCGAGTACGGCTATGCCACCCCCAAGGTCGACGTGCGCGGGGGCGTGTTCCAGAGCGACCGGGTGCTGCTGGTGCGCGAGCGATCGGATCGGCTGTGGACGCTGCCGGGCGGCTGGGTGGACGTGAACGATGCCCCATCGCAGGCCGTCGAGCGCGAGATCCACGAGGAGTCCGGCTACCAGGCCCGCGCCGTGAAGCTTGCCGCCCTGGTCGACAAGAACCGCCATCCGCACCCGGCCGGCCTGCATCACATCTACAAGCTGTTCTTCGTCTGCGAGCTGACCGGCGGCGCCCCCGCCGCCAGCGCCGAGACCGATGCGGTCGAGTTCTTCCCGGTGCAGGCCCTGCCGCCACTGTCCACCGGGCGGGTACTCGCTCCGCAGATCGAACGGCTGTACCGCCACCGGCTCGATCCGGCGCTGCCGACCGATTTCGACTGACGGTTCACGGTGGGCGCCTTAACCCCGCGCGAGTGTGCGCACCAGATTGTCGATGCCTTCGCGCACTACAACGCGCAGTTTCGTTTCATCACCCGTCGCGCGCCGCTGCGCTTCGATGAGCGCGACTCGAAGGGCAGCCAGCGCGATGCCGTCGAGCGCATCGAGCTGTACGACCGCTGCGTGAACCAGACCACCGCGGAGCTGCGCCTGGCGCTCGGCGAGCAGGCGCACGATCGCGACCTGTGGCGCCAGATCCGCCATGAGTTCGCCGCGCAGATCAGCGAGTTTCCCGACACTGAATTCACCAAGACCTTCTTCAGTTCCATCAGCCGGCGCCTGTTCGGCACGGTGGGCGTTGCGCCGGATATCGAGTTCGTCGCAACCGACCTCGATCCGCTCGCCGACATTCACTCCGCCGTAGGCACCAACACCTACGTGAACCACGGCTCGCTGTCGCTGCTGTTCGAGGACCTGCTGGGGGATGTGCGCTTTCGCTCGCCGTGGCGCGACCTGGACAAGAGCGTCGCGCACGTGGCCGCCGAGCTGCTCGTCTATCTTCAGTCAAGCGGCGAGCGGCGCAGCGTCGAAAGGGTCGAGGTCATCCGGGCGGTCTTCTACCAGGTCGGGCGCGCCTACATCGTCGGCCGCGTGGTCGGGCGCGAGTTCCTGGCACCGCTCGTGATCGCGCTCAAGAACACCGACAGCGGCGTGCTGGTGGATGCCGTCATGCTCGCGGAAGCCGACGTGAGCATCGTGTTCAGCTTCACGCGCTCTTACTTCCACGTCGATCTGGAGCGCGTGGCCGAGGCGGTGGTATTCCTCAAGTCGATCATGCCGAGAAAGCCGGTCAGCGAGCTTTTCACGGTGCTGGGGCGCGCCCGGCAGGGCAAGACCGAGCGCTACCGTGAGCTCATGCGCAGCCTCGAGCACACCGACGATCTGTTCGCGCACGCCGCCGGCGAGCGCGGACTCGTCATGGTGTGCTTCACGCTGCCCTCCTCGGAGGTGGTCTTCAAGGTGATCCGCGACCGCTTTGCCTACCCGAAGACGGTGCTGCGCGAGGAGGTGGTGGCCAAGTACCGCATGGTGTTCATCCACGACCGCGCCGGGCGGCTGGTCGATGCACAGGAATTTCGCCGCCTGCGCTTCCCGCGGGCGCGCTTCACCCCGCAGCTGCTGGAGGAGCTGACGCGCGAGACCACCGCAACCGTGCACCAGGAGGGCGCTGACCTGGTGTTCGACCACATGTACATCGAGCGACGCATGACGCCTCTCAACCTGTATCTGCGCAGCGCGCCCGCGGCGGATGCCGAGCGCGCGGTGCTCGACTACGGTCAGTGCATCCGCGACCTCGCCTGCACCGACATCTTCCCGGGGGATCTGTTGCTGAAGAACTTCGGCGTGACGCGCCACGGGCGCGTGATCTTCTACGACTACGACGAGCTGTGCCGTGTCACCGACTGCAACTTCCGCGACGTGCCCCAGGCCACCAACGAGGATGACGAGATGCGCGGAGAGGCCTGGTTCTACGTGGCCGAGAACGATGTCTTCCCGGAAACCTTCGTCAACTTCCTGGCATTCAGCGACGAGCAGCGCGCAGCACTGTTGCGCATGCACGGGGAGATTCTGACGGCGGCCTTCTGGCGCGCCATGCAGCAGCGCCTCAGGGAGGGCGAGGTGATGGAGGTGCTGCCCTACCATCCGCACCGCGTGCGGGTGGCGGGCAGCCTGTGAGCGGCGCGACGCAGGCGCTGCGATGGCCTGATGCGCATTCATCGGCAAGCCAGCGGGGCCCGGCCATGAGCGGGCGCACCACCGGCTGCGCTTGCGCGGGTCGCGACGCGAGCCGCACAGGTTCGTTTGCTCTAGGGGTGCGGCGTCGCCGGCGGGGCGCTGGCCGTTGCCGCCTGCTCCGGCTGCTCGACGACCGCCTCGGCCGCCAGCACGAAGGATCCGCCGTCCGCCTGGCAGCTGAAATCCGTGGTGGTCACTCGCACGGGCAGCGCGTCGAACAGCACGCTCCTCAGTTGTCGCACCAACTCGCAATCGCCGGCCTTGAGCGTTGGCGGCGTGCCGGGTTTCAGGCGGATCGTGCGGGTCACGGCAGAGATCTGCTCGTAACGCGTCGCATCCCCGTGCAGGGGCTGCGGCAGCTGGAACTGCACGTGCACGCTGGGTGAGCGTCCCTGGCTGCCACCGCTCGCACCGCAGTGATAGGGCGTGACCGTCATGTAGGCACGCGCGCCGAGCGTCAGCAGCACGTCGCGGAACTTGTACCAGAGGTCGTCGCAGGAATAAGTGGCCGGTAGCGCCTGTAGAGTGACGATGATGTCGAACGATCTCCATTCCGCCGGCACCGTGACCGCAGGCGTGGCAGCGCCGGCCGCCGCCGTCAGCAGCAGGGCAAGACACGGCAGCACGCTGCGCACGGGTCTCACGGACGCTGCACCTCCGCTCTCGCCGGCTGCGTCACGGCGCGGGCCCGCGCGGCAGCGCGCGGTTGCAGCTGCGCGAGTACCGAATTGGCGCAGTCCCAGTTCACCAGATCCTCGAGAAAGGCACTGACGTAGGCGCCGCGCCGGTTCTGGTAGTCCAGATAATAGGCGTGCTCCCACAGGTCGAGCGCCAGCAGCGCAATGTCACCGCGCACCAGCGGGGTGCCGGCGTTACTGGTCGTCAGGATCTCGGGCGCGCCCGAGCGCCATACCAGGAACAGCCAGCCACTGCCGAAATGCGCGTTGGCCGCCTCCTTGAATTCACTCACGAAACGCTCGTGGGAACCGTAGCGCGAGCGCAGATGCTCGCCGATCGGCCCGTGGGCCGCACCGCCGCCCCTGGGGCGCATCGAACGCCAGTAGAGATTGTGATTCCAGGCCTCTGCCGCGTGGCGGTAGACGGTGTGTTGCGCCGGATTACGTTCGGTTACGCGAATCAGTTCCTCGAGCGAGAGCGCCTCGAGTTCCGTATCGCGAATGAGGGCGCGCATGCGATCGAAGCAGACGCGCTGATGGCGCAGGGAATGGAACACCAGCGTGTCGCGCGACATCGCCGGCTCCAGATCAGCAAAATTGTAGGGCAGTCCGGGCAATTCGATATTCATGCGGCATCCTTCCACGGTCGTCAGACCAGCCACGCTAGCGGCAGTTCCACCCGGAGTCTGTCGGAGCAGCGCTGATCGCGAACTTGCAATGATTGCGTCGCATGACTGTAGCGCGCACATGATGTTGGTGCAGCACCTGCAGCGTGAAGAAATCGTGAATTATGTGTGGCGCCAAGGTGCCTGCAGCTCGGACTTGTCGGTACCGGGCGAGAGGGGCTCGCGCGCTCTTCAGGCGCCCGCCACCTCGAGCGCGCGGCCGAGGTCAGCCAGCAGGTCGTCCACGTCCTCCAGTCCCACCGAGAGGCGCACGGTCCCTTCGGTAATCGCGGACGTGCGCTGCTGCTGTGTGTTGAACCCGGTGCGGCCCATCATAGGTGCCGTCACCAGCAGCGATTCGGTCGAACCCAGGCTCGCCGCAAGCGCAAACAGCTCAACCGTGCCGGCGAAGCGCCGTGCGGCGCGCGCCCCGCCCCTGAGGTCGAAGCTGACGATGGTGCCGAAATCCTGCATCTGGCGTGCCGCCAGCGCGTGCTGCGGATGGGTCGCAAGCCCCGGATAGTGCACCCGCTCGACCGCTGCATGCGTGGCGAGAAACTGCGCGAGGCGCAATGCGCTCGCACACTGTGCCTGGTAGCGCACGAAGTAGGTCTTGAGGCCACGCAGAATGAGGAACGCGGCGTGCGGATCGAGCGTTCCCCCCAGCACGCCGAAGTCCGAGCGCATCGAGCGGATCAGTTCGCCGCGCGCGATGACCGCACCTCCCATCACATCCCCGGCACCGGAGGCGTACTTGGTGAGGCTGTGAACGAACAGGTCCACCTCGTAGCCCCCGTGCTGGTGAAACCCGGCGAAGGTGTTGTCCATGATGGTGAGGGCACCGGCGCTTTGGGCCAGGCGGGTGAGCGCTGCGATGTCGGCGATCTTGGTGACCGGGTTGGTCGGGCTCTCGAAGAACACCAGCCGTGTGGGCTGTGCCGCAAGCGTGCGTTCCACGGCGGCGAGATCCTCGATCGAAAGCAGCGTATGGGCGACACCGAAGCGGCTGAGCAGGCGGCGGATCACGTACAGGGTGGGGGGGTAGGTTTCCACAAAGCAGATGACGTGATCGTGCTGCTGGGTGAGTGCCAGCAGCGTCTGGGAGATCACCCCGACCCCGGAGGCGGTCACCAGGCAATCCTCCCGCCCCTGCAATTCGGCCAGCAGTTGCTCGAGCTGGCGGGTCGTCGGGTTCGAGGCGCGCGAGTAGTAGAACCCGGCTCGCTCCCCGCGCAGATAAGCTTCGGTCGCCTCGATCGTTTCGAATTCGAACTTGACGCTCTGATAGATGGGGGCCACCAGCGCGCGGTTGCCGGCCGGCAATTCGACCGGCGGCGGATGATTGACGCGGGTGGTCTTTTTCATGAGCGGCAGGCGGACTTCAGGGCTCGAGGGTAAACCGGTCGGCGTCCAGGTGCGCCGGGAATCTCTCGCGATACGCCGCCAGCGCTGCGGGGTCCAGTGCGACGCTGACCACGGCCGCAGCGTCGCCACAGTCGGCCAGCGTGCAGCCCAGAAAATCGATGGCGGCGCTGTCGCCTGCGTGGGCGACGCCCTGCCCGTCCGGGCCGACCCGGTTCACGCCCAGCACGTAGGCCTGATTCTCGATGGCGCGCGCGCGCAGCAGCTGTCGCCAGGCATCGGCGCGCGCGGCCGGCCAGTTCGCCACGTAAATGAGCACATCGTAATCGAGCTGCGCGCGGCGGCGGCTGAACACCGGGAAGCGCAGGTCATAGCACACCAAGGGACAGATCCTGAGTCCGCGCCAGGAGACACTCCAGGCCGCGCGGCCGGCCGTGAAGTGCTCGTGCTCGCGCCCCATGCGAAACAGGTGCCGCTTGTCGTACTGCCTGAGCTCCTCGCCGGGCGCCGCCCACAGCAAGCGGTTGTAATGGCGAGCGCCCTCGCGGGTGATGACGCTGCCGGTGATCGCGGCATCGAGGCGCGTGCTCAGGCGTTTGAGCCATTGCGCGGTAGGCCCCCCTGCCGGCTCGCCGATCTCTTCGACCTGCATGCTGAAGCCGGTGGTGAAGGTTTCCGGCAGCACGATCAGGTCGCTCTCGCCTGCCAGCGGCAGCAGCAGTGCCTCGAAGTGCGCCCGATTGGCCTGCGCGTCCCTCCAGGTGAGCGGCTGCTGAACCAGCGAGACGCGCAGTGCGCTCATCCGGCTGCACCCCCGCGCAGCCGCTCGGCGAAGGCGTTGAGTCGCGCCGCAGCCTCATCGAGCGTGCTGTCGCGCTTGGCGACGCACAGGCGCACGTACGGCAGTTTCTGCGGCAGCGCGTAGAAGGGCGACAGTGGAATGGTCGCCACGCGTGCCTCGGTCAAGAGCCGCTCGGCAAAGGCAAGATCATCGCCCTCGGCAAAGGCGCTGAAGTCGAGCAGCTGGAAGTAGGTGCCCTGCGCCGGCGGCAGTGCGAAGCCGGAACCGCTGAGCGCTGCGCGCAGGCGGTCACGCTTGGCCTGGAAGAAACCGGCCAGCTCCTGAGTACAGGCGGGATGCTCGCCGAGGTAAGCGGCGATCGCGTGCTGCAGCGGGTGTGAAATGCTGAAGGTGTTGAACTGATGCACCTTGCGCAGCTCCGCGGTGAGGGGCGCGGGCGCGACGCAGTAGCCCACGCGCAGCCCGGTGGCATGCAGGGCCTTGCCGAACGAGAAAACCGTGAAGCTGCGCGGCGCCAGTCCGGGATGCGCGACGGCCGAGAGGTGCCGCGCGCCGTCGAATACGACGTGCTCGTACACCTCATCGGACAGCACCACGATGTCGCGGCCGGCGATGGCGGCCGCGAGCGCATCCAGGTCGGCCGCGCTGGCCGTGGTGCAGGCGGGATTGTGCGGACTGTTGATCAGTATGAGACGCGTACGCGCACTGAGGCTCGAGCGCACCCGCTCCCAGTCGTAACGGAAGCCCGGCTGGGTGAGCGGCAGGCGGATGCATCGCCCGCCGGCCAGCCGCACGGCCGGCTCGTACGAATCGTAGGCCGGATCGAAGGCGATCGCCTCATCGCCCGGACCCACCATCGCCTGGATGGCCGAGTAAATGGCCTCGGTCGCCCCGAGCGTGATGGTGACCTCGCGCTCCGGATTGATGGTGAGTCCGTAGGAGGCCTGAAGCTTGGTCGCAATGCGCTCGCGCAGCGCCGCCAGGCCCTCCATCGGCGCGTACTGGTTGTGGCCGGCGGTCATGGCGGCGGCCACCAGCTCGGTGAGCCTCGGGTCGATGTCGTAGTCGGGAAACCCCTGTCCGAGGTTCAGGGCGTCAAGCTCGCGCGCACGGCGCGACATGACCGTGAAAATCGTCGTGCCGACGTCCGGGAGCTTGCTGGCCACGGCTGCGGCTTTCAGTCAGTGCGACCCTTCGGCGGCCGCCAGCGCGGCGCCGACCACGCCCGCCTGCCCGGCAAAGTGCGCCGGACGCAGCACCGCCGGTGAGCGCAACAGAGGCGCGAACTCGGCGAAGCGCTCGCTCACCGCGCCGCCGAGGATGAACACGTCCGGCCAGAACAGATCGTGCAGGCGCTGCAGGTACTCGTTGACCCGCGCGATCCAGGCGGGGAAGTCCAGGCCCTCGAGGGTTCTCACCTGGGCCGACGCCCACTTCTCCGCGTCCATGCCGCGCATTTCGAGGTGGCCGAGCTCGGTATTCGGGAAGAGCTTCCCGTCACAGAACAGCGCCGTGCCGATCCCGGTGCCGAGCGTCACCATGATGACGATGCCGTTGCAGCCACGGCCCCCGCCCCAGCGCATTTCGGCGATGCCGGCCGCGTCGGCATCGTTCAGGAGCAGCGCCGGTCTGCCCAGTGCCCGTGCAGCGAGCGCCGCTCCATCGGTGCCGAGCCACGCCGCATCGATGTTGGCGGCAGTGCGGGCAATCCCGTGCTTGATGACGCTCGGAAAGGCGATCCCCACCGTGCCGGAAGGACCCGGCAGCCGCGCGGCAAGGCCTGCGATGACCTGCATGAGGGC
>Ga0209420_1000931_pt1 | contig 14469 bp, 14 predicted proteins | sample BlaSpr_A8_OM1_O1_FD_187972 | JGI IMG/M metagenome (GOLD analysis project Ga0209420, IMG submission 187972) | Forest soil microbial communities from Thunder Bay, Ontario, Canada - Black Spruce, Ontario site 2_A8_OM1_O1 (SPAdes) (version 2) | ecosystem: Environmental > Terrestrial > Soil > Boreal... | reverse complement strand
ACGCCAAGAAGCCCAGCGAATACGGCGACTACCAGGTGGCCACCGGCCCTTACATGTTCAAGGCCGACAGCGAAGGCAAAGTGCTGGGCGTGGGCTATCAGCCCGGCAAGTCGGCGACCCTCGTGCGCAACCCCAACTGGCGCGCCAGCACCGACTTCAGGCCGGCCTACCTGAACGAGATCGACATCAAGATCGGCGGCGACCCCAACGTGATCGGGCGCCAGGTGCTGGAAGGATCGGACCTCGTCCAGAACGACACGCCGGCCGCGCCGATCGTGCAGCTGGCATACGAACACTTTCCCAGCCAGCTGCAGATCTCGTTGGGCGCCGGCGAGAGGTACATAGCGGTCGACAACAAGCAGGGCCCGTTCGCGAACGTCGACGTGCGCAAGGCCTTCTGGGCGGCGCTCGACCGCACGGAGATGAACAAGGCGCGGGGCGGCAAGCTGGTGAGCGAAGTGATGACCCACTTCATCGACCCGGAAATCCCCGGCTTCGAAGAAGCGGGCGGCCTGCAGGGCCCCAGGGTCGACTACAACGAACATCCCGAAGGCGACCTGGCGATCGCCGAAAAGTACATGCGCCTGGCCGGCTACCCGAGCGGGAAGTACACGGGCGGCAAGACCATCGAGGTGGTGGGCTCGACCGGCGATCCCAACGCGGAGAACGCGGAAATCGCCAACAGCACGCTGAAGGACCTCGGCTTCAAGACGACGCTGAACCTGGTCGAACAGGCGATCATGTACGAAAAGTACTGTGGGGTCCCCCACGAAGAGATCGACGTCTGCCCGAACGTCGCCTGGGGGGCCGACTTCGCCGACGCCCAGACGCTGATCGCCCCGACGTTCGCCGGCAAGAGCATCCTGGTGAGCGGCAACAACAACTGGGGACAGGTTGACGACCCGACGATCAACGCGGCGATCGCCAAGGCGGAACTGATCGACGGCAAACAGGCGCGCGCGAAGGCGTGGGCGAGCATCGACCGCGAACTGGTGGCCGACGCGGCCGCGATCCCGTATGACTGGGAAAAGGCTCCGCTGGTCGAGTCCAAGAATGTCGCCGGCGTCGGCGACGTGTGGAACCAGGGCTCCTGGGACTACTCGTTCACCTCGCTGAAGTAGGCCGGCGGGGGCGGCCTCGGCGACAGCGATGACGCGCTACATCGTCCGCCGCCTGCTGTGGGGCGTGGTGCTGCTGGTTGCCGTGTCGGCGCTGACGTTCGTGCTGTTCAGGATCCTTCCTACCGGGGACCCAGCCCGGCTGCGCGCCGGGCACAACGCCGGCCCCCGGGTGATCGCGGCGCTGCGCGTGGACCTCGGCCTGAACCGCTCGCTGCTGGAGCAGTTCTGGCTGTACATGAAGGGCATCTTCCTGCACCTGAACCTGGGCTACAGCTACTACAGCGACGCGTCGGTCAAGAGCCTGATCGCCGATCGCCTGCCGGCGACGCTGTCGTTGACGCTGGGGGCGGCCGCGATCTGGCTGGTTTCCGGCCTGGCGGTGGGAATCGTCTCGGCGGTGCGGCGGGGCTCCAAGCTCGATCGCTCGCTGATGGGCACGGCGCTGGTGTTCATCTCCGCGCCCGAATACTGGCTGGGCTTGATCGCGCTGTATCTGCTGGCGGCTGACATCGGCCGCCTGAAGGTCTTCCCGGGCGCCGGCAGCTACGTGGGGCTGACGAGCGACCCGTGGCGCTGGTTCACCTCGCTGATCCTGCCCTGGCTGGTGCTGGCGGCGACCAACGCGGCGATCTACGCGCGGCTGATCCGCGGCAGCCTGATCGAGACGATGGGCGAGGACTACATCCGCACCGCCCGCGCCAAGGGTCTGAGCGAGCGGCGCGTGGTCCTGCGTCACGGCCTGCGCTCGGCGATCAACCCGGTGATGACGATCCTCGGCCTGGACATCGGGGTGTTCCTCGGCGGGGCGGTGCTGATCGAGACGGTCTTCGACATTCCCGGTATCGGACGCCTGAACTATGAGGCGATCAACCACGCGGACTTCCCGATCGTCCAGGGCACCGTCCTGATCGCGGCGCTGTTCATCATCGTGGCCAACATAGTCGTCGACGTCGCCTACGCCTACCTGGACCCGAGGGTTCGCTTTCGATGAGCGCCGCGGCCGAGCCGCTGTTGCGCGTGGAGGATCTGCGCGTGCAGTTTCCCACCGAAGACGGCGTCGTGCACGCGGTCGACGGCGTCAGCTACCAGCTCGCGGCGGGCGCCACGCTGGGCATCGTGGGCGAGTCGGGCTCGGGCAAGAGCGTCGCGTCGCTGACCACGATCGGCCTCACGCGCACGCAGGGCGCGCGCATCTCCGGGCGCATCTTGCTGCAGGGCCAAGACCTGCTCGCCCTGTCAGAGCGTCGGCTGCGACAGGTTCGCGGCAACGAGGTCGCGATGATCTTCCAGGACCCGCTGTCGAGCCTGCACCCCTTCTTCAAGGTCGGCGCGCAGATCGCCGAGGCCATCCGTGCGCACCGCGACTGCTCCAGGGCGCAGGCGCGCAGGCGCGCGGTGGAGCTGCTGGAGCTCGTCGGCATCCCCGAGGCGCAGCGGCGGGCCGGCGCCTACCCGCACGAGTTCTCCGGCGGCATGCGCCAGCGCGCGATGATCGCGATGGCGCTGGCCAACGAGCCCAAGCTGCTGATCGCCGACGAGCCCACGACGGCGCTCGACGTGACCGTCCAGGCGCAGATCCTCGCGCTGCTGCGCCGCCTGCAGGGCGAGCTGGGGATGGCGATCGTGATCATCACCCACGACCTCGGGGTGGTCGCCGAGATGGCCCAGGAGATCGCGGTGATGTACGCCGGGCGGATCGTCGAGATGGCGCCCGCCGAGGCGATCTTCGCCCGGCCCGAGCACCCGTACACGTGGGGTCTGTTGCGCTCGATCCCCACGCTGCAGGCACCGCGCGAGCAGGCGCTGGTGCCGATCGGTGGGACACCGCCGAGCCTGATCAGCCCGCCCTCGGGCTGTCACTTCCACCCGCGCTGCGCCTACGCGCAGCCCGACCACGCGCGGATCGACCCGGGCCTCGAGCCGGTCGCGGGCGAGCGGGGTCACACGGTCGCGTGCCTGCTGTCCGGCGAAGAGCGCCGTCGCATCTGGTCACAGCTGCGTGGCGCCCAAGGGGAGTCTTCGGCGTGAGCACCGCCCATCCACCGGCCTCGGCAGCCGATTCCTCCCTGGTGTCGACAGGGCCGCTGCTGCAGGTGAGCGATCTCGCCAAGCACTTCCCGATCACGCGCGGGATCGTGCTGGCGCGGACGGTCGGCGCGGTCAAGGCGGTGGACGGCGTCAGCTTCGAGGTCCACCGTGGCGAGACGCTTGGGATCGTCGGGGAGACGGGCTCGGGCAAGAGCACGACCGCCCGGCTGGTCATGCGCCTGCTCGATGCCACGTCGGGGCAGGTGCGCTTTGAGGGCAGGAACATAACGCGCCTGCGCGGCGCGCCGCTGAAGGCGGTCAGACGGGAGATGCAGATGATCTTCCAGGACCCCTACTCGTCGCTGAACCCGCGCAAGACGGTCGGCTCGATCGTGGCCGAGCCGTTCGTCATCCACGGCCTGGAGCGCGATCGCGCGCAACGCAGACGGCGCGTGCAGGGGCTCTTGGAGACGGTCGGCATGAGTCCCGAGCACTACAACCGCTACCCGCACGAGTTCTCCGGCGGCCAGCGCCAGCGGATAGGGGTGGCGCGTGCGCTGGCGCTCGAGCCCAAGCTGCTGGTCGCCGACGAGCCGGTGTCGGCGTTGGACGTGTCGATCCAGGCCCAGGTGCTGAACCTGCTGCGCGACCTGCAGCGCCGGCTCGGCCTGACGCTGCTGTTCATCTCGCACGACCTGTCGGTGGTGCGCTATATGTGCGATCGGATCGCGGTGATGCTGGAGGGAAAGATCGTCGAGCTGGGCCCCGTCGAGCAGATCTTCAGCGCGCCCACCCACCCGTACACCCGTGAGCTGCTCGCATCCGTGCCGGGGGTACGAGCAGATCGGCGTACGATCCACGGGTGAGCGCCGATCTCGCCGCAGAGGCGCAGCAGCTGCTGGCGAAGCTGATCGCCTTCAACACCGTCAACCCCCCGGGCAACGAGCGCCCGGCCCAGGAGTACCTGGCCGACCACCTGGCGAGGGCGGGTTTCGAGTGCGAGCTGCTCGGCGCCCAGCCCGACCGCCCCAACCTTGTGGCCAGGCTGCGCGGCGAGGCCGCTGACGGCCCGACGCTGTGCTACCTGGGCCATGTCGACACCGTGCTGGCCGACCCGCCCGAGTGGACCCATGACCCCTGGTCGGGCGACGTGGCCGACGGCTTCGTGTGGGGTCGCGGGGCGCTTGACATGAAGTCGCAGGTCGCCGCGGAGATCGCGGCGGCGGCACAGCTCGCGCGCTCGGGCTGGCGACCGACGGCCGGGGAGTTGCTGCTGGTGGCGGTCGTCGATGAGGAGACCGGCGGGGAGCTCGGCGCCCAGTGGATCACCGAGACGCATCCCGACAAGGTGCGCTGCGACATGCTCATCAACGAGGGCGGCGGCGCGGTGTTCGAGTATGGAGGCTCGCCCGCCCGGCGCCGCTACGGCGTGTGCTGTGCGGAGAAGGGGGTGTTTCGCTTTGCGCTGAGCACCGATGGCGTGGCCGGTCACGCGTCGATGCCGGGGATGGGCGACAACGCGCTGCTGAAGATGGCCACAGTGCTCGAGCGCCTGGGCGCGCGCCAACCCTCCTACGCTCTGACCGACGAGCCGCGCGCGTTCCTGCGCGGCATCGGCGAGGACCCTGACGATCCCGCCGGCGCAGTCGCGCGTATGCGAGCGAGCGATCCCATGCTGGCGACGATGTTCGAGCCGATGTTGGGCGTGACGTTTACCCCGACGATGATCAGGGCTTCGCAGAAGATCAACGTGATCCCAAGCCGCGCCGAGCTGAAGGTCGACTGTCGCGTGCCACCCGGGCTGGGCGAGCAGGAGGTGCGCAGGGGCATCGCCGAGGTGCTGGGCGAGCCGGGGACGGACTCGTCGCCGCGCTGGCGCATCGAGTTCACCGAGCGCGTCCCCGGCAACGGCTCGCCGCTGCAGTCGCCGCTGATGGACGCGATCTCGCAGTGGATCGGCGAGCACGACCCGGGAGCGGAGGTGGTGCCGGTGATCCTGCCCGGCTTCACCGACTCGCGCCATTTCCGCCAGGCGTTTCCCCAGTGCGTGGCCTATGGGTTCTTCCCCCAGCGCCACCAGTCGCTGCGCGAGACCTCGCCGCTGATCCACGGCGCGGACGAGCGGATCGACGTACGCGACCTGGCGTTCGCGAGCGAGCTCTTCCGCGATCTGGCGGTGCGTTTGCTGGGCTGAGGGTTGCACGCCCTCGACAGCGGGCCCCAAAACCCGCATAATCAATCTTTGATGCCAAGGATGGTGCATTGCAAGGAGGGGATGGCTATATGAGTGCGCCGCAAGCTGCCCGCGCGCATGAAGCGGGCGCGTCGCCGGCCGGACAGGCTGCGGTCCTGGGGGCGGGCCAGCGCTCGGCGTCGAGCCAGCGCACGGGTGCGTCCGCCACGCGTGCGCCTGCGACACATTCCCCGGCGGTTGCGGCGCATGCGCCGGCGGCGGTGACGCACGTGATCTCCGTGCCACCCGCGCCCGCGCCGCAGGTCTCGCTGACCCAGGAAATCCAGAACTTCGCCCAGAGCTGGTCGCCGGTGGTGTTCATCGTGTTCTTCACGGTGATCATCTTCGTGATGTGGCGCATGTTGAAGGTGATGCCCAAAACCAAGCCACAGCGGATCAAGCCGGCGTCGAACCAGTCGGTGACGTTCAACGACATCGCGGGCGTGGACGAGGCAAAGGCTGAGCTGCAGGAGATCGTCGAGTTCCTGCGCGACCCCAAGGCCTTCCATGCGCTCGGCGCGAGCGTCCCCAAGGGAATCCTCCTGCACGGGCCCCCGGGCACGGGCAAGACGCTGCTGGCCAAGGCGGTGGCCAACGAGTCGGGTGCGCAGTTCTTCGCCCAGTCGGCGGCGTCCTTCGTGGAGATGTTTGCGGGCCTTGGCGCGGCTCGCATCCGCAGGCTGTTCGCGATCGCGCGCAAGCACGAACCGGCGATCATCTTCATCGACGAGCTCGACGCGGTCGGCGGCCGGCGCGGGATGGACATCTCGGGCGAGAAGGACCAGACGCTCAACCAGTTGCTGGTCGAGATGGACGGCTTCGCGTCGAGCGGGCGGGTGGTGGTGATCGCGGCGTCGAACCTGCTGGAGAAGCTCGACCCGGCTCTGCTGCGCCCGGGACGCTTCGACCGCCAGGTGTTCGTGGTGCCGCCTGACGTCAAAGGCCGGCTGGGGGTCCTGCAGGTGCACACGCGAAAGAAGCCGATGGGCGACGTGGACCTCGGGCTGGTGGCCCAGCAGACGAGCGGGCTGACGGGGGCGGACCTGGCGAACATCTGCAACGAGGCGGCGATCTTCGCGGCCAGGCGCCAGGGCAAGTCGATCTCGGCCGCGGACTTCGACTCGGCGATCGAGCGCGTGATCGCGGGCGTTCAATCGAAGCGGGTGCTCAACGCGCACGAGAAGCGTGTGGTGGCCTACCACGAGGCGGGGCACGCGCTGTGCGGCGAGCTGCTGCCATCGGTGGACCGCGTGCACCGCATCTCGATCGTGCCGCGCGGACGCGCGCTGGGCTACACGCTGAACCTGCCGGCGGAGGACCGCTATCTGAAGACGCGCGAGGAGTTGCTCGACTACATGACCGTGCTGCTGGGCGGGCGCGTGGCCGAGCAGGTGGTCTTCGGCGCGATCACCACAGGCGCGTCGGACGACCTCAAGCGCGTGGCGGACATCTCCCACTCGATGGTCCACGACTATGCGATGGGCAACGCGGGCGTGGGGCGCTCGCCCGACGGGGACGTGCGCCTGTCGGAGAGCACGCTGAGGATCCGCGACGAGGAGCGCAGGGATCTGATCGAGGAAGCCCGGCGGGCTGCCCAGAGGATGATCCTCTCCCATCGCAGCCAGCTGGAGGACCTGGCGCAGGAGCTGCTCGAGCACGAGGTGCTCGACCGTGAGGCGATCGAGCGGATCATGAAGGGCGTGCCTCGCCTGGAGCGCGCGCCTGGCGTGGGCCTGCGCGTGGTGGCGGCGGCTGAGCCGGTGGCCGCCCCGCCGACGCCGGCTCCGATCGGAATCCCGGCGAGTCCTACCGGCGCGCTGGGCGCCGGTGGCCCCGGGTCGGGCGTCGGCAGCGAGGACTGAGGGCCGTGGGCCCTGAGCCCGAGCGGCTATAGACTGCGGCTCATGTTCAGCCGCATCGACCACATCGGGGTTGCCGTGCAGGAGATCGAGCCGGCGCTGGCGCTGTACCGCGACGAGCTGGAGCTCGAGGTGGCCCACCGCGAGGTGGTCTCGGAGCAGGGCGTCGAGGCGGTGCTGCTGGACGTGGGCGAGAACCACGTGGAGCTGCTTGCGCCGTTGACCGCGGACACGCCCGTGGGCAGGTTCCTCGCCAAGCAGGGGCCGGGGCTGCACCATGTGGCCTATCAGGTGAGTGACATCGACGCGACGCTCGACGCGCTCAAGCGTGCGGGTCTGCAGATGATCGACGAGCACCCGCGGACCGGCATACGCGGCTCGCGCGTCGCGTTCATGCACCCGCGCGCGAGCATGGGCGTGCTGACCGAGATCGTGCAGCCGGCGGCCGGCCTGGGGGCGCACTGATGGCGGCCGGCTCGCGACGCATAACGATCGGCTTCCAGGGCGGGCAGGCGCTGGCGCTGCGCGTGAGCGATGACCAGCTCAAGGCGCTCAATGGGGCGCTGGGGGGCGGCGGCTGGCACGACGTTCAAAGCGAGGACGGCCCGGTCCGCGTAAACCTTGCGCAGGTGGTTTACGTGAGCGCGGACAAGGACGAGTCCCGCGTCGGCTTCGGTTAGGACGCGTTGAATCTGGACGAGCGGCTGCTGCGCCTGGCGCGAACGCGCGGGCACACGCCATCGGCCGAGCATGCGGTGGCGCGGTTCTCGCGCATCGGCGAGCACGGCGCGGTGTGGCTGGCGCTCGGAGTGGCCGGCTGGGCGCTGGACGCCAGGCAGCGCGACCGCTGGCGGCGCATGACGAGGACGATCGCGGGGACGTACGCGTTGAACACGGGCATCAAGCTGCTGGTCAGGAGGCGCCGCCCTCAGCTGGCCGGCCTGCCGCCGCTGACCGACACGCCCACGCAGCTGAGCTTCCCCAGCGCGCACGCGGCGACCTCGTTCGCGGCGGCAGGGCTATATCGCCGCTTGGGGGTGCCCGCGGTGCCGCTGTACGGTCTCGCGTCGGCGCTGTCTCTCTCGCGACTCTACCTGGGCGTGCACTACCCCTCCGATGTGCTGGCCGGCGCGCTGCTCGGCGGCGCGGTGGCGGGCAGCGTCGCCCTCGCCCACCCACTGCCGGCAGACTGATCGTCGCGCCAGCTCAGGCCGCGACGCCGCGAGACTTGGCGGGTCTGGGCAACGCGTCCAGGATGGCCTGAGGCAGACGTTCGCTCGCGGCCCAGATCTCGACGGCAACGATGTCGTCCGTGGCCGCGTCATGGTCGATCAGCCCCCACTCGACCTCCTCGCTGACCACATCCTCGGATCGGCCGGTGGGCAGCCAGGCAATATCAGCTTCAGGATCGTAGTAGGCGTACATGCAGTTTCTTCAGGTTAGCTACTCGGAGGGCGCCGCCTGCGTCGGCGCTTGGTCCAAACGCTGACGATCCGCGCAGCGTCGAAGTCCCGATTGTCGGGACGGTCATAGACAAACAACGAACTCGCCCGCGTCCACACGCCACTCGGCCGCTCCTCCGTTTGCCTCCCGGATTTCATCAAGGTCTCGTATTGCATGCTCGACCCGCGCGGGGGTCAGCCCGCGTTGCGATACGCGCTGGAGCGCGTGCTGCGTCCAGGTGAAGCGGTTGATATCAACCATCCCCCGACGCTACGGCGCGCTTGGGACGCAACGGACGGGCACGGTACCGGGCGATCCCTGGGAAGATGCGCCACCGATGAGCACACGCATCGGAATAGTGGGCATGCCCAACGCGGGCAAGTCGTCGCTGTTCAACGCGCTGACGAAAGCGGGCGCGGAGGCGGCGAACTACCCATTCACGACGATCGAGCCAAACGTGGCGGTGGTGCCGGTGCGCGACGAGCGCCTGGAGCAGGTGGCGGAGACGGTGGGCTCGTCGGAGATCGTGTGGGACACGGTCGACTTCCACGACATCGCGGGCCTGGTGGCGGGCGCCCACCAGGGCGAGGGCCTGGGCAACCGCTTCCTGGCGAACATCCGCGAGACGGACGCGATCGTGCACGTGGTCCGCGCCCATGGCGACGAGAGCGTGGTGCATCCGGAGGGCGACGTCAATCCGCTGCGCGACATCGAGACGATCGAGACAGAGCTCATCCTGGCCGATCTGGAGCAGGCTGAGCGCCGCGTGGAGCGAGTGGCACGGCAGGCCAGAAGCGGCGACCGCGTGGCGGTGGCCGAGGAGAGGTGGCTGCGCGCGGTGATCGAGGAGCTGCAGGCGGGCCGCCCTGCGCGCGGCCTGCCGGTCCCCGAGGAGGCGCCGAGCGCGGCGCGCGACCTGGGCTCACTGACGGTCAAGCCGGTGTTGTTCGTGGCCAATGTGGACGAGGGCTCGGAGCAGGTCCCAGTGGAGATCGCCGAGCACGCGGCTGCCCAGGGCGCGCGCGCTGTGGCAGTGTCCTCGCGCATCGAGTCCGAGCTGGCCGAGCTGGAGGACGAGGACGCGGCGGCGATGCGCGAGGAATTGTTTTCCCGCCCGCCCGGCGAGTCCGGCCTTCAGCGCGTCGTCCGCGAGGCGTTCGCTCTGCTGCGGCTGATCGCGTTCTTCACCGCGGGCGAGGGCAAGCCCGCCCAGTCGTGGCACCTGCGCGACGGCCTCACCGCGTGGCACGCGGCCGGCGAGATCCACTCGGACATCCAGAAGGGCTTCGTGCGTGCGGAGGTGATCGGCTGGCGCGAGCTGGTCGACGCGGGCGGCTATGCGGGCGCGCGCGATCGCGGCACGCTGCGCCTGGAGGGCCGCGACTACGTGATGGCAGACGGGGACGTGATCACGGTCAAGTTCACGCCGTAGCCAGCTTGGCCAGCCGTTGTGCCAGCCGGCGCATCCCCAGCTCGCGCGCCATTTCACTGCCCCCGGCGAAGTCGGTCGGCCGATCGGACGGGCGCTGCACGTCAATCCGCTGCAGCGTTGCGATCCGCTTGAAAGCAAGTAGGAGATCGGAGTTGTCGCGCAGTGCTGCGGCGACGCGGGGGCGCAGCACCGGGCGCGTTGTGTCTCCTGGCGCTCGCACCGCCTCGCCGGCGGCGCGCTGCACGCGTTGGTCAGGCTCCTCGATGGCGCCAGCCGCCGCGAGCACCGCCTCCAGCGACCCGTGCGCGGACAGCAGCTCAGCGGCCGTCTTGGCGCCGATTCCCGGCGCGCCCGGCAGCCCGTCGGACGGGTCGCCGCGCAGGGCGATGAAGTCGGGCACCAGCTCTGGGTCCACGCCGTAGCGCTCGCGCACCTGCTCGGGGCCGACCTCGATCAGCTGTGTCCCTTTGCGCAGCTCGACCACCGCTACGCGCTCGCTGACCGCTCCGAACAAGTCGCGGTCGGCAGTCAGCAGCAGCGCCTGTCCGCCGGCGTCCTCCTCGCTGCGGGCATACGAGTACATCACGTCGTCTGCCTCCAGATCCGCGCTCGTGGGCACCGCCCAGCCGAGGCTCTCGAGTAGGCGCGGCGCCTTCTCCCACTGCGCGGCGAGCTCCTCGGGCATGGGGTCTCGGTGGGCGTGGTAGGCCGGGTACAGCTCTACGCGGTAGTTCGCCTGCTCTGCGCCCATGCACGCCACCACGCCGCGCACGTCCCGCGCCGGAAGGCGCGCATCAATCAAGGCCAAGACAGCGTTGACGGTGCCCAGCAGGGCGTTCACCGGACTGCCCTGCTCGTCCACGATCGACTTGGGCAGGGCGAAGAACGAGCGGTACAGCAGCCACGGCACGTCGGCGATCAGCAGCGGTGCTGGCACCCGCTCAGGTTATGCGCCTCGTCGCGCTGTGCGGTGCGTGGTGGGGTGCAAGCCGGGCTCAGCCCGCGAGCATCCAGCAGTTTTCCGTCCACACGAAGCGGTTGCGCTGGCCCATCAGCGGTGTCGCCAATTCGAGCGACGCCACGTTCCCGCGCACGATCACGATCGCCGAGCCGATCGCGCGCTTCTGGGCGCGTAGCTGAGCCCGGGCGCCCGGTTCGCGCAGGAGCTTTGACAGCTTGGCGTTCCAGCGCTGCTCGCATGTACGGCCGTGCTCGGTCGCCCGCAGTGGGGCGTTGAGTACGCCGCATGCGCCTGCGCCGTCGCCCGCGAGCTCAGCGCTGACGAAGTTCCTCGCCGCCCGACGTACCCACGCGATCTGTTCGCCGCTGCCAACCGAATGAGCCGCCTGCGCGCCCGCCGGCAGCGCGAGGGCGGCCGCGCACGCGAGCACGGCGATTGTGCGGCAAACGCTCATGCGGCCGCGCCTCCTGTGGACAGGGTCGACACCGGTGCGCCCGGCGCCTGCGCGCCGCCCTGCGCGGAGCTGGATAGGGCAGGCGTGGCGGGTTGGGCAGGCGTGGCGCCTTCAGGCGACGGGGCGGGAGTCGTTGGGGGGATGCTCGTGGGAGGCGAGGGCGCGGTCGGCTGGCCGCTGAGGTCGGGCTCGGGTGTGACGCTCGCGCCGGTCTTGACGCTGAAGTGGGCCCACGTGCTCTGCAGCCCCAGCCGAGCCTCCAGTTCCGGGCCGCTCACCTGCGTGTCGCCACCTGTGCCCAGCACCTGCGCAGACACGATCCGCGGGGACGCGCCACGCCGCAGCACCTCGATTCCGCGCAGGGAGCCTTTGACGAGACCGCTCAGGCGCGCCGTCGCCGAGGCGAAGCTCATGCTTACCCTCCAGCTCGATGTCGAGCTTTCATACGGATCGGCTACCGCGCGCAGCCACGGCTGCGGCGCCGAGCCCGGCCACGCGTTCTCGATGTCCTCGGTCATCCCGCCCGAGCTCGCGAAGAAGAAGGTGATCGCCGGCTGGGGGTGGGGGGCCCCATACACGACGATCTGGCCGGCCGTGTCCGCGACCGCGGCGTTGGAGGTCGCCGTTTCCGCGGCTGCGCCCTCATACACCTGCGAGCGGGTGTCCGCGTACACGTCGAACCGGGAGCCGCCCGCGTGGTCTGTCAGGGCGTAGGTGCGGCTGGCGATCGCCTGGGCCTCCAGCGCGGCCAGCGGCCAGCTGGCGGGCATCTCCGCGGCGACCACGCCGCGGACGTAGCGTTCGAGCGCCACCTTGACCACCTTGGTGCCCTCCAGTACCCGCACGACAGCGTTTGCCGGCGCCTGTCCGAGCGTGGTGCCTGTGTAGTAGTGGGCGAGGATCGCCTGGTATGTGGCTCCATGGACGGCGTAGCCGTAGGCGCCGTCCTGGCTCATGCCCACGCCATGGCCGTCGCCCGCCCCTTCGATCACGAGCGTCGATCCGCTCGCGCCGGCGGCCGCGCCGGCCCACAGGCAAAGGCCCGCCAGCACGCCGGCGAGCAGCGCAACGGTTTGCCGCGCGTGCCCACGCAAAGCGGCGCTTGGGCGGTGGTAGGTTGGGTAGATGACCGGCATCCGCGTCGATGGCAACACAGCCGCCATGCCGTGCTCGCGCGATCTGGACGAATGTCCCATCGTCCTTCCGGTCGGGTTGTCGCGGCCAACGCGTGAGCGCTGCACGATCGCTGGCGCGCGGTGGGCGCCCGCGCGGCCATGACAAATGTAGATAGCGAATGCGCGGTGCTCGAGCGGGTGCCCACGCAGCTGTTCATCGGCGGGCAATGGCGCGCGGCGCAAGCCGGCGGCACGCTGTCCGTCGAGGACCCCGCCACGGGGCAGCCGCTCGTGGACGTGGCCGACGGGCAGGCCCAGGACGCGATGGCCGCCTTGGCCGCTGCCGCGGACGCGCAAGGCGAGTGGGCGGCGCACCCGCCGCGCGATCGCGGCGAGATTCTGCGCAGGGCCTACGAGGCAATCGTCGCCCAGACCGACGATCTGGCGTTGCTGATGACCCTCGAGATGGGCAAGGCGCTGGCCGAGTCGCGCGCGGAGATCGGCTACGCGGCCGAGTTCTTTCGCTGGTTCTCAGAGGAGGCCGTGCGCATACACGGCCGCTACATGGTCAACACGACCGGCAAGGGCCGGGTTTTGACGATGCGCCAGCCGGTCGGCCCGTGCGTGTTCGTCACGCCGTGGAACTTCCCCATGGCGATGGGCACCAGGAAGATCGCCCCGGCGATCGCAGCGGGCTGCACGATGGTGGTAAAGCCCGCCAAACAGACGCCGCTGTCGATGCTCGCGCTCGCCAAGATCCTGCAGGAGGCGGGATTGCCGGCGGGCGTGCTCAACGTGATCACCGCCGCGCGCTCGGGCGATGTGGTCGAGCCGCTGCTGCGCGACCCGCGCACGCGCAAGCTGTCGTTCACCGGCTCGACCGAGGTCGGGCGCACGCTGATCGAACAGTCCGCCCACCAGGTCCTGCGCGTGTCGATGGAGCTCGGCGGCAACGCCCCCTTCCTCGTGTTCGCCGACGCAGACCTCGACGCGGCCGTCGAGGGGGCGATGCTCGCGAAGATGCGCAACGTGGGCGAGGCATGCACGGCGGCCAACCGCTTCCACGTGCACGAGTCGCTCGCCGACGAGTTCGCCTCGAGGCTTGCCAAGCGCATGGGTGCGCTGAAGGTCGGCCGCGGCACCGAGCCGGACACCGACGTGGGGCCGCTGATCGACGAGGCCCAGCGCGGCAAGGTGGCAGAGCTCGTCGACGACGCCACTGCCCGCGGCGCAAAGCTGCTCGTGGGCGGACAGCGTGTGGACGGACGCGGCTACTTCTTCGAGCCGACCGTGCTGGCAGGAGTCCCCGACGACGCGCGCCTGCTCGACGAGGAGATCTTCGGCCCGGTCGCCCCGATCGCCACGTTCAGCTCAGACGAGCAGGCCCTGGCGTCGGCCAACCGCACGGAGTACGGGCTGGTCGCCTACGTGTATACGCGCGACCTCGAACGGGCCTTTCGCATCTGCGAGGGGATCGAGACGGGCATGGTCGGGCTCAACCAGGGCGTCGTCTCCAACCCCGCCGCGCCCTTCGGCGGGGTCAAGCAGTCGGGCTTCGGCCGCGAGGGCGGCTTTGAGGGGATCGGCGAGTACCTGGAGACGAAGTACGTGGCGATGAGTTTGTGAGGGGGACTTCGAAGGCCGGCCGTCAGGCGCTGTGCGACCTGCCACGCGCGAGCGTGAATTCGCCTTCGCCGTAGTCCTGGTTGCACGTCATCGTCTTGCGCGTGTCATGGCAGGACAGGCTTTCGGTAAACAGAATCTCCTGGCTCGTCGGCAGCGTTTCACCGCGGCGAGCGAGCCGCAGCTTGATCGACTTCGCA
>Ga0209420_1000930_pt1 | contig 14474 bp, 8 predicted proteins | sample BlaSpr_A8_OM1_O1_FD_187972 | JGI IMG/M metagenome (GOLD analysis project Ga0209420, IMG submission 187972) | Forest soil microbial communities from Thunder Bay, Ontario, Canada - Black Spruce, Ontario site 2_A8_OM1_O1 (SPAdes) (version 2) | ecosystem: Environmental > Terrestrial > Soil > Boreal... | reverse complement strand
CGCCAGCGCCAGGACGTCGAGAGCCAGTCGCGCCGTGAGGCCGTTCATGGGCAGCGTGGCTGCCTCGGCATCCGTCGCGCCTGCCGGGCTCCGCACCACGGACTCCGCCGGCACCACGACGCGCTCGGCGTAGGCGCCCCGCTGCCCCAGGGGCACCACGATGGCGATGACGCGGTCGCCCACCCGGAGGTCGGTGTGCACCCCCTGGCCGATCTGCTCGAGCTCGCCGGCGGCATCCATGCCGGGCACGTGCGGGGGCGCGATGTCCCCGAGCCGCTCGGCCCGGCCGCCGCTGCGCAGCACGGTGTCGGTGGGATTCACCGCCGCGGCCCGCACCCGGACGCGCACCTCGCCGGGACCCGGCTCGGGATCGGGCAGGTCGACCAGGCGCAGGACCTCGGGACCGCCGAACTCCGTGATCCCCACGGCGCGCATGGTCAGCGAGTCTACGGGCGGGTCCCGGCATGCCCGCGAGTGCGGGAGTGCTCACCCTCCCTGGACGAAGGTGCGATGTCCCGAAACGTGCCTCTTCACCAGAACGACCCACTCGGTGGTCCACCGACTCCGGCCACGGCCGGCGACTGACGGTGGGATATACCGGAGCCATGGGTCGCCGGTACAACGTGCTCGTCGTTGCCGGCCTGCTCCTCTGCGCCTGGTGCGGCTGGGTGAGCGGATTCCACACCGATACCTGGGCCGCCCTTGTCACCTGGCTCGTTTCATTGGGCGCGGTGGTGGGGATCGACCTCTCCTTCTGGCGCGGCCGAGGGGACGGGTCGATGGGCTGGCGGCTGGCGCCGGCGGACGACCCATGGCCGAGACCCGGGCGGGGCGGACGCCGCCTGGCGCTCGAGGGGGTATGGCCCTGGCTGGCGTTGCTCGTCGCGGCGCTGGCCTGGGACGGACTCGGCATCGACACGGGCACCCACGAGGCCCATCTGACGCTCAGCGCGCTGGCCCAGACCTACCGGCCGATGAATGCCGGCCTGTTGTTGGTGTGGATCCTGGTCGGCGTCGGCTACGGCGCCGCGCGCGCCCGGGCGCCCCTCGGGCCTCCGGACCCGACCGCAATGGAAGGGGAGGGTGGCGCGGCGCTGCTGGGCGCTGGCATGACGCCGGCGACGGTGCACGCGGCCGGGCCGGCCCTCTTGCTGCCCTCGAGCCGTCCCGTGGGCGTCGTGTTCTGGGCGGCCGTCCCCGTGGTGGCGATCCTCATCGACCTCGTGGCTCGTCGTTCCGGCGGCCGCATGGCCAAGGCCGACGAGTTCGTGCGTTTCATCTCGACGGCACAGGCGGCCAACGTCGCCCTGATCTTGGCCTGGACCTTCGCCGGGTACCACCTCTTTGCCCGTTGAGAGCGGGGCGACCGAACGGACTTTCGGGACCTTCGACGAGGGGGCGAATCTTTCGGCTCACGATGGACGGACCCACTGCTGCTTGGCTTCACTCGAACGGATCACGCGACCCGATTACTGCCGCCGCCGAACAGGTGGAGAAGGTGGGCCCCGTCGAGCGTCAGGCGGTGCGTGCCCCGTGGAGGAGTTCGTGCATGTTGTCGTGGAAGAACTTCGAACGATCCTCTTCGTCGGAGCCAGCAAGCGCATCGTCGAACTTCTGCAACGGATCCCTGCCACCCTCCGGGTGCGGGAAGTCGGTCGAGAACATGAAGAGCTCGGCACCCGACTGCTCCATCATCCAGTCCACCGGTTCCCCGGGGAACGGCGTGAATTTGAGGTGCTTCCGGACGTAGTCCGAAGGTGGGAGCTCGAGTCGCCGCAACGGCTCCTCGGTCCGGCGGAAGGCCCGGATCCCGTAGTCGAGGTGGCGCATCCAGGACACGACCCAACCCGCCCCTTGCTCGATGCAACCTCCGCGCAGCTTCGGGAAGCGGTCGAAGAGACCGTCGTAGATCAGTGTTCCGAGGAACACCTCCGGTGAGTGAGGGATCGCGAGGAAGTCCTTCGATCGGACATTCTCCCCACCCCCCAGATGATCGGGAACGGGCATCCCGTTGTTGTGAAAGGCCGGGTCGAGGAGCCTCCCACCGCCGCCCACGTGGAGAACGAATGGCACGTTCGCTTCGCTGAGCACGTCCCAGAAGCCATGGAGGTCCGGATGGGTCGGACTGCGTGTGCCTGCGGCCGTCGAGGGAACCATCACCGCGGCGCATCCGGCTTCGATCGCTTCGACGGCCAGAGCGATGGCGCGACCCGGGTCGACCAACGGAACGAATGCCACGGGGAGCAGCCGGTTGTCCTGCGAGCAGAAGTGGGCCATCGCCCTGTTCTGAGCCGAACTGCCGGCGTAGAGACGATCCTCGTCCTTCCCGACGAACCGCGCCGTGGCGAAGGTGGCGTACACGAGCTGTCCCTCGACGCCGAGCAGATCCAGGACCCGGCTTCGCTCCGTCGGGTCGAAGGCACCCATGGCGTGCCACCCCTTGTCCTGCATGAGGCGATCCTCGGCCAGCTTCGCCGCTTCTTCATCGGTACGCCGCGCCGCGGCCTTTGCTACCGCCTCGTCGAGCACCGCCGCCAGGCGATCACTCGTCACGTCGCGCAGCCGGTCCTTGAACGAGGGGTCGACGAAGTCGTCGAGGAAGTCGCCCAGCTCCATCACGTGGCTGTCCGCGTCGAGGACGCTTCGCTCCCCCACATAGGTTGTCGTCTCCACCGCGCGCACCAACCCTTCCCGTTCGGTGACAAAATGTCACTAACTGTGACAGAATGACACCATGAGCCCCACCAGCGCAAGGGCTCGCTCTTCGTCCGACCGGGCAGTCGTCTTGGGAGGTCGCCTGCAGAGCTCAGCCCGCCGTGACGCCCTGCTCGACGCCGCCGTGGCGCTGGTGCGGACGAAGGGTGTGCGCCAGGTGTCGATGGAGGCGGTGGCCGAGCATGCCGGGGTCAGCCGACCCCTCGTGTACAAGCACTTTGCCAACCGCGACGAGCTCCTGGCGGCTGCGTACAGGCGGGAGGCGTCGAAGTTGCACGGGGAGCTCGCATCGGAGGTGGCGGCGGCGGGCAACGTCGAGGAGATGTATCGAGCCCTCCTGCGCGGCTCGATTCGGGCCACAGTGGAGCGGGGCCAGATCTTCACCGCCCTCCGGGCCGCCGGGGGGTGGAACAGGGATATCCGCATAGAGCAACGATCGAGAGACCGCGACACGGTCCGGGCCTTCGCCGACGTGGCGGCCCGTCAGTACGGCTTGGATCGGAAACGCTCCGGGTCGGTCACGGCCGTGCTGCTCGGCGCGCTCGATGCCGTCCTGGCGCAATGGCGTCTCGATCCAAGTGAGAAGAGCGCAATGTTCCTCGAGGAGACGTACCTGGCCATGGTCGTGGGCGCGTATTCGGTGGAGTCGGCGAAGCTCTCGGGCTCCACGGCCACCTGAGCGTCTCGAGCGCGCACAAGTCCGGATTCCGGGGTACGGGACCAGCCGGTGCAGGGCCGGCGGTACGATTCGGGCCACTTCGACCTGGGGGGTGGGACCATGGAGATCATCCGGGAAGTCTGCGAGCGCGGTGTTGTCGAGCGACGGGTCGGGCTCAAGGTGGAGGGCGGCGAGGTCGTGCCGGGCATCGTCTGGCTGCCGGAGGCCGCCACCGGGCCCCGACCGACGGTGATCCTCGGGCACGGAGGTGTGGTCCACAAGCGCGCCCCCGAGGTGCTCGGTCTCGCCCGGCGCCTCGTGCGGCACCGGGGCTACGCCGCCGTCGCCCTCGACGCCCCCGAGCACGGCGAGCGCATCACCGACAAGGAGGCGGCCCGGGCCAGGCGCCGTTCCGTCCAGACCCGGATCGAGGAGGGGCCTGGCGCCGGCCTGCCCGTGGTGATGGACGCGGACCAGGCGGCCGGATTCGCCAGCCGGATGACCACCCACGTCGGAGAGCTGACCGCCCTGGTCGACGACCTCACCTCGACGGGGTTCAGCGACGACCGGATGGGCTACTGGGGGTTGTCCATGGGTACGGGGATCGGCCTCCGATTCGTGGCCTCCGAGCCCCGGATCAAGGCCGCCGTGCTCGGTCTGGCGGGCTTAGGTGTCGGTATGGGCGGGGCCGAGTTCGAGAGGGCGGCCCGCTCACTGCGAGTGCCGATCCTGTTCCTCTTCCAGTGGGACGACGAGTTGATCACCCGCGAGGCGGGTCTCGCTCTCTTCGATGCCATCGGATCGACCGGCAAGACCCTCCACGTCAACCCGGGAGGTCACATCCAGGTGCCTGTCTTCGAGAACGACTCGGCCGAGTCGTTCTTCGTCCGGCATCTCGGTCCCGGCGCGTAGCCCCGGCTGAGCACCCTCCCCTCAGCAGCGGCCCCGCCCGAAAGCGCAACTTCGGGCACGCTGCGCACAGCGACTGGTCATTCGCTGACCACCACCCGCACCCGGCCGAGGTTCAGCGACCGGGCGAACGGGGTGCCGGGATTGGCCTCCCGTTGGCTGGCGACGCGCAGCGCCGGGAAGTAGGTGCCCGGGTTGGAGAAGGCGTGCGTGGCGGTGACGTGGACGGTCTCCGAGGTCGGATCACCGAGCTCGGCGGCGTCGGGATACGTGCCCCCGCCCTCGAAGTCCCACTCCGCCGACACCACCTGACCCGGGGCGGGCGGCACCTCGACCTGCGCCGTGAAGGTGGCGACCTCGCCCACCGCGACCTCGGCGCGCTCGCCTCCGTTCACCGTGAGATGGACCACGGGTTGGATGCCCTGACGTTCCGCCGCCGACGCCGGCACGTGCACCTGGCCGTCCTGCACCCGGTATTCGCTGGTGGGCGGAGGGACGATGCCCTGCTCGACCCATGCGCTCAGCTCGCGTAGCGCGTAGTGCACCGTGCCCGAGTAGGCGACGGCGTGGCTCTCGAGCGACTCCGTCGTCGGGTCGGTGTGGTTCGCGTTGTCCACGTACCAGAGCCGGTACGTGTCGTCGATCTGCGGTCCTTCGACGGCCTCGACCAACTTGGCGTACCAGTCGGCTTGCCAAGGCAGCGCGTCCCCGTCGTGGAGGCACTCCACCACGATCATCTTCCCGTTGAATCGACCGGTGGGGATCTGACCGGTGGCGCCGAGGGTCCCGGCGGCCCCGATGTCCACACCTCGCCGCGGGTACTTCGGCGTGCCGTCGGGGTTGCGGAAGTAGTCGTAGACGTCGGGGTAGTCGAAGTCGGGATCGGCCGGCGGGAATTGGTGACGGTGGTAGGTCTGCAAGGCGAGGAACCTCGAGTTGTCGATCCGGACCTCGTCGCCGGCCTCCATGCTGCCGACGAGGCTGGGGTCGGCCATGAGGTCGATCGTGTCGCCGACCGGTTCGAACACGAGGCCGACGTGACCCTTGCCGTCCGAGGCGATGCGGCCGAGCGAGGCGGTCTTGCCCGCCGCCGCTCCGCTGGTGATGATCACGTCAGCCCCCGCCAGATCACCCGTGGGGACGCTCGACAGCTTGAGTTGGTTCTGGCCGGGAACCACCTCGACGACGGTCACCTCGTGTTGGATACGCGCCGCGCCAACCGACGATGTCGGGTCGGTGCCGAGGTAGCCCGGCTTGCTCCAGAAGTCGTCCAGATAGGTCGGGTCCAACACCGGCACGTAGCTGGCGACAAGCACGAGCGGCCCTCCGCCCTGGGGGACGTAGTTGAACCACGCCCCGGGCGGGAACCCCGTCCGGGTGGCCTCTTCCAGCGCGACGCGTTCCTCGTCGTCCAGGCCGGCGTAGGGGTCACCGCTTCCGCCCGGCTCGATCGCATCGATGATCGACGGCCACTTGTCCTTCAGCACCCGGAGGGCGTTGACGCGCACCGTGAAGCAATTGGGGATGGACTGGGGCGAGCCCATGACGTAGGGCACGAAGCCGTCCCACACACCGGTCGTCATCTCGGCACTGGTCACGGTCTGGTAGGCGCCGCCGCTCCCCCCGTAGAGATAGCCGTAGGTGCGGTGAGGGCCGTAGATCTCCGCCGCCACCACGCGGGAGTACTTCGCGGCCTCGGCGTTGACCCGGTAGCCGCGGATCGTCGTGTCGGCCTGGCCAAAAGCCGACTCCTCCGCGGTACGAGGGTTGTCGCGGCCGCCCATGTTCGTCTGCACCGAGTAGCCGCCGCTCGCCAGGGCGAATCCGACGTTGCGTGCCGTGGCCTCCTCACCGGCGAGCAGCTGATGGGTCGCCTGGAAGAAGCGTCCTTGGTACTCCTCTTCCGGCGGGAAGCAGAACGAGAATTTGGCGTCGGTGCCCGTGAAACCTCCGTGGACGTAGAGATGGCGCGCCTTGATGGGCGCAGCACCGCCGCTCTGCGTCGTGATGGTCCCGGGGAACACCGGGGCGTCCGCCGGCTCGTCGCGCCACTCCCGGACGTCCACGTAGGGTTGATTGAACCGCGGGTCTTCGGAGTCCGCCGTCACGAACAAGGCGCCACGTTCGTCGGTCTTCGAGTCGGTCATCTTCCCCATCCTGCATCTACGGGTGCGAACGCACGTCCATTGGCCACGGTCAGGACGCCCCGAAGAGCGGGGGCAGGGTGGTCGGCCACTGGCCCAGCGAGAAGCGCTTGCCATCGAAGACGGGCACGAAGGTCCCCATGTCGCCGTTGAGCGGCGACGTCTTCGTCCCGTCCCAGTAGACGAAGCGGGCATCGTCAGCCGCCGTGTGGACTCCCCCCCCGGGCGACCCCGTCGGACCCACGTTGTAGGTCCACTGCCCGTATTGATAGGCCGGCGCGCCGAGTGTGGGCATCGCGTGGATCCCCCGGGCCATATTGTTCGGCGTCAGGTCGGGCCCGGCCGCCTGCAGATCGTTGAAGATCTCCACCAGGGCGCCGTAGTTGCCGTCGGTGCCCTTGGGGATGGTGTGCCCGGTCAGCTTCTGGTAGAGCTGGCCGGCGAGCGACTGCGGGCCGGTCGTGTCGGTCGAGGGCGAGCTCTCGGACAGGCCGAACATGTGGCCCTGGATCTCCGGCAGGTCGTAGAGCCCCTGGGCCACCTGGTCCAGGTCGGTCTCCGCCGAGCCGGTCATGAACCACTCGGGGTGGTAGTTCTGGGCCGCTGCCGCCTTGGTCAGCAGGCCGAGCGAGAAGGGGTCGGCCGAGCAGATGACCGTCGTCACCCCGGCCGCCTTGAACTGGATGATGGCCTGCTGCGCCGACTGTTGGAAGGTGGCGATGTCGAGGTTGTAGTCGAAGCTGGGCGAAATCTCGCTCTTGTTCATGTGGTACTTGTTCTCGACCAGATTGATGAAGTCCTTGGTGCAGTCCAGATACTGGGGCACGTTGGGGACGAAGGCGGCGAACTTGCGCACCTGGTCCTTCAGGTTCGGGTCACCTGCGTAAATGGCCTTCTTCCCACCCAGCATGGTGGCCACCACCTCGGCCTCGGAGTCCGTGATCGTGTTGCAGTTCTGGGTGATCGACCACACGTAGGGATTGAGCGACTCGAACGCGGCTTCGTCGAAGTACGGGTCACCGTCGAACTCCACCAGGTGGTCCTGGGCGGCACAGGTGGAGAAGGGGCCGGTGCCTCCGTAGGAGTCCCCGTTCGTCATGCCCGTTTCCCCGAAGGCGTGCATCTGATTGGCGATCGTGTCGGCGTCGGCACAGGCCTGCGGCTGGCCCTGCCCGAGCTCTTCGGTGGTGAAGCTGGCCTGGGTGTTGTACGGCTCTATGACGACCTTGCGTCCGTACAGGTTGTAGACGCTGTTGAAGTAGTTGAGGAAGACCTGCTGCACCTGGCTGATGACCTGGGGGATGGCACCCCCGGCCGCCTTGGCCTGCGCCTCGATCTCCTCGGTGTCGGCGGCGCTCGGGAACTCGCGCTCGACCAGGGTGATGGTGCTGGCCGTCACGCCGTCGTACGTGGCCCCGCCGTTGCTGCCGGTGAACTTCGCGATGCATGGCGGGGCGTACGGCGAGTTGAACTGCGGGGTTGACGGCGTGCATTTGGCGCCCGAGCTGGTGGTGCCGGTGCCCGCCTTTATCCCACCGGTCGCCGGGTAGGCCCACGGGTAGGGCCCCTCACCGGCCGGTCCCGAGCTCTTCAGCTCCGGGGACGTACTCGATGCCCCCGCCAACGGGACCATTACGAGCGCGGTGAGCAGCACCGCCCCCAGCACAATGGTGCAGCGTGCCCCCCGCACCATCCGATGCCCCGCGAAGTAACGCGACGAAACGCTGACCGGCCTTTGGCCCGACGATGTCATGGCCCCCCTTTTCAGTCTCCTGGATCTACGGGCGGTGTTCCCCCCACCCTTCCATCTGCTTTGCCCGCAGACGTTAGACAAGGCACACTACGTTTGCCTTGTCAGGGCGCGACCACTTGGGGGTGGCATGGACGTCGTGCAGTGATCGGCCGCACCGCGTGAGGTCTCGGAGGCAGCGGGCGACAAGGCAACGTGACGATTCCTGAGGGCAGCGCGCCCCTGCTGGGGGGTCAGTCAGATCGCGACCTGCGTCAGCGCGGCGGTTCGCTGTGGCGGTCGACCCGTGCCTGCCTGGGCTGGTTCGGCGCGGCAATCGGGATGTGGATCCTCCTGAACGCCATCCTGCCCAAGGGCCTCCCCCTCGGCATAGTGCTGCTCGGCATCGTCTACGGGGCCATATACGCCATCCTGGCGGTGGGCATCGTCCTCATCTACCGCGGGGACCGCATCATCAACTTCGCCCAGGCCTCGATCGGCGTGCTGCCGGCCGTGCTGGCCATTGAGCTGGTGGTCACCTACGGGGTTCCCTTCGTGCTGGCCGCGGCGGCCGGCATCGCCGCCGCCATCATCCTCGGCGCGGTGGCCAGCCTGTTGCCCCGCCACTTCCGCAACAGCTCCCGACTGATCCTGACCGTGGCCACCATCGGACTGGCCCAGCTCCTGACCGGGGCGGCCACCGTCGCTCCCGTCCTGTTCTGCAACCCGGCCACCAACCAGTCGTGCATCAACGCCTCGAACAGCCAGTCGGTCAACACTCCCCTCCATGTGTCGTTCACGGTCGGCCCGGTGCTCTTCAGCGGCAACGACATCGTGGCCGTGGTGGGCGCCTTGGTCGTGGCGTCCGCCCTGGCCCTGTTCATGCGCTTCTCCAAATACGGGCTGGGCATCCGGGCGGCCGCCGAGAACAGCGACCGGGCCACCCTGCTCGGGATCTCGGTGGCGCGCCTCGACACCATCATCTGGGTGCTGGCCGCCATTTTGTCCACCCTGGCCATTCTGTTGCAGGTGCCCGTCCTCGGGTTCGGGGGGTTCCAGACCGTCACCGCGGGGGGCGACGAGATCCTGCTGCGCATCCTGGCCGCCGCCGTGATCGGGCGGATGGAGAGCATGCCCCGGACGGTGGTGGCGGCTCTGGCCATCGGCGTGTTCGACGCCGGGGCCACCTGGACGTACTCCAACACGACCTACGTGGACGCCTCGCTGGTGGTCGTCATCGTCGTCGCCCTCCTCCTGCAGCGGCGCTCCCGCTCGCGGGTCACCGAGGGTGAGCAGTCGAGTTGGCGTTACGTGGCCGCGGTCCGGCCCATTCCGCGCCAACTGGCCAACCTGCCCGAGGTGCGCTGGACCCTCCGGGTCATGAAGGTCGCGTTCGTGGCCGTGGTGGCCTTGCTCCCGCTGCTGCTCAGCGACAGCCAGACCTATCTGGCCTCGATCATCGTGGTCTACACCATCGTCGGGCTCTCGCTGCTCGTGCTCACGGGGTGGACCGGGCAGATCTCCCTCGGGCAATTCGGCCTGGCCGGCATCGGCGGGGCCGCCACGGTGGTCCTCTACTCCCGCCACGGGTGGGACTTCTTCGCCGCGCTGGCGGTCGGGGTCCTCGTCGGCGCCCTGGTGTCGCTGTTCATCGGGCTCCCGGCCCTGCGCATGTCCGGTCCGTTCCTGGCCGTGACCACCCTGGCCTTCGGAGTCACGGCCTCGTCGTACTTCCTGCAACCCAACTACCTGCCCTGGTTCGTCACCGCCCAGGCAAACCGGCCCACGCTGTTCGGGGCGAGCGTCTTGAACTCCGACTCCCAGGTCTATTACTTCTGCGTGGCCGGGTTCTTCCTGGTCCTCCTGGCGGTGCGGTCGCTTCGCCAGAGCAGGACGGGCCGGGATCTCATCGCCACCCGCGACAACGAGCCGGCGGCGCGGGCGGCCGCCGTCAACACCACCCGTTACAAGTTGCTGGCCTTCGCCATCTCCGGGGGCATCGCCGGCTTCGCCGGCTCGCTCTTCGCCGTCCAGCAGCAGGGCATCAACAACGGGTCGTTCACCGCGGACATCAACATCACCATGTTCTCCATGGTGGTCATCGGCGGCTTGGGCTCCATGCCGGGCGTGATCCTGGGCGCCGTGGTGGTGTGGGGGGCCCAGTACTACCTCCCGTCCGGCTACGCCCAGCTCGTCAACGGGCTCGGCATCCTGCTGCTCCTGCTCTTCCTGCCCGAAGGCATCGGCGGCCTGCTCAACCGCGGGCGGGACCAGCTCCTGCGCGTGGTGGCCCGCCGCCGCGGGATCACCGCGGCCGGGATCTGGCGCCGGCCCGACGAGGATGGCGGCGCCGCCGGGGCATCGCCTGACCAGGGCGCGCCGCGGCCCGGCTCCGTGGACCGCCAGACCGCCGACGTGCTCACGCTCGGCCTCGACACGGGCGCGCATGGTTGACCTCACCCACCCCCGCCTGCCCCCACGGACCTCGCGCCTGACCGGGGCGTATTCGCCGCGCCCGCTGATCGCGGTCATGGGCCTGGGCGCCATCCTGCCCATGAGCGCGCTGACCTTCGTCCTGCTGTTGCCCCAGATGCAGGACGCCTACCAGCAGGGACTCTCCATCCTGGCCCTGGTGGCCGTCCAGCAGATACAGACGGGCCTCGGCCCCGACCTCATCTTGGCCCTGGTGGCCAACCAGACCTCGCGGACCAGGGTCCTGGTGGGCGCGGGCGCATTCTTCACCGCGGCCGCCGCCGTGCTGTGGCTGGCCGGTGTGTTCCCCAACCAGATCCTGCTCTACGCCGGCGCCATCGGGGTGGTGCTGGGCGGCGGTGCGCTGACTTCGACGCAGAACTCCCTGCTGTGCGACTACTACCCGGTCAGCCTGCGACCACGGGTGATCCTGGCCCAGCGGGCGGCCCTCGTGTTCGGCCTCACCCTGTGCCCGCTCATGGTGGGGATCCTGGCCTACGTCTCCGGCTGGCAGGCGTCCTTCTTCGTCCTGGCTGCCGGCGCTCTCGTCTTCGTGGTGCTGGCCGCCCGGCTCCCGGACCCGCTCCCTGCCGGCGGCCTCCCGGGAGGCGACGCAGACCGCCCCGAACCTCCGGCCGAGCCGGCCACGGTTCCCGAGGCGGCGCGGGTCATCGCCACCACCCGATCCCTTCGCTTGATCTACTACTCGCTGCCGTTCCTGCTGGGGACGGTGCTCGGCCTCACGTTCTACGCCACCGCGTACTACGAGAACGTCTTCCACCAGGACGCGGCGCACCGCGCCCTGCTCTTCGGCCTGGCCGAGCCGGGGGCAGTCGTCGGCCTGGTCGTGGGCATGGTGGTCCTGCCCCGGCGCATCGCCGACGACCCGGGGAAGGCAACGCGTGCGATCGCCTGGCTGGCCGTGGCGGCCGCCGCCGGGGCAGCCTGCCTGGCCCTGGCGCCCGATGTGGCGGTGGCCTATGCCGCGCAGCTGGTCTTCGCCAGCGCCTCTGCCGTGGTGATCGCCGGTGTGTACGCCATGCTCTCGGTGGCGCTCCCGACCCGCATGCTCACCCTGGGCTTCGGGCTCTCCACAGTCTGGCTGACATTCGGCGCCCTCCTCGTCGGTCCCCCCGGCGGCGTCCCCACCATCAACTCCCTCATCACCAATGCCTTCGGCTACCGCGCCTCGTTCTGGGTCTTCGTGCCGCTGTTCGTCATCGGCGCGTCGCTGCTCCGCTCAGCGTCGCGATTCGTGGCCGAGGACATCGCAAAACGCAGGATCACCGAGGTGGCAGACGCCATCCTGCGCCAGGAACGGGCCGACGGAACGGGCGATCTCCTCATGATCCGCTCGCTCGATGCCGGCTATGACGGCGTTCAGGTCGTGTTCGGCGTGGACCTCGACGTGGGCGACGGCGAGATGGTGGCCGTGCTCGGCACCAACGGCGCCGGCAAGTCCACGCTGATGCGGGCCATCTCCGGCCTGGTGGTGCCGACCGCCGGGGAGGTCATGTTCGACGGCAAGGCCATCACCACCTACGAGGCCTACCGGATCACCGAGGCCGGCATCCTGCAGGTGCCCGGAGGTCGCGGCATCTTCCCCGGGCTCACCGTGGCCGAGTGCCTGCGGGTGGCCGGTTGGCTGTACGACACCGATGACCAGGACCTGGCCCGGGACACCGCGACGGTGCTCGACTACTTCCCCGTGCTCTCTAGCCGCTGGCACACGCCGGCCGGCTCACTCTCGGGCGGCGAGCAGCAGATGCTGAGCCTCTCCATGGCCTTCATCGCCAAACCGAAACTGCTGATCATCGACGAGCTCTCCCTGGGGCTCGCCCCCATCGTGATCGAGAGCCTGCTCGGCATCGTCAAGGGCATCCACGACGGCGGTACCGCCGTCATCCTGGTCGAGCAGTCCATCAACCTCGCCCTCCGGCTCTGCGATCGGGCCATCTTCATGGAGAAGGGTCAGGTGGTGTTCTCCGGGCCGACGGCCGAGCTGCTCGACCGCCAGGACATCGTCCGCGCCGTGCTCTTGGGCGGAGCCAACGATTCGCCCACCGACGCCACCGCGGCGATCAGCGTCAACGGAGCGGACCTCGCGGCGGCGAACGGCGCACCTCTGGACTCTCACGACGCCGTGTTGTCGGCCCGTGGCCTCTACCAACGCTTTGGGGGGGTGGTGGCGGTCGACGATGTCGACCTCGACCTCTACCGGGGCGAGATCCTGGGACTGCTCGGTCCGAACGGCGCCGGCAAGACCACCATCTTCGAACTGCTCTCGGGCGAACGGCGCTCCGAGCGAGGGCGGATCACCATGGGAAACGACGACATCACGTCCTGGCCCGCCTATCGCAGAGCGCAACACGGGCTCGGCCGCTCCTTCCAGGCCGCCCGGCTGTGGCCGGGTCTCACGGTGCACGAATCCGTCATCATGGCGATCTCACACCACACCTCTTCGCCCGGAGCGGCGGCAGCCATGTTGTGCCTGCCGACCGTGCGCCGATCCGAGCGCCGCCTGCGCCGGGCCGCCGATGAGATCCTCGAGCCGCTCGGGCTGGCGCAGTACGCGGATCAACTGACCTCCGATCTCTCGACGGGTGTGCGACGCCTTCTCGAGCTGGCGGTGATCATCGCCATGGGCCCGAGCATCGTCCTGCTCGACGAGCCTTCCGCCGGTCTGGCCCAGGCCGAGACCGAAGCCATGGCACCGGTGCTGCTCGAAACCAAGCGCCGCCTCGACTGTTCGATGATCCTCATTGAGCACGACATGCGCCTGTTGCGCCAGTTGGCCGATCGGGCCATCGCGCTCGACATCGGCGCCGTCGTCACGACGGGGAATCCAGAAGACGTCCTGAATCATCCGCGCGTGATCGAGTCGTATCTCGGAGTCGCCGCCCTGTGAGGCGTTCCCCCCGCGCTGTCGTCGTGGGCGTCGTCGGAGTGGCCCTCGCCGCGGTGGTCCTGACCGGCTGTCACGCTGCGACTCGCCTGGGCGTGCCCACGACCGTCTATCAGGTCGACGGGCACTGCGACACCTCGGCCGTCGTGGAGGTGGGCGCCTCCCTTCCTCTGAGCGGGTCCGACAGCGCGGCCGGGCATGCCCAGCTGGTCGGCCTCGAGTTGGCGGTCAATGAGGTCAACGCCACCGGCGGCGTCCTCACGGCCCATCGCTGTCTCGAATTGCTGTACAAGGACGATCGCTCAGATCCGGCCGTCGACAATCAGGCCCTGCTGGACCTGGTGAACCAGGAGAAGGTCTCGTTTCTCGTGGGACCCTTTCTCGCCCTCGACAATCCGGCCAACCTCGACCACATAGGTGCGCTCGGGACCACCGCCGCCAGCTACCCCGCTCTCGCCGTGACCTTCAAGCCCAGCGAGTTCCCCGACACCTTCCCCATCGCGTCATCGATGGCGGACCAGGCCAGCGTGCTCGTGGCGGCGGCCAAGCGGCAGCACCTCGACCGCGTTGCCCTCGTCCGCTCCAGCTCGAGGGTGGCGGCCGAGGGGGCCGCCGCATTCCGGAGCGACGCCCGCTCGGCCGGCCTCATCGTCGCCGCCACGACCTTCGTCGTCGATTCTCGGGCAACCGCGACGTCGGCATGGGCCCGCCTCAGGGCGGGGCACCCGAGTGCAGTGGCGGTCTTCGACAGCGGATCCACCCTCGCCCCACTGCTCAATGCGCGCCGGGGCGCCGGCTCGACACTGCCGGTCCTCGCCTCGACGCAAGGCGCTCCGGTTCTGCCGACCGCGGTCGCGACAGGAGTCCAAGTCATTGTGCCGAAGTCGTTGGTGGTGTCACGCCACGTTCCTACGAGCCTGGAGTCGTTCCGTGCCCGGGTCC
>Ga0209420_1000928_pt1 | contig 14540 bp, 11 predicted proteins | sample BlaSpr_A8_OM1_O1_FD_187972 | JGI IMG/M metagenome (GOLD analysis project Ga0209420, IMG submission 187972) | Forest soil microbial communities from Thunder Bay, Ontario, Canada - Black Spruce, Ontario site 2_A8_OM1_O1 (SPAdes) (version 2) | ecosystem: Environmental > Terrestrial > Soil > Boreal... | reverse complement strand
CTGGCCGTGCTCCATCACGGGAAATCCGGGACCAACGCGCAATCGCCGATTGCGGCGACCGCGACAGTTGTGACTCCCCGGGCGCACGACATCACCGCACCCGAGAACACAGTTGCGATCGAGGCGCCGATGCAAGGCACGATCGTTTCCGTCGACGTGAGCGAAGGCGACCGCGTGCATCGCGGCCAGCAACTGTTCGTCATGGAAGCGATGAAAATGGAGCACGTCATCGCGGCCGACAAGAGCGGAATCGTGCGGCGCATCACGGTTGCCAAGGGCGACGCAATCTTCGAAGGGCATCCGCTGGCCTTCATCGAGGAGGCCGATGTCGAGACGACGCATAGCGCCGAGGCCGGCGACGTGGACCTCGATCGTGTGCGGCCCGACCTTGCGGAAGTGGTCGAGCGTCATGCGCTCGGACTCGACCCGGCACGGCCCGAGGCAGTCGCGCGCCGGCGCAAGACCGGACAGCGCACCACTCGCGAAAATATCGACGACCTGTGCGACCCCGGCACGTTCGTCGAATACGGTCCGCTCGTGATCGCGGCGCAGCGGCGACGGCGCACGATCGAAGACCTGGTCAAGAACACGCCGGCCGACGGAATGGTCGCGGGGATCGGACGCGTCAACGGCGACCTGTTCGAGGAATCCAGGGCGCAGTGCATCCTCATGTCGTACGATTACACGGTGCTCGCCGGCACGCAGGGCCAACAGAACCATCGCAAGAAAGACCGGATGTTCGAAATCGCGCAGAAGTCACGTCTACCGGTGGTGTTCTTCACCGAAGGCGGCGGCGGACGCCCTGGCGACACCGACGGCCTGGGAGTCGCGGGCCTCGACTGCATGGCGTTCAACTACTGGGGAAAATTGAGCGGCTTGGTACCGCTAGTGGGTATCAACTCGGGTAGGTGCTTCGCCGGCAATGCAGCATTACTAGGATGTTGCGATGTAGTAATCGCCACCAAAGGATCGAACATCGGAATGGGTGGTCCCGCGATGATCGAAGGCGGCGGACTAGGTATATTCCGCCCCGAAGAAGTAGGCCCGATGGAGGTGCAAGTAGCTAATGGGGTAGTAGACATCCCCGTCGCCGACGAAGCCGAAGCAGTACAAGTAGCGAAGAAGTATCTATCCTACTTTCAAGGCGAAGTTCGCGACTGGCTATGCGCCGATCAGCGCTTGCTGCGCACGATCATCCCCGAGAATCGACTACGCATCTACGATGTCCGCGCGGTCATCGAGACGCTGGCCGATAGCGGATCGGTGCTCGAAGTGCGCCGGCATTTCGGTCCAGGAATGGTGACAGCGTTGATTAGGATCGAAGGACGTCCGGTCGGGCTCATCGCCAACAACCCGGTCCATCTCGCGGGCGCGATCGACAGCAACGGCGCCGACAAGGCCGCGCGCTTCATGCAGCTGTGCGACGCCTTCGACATTCCGCTGCTGTTCCTGTGCGACACTCCCGGCATCATGGTCGGTCCCGAAGTCGAGAAGACGGCGCTGGTGCGGCACGCGTCGCGGATGTTCGTGATTGGCGCAAATGTCAGCGTGCCGTTTTTTACGATCATACTGCGCAAAGGCTACGGCCTGGGCGCGCAGGCGATGGCGGGCGGCAGTTTCAAGGCGCCGATTTTCACCGTCGCATGGCCGACCGGCGAGTTCGGCGGGATGGGACTCGAAGGCGCGGTGAAGCTTGGCTATCGCAACGAGCTGGCCGCGGTCGAGGATCCCGGTAAGCGCAAGGAATTGTTCGACGAGATGGTCGATCGGATGTATCGCCACGGCAAGGCCGTCAACACCGCGTCCCACTTCGAGATCGACGACGTCATCGACCCGCTCGACTCGCGCAAATGGATCGTCGCGGGTCTGCGATCGACGCCGCCGAAGCTGTCGCGTACCGGCAAGAAGCGGCCTAACGTCGACACCTGGTGACGTGGAGTCGCGCCGCAGCTTGCGCCTAAGCGATCGATATTAAATCATCGGTGCATGAGTGTGAGCGAAACTGAACCGCCGGTCGCGCAAGGCGCCCCTGCCACGCCCCCCGCGCCGGCGTCGTGGACCAGCAGGATCCAGGCGCACCTGTTGCGACGGCTGCTGATCGTCGGCGGAATGTGCGTGCTCGTGATGGTCGGCCTGTTCCTGACCAACGTGAATCACCTGTGGGCGCGCTTTTACTGGAGCGCGATGTTTCCAGTCTTCGGCATCGTGAGCATCGGTCAGGAACTACTCGGGCCGAGCCTCGAACCGGGACAGGCGTGGAAGCGAATTTTGCAGCAGGTGCTGCACTGGCTCGGACCGATCATTGCTGTGCGGATTGTTTTCCTGCAGCTTGCGCGAGGGCAAATGGACGCTGACGCGGTTGCGCTGATGACATTGTTGATTCTCGCGGTGACCTGCTTCATGGCAGGCGTGTACATTGAGCCCAGCTTTTACTGGGTCAGCGTCGTGCTCGCGTTGGCAGCGATCGTTGGCACCGAGGTCGAAGCCTACATCTGGATGATGATGGCGATCGCGATCCTCGCGATCGCGGCCACCGTGTTCGCCGCGATCGCGCTGCGCCGCCGCGCGACTGGACCCGCTCACGCGGGAGGATGAACGGAGCGATGCTCGCAAAGATCCGTCGCAACCTCGTGGCGGGAATTCTGACGGCCATTCCCATCCTTGTCACAGTGTGGGTCATCAGCTTTCTGGTCGGGCTGCTGGTTGCACTCGGCAGTCCGTTCGTCAGCGCATACGTATCGTGGCTGCGGATTCATTCGCCGACGCTGGCCGAGGGATTTTCTGCTCCCTGGTTTCAAGGGACCATCTCGATCGCGATCGTGCTGGCCGCCCTGTACGTCCTGGGCGAGATTGCGACCGCGGTCGCGGGCCGTAGGCTGCTCGCCGCGTTTGACTACCTGATGGCGCGAATTCCGGTCGTGCAATCCATCTATGGCGCCGCGCGCCAACTCGTCACCAGCTTTCAGACACGGCCCGGCAATTCCCAGCGCGTCGTTTTGATCGAATTCCCCTCGCCCGATATGAAAACCGTCGGCCTCGTGACCAGGATTTTCAACGACGCCGACACTGGCGAAGAGATCGCCGCCGTCTACGTCCCCACCACTCCGAACCCGACCTCCGGCTACATGGAACTGGTTCCCACCAGCCGCCTCGTCATGCTCGATTGGACAATCAACGAAGCGATGACGTTCATCATGTCGGGCGGTGCCGCTGCCCCACCCAAGCTGAACTATTCGAAGCGCGCGCGCGCGTCAGTAGGCGAAGTTCAGACGAAATCGAATGCGACCAAACCGAATACTACGTAAGTAATACATTCTCACTTCGACCTTCGCGGCAAAGTTCGCCTGAAAAAATTTCGGTATGAGAGTTGCTGTTTCGTAAGTGTTGAGGTTTGCCAATTATTTTGGCAGCCCGCGAGAGGTGAACTCATGAAACGTATATCAACCCTTTTGATCGCAGCCGCGGTTCCACTCGCTTTCGCTGCTCCATCGATGGCGCAGCAAGGGAGGACTCTGGGCACCGTCGTCGACGGAAACACCACGATCGAGTTCCTGGCCGCCGACTCCAGCGATATCGATCTGCAAAAGCTTCAGACCTGGAGCGACTTCGCGAGCCAACACCCGGACATCGCGCATGAACTCGCCTACAAGCCATCGCTGATAAACAGCGACAGCTACACGCAGAAGCATCCGGAACTCGCACAGTTCTTCTCGGCGCATCCGGATATTCGCGAAGCGATGGCGGAGAATCCCGGAAACTACAACGCGATTCCACCGCGTCCCGGCGAATAGCGAACCGCGCTGGCGAAGCTAGCGTCGTCAGTCAATCAAGGGTTCGTGTTCCCGACAGCACGCCAGAAATTTGTGCATTTCGGGCGAGGCGCCCTAAACTGATTGTACCGACCCTGCTGGGCTGGCCTTCGCCAGCACTCACCCGGCCGTAAAGAGGTAAGAGCATGAACCGTATATCAACCCTACTGATCGCCATCGCGCTTCCGGTCGCTTTCGCAGCTCCCGCGATCGCACAGGAAGGACAGACGATGGGCACTGTCGTCAACGGAAACACCACCACGGTATTTAAAGCCGCCGACAACCGCGACATCGACACGCACAAGCTCCAGACCTGGAACGAGTTCGCCGGCAGGCATCCGAAGGTCGCGAGCGAGCTTGCGCACAATCCTGCTCTGATCAATGACGACGCGTACGCGAAGAAGCATCCGCAGCTCGGTGCATTCTTTTCCGCGCATCCGGAAATTCGCCAGGCGATGGCGGCGAATCCCGGTAACTACAACGCGATTCCGCCGCGTCCCGGCGAATAGACAGGCTGACCTCTACGAGGTGGCTGTAGTCCTGGATTCGAGGAACCAGTCGATCGTCCGTCGCAGTCCGGACTCGAAGTCAGTGGATGCGCGGAAGCCGAATTCTCGTTCCGCTCGGGATACATCGAGTCGTCGCCGCGGTTGCCCGTCGGGCTGATCACTGTCCCACGCGATCTTGCCCTTGAAACCCGTCAGGCGCGCGATTTGCGTTGCGAGATCGCGAATCTTGATCTCGATTCCGGCGCCGAGGTTTACCGGTTCCGGCTTGTCGTATCTTTGAGTCGCGAGCACGACTGCTCGCGCGCAATCCTCGACGAACAGGAACTCGCGGCTGGCGGCGCCCGTGCCCCACACTTCGATGCGCGGCGCACCAGTCGCTATCGCGTCGAGAAATTTCTTGATCAACGCCGGAATCACATGTGACTTTGCCGGATCGAACGAATCGCGCGGCCCGTACAGGTTCACCGGCAGAAGATAGATCGCGTTGAAGCCGTATTGTTCGCGATACGCCTGCGCCTGAACCAGCAGCATTTTCTTCGCCAATCCATAAGGAGCGTTAGTCTCCTCCGGATAGCCGTTCCACAGGTCATCTTCCCTGAACGGCACCGGGGTAAATTTGGGATAGGCGCAGACCGTGCCAACCGCGACGAACTTTGAGACACCCGCCAGCCGCGCCTGCTCCATCAGCTCGACGCCCATCGTGAGATTGTCGTAAAAGAATCGTCCCGGATTTTCGCGATTGGCGCCGATGCCCCCTACCGAAGCTGCGAGATGAATCACAATCTCGGGGCGCGCGTCGGCATACATCCGCGCTACCGCATCCGCGCGCCTGAGGTCGTAGTCGCGCGATCGCGGCACAAACACCTCGTCGCATCCCGCTCGCCGCAATTCCGCGACCACCGGGCCGCCCAGGAATCCGGCGCCGCCTGTGACGGTCACCCGTTTTCCAGCCAGACGATTTTCCGAGTTCTCAGTCAAAACCGGCCTGGGGCGAATCGTTCTCTATCGCGTTACTCGTCGTTTCTTTCTCGTACTGCGCGGCGGGCGAAGCCTTTGGAGCGGCGCTTCTTGCCGTTGGTCGCTTCCGTCTGCCGCCTCTCCGCGAAATCGATCATCGCCTGCTGGCAGGCCGGCGCGGCGTCGGCGGCTGCAGTCTTGAGGTAAGTGCTGTCGGGCAGCATTTCCCATTGGCATCGATTAGGACGCAGCTGGATGTCCATCACGGTGCGCAATTCCTTGCGCAGCTGAGGATCCTCGACCGGCGCGACCACCTCGACGCGGCTTTCAAGATTGCGCTTCATGCAGTCGGCGGAGCCGATGAAATATTCTTCCGCTCCGCCGTTGCGAAAATAGTAGATGCGCCCGTGCTCGAGGAATCTGCCCACGATGCTAACGACGCGCACGTTTTCCGACAGACCCTGTATTCCCGGACGCAGCCTGCACGTGTCGCGCACGATCAGCTCGACCTTCACGCCCGCTTGCGACGCGCGATACAGCGCCCGCGTGATATCTACGTCCTCGAGCGCATTCATCTTGAACTGAATCAGCCCCGGCGATGCGGCTGAGCTGACCTTGATTTCGCGCTCGATGCGCGCCAGCAGTGCGCGCTTCAGCACGGTCGGCGCCGGCAGAATCTTGCGATACGGACGATTCGGCATATAGCCGGTCGTCAGGTAGTTGAAGAGCTCGGTCAGGTCTTCGCCGATAGTGCCGTCGCACGTCAGCAACCCGTAGTCGGCATAAAATCTCGCCGTCACCGGATGGTAGTTGCCGGTGCCGATATGCGCGTAACGGCGCAGTCCATTGTAGTCCTGCCGAATCACCAGAATCACCTTGCTGTGAGTCTTCAGGCCCACCACGCCGTACGTCACGTGAATTCCAAATTCTTCGAGCCGGGTCGCGAACTGGATATTCGCCGCTTCGTCGAAGCGCGCCTTCAGCTCGACCACCACTGCGACCTGCTTGCCGTTGCGCGCCGCGTCGCACAGGTAGCCGATGATTTTCGAATCAGGCGAGGTCCGATACAGCGTCATCTTGATCGCGCGGACTTTCGGGTCGTCCGCCGCTTCGCGCAGAAACCGCTCGACCGAGGTCGAGAACGACTCGTACGGATGCAGCAGCAGGAACGATCCGGCGTCGCGAATGACGTGGAAGATGCTGCGCCCGACCGTCAGCCGCGGATGATCCACCGGATGATGCGGCGGATCGTGCAGCGCGGGCTCGTCGATTGCCGCCAGCTCGGCGAGGTCGCGCATCGAGAGCATGCCGTCGACCTCGAACACGTCGGCGCGTTCGTCCAGCCCGAGTTCGGCGGCCAGCATCCCGCGATGAACCGGATTCATCCCGGTCAGCACTTCCAGCCGCACGATTGGCGCGAAACGACGGTCGCGCAGCTCGGATTCGATTAACGCCAGCAAGTCGTCGGCCTCGTCCTCGTCGCGCTCGGTGTTGGCGTTGCGCGTGACGCGGAAAAGCTCGTACGAATCGATCAGCATCGAGGGAAACAGCAGATCGAGATTGTTCGCGACCACGTCCTCGAGCCGCACATAATCGTTTTGCTTGCCGACCCGGATAAAGCGCGGGATGCCGAAACCGATTGGCACCTTCACCCGCGCCATTAGCGGGTCCGAGTCGTTCTGGTAGCGTGCGGTGACGAGCAAATTGAGCGACAGGTTCGACACGAACGGGAATGGATGCGCCGGGTCCATCGCCTGCGGCGTCACCAGCGGGAAAATGTTCTTGTAGTAATACTCGCGAACCGACTTGCACTCGTCGTCGCTCAGGCTGGCGTAGAGCCGGACGCGGATGCCGTGGTTCTCGAGCTGGCGGAGAATCTGCGGACCAATCTCGCGCTGCCGCTGCTCGAGCTCGCGCACCACCAGGTAGCACTCGTTGATTTGCTGCTGCGGCGTGCGCCCATCGACCGTCAGCTCATGCATCCCGGCGACGACCTGCTGCTTCAGGCCGCCGATGCGCTTCATGAAAAACTCGTCGAGATTGGACGCGGTTATTGACAGGAACTTGATTCGCTCGAGCAGCGGATTGCGTTCGTCTTCGGCCTCGTGCAGCACGCGCCGATTGAACGCGAGCCACGTCAGCTCGCGATTTAGGAACAGGTCTGGCGAGGTGAGGTCCTTGTCGATATGCGGCGGCGGCGCCTTCTCGACCGCGGTGACCGATCCATCGCTCAGCACCGTCGCTGGCGAATCGACCGTCGTTCCATTTTGAGGCGCCGGCGCATCGACGACGACCGTCGTCGCCGGCGCAACTATTCCATGAATATCCGATTGATTACCCATCTGCTCTTCAAACTCCATCCAGCCCCTCCTCCCGACCAAAGCATTCTAGCCACCCGCGCGGCCTGCTGCCTACCCGCAGACTGCATCGCGCAATACCTGAGTATTTCCGCGATGTTATAAGTTGTCGATTTGTTCTCGACACGTCGATTGTGCGATTCTCCTGACCGCATCCACGTTCCGGTGGCACTATGAACGACTACTTGTATGAGGTCGCAAACAGGCTCGTCGCGTTCGACACGGTCAGCGCCAAGAGCGATCGCGACGCGATGGAATACATCGCGGCGGAGCTTTCACCCCGCGGATTCAAAACCGCAATTCAGCCGATCGATCTGTTCGGCGTCGCGCAAGCCAATCTGGTCGCATGGGTCGGGCCAAGGCGCGCCGAAGGCTTGATAATCTCCGGACACGTCGACGTCGTGCCCTTCGACGGGCAGCCCGGATGGGAGCGCGATCCGCTCAAGCTCGAACTCGCGGGCGAGAGAATTTACGGCCGCGGCACCACCGACATGAAGGGCTTCATCGCGCAATGCCTCGACGCGGCGCGCACGCTCGATTCGTCCCGGCTCACGCGCCCGCTGGTATTCGTCTTCACCGCGAGCGAGGAAGTCGGTTGCCTCGGCGCTCACAGCGTCGCGCCCGCGCTCAAACAAATCCTGAGCGAAACGCCAGTCCCGCGGCTGGCGTGGATCGGCGAGCCGACCTCGTGGAACGTGTCGCACGCGCACAAGAGCATCGTGTCGTTCGGCGTAACCGTCCGCGGCATCGGCGGCCATAGCGGCGCACCGGCCCGCGGCGTCAACGCGATCGCCGTGATGGCGCGCGTCATCGACACGATCGGCCGCTATCAGCAGGAGCTTGCCGCGCGCCGCCCTGCCAAATATCTGGATATTTTCCCCGACGCACCGTGCGATGTGCTGAACTTCGGAACCGTGCACGGTGGAATCGCGCTCAACATGATCACCGAGGAATGCAAGCTGCGCGTCAGCTATCGCAGCCTGCCCGACGCCGATCCGCTGAGCGTTTACCATGAGATCGAACGCCGAGTAGCCGCGCTCGACGGCCACGACTACGCCGGCCGCGAGCATCGCGCAAAAATCGAGCTCGCAGTCATGAACGTGGTGCCGCCGCTCGACTCGCCGCGCGGGACGGCTCTGGAGGCCGCGCTGTTCGCCGTCACCGGCGCGAATACGTCCGGCGGCGCACTCTATGCGACCGACGGCGGATGGTTCACGGGCTCGGGCATCACGTCGCTCATCTGCGGCCCGGGCGATCTAGAGCAGGCGCATCAGCCCAACGAGCACATCCGCCGCGAAGCCTTCGAACGCGGCCCCGCAATGATCACCAAGGTGATCGAACGCCTCTGCAGCGCCGCTTAATTTTCTGCCGCAACTCAGGGAGTCTGTGTTTTTCCAGACCTTCAGTACAGTCCAATCCTTCCGCGTCCGGTTCCCCTTCCCGCTCGGGAAGGGGTTAGGCAGTTAGGTTGTGTGCATCGTTCGCAATGCCGGGAGGGCCAAACACACTACTGAACTGAAATCGGGATTCTAACTTCAAATGACGATGGGATTGCGATGCCGTTCTTTATTGCCGGGAAAAACTTCCACTGCTTAAGCGTCTCGAGCAGCACCTCGTTCAGGCGCGGACTCGAAGTTGGCTTCTCCAGCGTGACCTCGCTGATACCGTCGAACGACACGTTGAATCGCGCGACCGCTTCGGTCTGGATCGCCTCCTCACGCAGTTCGTCGGGTATCACCGGGGTCGGCGCGTAAATCGCCCGCGCGCCCACCGTATCACTGCCGATTCCGCCGCCACCGCCCTCACCCGTTCCGGATCCCGAACCGCCGCTCTCGCCGCTTTCCGTCGCGGTGCCCGCGCCTGTGCCCGGTTTCTCCTCGACGCTCGGGGCCTCGGTGGTTTTCTCGGTGCCATAGGGCGATCGAATAACCGGCGGCAGCGGCGCGACCTTCTTCACGTGAACCGCAGGATGCGGTTTTACGATCGGCTTGGGTTTAGGAATCGCCGGCGCTGCGGGATGGGGCGCGCCACCGTTGCCCTGGAGCCCGCCGACTGCCTTCGGTATGTCGATCAGTTGCGCCTCGATCGGCGTCGGCTCCTCCTGCTGCACGGTGGTGCGCGTCAGGATGAGAGAAAACACGCTCAGCAGAGCCGCCCAAAGGACGATCGACAGCGGGATGATCCACAACAGGCGCCGCGCCGGCTCGTCCAGCTCCGGCGGCCGCATCGCTATTTGAGCCGCATTGGCCACAGCTAATGCTTCACGGCAATCAGAAATTTCTCGACGCCCGCGCGCCGAGCCTCGATCATCGCTTCGACCACCATGCCCTCGGGCGCATCGGTGTCCGCGTTCACCACCAGGCCGAGGTCATTAGTCTTGAGCATCGGCTTGAGCACGAACGCCAGCTGATCGAGCGTGGTCGGTGTCTTGTCGATGAAGATTTTGCTGTCGTGGGTGACGGTCAGCGTGATCGGCTCCTGATGCTCCATCGATTCGGCGTTGCCCTTGGGCAGATTGACCGCGATCGAGTTGAGACTCTGCATCGAGAGCGACGCCAGCATAAACGTCACCAGCAGAAAGAACATCACGTCGATCATCGGGATGATCTCGATGCGGCCGTGACGAAAATGGCGCGCGCGCTGGATTTTCATCGTATCTTTCCGATGCGCGTGCTCATCGCGCGGCTGCCGCCGGCCGCGCAATCGGCGCAGCCTCGCCGCCCTCCTGGTCGAGCCGAATATGATCGACCAGGCGCGAGCCGAGCCGCTCCATCGTGTCGAGCGCCTGCGATTGCACCCGCGAAAACAGGTTGAACGCGAACAGCGAGAGCACCGCGATCAGCAGGCCGAGCGCGGTCGCAATCAGCGCCTGCGCCACGCCCGCCGTCACCTGCGTCGGCGCGACCAGGGTCGAGGCGCCGATCACGTTGAACGACTGCATCATGCCCGTGATAGTGCCGAGCAGCCCGAGCAGCGGCGCGGCGGTCACGACCGTCTCGAGCACCCACAGCCCGCGGGCGAGCGTCTTTTCGATCCGGCGCGCTTCGTCGCCGGCCCTCGATTCGACCCACCACGCGGGCTGGTTCCGATTATCTGCGATCACTTGCAGGAACCTGCCGTATGCGTTGCGGGGGCCCACCAGCTTCAACTGCTTCTCGAGTTCGGTCCACGAAAAGCCGAAGGTCTCGACCAGGTCGGCGACAGCGCCCGGCAACCGCAGGCATCGCGAATAAAGCACGCCCCGGTCGATGATAATCGCGATTGCCAGCACGCCCAGCGCCAGCAGCGGATACACCATCGCGCCGCCGAACTTGAGCGCCTGCCACGCTACTGCTACTTCCTGCATTCCTCAGTTTCTCCTTACGATCTGACGCCCGGCACCCGAGTCGCGTTTCATGGCGTCCTGCGCACTGGCGGGGCTTTGGAACGGAAGCTCCCATTTTAGCCCGCCTGAAGCAGCTAAGTCACACGCCATCAGGCTTATCGTGAGTCCGAGCTTATGGAGCTGCATGCGATGACCCGATGGGTGGAAGCGGCACTGTGATCCCGCCGTAAACCGCTCGGCGCGGACCAAAGCCGGGTTCGAATATCCCGATACCGGTGCCGTTGCGGAGCTCGTTGATATTGTCCGTTAAGTTGACGACCACCACGCGGGTTTTGACTTCGCCTAGGCCCGCCACCTGCCAGCCCTTTTCCGCCGCCAGATTAATCTGGAAGTTCTCTCCCAGCTCGTCCGTATTGGCGAAGCCGGCGCGCAGGCCGCTTCCATAGGTTCCATCGACGCTGAAAAGGTAGTTTTTCCAGTGATAGGTGATCCCTCCAGACGCCGTATATTGCTGGTCATGATCGAGAAAAATGTAGTGGGCCTTGATAAACGCCACTTCCGCGGGCGTGAAGTTGAATTGCCCGGTAGCAAGATCATTCCCTTGCGCCACCGAGTAGGTGAAGTTGCCCCGCACACTCAGGTTTTCCCAATCGAACGAGGCGCTCGTTTCCGAGCCGTATATCCGTCCATTGGTATAGTTGAATGGAGTAAAAATCGGCACAAATCCGAACTGTCCAAGATCGATCAGATCGTGTGAGAGACGGAAGTAGGCGTTCTCCTGAACCGTCAAATGAGACCCGAAATGGTGCAGCACGCCTGCGTTCCAATACGAATCCCGCTCGGCCTCGGGCGTCAGTCCGCCTTCCCCCACAGGGGCGGTGGTATCTTTAAAGAGCTCGAAGCTGCGCGGCGATATTGTTTGAAAATCAGGAGTCTGAAAGTAGCGGGCGAACCCCGCGTGAAAGGCGGTATTTTTGTCGAGCTGATAAAGTACGTTAACCCGCGGGCTTGGCATATTAGTGTTGATTATCCCGCTCACGCCGTCGAAACGGAGTCCCGCGGTCACGGTTAGTTTCTCGTTCACCTGCCAGATGTCCTGCAGGTAAATGCCGTAAAGAAAGTTCAGCTCGTTGTTGTTTTCGACGATTTGGAATGGAATCTTGCTGGCTTGCATTGGCGGCGTTGTTGGGGGCGTCACTGCAGGAAACGTCAGCGATGTGTCGTCCAGTTCGACTCCGTACTCGCCAAGATAGAAACCCGTACCGATGTCGTGCTTGCCCCACTCACCCAGGTCGAACTCACGGGACACGTCGGTCTGCAGAGAATTATCGAACTCGCTATGGAAGGAGTTCGAGGCGATGCCCTGGTAGATCAAATCGCCAATTGGATCTGCATTGAATTTGATGGTGCTGTAGGCGCCACTGTACGCTACTTGGTAGTTGATCGCGGGGCCGATCACGCCGGTCAGCGCGAGTATTCCGAAATAGTAATTCTGGTCCAGACTTTCCGCGATGTCCTGTGAAGGATAATTCGCGACATTTATCCCGGCCAGTTTGAATTCTGGCGTCAGTCCCGGCTCGCTGGGGTACTGGCTGTTGTTGACCGACACCCCGGTGGTAAAGCTCAACTTGGTGAGCGGATTGATCTGGTAGGTAAAGTACCCGAAACCCTGACCCTGGTTGGTAACGTTGTGGAACGGAGTCGGGCCGGGCGTGGCCGAACTGAATGCCAGGTTGTCGTGAAGATACGTGCCCGTATAGTAGTAACTCCAATCGCCCCCGCAACCTCCATATTCAAAGCTCGGTTGATAGGTATCGCGCTGGCCGCCATAGAATCCGGCATGTCCACCAGGATCGGAGCAGCCGTCTTTGGTCACCAGGTCGAGCACGCCGGCGTCCCGGTAGCCGTAGGTGACCGGCAGGACCCCATCGAGCAAGCTCACGCGCTTTATGAAGAAGCTATTGAAGATCTGGCCGAACCCAGTGAAGCTGTCCATCGGCATCATAACCCCGTTGACGCGCCACTGAAGATCTTCGTGTTCACCTTCGATGTGAACCTGTGATTCATCGTCTTGAACTACTCCAGGCGCCTGCAGCAGCACCTCGTTGATCGGCGTGTTCTCGCCTTGCGGAAGAGCCGCAATATCATGCTGGGTCAGCGTGTACTGGCTGTTGCCGGTTTTTGAGATGGCATTGGGCTGCTGACTGATCACGGTGGTGACCACCTGGAGACTCAATGCGCTTTCAGTCTCGAGCGAGAGGTCAACATTGACGGTCCCCTCGGATTTTATCGACGCGATCTGCGTCGCCGTCTTGAAGCCCTGCTTGGTGGCCAGCACTGCATAGACGCCAGGCGCCGCCACCTTGAACGAAAATTCTCCGGCACTATTGCTCGACGCATGTGCCACGACCCGTCCGTTGGATCCTTGCAGTGACAGCGCCGCCCGCCCGATCGGCCTGCCGAGCGCGTCCTTCACCACGCCCGTAATTCGATAATTTGTGTTCGTCGTGGTCTTCAAATTAGCCGCCATTGCCGGCATGCAAAAAACCAGTTGAATCAGGACCCCGGCCACCGGGATCCACGCAAATAAATTCCTCCGCATCGTAAGCTCCCATCAAAAATCAAGGTTCCTCTCGCGCCTTCGGGACGCGAGCGACGCCGCGCGAAACGGTCGCGCGCGCCAGAAACAAGTTGGATATGTCGAAAAGGGGGCTTAGATCGATACGGGCGGCGCACGCACGCGCGCGGTCGAAAACACCGGCGACTCGGCTCGAGTCGGCGCGGCGATAAGAATCGTCTCGGCGATCACCGGTCCGCACGCAATCGTCGCTGCCGCGGTGACCGATCCCGGCGAATGGAGCGCCAGTTGGCAAATGGGGCAGAGCCCCGAGTCGTCGATAGCTTGCGCGGCTACGATGCCGCTGCGAGAAACGGCGCCCTCATGAAAATGCGCGACGCCAATCAGCTGCGATAGGAGCAATAGCGCGGCGCCGAATAGCGCGATCGCCCGCGTCGTCGTACTGCCGCTTCTATGAACCCTGAATATCATCACACGTTCCGGCCTGCAGGGCGCCGGGATTTGACTCGCCGATCGAGCCTGCCGCCAGACGCTGCGATCTGTCAAGCGATTCTTAATACTGGGTGCAGGGCTCCGCCCTGCCGAAGGAAGCGTGAAATCCGGCGCGGGTCTCACGCTCAATAAAGTGATTTACAGTTTCAAATGCTGTTGCATCGGGGAGATTATTAACTATAGTTAAGTACTATGCCAACTGCCAACCAAAGCTGGGATCCCGACGGATACGCGCGCAATGCCCGCTTCGTCTCCGACCTCGGCGCGCCGGTGGTCGAGCTGCTCGCGCCCCGTGCCGGAGAGCGGATCCTCGACCTCGGATGCGGCGACGGCGCCCTCACGCTGAAGCTCGCCGATATGGGATGCACTGTCGTCGGCGTCGATTCGAGCGCGCCCCAGGTCGAAGCCTGTCGCCGGCTGGGCCTCGACGCCCGCCTTGCCGCCGGCGAGCGGCTCAGTTTCGACGCCGAGTTCGACGCCGTGTTCAGCAACGCCGCAATCCACTGGATGAAG
>Ga0209420_1000927_pt1 | contig 14554 bp, 8 predicted proteins | sample BlaSpr_A8_OM1_O1_FD_187972 | JGI IMG/M metagenome (GOLD analysis project Ga0209420, IMG submission 187972) | Forest soil microbial communities from Thunder Bay, Ontario, Canada - Black Spruce, Ontario site 2_A8_OM1_O1 (SPAdes) (version 2) | ecosystem: Environmental > Terrestrial > Soil > Boreal... | reverse complement strand
GTTCGGCTTGTTTTTGTATTTCCATATTTCCTTGGCGAATCTGAGGGAATCCTTGGCCGGGTTACCAGCTGTATTTCCGGATGGACACGTCATGGAGCGGCGTGGTCCCTGGCTACTGACAGAAATGCTGCGCAGTCGGGCGAATGAGAATTCGTGGTCGTGGAAGGATTTGCGGATTCAGTCGATTATCGCCAGCCTGCTCGCATACTGGTGTGTGCCCGCGATCTTGGTTCTTTTCTGGGCGAGATATCTGGTGATGCAGGATTTGCACGCTTCGATGATGCACATTCTGCTCATCGCTCTGTCCCTTGCAGTGGGCACAGTTCTGCCCCAGATGATAAGGAGTGCCGAGGAATCGCCGATTGCCCGTGCACCTTCTGTTTCGGTGGAGGACGAAGAACTAGAAGGGACAACGGATCAGATCGAGCGAGCGCAAACCGAGGATTCTATTTCGAAGCCAGAGGCAGCCGACTCGGAGAGCAGTGCTCCGGTAGTTCAGGCCGCTCCTCTCGTCGACAGGCGCGAGAAAACACGCCGGAATTCTGCAATTCCGCGGCTCATCGCAATTGGAAACGTAGCGGTTTTTTTGGGCATTCTCACATTTGGCATCGTCTATGGCGCACCGAGCGACGCTGGCAATTTAGATTTCGGCAGAGCTAGTATCCGGCGGTGGTCTTCGGGGATTTTCTGGGCGCTGGGCTACGGTCCGTACGCGCGGCTAAACGAATCGACTGTGTCAGAATTGCCGGTGAAATGGAGCTGGCGCGACGAAGATCTGGCGCAGGTCAAAGGGCCACAACTCAACAAGCTGCGGCTACGCTACGCGCAGGGCTATCAGACCACCTGGGTGAATGCTCATTTATGGAAGGCTGACCTCCGGGGATCCTATTTCTCGGATTCCGATTTTCGCGGGACGAACTTGCGCGAAGCGAATCTTCGATCGTCGGCGTTAGATCATTCCAGGTTGTATCGCGCGAATTTGCAGAGCGCAGATCTGGAGAATGCGAACTTCACTCGTGCCGACTTGCGCGAAACAGATCTTTCGTATGCGCGACTGAGTAACGCCATGATGGTTGACGCCCAACTGGGCCACTCAAATTTGTTCCGAGCTGATTTGCATTCGGCTCGCCTCGAGCACAGCGATCTTGAAAATGCGGACCTGCGCGATGCCAACCTGGCCAATGCAAATTTGCGGTTGGCGAATCTACAAGCTGCTTATCTCTGGTCGGCAAAGTTGGGCGGCGCCGACTTAAGCGATGCGCAGGGATCGCGAGCGATATTGATCGAGTCCGATCTTCGCGGCGCGAACTTGAAGCAAGTCGTTCTTCGGGGCGCTATTTTGCGCGGAGCAGATTTGACCGGGGCAGATATCTCCGGGGCGGATTTTCGGGAAGTCTCGGGTTTGAGCGCCGATCAGGTTTGTTCGGCGAAGGCTCACCGGGGTGCGCTGCTGGAGGAGAGCCTGGCTAGCGAAGTTGAGGGTCAGTGCGGTTCGTCGGCGGCTCAAACTTTGGGACGGTTTCAGTCGAATGCAGCGGGCACGGGCGTGCCGGCTGGCGCGCAATAGATTTTTGGCTGGTGCTTCTTGCTTATTGGGTTTCGATTGGAGCGCGATCGGACTCGACTTCGATTGCGTCCAGACCGTTGGTGGTAAGTACCTCGTTCAAATCCTGCAAGTCTCCTTCCTGAAGGTCCTGCCAATCCTGAATCGCGCTGTTAACAATTTTCTCGAGATCGTCCGCGACCTGGTATTCCTGTGCAGTCGGGGTTGAGTCAGAGCTATCGACTGCCTCTTGCAAGTAAGAGAGCCTCTGGCCGAGAGCTGGCGGAGAAGCTTCGGAATTTTTTGGTGGAACTCGAGTTTGTAAAGCTGCTTCGATAGCCCGGATCTTCTCAATTACCTGTTTCGAGCCCGCGAGAATTGTTGGTGTGGCTTCAGCGGCGGCCGGCTGAGTCTGTGCAGGCGGCGCTGCGGAGTTTAAAGAGGCAGGTTGATCGGGCGGTGCGGCGTTTTGCGGGGCAACTGCCGGCGGTTCGATTGCCTGTTGTCCTTCGGGTTGCTGGTCCCTCGATTTCTGACCATTCGCTTGCTGGTCGTGCGTGTCCGGATGAATCGGCGGCGGCGTGTTCGATGGTGTTTCAGGGGCCGCGGTGGCTGGTGTCTGGTCGGAGGTCGCTGCTGGCTGCGCCTCATTGGTCGCTGCGTTGGGCATCGGTGACGTGGGCGTGGCCGGAGTTTCGGCCGGCGCCTGGGCCGGCTCAGCCGCGGGCGCCTCTAGGCTCCGATCCAATGCACGAAGACGCGCTTCGATGTCGCGCATTTCGGTTGACGCCTGCTCAGCTTTAATAGAAAGGCCGCCGATCTTGGACTCGAGTTCAAATTGTTTGCGAAGATCGTCGTCAGTCGCCCGGCTTCTTGGGTCCCGCCGAATCTCAAGAGGCTGTAAGTGGTGCTCTCCCGAGATTGTCAGGCGCACTTTGTAGTCGCCGGGTAGCGCAAGGGTTCCGAGTGGCTTGCCCGATGCGTGGCTCGCAGCGGCAAGGCCAGGCGTGACTGGGGTGAATTGATAACGCATGTCCCAGGAGAAGCGGTTTAAACCAACATTGGTGGTCAATTGCTGTCGTTTTGTGCTCGCGGCTTGTCCTGCCTCTCTAATACTCGCTTGCGGTGAGTTTGCGAAAGCCGCGACCACCACACCGGAAGGATCCAAAATCTCCAGTGAAATGGCCTGTCCTTCTGCAAGCGGTTCTCTTAACCAATAATGAAGCGTTGCGCCGTGGAGTGCGGTGGGACTCGCCGAGGTCGAAGAGGCGGGCAAAGTAGAGTCAGAATTCTGTTCGTGCGTGCGAAATGCCGGCGGCGGTTTAAACAGATAACTTACTGCGACGCGGGGAATTTTGTCGAAGTCTCGCAGAGCGGAAAAATCATCGAGAACCCAAAAGCCCCGGCCGTAGGTTGCTGCGATCAGGTCACTGCCTTTAATAATCAAGTCGTGGACCGGAACCACCGGCATGTTTAACCCGAGGGGCCGCCAACGCTCGCCATCATTGAAGGAAACGTAAACGCCCGTCTCAGTCCCGGCAAAGAGCAGTCCTCCGTGTTCAGGGTCTTCGCGTACCACGTGGACGTAAGAACTCTCCGGAATGCCGTTGGTGATTTGCTTCCAAAGTACGCCGAACTTGTGGGTACGGAAAATGTAAGGGTGCAAATCGGCCAGTTCATGCGCGTCGACGGCAACATAGGCGGTACCTCCGTCGTGCCATGATGCTTCAATGAAATTTACCCGGGCCAGCGGCGGCAGTTCGTGAGGCGTGACGCTGACCCAGTGAATCCCGCCATCGCGAGTGATATGAACCAGGCCATCATCAGTGCCGGCCCAGATCAGATTCCGCTGAGCGGGAGATTCGGCGATTGAAGAGATCACCCCGTAAGCATCGCTGCCGGCGGAATCAGCAATCTCCTGCTGCTTTGACTTGTCATTGTGGGTCAAGTCAGCGCTAATCACGTCCCAGCTCATACCGGAATTGACGGACTTGAATAGAACCTGAGCCGCGAAATACAGGGTATTCGGATCTTCTGCGGATATTTTTAGCGGTGCGCTTGCGTCGAATCGGTATTTCAGATTGGCAATTGTGGCGCCTTCACTGGCGTCTGGCCACGGCGAAATGTCCTGCGCCTGGTCGGTTCGTTTATCGAATCGGGTTAAGCGGCCAGCGTACGAGCCTGCGTAAAGCAAGTCGGGGTTGGTGCGATCTGAAGCCAAGTAGCTGCTGGAAGTGGCGCGCATTTCGTATTTTGCAGACGAGCCTAGAGTTTCATTTTCGGGGTCACTCGCGAGCGCCAGTACGGAGCCGTCCGACAGTGCGCCATAAACGTAATAGGGAAATCGTGTGTCGACAGCAACGTGATTGAACTGCGCCGTGGGCAGAGGTGATGCAGCACTCCAGCTTCTACCACCGTCGTTTGAAAGCTCCGGACCTGACCCAGTCGCAGCGATAAGCCGCCGCGGGTCACCTGGATCGATCCAGAGATTTCTGATTTTCTGACCTGCCTCATGGATTGAAGTGAAATTGGCGCCGCCATCAGCCGAATAAAACATCCCATCGCCAATCAAGTAAACGCCATCGGCATTCTTCGCATCACCGGCGATTTGAGGAGTACCTTCCGAAGACTGCTCGACTGCAGAATTTACAAGCTGCCAGGAGTCTCCGCCGTCGGTTGAGCGGTAAAGGCCACCGTCCTTGTCGGCTTCGATCAACGCGTAGATGCGGTTTGAATCCGCACCAGAGACCGCAACACCTATTCGGCCGAACACGCCTTCCGGAAGCCCGTGGCCGCTAAGTTGCGCCCACGTCGCGCCGGCATCGATACTTTTGTAGAAACCGCTCCCCGGGCCCATCGTGCTGAAGTGCCCGGGCGTCCTGATTTCCTGGCAAAGTGAGGCGAAAAGCGTTTTGGAGTTTTGCGGATCGAAGGCGATATCGATCGCGCCGGTGGCCTCGTCCTTATAGAGAACTTTTTCCCAGGTTTGGCCGCCGTCCTGAGAACGAAAGACACCGCGATCCGGATTGGGGCCGAAGATGTGGCCTAACGAAACGACAAAAACGGTATTCGGATCGTGAGGATCTACGATTATTTTCCCGATGTAGCGAGTTTCGTCGAGGCCCAGGTGAGTCCAAGTGTGTCCCGCGTCGGCCGATTTATACACACCGTTACCTGGGGAACTTGAGGAGGCTTTCGTTTCCTCTCCCGCGTTTCCGGTGCCGACATACAACAAGTTCGGATCGGATTCAGAAACAGCAACGCTGCTAACCGAAGCGACAGCCTGCCCGTCGAAAATTGAAGTCCAGGTAACACCCGAATCCGTGGTCTTCCATAAACCGCCCGGCCCAGCCGCTACAAAATAAGTCTTGGTATCGCCGGCTATGCCTGTCGCTGCAGTTGCGGGTCCGCTTTCAGGGTAATTGAGCTGGCGCCACTTCAGACTTTGAAGGTGATCGGCGTCGTAATTCTGGCTAAGCGCTGCGGGAGCCAGGGTGGCGAAGGCAATTACGACTGGACAGATCGACAAGAGGAATCGAGACCTACGCATCAATTCCTTTCACCGGTCCTCTCACCAGCCCCTTCACCGCGCAAACGGATTCATTTGAATAAAATCGCGCTCCTTCGGCATCGTACGTTTCCGACTTTGAAAAGGAAAGCACGGAGTGAAAAGGCGCAACTCGTCAATGTTGCAGTTGCGACGATTGAGGGTTAGGCATTGACTTGACTGTTCACCTATGGCAGTTTTTGAACCACGCTGGGGTGATGCTTCAAAAGGTAAAAATTCCGCTCTTCCGGTGGTCTTGTATCTTTGTGGGCCCTGCATGCGCGGTCAGACCGGGCATGCTCTCAGCCGGCCTCTAATTCCGCAGGTCACATTTTAAAGTCCGTCTCCACCCAACCAGACCAAGCGGTGTTCGTGTGCGGCACATGCTGGAAATCGATGAGAACTGCCAACAGGAGAAACCGATGAAATTGCTCCGATTCCTACTCGTGATGACCATGCTGATCGCCGGTATGGCTTTGACTACTCGTGCACAGACCTATCAAGGGCGAATTCTCGGAACAATCACCGATCAATCCGGCGGAGTGGTAGTCGGCGCAAAAGTGACTATCACCGCCACCGCAACAGGAATAACCCGAACGTTGGCGACCAGCGGAGCGGGTGAATATTTGGCTGCTGACCTGGAGCCGGGTCCTTATGTTGTCTCAGTAGAGGCGACGGGATTCAAGATAAGCGTGAGCGACGCGGTGACGCTAGAAGTAGGCCGTGACATTCGAGTGAACCTTAGCTTGCAGCCAGGAGACGTCACGCAAACGGTGCACGTCAACGCTGAGGACACCCTGATCGACACGACGAATGGCACGCTGAACGGTGTGCTATCGAATAAGGCGATCAACGATCTGCCGCTGCAGGGCCGCGACTTTCAGAATTTGCTGCCATTGCACCCAGGTGTGCAGCGCACGCCGGGAGGCGGCTTTCAGTCGATTACGTCGAACGGTAATCGCCCGGATGAAAACAATTTCTACATCGACGGTGCCACAGATAACGACGTGTATTACGGCGAGTCGGTGGTGAATGAGGCGGGAATCGCGGGAACGCCGGCTAGCTTTCTTCCTCTGGATGCAATTCAGGAATTCAATACGCAGGAAGATCCAACGGCTGAATATGGATTCAAGCCCGGTGTGGTGATGAATTTAGGGCTGAAATCAGGATCGAACGATTTTCATGGGACGGCATACTACTTCCATCGCAATAGCGCGTTTGACGCGCGCAACTTTTTCAATCTCGCGAATCAGGCCGTTGCTCCGCTGATCATGCATCAGTTCGGGGCTTCACTAGGCGGTCCGATCAAGAAGGACAAATGGTTTTTCTTTGTGAACTACGAAGGGATCAGGGACAAGGTGGGCAATCCGGGGGTCTACGACAGCCCAGTGCAACGCTCGCTGGCAAGTGAGCTGGGCGGCATCGCCGACTCGAGTGGCGATCCTCTCTCGGCCACGTACAGCGTCACGGATGCAATCGCCTATTGCAACCAGGGAATTGGGGGTCCGTGCACGCCAAATCCCCTTAGCCTAAAACTGGCGCAGCTGTTCCTGCCAAATCCCGGATTTACATTGAAGCAGTCGGACCCGGCCGCGATCAACTTCGATTTCGACAATACGAATCGTGGCGACAATGTGGTGGCTAAGACCGACTATCACTTGAACGATCATCACATGCTGAGCGCTCGATTCTTTTACAGCAATACCGACTTGGTCGAAATGGACACCATTCCGATTCGGCCCGACTGGCGCTCAACAACTGCGCCGGTTACGCAAGTTTTTGGCCTGGACTGGACTTGGACGCCAAATTCGGCGTGGGTCAATGACGCTCGATTCAGCTACGACAGCTTTAACGAGGCAATTTTTCCGCTGGATCATAACGTCAACCCGCTTAGCTACGGCTTGAAGACCGGCGTCACGAATCCGATGCTTTTCGGTATGCCGAGAATTAATCCGGGGACGGATGAATTCGATTACATGGGTGGCAATTCGGGTTGGCCGCTGGAAACCACGCCCAGTGCGACGTATAGCTGGTCGGATACGGCGTCCTACACATCGGGAAGAAATACACTGCGTTTCGGCGCCGAGTTTCGCTACGGCCATGTGGATTATTTCCGCGCCACGGAGGGACGGGGAAGGGTGGATTTCAGCGACCTGACCGACTTCATCGCTGGCGATCCGCATCGCTGGGAATTCCTGTATGGCAATCCGGGGCGAAATCTAACCATGAATTCGTTCGGACTTTTCGCGCAAGATGGCTTTCGGATCACGCCGCGCCTGACACTCAATTTGGGAGTGCGCTGGGATGTGACTTTCCCGATTACGGATGCGAAGGACGGCCTGGCGAACTACCTTCCGGTACTTCCCAATGGGAAGCCGGGTGGTGTGGTTCAAGTGGGCGATGGAATCAGCCAGCCGTATGACACGAACTGGGCCGACATTTCCCCGCGCTTCGGATTTGCCTGGGATATTTTCGGGACAGGCAAAACAATCCTGCGCGGCAGCGGTGGAATCGTTTATGTGCAGCCATCGATCCGCACTTTCCTGTTCAGCGGCGGCGGCTTAAACCTAAATCCCACGGCTGGTGCATTAGGCGTGACGCCGGGCAACGGCAATATCAACGCGTTCCTGCAGAGCTCACGAGATACGAGCCTGATTAACTGGAACCTGCCACAGAACATACCCGCGGGTCAGTTCATATTCCCGGGCGAAAACCAGTCGGGATCCGGGTGCAACCTCGACACCCAATGCTTTATTTTCGCGGTGAACCCGAAGCTGGGCACACCGTACGTGGAGCAATGGAATCTCGATGTGCAGCAGTCTTTGAGCCGGAACACTCTGTTGCAGGTCGCGTACGTGGGCAACCATGGCGTGAACCTCTACAGCATTACGGATCCTAACCAGGTGAATCCATTTTCGTCATTGGAAGACCCGGCGAATTGCGACCACTGCGAGTCCGAAGGCCGGCCGCTCAACGAGAATTGCTCTGTCGGAGCGGGCGGATTGGGGCGAGGCGGCCCTTGCTTCCCGTACATTGGCTTTATGCAGCTCCTGAGCAATCAGGCGAACTCGATTTATCACTCAGGGCAGGTCACGCTGACGCACAACTTTTCGCACGGACTCTACCTGCTGGCGGGATACACCTTCGCGCACGCGATCGATACGTCGACAAGTAATACGGCGGGCGTACCGCAGAACAGTCTGGATTACCCGGCCGAGCGCGGCAACAGCGACTTCGACATTCGGCACCGCTTCACGCTGTCGATTGCGTATGAATTGCCTAACGTAAAGGCACCATTACAACTGCTGCAGGGCTGGGAAGTTACAAGCATCGTGACACTGGAAGGCGGAGAGCCCTACACCCTGGGTGACTTTAGCGACGACGTCAGCCTAACGGGCGAGCTTGATGATCGATGGGACATTTCCGGCAATCCCGGAAACATTCACTGGTCGCCCACGCAGCCGATTCCGTTCATTCCAGCGACTGATTTCAACTCCGATGCAAATGGAAACGTCATTGGCGGCACCAACTCCGCGGCCCAGCAGTGTTACAGGGCCGCGCTTGCCGCCGGGGGACAAGCGGCTGCCAATCAACTGAATGGGAACCCCAGCTTCGAGAATGCAACCGACTTCCCAAGCATCGGAACCCCAGGCTGCTACTTCGAAGGCGGCACAGTCTTAACTGCCCCGGCTCCGGGAACGTTTGGAAATTCGGGGCGCAATATTTTCCGCGGTCCGGGACTCAGAGAATGGGACTTTTCACTGGCAAAGAACTTTCGGCTGAACGACCGGCTGAGGCTGCAATTGCGAGGTGAGTTCTTCAATATCCTCAATCACCCGAACTTCGACGTGTTCTCAATGAATACGGATTTGTCAGATCCTACTTCGGTAGGGACGGCTATTTTTACTCCGGACCTAGGCTCAGCTTCGAACCCCGTGCTAGGTACGGGCGGATCGCGCCACATTCAGATCGGCGCGAAGTTTATTTTCTAGGGTCAATCGAAGGGTTAAAAGACCCGCGGGATGAAACGGGGCTTCGCGCCCATCAGTTTCCTATATTCCGCATTGGACATGAGCATTGCGTCTTCAGCGGAAAGCCGCGATTTGAGCACCCAGACATTTGCCACGGTGGCCCAGATCGCGGTAATCCATGCAGTGTGAATCAGCGGCAGCGACGCCAGCTCCAAAATGACCGCTACGTAATTTGGGTGTCTGATCCATTCGTAGGGTCCGGTTGAAACCACACCGATACGCACCGACGCCATAACCTGCACGTTCCAATGATCGGCCATGGTGCGAATGAGCCACCAACGAAGAATTGTGGCGAAGAGGAAAACTCCCCCTGTAGTAATTGCCAATGGCGCAATGAACGGCCGCCGCAGGAAAAAGACCTCTGCGCCGGCTGAAAACAAAACTGCCGTGTGCATGACCACCATGGCCAGAAAATTCGGTTCCCGCACCTTTTCCACGCCACGCTGATTTAGTTTGCGCTGATTTTTCTTGGAGATCTGTAGCTCGGCAACCCGCTCGACCGCGACGAGGAGCAACAGGCCCAGATAGGCGGCAACGTCAACCGGCACGGGTCAGGCCCAGCGAAGCAATAGCAGTTCAGCGCTAAAACCTGGCCCAAAGGCAGCCATCAAGCCGTAGTCACCGGGTGCGACTTTATGCTTGTTGAGCCATTCATCCAGAACGAAAAGCACGGATGCGCTGGAGAGGTTGCCGTACTCGCTGAGGATGTTCCAGGAAGGTTCGGTCTTGCAACGGCACAAATCGAGTTCCGCTTCCATGTAGTCCATCAATTTCCTGCCACCAGGGTGCAGCACGTAAGCAGCGATGTCTTTGCGCTGCAAATCGTGCTTACCCAAGAAGGAATCGACCAGTCCCTTGATTTCACCGCGGATGAGGTCCGGAACATCCTTGGACAGCAGGATGTGGAAGCCGTCTTCCTTCAGATCAAAGCCCATAGCGTCGTGGGAATTGGGAAAAAGGAATGTTTCTGTGTTCAGAATTTGCGGCCCAGCTCCCTTCTTGGTCGAGATAATCGCTGCGCCAGCGCCGTCCCCAAAGAGGATGCTCGAGATAATGTTCGCAGGGGTGAAGTTCCGGCGCTGGAAGGTGAGGCTGGGAAGCTCAACTGAAACCAGCAGGACGTTTTCACCGGTTCCTGAATGCAGCAATTCAAACGCGCGTGAGAGGGCTGCTGCTCCAGCAGCGCAGCCTAGCTCGGTGATTGGGATTCTACGCACATCGCGGCGGAAACCCATTTTCTCGATAAGGTACGCATCGAGGGACGGAATCATGAAGCCGGTGCAGGAGACGGTGATGATCCAATCGATCTCATCGGGCCTCATGCCGGCGCGACAAAGGCAATCGGCAGCGGCTTTTTGGCCAAGTCGTATGGAGTGATCGATGTATTCGAGGTTTGTAGTGGTCAGCGGACGGGGCTCAATGGTGTACTCCAGCGGGAAAATTGTGAAGCGCTGACGGACGTGGGAATTATCAACGATCGACATCATCCCATCGAGGCGGCTTCCCTCCAGGAGAAATATCCGCTGGAGATGCGCCTTGACGTCGTCGCGGGTAATGACATATTCGGGAACGGCTATGGAAGTTGCGACTATGCGTGCGACTCGGCCCGCCGAAAGATCGCGCGAAGTCATGTTTTTGGTCTCCTGGAAATGGGGAACGCGCCGCATCAAACCAACGGAACTAACTACTGAAACCCCCGGTTAGGACTGAAAAGAACCGGCCGCCATGGGATAAGCGGCTGTGACTGCATGCAACGTACTCGCCGGGGGAATATATATCAAGTTGGGCTTAAAGTTCAGGCCCACTTGGAGATTTTGACCCCTACTCGGCCGTGGCGCTAGTGCAATATAAGGGGAGCATTTGCATTTGTTTGCAGTTTCGGCTAGGTTTCCTAGTCGCGAAATATTTGGCAGCGCCGGCACGTTTTCGTAATTGAGCGCCCCCGGCGGCGATTTTCCGAGTTTTCCTGCCATGAGGCTTAATATGTCAGATGAAATTGCAGAGAAGGTTATTTCCACGCTTGCTGGGGTCAAGCGAGTGGCACCAGAAACTATTTCGCCCGACTCGTCGCTCGCAGACCTTGGAATCGATTCGCTCGACACATTCACGCTACTTTTTGAGCTCGAAGGCAAATTCAATATCTCCATTCCCGACGACGAAGCCCGCAACATCCGCACTGTCAATGACATAGTCGAAGGCGTGCGCAAGCTAATCGCGAATCAGAACAGACCCTCCATAGAATCGGCGCAAGCGGCGGAGTGATGGCAGGACGCCGAGTCGCCGTAACCGGCTTAGGGGCAATCTGCGGGCCGGGGTCCAACGTTGGTGAAGTTTGGAATTCGCTGCGCCAGGGTGTCTCCGCGATTCGGAAGCTCACCCTCGTAGATACTTCGAAGCTACGGTTTCAGATCGGGTCAGAAGTTCAGAATTACGATTCTGGCGCTCATTTTCCAGGCAGCGAACAGGATCACCTAGACCGCTTCGCGCAATTCGCAGTGGTGGCAGCGCGGGAAGCGGTAAAAGACTCGGGCGTCACATTTACTCCCAAGTTGCTTGAATCGACCGCTGTGGTTACTGGAACGGGTTCTGGAGGCCAATCCACCCAGGATGCTGGTTTTGCCGACTTGTATGCACAGGGGCGTGGCCGGCTGCACCCACTGATCATCCCGCGCACCATGGCCAACGCTGGCGCGAGCCAGATTTCCATGCAATTTGGCAACACCGGACCCACCTATACGGTGTCTACGGCTTGTTCCTCCTCAAATCACGCAATTGGTCAGGCGTTCCAAATGGTGCGGCGGGGCGATGTGGAGATGGCGATCGCGGGGGGGAGCGAAGCACCTTTCGGCCTTGGTTTGCTAAAGGCCTGGGAAGCGATGCGGGTGATGGCGCCGGATACCTGCAGGCCATTCTGCAAGGCACGACGAGGGATGGTATTGGGCGAGGGTGGGGCCATGCTCGTGCTTGAGCCGATGGATGTCGCGCGGGCCCGAGGTGCGAAGATCTACGCGGAAATCATGGGCTTTGGAAGTTCGTCGGATGCGCACCATTTGACCCAGCCAACGATGGAGGGCCCTGCGCGAGCCATGCGACTGGCGCTTAAGGATGGCGGCCTGGCTCCCGAGCAGATCGGGTACATCAATGCGCACGGCACCGGCACACCAGGAAACGACCCGACGGAAACGAAAGCGATTCGAGAAGTGTTTGGCGGGGTGGCTGACCGGCTGTCGATCAGTTCAACTAAGTCGATGCATGGGCATGCGCTGGGCGCGGCAGGAGCAATTGAGGCTGTCGCTACGGTGATGGCCCTGAAGGATGGGGTATTGCCGCCGACTGCGAATTTTACGGAAGCCGACCCTGAATGCGATCTTGACTACATTCCAAACGAGCCGCGGAAGCTAAGCGTGGAATACGCGCTATCAAATTCCTTCGCTTTTGGCGGCCTAAACGCGGTTCTGGCCTTCCGTGTCGGGCAATAGGATTCAGCTGCCTTCGGTTGGAGTCTAGGGCTTTTGGCTTGAGGAAATGGCTGGACCCCAGCCATGCGGGCTTCCCGTCCACTGGCGCGTCAGCTCATCCGCCATCGTGAAGGTCAACATAATTGCCAGCCAGAAAAATCCCGCCAGCACGACGATGCGTATCAGCCCTGAGCTGTACTTCACATGCATGAAGAAGAGAATAACGAGCATCATCTTGATGAATGCGATGACCAGGGCCACGACAGTGTTCATCCAGCCCATGTCAATGTAGGCGACCGCGGTGGTCAGCCCAGTCAGGAAGAGTAGCGCCAGAAAAATTCCCAGGTACAGGCGCATGGATACGACGTGCCCGGACATTAGTGGTAGCGCCCTCCGATTAAGTAGAGCAGCGGGAAAAGAAAAATCCACACAATATCCACGAAGTGCCAGTAAAGACCGCTAATCTCGATCGGCGAAAAGTACTTTTCTGAAAATCTGCCCTTCCAGGAAAAGATCAGCATGACCGTCATGATGCCCAGGCCGATGATCATGTGGGTAGCGTGCAAGGCGGTCATGAAGAAATAAAAACAGAAAAACAGCTCCACGCTTCCGTTCGGCGCGCTATTTGGAAATGTTGCAGCGCCATCCCAATTCAACCCGGGGACCTGATGTTCGTGCCAGTGCTCGGCGTATTCGGTGTATTTAATACCGAGGAACACGCAGCCAAGAAGCATGGTAAGGATCAGACAGATGATCAGCATCTTGCGCTTTCCCGTTTGGGCCGCGTGCACAGCGCTCGCCATGGTGAAACTGCTGCCAATCAGGACTGCGGTATTCGCGGCGCCAGCCTTTATATTGAGCAGATGGCTTCCCGCCTCGAATCCCGGCAAATAGAACGACCGGTAGATGGTGTAGGCGGTAAATAGCCCTCCGAAGAATAAGATCTCCGTGGCCAGGAAAACCCACATGCCCAGTGTGGACGTCTCGTGCTGTTGCTCCTCGGTTTCAAAGTGATGGCGCAGCTCCGGTGGGTGCGCCTCGTGGTGGCGCTCGGCGTGGGGCAGCAATCCGGATGAAGCAGTTTCAGACATGCGCTGGACGCCCTTCTGCGTAAGCGTAAGCCTCTTCGGTCACAATAGGAATTTCTTCAAAATTTTCAGTGGGTGGTGGGGAAGGTGTCTCCCACTCGAGCCCCTTTGCGCCCCAAGGATTCGGGCCGGCCGCTTCACCGTAGCGGATCGACCAGGTGAGATAAATCAGCGGAATCAGGTAACCGATCGCCAAAATTGACGCGCCGGCCGAGGACATCACATTCAACACCTGAAATTCCTGCGGATACACCGCGTAGCGCCGCGGCATACCCAAATAGCCCAGCACAAATTGAGGAAAGAAAGTCAGATTGAATCCCACAAAAATGATCGCAGCAGCTAGCCGAGCCCATCCGTCCGGATAGAGCTTCCCGGTTATTTTCGGCCACCAGAAGTGAATCCCCCCGAGGTAAGCCATCACCGCCCCACCCACCATTATGTAGTGGAAGTGCGCGACGATGAAGTATGTGCCGTTCAGGTGTACGTCGGTGGCCAGCGACGCGAGGAATAGGCCAGTCAGGCCGCCCATGGTGAAAAGACCGATGAAGCCCAACGCATAGAGCATGGGCGCCTGATAAGAGATGGATCCTTTGTAGAGGGTCGCGGTCCAGTTGAAAACCTTGATCGCCGACGGAATCGCCACCATGAAACTCAGCACGGAAAAAATAAGTCCGGCGTAAACCGATTGGCCGGTAACGAACATGTGGTGGCCCCAGACGAGGAAACTCAAAACCGCGATGGCCATGCTCGAGAAGGCCACAAAGCTGTAGCCAAAGATTTTCTTCTTGGAGAATGCAGTGATCAGTTCGCTGATTACGCCCATGCCCGGAAGAATCATGATGTAAACCGCGGGATGGGAGTAGAACCAGAAAAGATGCTGAAAAAGA
>Ga0209420_1000926_pt1 | contig 14560 bp, 13 predicted proteins | sample BlaSpr_A8_OM1_O1_FD_187972 | JGI IMG/M metagenome (GOLD analysis project Ga0209420, IMG submission 187972) | Forest soil microbial communities from Thunder Bay, Ontario, Canada - Black Spruce, Ontario site 2_A8_OM1_O1 (SPAdes) (version 2) | ecosystem: Environmental > Terrestrial > Soil > Boreal... | reverse complement strand
GGCTAAACCCTTCTCGAGATTCACGTCAACCGAAGCGACTCCGGCGACCGACATGAGAGACACGCGCACGGCGTGTGCACAGACTTCTCAATCCATGCCGAAAATGGTGATGTCGATAGAGCGAATCTCTGCGCTTGCAGGGATGCTCAGCGTTGCCAAAATCAAAAGAACAGCGGCGAATCTTTTCATGGTGTTTTCTCCTGCTATTTTTTCTGGTGGGAATGCTGGAAAAGCAAGTAGCTGAAATTTACGCCGAACCGCGCGCGTTCCTGCAGAAACTGCGAGCCGACAATTTGATAGATGGGGACCTGTGCTCCGAAGCTAATCGTGTAATTTCGATAGATGCCGAGGAGCGTGGGGCCAAGAAAAACCTGATGCCCTTGCGTCTGAGGCACTGCGGCATCGTTCACCACGAAACGGCCAGAACGCTCCCCGACGAGTTCAACAAAAAAACGCCAGTCCCACTTATCCGGCCGCCTGCGCCACTTGGGCGGTCGGTAGCCGTAGACCAGGCTGTAGTCGAGAACATCGGGGCGTTTTTGGGCGGATGTTTCGTAGAAGTTTGTGAAGGTTGCGCCGAGCCAGACGTATTGGCTGCGTGAGGCCATTCCAGTTACCGCGCCGAACATGGTCCCGGGCGTATTTGTGGTGAAGATATGCCGATAGGCAGATTGTGGTCCCGGTACAACGGCACCGGCAAACGCAGTGGATTCAAAGCGGGTTCCCACCTTGGTCGCCCGGTGTTGGAAACGCCATTTCACGGTAGCGTCGAAGTCGGCGCCTGGTTGAATACGCGTTGGTGGAAGATTCAGGTTACCGATGACTGCTGGAGCAGTGAGCGAAAGAGTCAGGTGCGGAGTGAGGCCGTACCCGATCAGCTCGCGAAATGAAGCCTGCGAGCCGAAGTCGTTGACGCGCCCGAACAAACCGCCGTCAAAACTCCATTCGCCTTGCGAATTGGTCGGCGTGGCCAGGCCGAACACCGGGCCGTGGCCATCGGCATAGGCGCAGGCCGCCATAGAAAAAATGCAGAACAGCGAAAGCCAGCGTTTCATGATTCCTCCCGAACGCGCGTGCGTGCACGCGCACCTGAAGACACACCCAGATCAGGGAAGCGAACAGGGAGGAATCAGATTCTTAGAACGCTGGCAAAGCCGGGAGGCGAGGGTGATGGTGCGACGGGATGTGAGACAGATGGTTCCGTGCGCCGAGTTAGGAAAGCATCGTTCGCCTGCCGGATTGGCAAGGCAGAAAGCGCCGGTAGATGCGACATTGCGTGGCGCACGACGGCTTTGCTGGGAGCGGAGTGATTTACGGTGGTGTCACAGCACTTATGGTTGCCGCCTCCCATATCGCAGTGCCCGGCCATTTTTTTGCAGCAGTCCATTTCCTCTGCAGTCATGGAGGGGCTGGGCACGCAGGCAAGGAGAGGAGCACAGGTTAAAAGTGAGGCCAAAAAGGCGAGCATGAAACGACGGCAAAGCACGGAATGATCGTACTCCCGTGCGTCGAAGATTGGCAAAATAAAAGCTGCGCGTTTTTACGGAAAACACGGGGACAGACGGAAGTCCCCCCTACCACCCCATATTTCGGGCGATGCGCGTGATGTGGTCGGTGTCACAACAGAAAACGTGCCTCACCAGGTTTCTGCCCGCGTTTTCTCCCATCAGTTCTTCTGCGCGGATGGCTGCTGCGCCCAGTCAGATGAAATCAAACTGCATGCCCCCTTGATGCCGCCCTTTATTCCGCCGCCCTCTTTGGTCTTCAGCACATCACCGTTCTTATCTGCGACCTGTATCTGGTTGTCCCGAACGAAACCATGCTCGATATGGTTCAAAAGCACAGTGTAGTCGGCCATCTGTTGATTGATTGTCACTTTGACATCCGGGCAATTCCTCTCGAAATCCTTTGCCATTTCCATTGACTGGTCTCGATGGGCATTCCAGTTGGTGCCCTTGCTGGCGGCTTGCAAGAATACTCGGGGCTGTTGTCGATTCGCGGCGGGCGCAGTTGATTCCGGTGGTTGAGTGGGGGCTGCGGACTGCTGAGATGTAGCTGACTGCCCAAAAGTCGCTACTGCTAGTAGGGAAATGATTAACGGTAGCTGTTTCACAGGAGTCTCCTAAAGGTGGCACTCTTACGCCAGTACCCAGGTCAAAGGTGTGGAAGACTGTTCCTGGATTTATAACATCCAGCCACATTTACTCAGCAGTGATATAAGCGTGGGTAATCCGAAGGGTTATTATCGCTAACGATGATCGAAGGGTTTGGAAGGGAGAGTACAGCCGACATCGAACCCAGGAGGGGGAAACGGCTCCCCCTGTGACCTCGCTTCCTTCTCGGCATCGGTCCACGCGGCGGGCAGTACCTCACAAGGATTTCTGCAGCCGCCGAACCCTGCTAGGCAATCGAGGCGGAAGTCAAAAGCATGTTCGTGCTGCTCCACGGTGGCACTTCGTATTTCCGATCGCAAATAATAAATATTGCGTTGCACACCACTATAGACTGCATAGCGTGCGAGTTGCGATTTATCATCGGGTTGGAGGGCTAGCACAGAAAGCTCCATTAAGTCAGTGGCACGTATCCAGGCGTAAAACCGGTATTCCGCGCGGCACAATCGTCCCCCACTCGTATTGAACCTTGCGTTGACAAACCACACTCGATTTCCGAATAGGCGGAACCGCCCCATGTTCGGTCCCAAGGCGTTCAAAGCCTTATCATTCATTGATACCCAATAGGTTCGCTCGTTTAGGGAACAATCTCCAGACCACATTCCCGTCTCCTTGCCCCCGTATCGCTTAACCAGTTGGCTGATTTGATCTTCGGTCGTTTGATTAACCCTTAGGGCCGCAATGTCCTTTAGAAGGGACCGCGCTTGTAGAACATCGTGTAGGTTCTCAACATATAGTGCTATGACGACCAGTGTTATTGCTCCTGTGATAAGGGCCGCAAACTTTATTCTGGCCCTTCGATTGTGAATTGGGTCGCGCATCAACTTAACCGCAATGAGAACTTGGGCCTGAACGCAGAATTTTTCGGCAAGTCAGTATTGCAGTCCTCTGCTGGAAAAACACGGGGGAAGACGGGAAGTTCCCCTATCACTCGACTTTCGGGCGATGCAGCGGGATGTGGTCGAAGCCACAACAGAGAACGTCCCGTCTGTCCCCCGGTTCTCCCCATAAGGCGACAGGGCTGCATCGCGCGGCGGACATGGAATTAGGGAAGGTTCAAGCGTGGATCACCGCTAGTGTTGCGGTGGTTTTGGCGATCTAGCTTTTCTTCGATCACTTTTTCATTGTCGATCTGACGCCATTTGACGCTAATTTTTTCAACGGTTTGAGCATAATCCAGCACATTTCTGGCAGCGTCTTCTATCGTGTAGAAACCTCCATCATCTCTTGGCGGTCGCACAAATAGGGTGATGTTGTCCTGCATCGAGGTTCCTCGTTTATGGTATGAAACACTAGCAATCGCTTCGGTGTCGTTTGGCGGTGGTAAGACGCCAGGTTCTCTACGGGTCTTAGACCATTTGCTATTGAGAGCCACAACTTGTTGCAGCAAGTCGTTTGGAAAAAGCGCAATATGGATGCCTGCCTCGGCCAGTGAAGAAAGTCCATAAACGTCTCTGTCTTTGTCGGGCATTCCCGATACAACTCGGGCAGCTTTTGCGTTTATAAGACGAGTCGCGCAGGCAATTTTTGACGTCTTCCGCTCAGAACATGGCTCCAACGTTGTATAAACAGTACAACCGCTCAAATCGACGTTATCTACGTCGTCGTTCAGCTTTTTGAGAGCACAAAATTCTGCGTGCCTTCCTTCGCCTGTTTCACCGCGGTATCCCGTCGAGATGACTTTGCCGTCTTTAACGATCACCGCTCCGACGTAGGGGTGGGGTTCGCCGTCTTTCTCCGCAACACTTTTCTTTCCCAACTCAACCGCCTGTTCGCAGAACGGTCTGTCGTGAGGAACGAGGATGCGTTCTGCGCCCGCGTCGGTCAGAAAAATGTCTAAAAGATACTCTCCCGCTATGGGATTGCCCTCTGTTCTGAGATGCTTGCTCCTGATGGCGACTTTGTACGAGCAGGTTTGTAACGCGTCTCCGGTGGTGAGATATGTGTTGTTGTCCACCGTCTGACCGTCACGGAACGCTGCTAAAAAATCATCGTAGTCTTCGGGGAACTGAATAAGTTGAGGGTAGAAGCGTCCGGCGGGTGGCTTCGCGCGAATAAGCATGCTCGCCGATTATCACAAAGTCCGGCCAACAAAAATAGCGCGCCACCTCTTCCTTGAAAACACGGGGGCGGACGGAATCGTTTCCGTTACGGCTCGACTCACTAATGAGACCGCGCGCCGAAACGGCGCGGCTCCTTACGAAAAGCCCCGGTAGGGGCGAGATGACTGCGAGTACACGCGCCAGAAGGCGGCGCGTAAGGAAGAGCGCGCGAAGCGCGCCTGAGTTCCCAGGGCTGCCGCTCTGGTAATTTATTTCGCCCCTACGGGGCTTTTTGAAAGCGTTCAAGACTTGAAGGTGTAGCACCCACACGCATCTATTGATCTGAGACGAACCTTTCTTCGAGCGGTGAACCTTGCGGTTCGTCTGCGCGCCGCCATGGCGCGCAAAACCTGCGTGAGGGGCACCCGCAGAAAATTCAAAGACAAAATCAAATTCAAAAGCAGGGAGATTCCTCACGCTCGGCGCCCATTCATATGCGGTGAACCTTATTTTTAGAGAAGAACCTTGCGGTTCTTCTGCACGTCCTCCCGGACGTGATGCGGTTCACCGGCGCGTTCTTCGAACGCGGCCGCCGAATCGGTTCGGAATGACACAATTGGGAGTTGAGGAGATTGATGAGTTGAGGCACGCGGAACGCAAAAGCAATCTACGTAGTAAAGGATTCCGAAATTGGGTGTAAGTCCCCACGGGCAAAACCGGCCCATGGGGCACTAAGAAAAAAGCAAAAGCAAAAGCAAAAGCAAAAGGGACCGACCTAGTAAAGAGCCCTGGAGTTTGGGTGTAACTCCCCACGCGCAAGGGCAGCGCATGGGGCACTAAGAACAATTCAAATGCAAAGCGAACCGTTGCGCGACTGCGCTTCGTGACCTCGCAGTACGTACAAGGCAGTGAAGTGCGAGTGGGACGGCAGGGTGCACGTGGGTTCTTTAGTTCAAAGCCGGATCAATCAAGGTCAGATCTGTTGCCGGATCAAACCGTTTTTGCATGGTTATCGGATCAACCGTCACCATCACTTCGAGTGTCGGAGATACGTACGCGGCAAGAACATGGCCAGCGCGCGTTGTTCCATCTGAACTTGCCACCACCATGTGAGTATGAACAACGGGCTTCCCTTGATTGAGCGCGATATCGCCACTCATCCCAATGACCTCGTGCTGACCATTGATGGGAATCTTTTTGTACATTTTGCGCTGGGGATCAAACCATCCCAGCGTCGCTCCACTCACCGCTCCAATAGCGGTGAAATGCGCACTCGTTACGTGATACTTCTCCGCGAACTCGGACAGTCCCGAAAACGCTTCGTCTCCCTGGTAGAGGATAACCGCATATTGTTTGGTCGGCTCTCCAGGGTTCAATAATAGAACCTGCATCTTGGGAGCTTTACCGGTTGGAATGGCTTTCGACGGTGCTACATAGTCGCCAGTCGAATCCTGGGACTTCACCACCATGGCGGTGATCCCAATCAATACCAAGACGCAACCGAGTCGTTTTATTCTGACCATAGCTTTGATCTCCCGGGTTCGAGGCCGCTCACGTTTTAGGCGCGCCACCAGCCTTCAATACCATCAGCCATTCGTTGAAGAGTGTTTTCGCGCCGTGAACGGGGCGCGAGCGATTAACCTCGGACCTACGTGTTGGTCGAAGCAGAGGTAGCTCGAGTCTTCAATTCGTCTGCGGCGTTCAAATGAGCCTGCTTTTCCATTTGCAGGATGACCGCCGAAAAATCTTGCTCCGCCCCTTCGCCCAGTTGCTTTGTATTGATCTCGAAAGCGGCGCCGGCGGCGGGCATTTGCGCACCAACGTGAGCCGCGAGAGCGAGAATTAACCCGAAATCCTTGTTCATCAAGCGAATTGGAAATTGCGGACTATAGTCGTTCTTCAGCGCTCTTTGCAGTTTGCCTAGGTGGGCTGGAGCGACTACGGCAGTTTGGGACAAAACATCCAGCAAGCGTGTGCGATCGAGACCGGCCTTCTCGCCAAGGGCCACCGCTTCGGCAATCGCCTGCATTCCGATTCCAAGTAAAGTATTCACGACAAGTTTCATCGTCGCGCCAGCGCCACTCGGCCCCAGATAGAAATATTTTTGGGCGATAACACGAAAGATCAACTCGGCGGCGTCGAAGCATTCCTTGTTCCCGCCCCCGAAAAGGGTCAGCAATCCCTTTTCGGCGACAGGAGTACTCCCCGACATAGTTACGTCGAGAACTTCAACTCCATGCTCCGAACCTAGCTTCGACAGCTGTTGCGAGGTCAAAGGAGAGACTGTACTTAGGTCGATGATTAGCGAGCCGCGATGCGCATTTGCGAAAACGCCGGCAGCTCCGCTGTAAACGTCCAGGACAGCTTGATCGCTAGCGAGACAAGACAGCACGACGTCGCAATTGGACGAAAGTTCCGCAATGCTTTCGGCAACTACGCCGCCATATTGAGTTAGCTCCTCCGCCTTGTTGCGGTTCCGGTCATAAACGACCACCTTAAAGCCGGATCCGAGTAATCTCCCGGCGATTGGACGGCCCATAAAGCCGATTCCGATAAATCCGAGCTTATTCTTTTCCGGTGTGATTGGATTCATGCCGAATATCCTTTCGCCGAGGGCTAAGCGATTTCTTCACCGCTTGCAGCCGGCCTTCAGGGTCTGTTACGGACTCAACGTGGTCGCCAGCTCCACGCAGCGTAGGCGGCGTTTCGTTTTCATTTCTAGCCAAGCCTAGCCAAGCCACTGCGGGTTGGCGTAGGTGCCGTCGAAGTGGTGGCTTGTTTTGTACAGCTCGAACTGACCGGCTTCCGCGGCGCTTGCCGTTTTCGCCAGCAGACCTGCAACCTCGGAAGAGTCGAGCGGTAGAAAAGTGCGGGCCGCCTGGAGAGCTTGTTGAAGAATCGGAACCGAATCGCATCCCGTAATGACCACACTGGTGGGAAGATTCATCGCGTAATGCAGGCATTCCACGGCGCTAGCGGTTTTGCTGTCGAGAATAAAGTGATCGCCCATGGGCTTCATACCGAGCACGCCGATATCGTTCTTGAGCAGGACAGGCAAGACTTTGTTTTCAAAGCTGTTGAAGTGTGCGTCCATGACATTGAGAGGCATCTGAACAGTATCAAACGTGAAGCCGTGCTTTGAAGCGGTGGCCAGCATCTGCAAATGAATGTCCGGACTCTTGTGGCCGGTGAAGCCGATGTAACGGATCTTGCCGGCCTTTTTCGCCTCCAACACAGCTTCCAGCGCTCCTCCCGCGGCGAAAATAAGGTCCGGGTCAGTGTCGCGGATCACTTCGTGAAATTGCAGGAGATCAATCCTGTCGGTCTGGAGGCGACGTAAGGATTCATGAATTTGGTTCGCAGCGGCGGCTTTGGTGCGACCGTCGATTTTGGACATGAGAAAGGCCTTTTGGCGATAACCGTCGCGTAGCGCGTTTCCCATGCGGATTTCGCTTTCGCCGGCGTTGTAGTCCCAACAGTTGTCGAGGAAATTGATGCCTTCGTCGAGACCCATGCGGATGATGCGAATACTTTCCTGAGGGTCCGTCTGTTGGCCTAGATGGTAGCCCCCAAGCCCTATCAACGAGACTTTCTCTTTCGTGCGACCCAGCGTTCGATAGGGAATGCCGCTGCTGGATCCTGATGGCGAAGAGTGCCCATTTTTCTTCTCGTGATCCATAACGTGCCTTTGTTCAGGAGGTTCGCTTCTGAAAGAACCGACCCAATTCTCGTAAGCGACACAGCGTACCGGGTCCCACTACTTGTTTTCGCAAAAGCGCGCGAATTTACGCGACGAGAAAATGGATCGTCGTCTCGCAAGATCGCGCGTACAGGCGCATGCGTCAAGGAAAAATTTGGAAAACACGGGGACGGAAAACACGGGGACAGACGAGAAGCCCACGGCAAGACCCACCCGGTCCATTTATCAGCGCGCCGTGCGGCGCGCAAACGGGTGTGGGGCACCCGCAGACACTTCTAAAGCAAAAGAAAAAGCAAAAGATCGTAGTCCAGATAGGTTGAGGGGAATTATCTGTTCACTAATGCGCACGGACTCCCTTGCGGATTTTCGGCTGCGTGCTACGATAAAAGCGAGTAAGTCGTGCCCACAAAAGCCCCAGCCATTTCGAAAAGCCCTTCTCCTGGGGCATTTAGCGCCCAGGATTTTCTCGATTCCGCCGGTATGGCCAAGAAAGTTGTGGATTTTAAGCGCAAAGAGAAGATCTTCTCGCAGGGAGATCTTTCCAAGAACGTTCTATATATTCAAAAAGGCGCGGTGAGGCTTTCGGTAGTGAATGAAATGGGCAAAGAAGCTGTGGTGGCAGTTCTCGGTGCCGGAGATTTTTTTGGTGAAGGCTGCCTTGCAGGTCAGCCCATTCGAATAGGATCTGCGACTGCAATTACGGCGAGCACCGTCTTGATAATTGATAAACGGGAGATGATTCGAGTCTTGCACGCTGAGCATGAATTCTCTGACCGTTTTATCACTTATATGCTTGCCAGGAATATCCGGATCGAAGCGGATTTGGTTGATCAACTTTTTAACTCTACCGAGAAGCGGCTGGCTCGCGCCCTTCTGTTGCTCGCTCAATATGGAAAGGAAGACCACGTCCAGCGAGTCCTCCCGAAGGTTTCGCAAGAAACGCTCGCCGAGACGATCGGCACCACCCGCTCCAGGGTTAACGTCTTCATGAACAAATTCAAGAAGTTGGGATTCATCAAATATAACGGCGGTCTTCAAATCAACAATTCGCTCTTGAGCGTTGTTCTGCACGACTAATCATTTACATTTCAAACCCACATTCATTGAGGCACGGGTTCTGCAGGCTAAGCAGCTTGAGTTCATTCGTTGATCCCAAGCTATGCGGTCGTGCTGGGTATTGCCGCGTCCGCGGCGTGTGTTTTAGTCTTCATGGAGTAGAGGGCCACGTCTGCGGCGCCCAAGAGGTGATCCAGGTCTGCGCCGTCTTGTGGATAAATGGCGACTCCGATACTGACCGACAGCTTAGGCTCCCGGCCATCGTTCTCGAGAGTTTGGCAGATTCGCCGGGCCACTAAATTGGCTGGAGCCCGCCCTGACTCAGGCAACACCAGCGCAAACTCATCCCCACCGAAACGCGCCGGTGTATCAATCTTGCGGCTGCAAATGGATAGAACGTCGGCCAGCCGGCAAAGAGCTTGGCTGCCAACGATGTGACCGAATCGATCATTGACCAGCTTTAAGCCGTCCAGGTCGAGGAACAAGAGCGCGAACTCGCGGCCAGTGCGCTCGGAACGCTTGATCTCAGAGTCGACCGTTTCGACCAGGCGCCGGTAATTGGCTAGTTCTGTCAGAGGATCCTTGGCGGCCTGTTGGCGCAAATGATCCTCGAGCTTGCGTTGTTGAGTGATGTCTTCGGCGATGATCTCGTAACTGGTTAGCTCATCCCGATTGCGGACCTCGCGCCCGCTGAGCCGGACTTTGAGGGTCGTTCCATTCTTTCGCTTCCACTCAACTTCCAGAGGGTCGCCGCCATTGTGCTCCACTAAGCGCCCCAGTAACTGCGCTCGCTTCGAGGGGTCACGCAGGATGTCGGTTGCAAGGTTCGTCGCGAGGAGTTCATCGCGGGATAGATAACCAAGCATGGTCACCAAGGCCGGATTTACGTCCAAGAACTTGCCGGTGATGTTACAGCGACACATTCCGTAGGTCAGGTTCCCAACCAGGGCCCGGTAGCGTGCTTCTGAACGGCGCAGCTTTTTTTCCGTTCGATATCCATCTTCGCGCAGGTTGTTCTCATTGAGGGCCCGACGAATCGCTACAGGAAGGTGGCTAATATGATCCATTCCAATGCAATCGGCAGCGCCCTCCGTAATAAGTTCCGCCAGGGTCTCCAGATCCGTGGTCTGAGTCAGGAAGATGCAGGGGATCGGCCGTTGCCTCAGATGCAGAATTCCAAACACTTGCTGCCCTCGCCAATTTGGAGATGGATATTCAGCGAGGACCATGTCGTAGGGCGTTGCCTTCAGGCAATCAGCGAACTCCTCTGGCGTACGAACGACGTCTGCGCTCACATTGAAGTGAGCCTTTCTGAGTTCCTGTAGGCAAAGTTCTACCTGCGCGGTATCACTATGAACCACCAGGATATGCAGAGGTAATCGTCTGTGTGCCGGCCCGTTGAAAGCTACGAGCGGTTGGGGACGGGTTTCGTCGCCCGGTGAAGTCACATTGATTGAGAGCCCTCCGGATTCACGGAAGAATCCTTCGCGAACTCTCTCTCCCGAAATGGTTTTTGGAGCCACTAATAACAACAATATGGGAATCGCGCCCAGCTACCTGTTCGAAACAGCACACCAATGCGGGTTGGTGTTGACTGATTGGACCATTCTGGAACGCAGACTAAACCTGGCGGTTATGACGTTTTGGAGGACTAAAGGCGTGCGGTTTTACAGGTGCTATCTCGACTTCGGGGCCAGGACTCCACGCTGTCCGGCCTCTCTTAAATGGATCACAAAAAATACCAAGCCCACCGCGAGAACAACGTGGATGAAAGGGCTGGTCAAATGCAGTGCGAAGAATGCAATCAACCAAAAACCCACCAGAGACGCGGCAATTATCCGAAGCATACCTTCATCCCCTTGTTTCGAGCCTCGAGAGTTCTGGGGCTTTGTTTCTCCGGAACTGCAGTGGGAGTCCCCTGGGCGAGGGAGAAAGTACCTGCATTGATGGGGCGGGAGTAGTGATTCGGAAATTGCTGCTGGGCACTGTGGCCTTGACCGTGGTGCCGTTGCGGCCAGTTTCAATCTCCAGGTGGCCGCCGAGCTGCTCGACTCTCTCCCTCATGCCTGTGATGCCTATGCCAACCGTCTTGGTTCGCGACGAACGGTCCAGCACTCCTGCTGGTATCCCCTGACCGTCGTCAGTGACTGCCACTACCACTCCATCCAGATTCTGGTCAATCTTTACTTTGGCTTGGCTGGCTCCCGAATGGAGATGAACGTTCGTGAGACTGGCCTGAACGACGCGGAAGATTGCAAGTTCGGCGTCCTCGGACAAACGGCACAGTTCTTTGGCTATTTCCACTTCGACGTGAAGACCTTTGCGCTGGTTGATGCCGCTTACGTACCATAGGATCGCGGTGTTCAGGCCACATTCATCGAGCATTGGCGGGTGAAGCAGATAGGAAAGGGTCCGGAGTTCATCTGAAATGCTTTTGGCTAAAGATATGCACTGCAAGAATATCACGTCGAATTCAGGGGGTTGCGCAGTGACGGTATCTTTCACAATGGACAAATTCATCTGTAAGACAGCGAGCTTCTGCCCGGTGCTGTCGTGCAGCTCGCGGGCAATGCGGCGGCGCTCCGTATCTTGAGACCGATAAAGCTGCCTGGAAAACTCGTGTAGCTCTTCTTCACAACGATGCCGCTCGATGGCAATTGATGCAATATGAACACCTTGCTGCATCAATTTAAGGTCTTCTTTGTCTGGCGATCGGAGCGATGGAGAAAAAACCAACAGAGTTCCCAGGATTTTTCCGCTGTTCGCCAGGATAGGCATGGACCATGCTGCTTGAACACCTCGGCTAGAAACCAATCCCCAACAGGCTGCAAACGAGGGATCGCTACTCAGGTCGACGATCGAGGCGTCGTGGTCGCCAACTCCGTCAAGGCCCTGCACACCGGCGGATCGTATTTTTAGACCGATGAATGCTTCGTTCCAAGCCTCAGGAACCTTCGGGCCGGCGGCAAGCCGAAGTTGCACCCCACCCCGATCCAACAATAAAATTGCCGGGACTGCCCGGGGTAATTTTGCACTTAGAGAGTTGCAGAGTTCATTTAGGACTTCCAGCATTGGTGCTCCCTGCGAGAGCATTTTGAGGACATCGATTTCTGACACCGTCAATCGTACCGAAGCAGTTTGGGCCATCTCATTTCCTCCCCCGCCAGTACAGAGCGCACGATATTGGAGCGTCACTTATATTGTGTTAAGCAATTGGAAGGTCTCGATGGTGGGTAGTGTGGCAGGGGTCAATTTTGAATTCTGTTCAGTTTGAGACACTTTCGAAAAGAGGTGGTACAGGCACGGGCGTGCTTGCCAGTCCGTTTGGCCGGTCCACAAATCGAATGGCCGAAGACTCTGGTGGTGTGCAAAGAGCATAATTTAACTAACTTAGGTTAATAACTCGGGCACAACGAAGTTCCCAAGCGGAATGGCGGGCGATCCCTCGAAGCGCTTCTCGATCCCATCGCCAAAGAGGATCCTGGGGCGGAATCCCGGCGAAGGCCGCAGGTTGTCGCCGCTTCCCCAACAGTTCCGACCCTTTGGGAAGCCTGGTTAGAAGCACAGAGCGCCTCATACCTAGGGGCCCTACTGTGGTTTGCGTCTCAGTGGTTTGCCAATCGCGAGGAGGAAGATGGTGCTCTTGCGTTCCGCTTGCGGCGAAAAGAATTTAATCACGTCATCGTCGAAGAAGGTCAGCCCAGTCGCGCCCAGATGCTGAGCATAGGCAGCCAAGTACATCCTGCCGCCGAGGGCGCCTGCCTCCAGCTGGACGGCCCGGTAGCCGCGGTTCCCGTATAGTTCTAGAATGCGTTTCAAATCGGCGAGAAAGAAGATGTCCACGCAGGCGTCCGCTGGCAGCTCCTGCTGCAATCCGAGATAATGCGCCTCGGCGCGGAATTCGCCCTCTTTCAAAAGCTCCAAAGTATTCCGCGCACGCCGGAAGAAGTAAGCGCCCGGCTTGACCTCTTGCACCGAATGCACGATCAGATAAAGATCGTTCAGTTGCGCGCCGTGCGGCTCAAGGAAGTCGGCCGGAAGACCTCGCGTAGCTCGGTCCAAAATTGTTGCGAGTTGTGCGAGTGTGATGGATGCCTTCTTATCGAACGTTCGGGTAGAGCCGCGGCGCAGGATCACCTGTTCGATCGTGTCCGTCGGTCGTTCTTCTTCAGGCAGCGGCTGCAGAACCCCCTCGGCTGCCGCAGCGGAAGATAGAAGGGTCGGTTGCTTTCCTCGCCACTGACGAACTTCCTCTTCGGATTCAAGTGATGAGGCCTCGTGCATCTGGAGCATCGCGGGATATTCGACTTCGCTCCCCGAAGGCGGAATCGTCTCCAAGCCAAGCGCCGGGACGTCTCTTGAGGCGGGTAAGGAACTCGTGGATATTCGCCCGATCGGCACCAAGCAGAATGAAACCTCACGCCGCGTATCGAGGTCAAGCAAGCGGTTCACCTCGGCATCGACGAACCCGAGCACAATCTTAGCGGGCAGCCCCGAAGCTGTGGAAACCGCGAGCATATTCGCCAGCAGCGTGCCGTTGTCCCAACCGAAGTGGCGATAGGTGCGCGCCTGGTATTTCCAGGCGTTTCGCCAATACGTTCCGGTACAGATTATGGTGGTGGGCGCGTGAGCTACCGCATCTTCCAGTGCCGTCGCCAGAGCCAGGTTTCCGCGAAAGTCCCCTTTTCGCAGAAGCCGTAGGGACACATCCGCGGGATTAAAGTAATACACACCAGCATCCACGCCTTGGAGGTCGCCAGTTACGACGTAAAGTTCGATCTCGTACAGGGCGCCGGTGCAGGCTGCGGCGCGAAAGTAGATTTCCCCGCCGGGATACGCTCGCTGTTTGGTAATCCCAGCCGAGAAATAGAGGATGCGCGCCAGATCCTGAAGATCAGGGATGGCGTTGACCGGCCACGGGGAGACCGACTCTGAGATCGCGGAGAGCGCAGCCACCCCTGTCTGAGGCGCGTCCCGCGGCAGCGGGAACGCCTCTACCGTCGGATAGACTTTGAAGGGCCGCGGCCGATTCGCCCAGTCCAGGAAGTGAAGATTGGTGCGGATACTCGAGTAGGAATGCTTCGTGCCGTCGTGATACTGCCAAGCCGCCTCGATGTCGCGGTTTCTCATTGGTTATGGCGTCAGACTACCATCTACTCCGGACGACGCGCGAACGAATGAAGCGGTATTAGCAATTTGCGCTTCACTCTCAGCAACGTCGCGGAATGACAATGAAGGGGATGGGAGATGTAGTGGTGGACCCAGGCAACCGGTTGTAAACCCCCACGCGGTCCATTTATCAACGCGCCGTCCGGCGCGCAAACGCGTATGGGGCACCCCCAGACGCTTCTAAAGCAAAAGCAGATTCGTCAGCGAGGCATCTGGTCTGCGCGGGAGAGGCGGATTCGGGATGACGGTGGTAAGGTGTGGGCGGAATTTGGCTTGGTGCTGTGGCTGGGGGAAAGGACAGACTCGATGCGGAATGCCGGGATAAATAAAACTGTTCTGGGTGGTGTCGTGGCACTTACGGCGGCGTGTTTGGGTAGTTTGTGGGCGCCGGGGCACGGCCGACTCAATGTAGCTGTAGAAGC
>Ga0209420_1000925_pt1 | contig 14565 bp, 12 predicted proteins | sample BlaSpr_A8_OM1_O1_FD_187972 | JGI IMG/M metagenome (GOLD analysis project Ga0209420, IMG submission 187972) | Forest soil microbial communities from Thunder Bay, Ontario, Canada - Black Spruce, Ontario site 2_A8_OM1_O1 (SPAdes) (version 2) | ecosystem: Environmental > Terrestrial > Soil > Boreal... | reverse complement strand
GAGCGGGCAGTGGCGGTCACCGGGCGGTGCCGTGGATAGCACAGGGCGATCGTCCGCGGAGCCGCAGGCTCGTGCGGCTCCAGCCAGGTCAGCGCCGGGTCGATGGCCCGGCTGGCGGCCACGCGCCCGATGCAGGCGTGCCCGAGCCCAGCCGCGACCAGGCGCTGCAGGGCCAGGGTGTCATCGGTGCGGTAGACGATCTTCGGCGCGATGCCGCGCCGGGCCCAGGTGTCCTCAAGCTCAACCTGGCCAGGCCACCGGCGGGTCCAGGCGACCAGGTCCAGCTGGTCGAGGACGCCGAACCCGGGCCGGTCCAGGCCGGCGATCGCGCTGTCCCGGCGGGTGAGGATCACCCAGGGGTCGTCCAGTACCGCGACGGCCTCGACGTACTCGTCGGTCTCGGCGTTGTAGCAGAAGGCCAGGTCCAGGTCACCGCGGCGCAGGCCAGCCCGGGAGCTGTCCGGGTCGTCCGCTGCGATGAGCGCGACCTCGACCCCGGGATGGTTGTCGCGGAAGGCACGCAGGGCCGCGGGCATGATCTCGGCCGCGGCGGTCTGGGTGACGCCCACCCGGACCCGGACGATCTCGCCGCGCGCCGCCTGCTCGGCGTCCGCGGCCACGGCCTCGACCTCGCTGAGGGCCCGGCGGGCCCGGCGGCAGACCGCTTCGCCCACGGGCGTCAGGCGCACCGCCGCCCGGCCGCCCGGACGATGGAACAGCGACTGGCCCAGGGCCGTCTCCAGCGCCGACACCTGGTGCGACAGCGCGGACTGGGTATAGCCGAGCGCCGCCGCCGCCCGCCGGAATTATCCGAGTTCGGCTACCGCGAGAACGGCTTGCAGCTCGCGCAGCCCGAGCCCGTTTTTGATCGGCTGGATCGATCGTAGCTCGGACATTCCTTCACTTTAGTCGCGCTTTCCCGCATATTAAGCTGACCGGTGCCAGCTAACCCGCGGACCGGGGGAGGAAGGCATCATGCCGCAGGCGATCCGAGCCGACGCTGGGGCGCGGACGTTCCGCCTGCTGATCTACGGGCTCATCCCGGTCAGTTCGGCCACCCAGTTCGCCCTGGTCCCGGTCATGCCCGTCGACGCCCACCGGTCCGGCCGATCCGGACTCCAGCAGGGAATGGCGCCCGGTATGACCGGGCTCGTCACTCTGGCCGGGTCCGTCCCGGCCGGACCCGCCGCATCCCGCGTGCTCACCGAGCATCTCCCGCTGGCCGTCCCCCGGCGGTCGGTTCACATGTAGGAAGCAAGATCACCATTCGCTGCATAGGTAGAGCGATATGAAGCAACGACAGGCGGAGCCGGCCACACTGCCCAAGACGGCAGCGGGCGCCCAGCCGGCAATTGAGCTGCGGCATCTGCGCTATTTTGTGGCGCTCGCGGACGCGGGCAGCTTCACCGATGCCGCGCAGCGGATGTTCGTCGCCCAGCCGACCCTGAGCCAGCAGATCCGGCGGCTCGAAGAAATCGTCGGCACGCAGTTGCTGCGGCGCCGCCATGAGGGCCTGCAACTGACCAAGGCCGGCGCCGTGCTGCTGGATGCATCCCGCACCGTGCTGTCGCTCATCGATCACGAGGTGAACCGGACCCGGCAGGCGGCGGGCCTGGGACGGCCACGCCTGCGCGTGGTCGTGCCGCCGCGGCTGATGGATGCCTTCGCGGTCGAGGCCGCCTCCGCGCTGCGGTCAGTGGCGGCCGCCGCGGACGTGGATCTCGTCTGGCTGGAAGCGCCCCTCGACGCCGGGTTCTCGCTGATCCGGCAGTGCCGGGCCGACGCCGGGCTGGGCTGGCTCACAGCCAGCCCAGAGGCGCTGCCCGCCCCGCTCGATGCCATGAGCCTGGGCGAGTTCGAACCCGATGTGTGGATTCCCGCGCCCCACACCGCGGCGCGCCGCGGCACGATCAGCCTCGGCGAACTGAGCCGCATGGACGTCATCCACGGGCCACGCCGCGCGGAGCCTGCGACCTACGACACCTGGACGCAGGTCCTGCGGACCGTCGACCCGCGCTTCGAGTTCACCGATCCGCCGCTGCGGCACTCGCTGCCGATGGACCTCGCGTTCGCCGCGGCCGCGGACCGGCCCACCTCGGTGCTGACCGGTCCCAGCGTCATCACCGGAACCCGGCCCGGCCTGATCTGGCTGCCCCGGCCGATGGTCACCCATGACATGGTCCGGGTCGAGCTCGAGGGCCATCTGCTGACGGCGACGGCAGCCCTGGTGTGGAACGGCGACCTGCCCCGCCCGCTCCAGCAGATCCTCTTCGACGCCGCGGACGGCATCGCCCCGCCGGAGCCTGCCTGGGCGGCAGGTACCGATGCGACCTTCAGTAACGGGATCCCCTGAACATCGGTGTGTTCCCGACCACCCGGGAGACCTTGACATTGAGGATGAGGTGCGTCATCCTGACCAAACGAAGATGATGTACATCAGCCAGAACCTGACGGGCGCCCCGGGCTGAGGGGATCGAGGCTGACTGGATCGCCGCCGACGGCGCCAAGGACGACGGCCGCCGGTTAGCCGGCGAATCTGCGACCGTAGAGGTGGGGTCCACATCCCGGTCAACAACGCCAGCATCGGTTGGATCGCTCCAGCCGAAGACCGCCGTATGCGCACGGGACACGCTCATGAACCAGACGCCACCGGCGCCTTCAGCCAGGAGGCAATGCACGCCGCCCATGCCATCAACGGGCCGACCTACGCTCATGCCATCGTCACGACCGAAGAGCTGATCCCGCAGCTTTCAGCCTGAATCGCGCTCGCGGGAAGCGCAGCCGTTCACCGTCATAGGAACTGAGGAAACGATTATGGCCGCCAGTAACCCAGGCACGGGCCGGGAGCTGCGCTCCCTGGTCACCGCGGAAGGCACGCTCGAGCTCTCACTCGCGGACGTCCCCGTCCCCGAGCCCAAGCCGAATGAGGTAATCGTCCGCGTCGAGGCCGCTCCGATAAACCCATCCGACCTCGGTCTGCTGTTCGCCGGCGCGGACATGACCGCGGCGACACGATCGGGCCTCCCGGACCGGCCCGTCGTCACCGCCCCTATCGCGCCCGCCGCGATGCGCGCCCTGGCCGCCCGGGTGGGCATCTCCCTCCCGGCGGGCAACGAGGGAGCCGGAACGGTGATCGCGGCCGGGTCAACACCCGCTGCCCGAGCGCTCCTCGACCGTGTCGTGGCGCTCGCACCCGGCGGCATGTACACCGAGTACCGGTGCGTGGACGCCGGCCAGTGTCTCGAGCTTCCGCGCGGCGTACCGGCGGTGGCCGGCGCCTCGTCGTTCGTCAACCCCCTTACCGCGCTGGGGATGATCGAGACCATGCGGAACGAAGGACACTCGGCTCTGGTCCACACCGCGGCGGCCTCCAACCTGGGTCAGATGCTGAACCGGCTCTGCATCGAGGAGCAGGTGCCCCTCGTGAACATCGTCCGCAAGGACGAACAAGAAGAGATCCTCCGGGCCATCGGCGCCACGTACGTCTGCAACTCGTCATCACCCGCCTTCATGGCCGAACTCACCCAAGCGCTGGCGGACACCTCGGCCACGATGGCCTTCGACGCCATCGGCGGCGGCGACCTGGCCGGACGGATTCTCACCTGCATGGAGGCCGCATCGGCGAAGACCTCCACCGGATACAGCACCTACGGCTCCGCCACACACAAGCAGGTCTACATCTACGGAGGGCTTGACCGCGGGCCGACCGTGCTCCGCCGGAACTTCGGCATGGCGTGGGGCATCGGAGGGTGGCTGCTGACCCCGTTCCTTCGCACCATCGGGCCATCCAGGCTCGAAGCGCTCCGGCAGCGGGTGCGAGCGGGCCTGGAAACCACCTTCGCCAGCACGTACACCAGGGAAGTTTCGCTCCTGGAGGCGCTGGAACCTGAGGCCTACTCCGCCTACGCCCGGCACGCCACCGGGGAGAAGTACCTGATCGCTCCCCAGCGCTGACCACCACAAGCCGGCCGGGGATCGAGAGCACGGCGGGGCCGACACTCGGCAGTCGTCATCCGCTCCTTCCAGGATGACGTCTATAATCTTCTCTGGGGACGGTGGTGCCGGCGGGCTGGAGGTCCGATCGTGGGTAGTTCGCAGGCGGACAAGGCGGCGAGTCATGACCGGATCGTCAGCGTTGCCGCGGCACGTATGCGCCGCGACGGCGTCAACGGGGTGGGCGTGGCCGAGCTGATGCAGGAGGCGGGCCTGACCCACGGCGGCTTCTACCGCCATTTCAGCTCACGAGACGATCTCGTCGGCGAGGCGGTGGAATGTGCGCTGGCGCAGGGCAGCGAGCGGGCCATCAGCGCCGCGGCCCGAGGCGGAAAGCGAGCCTTCACCGCAATCGTTGACGGCTACCTCAGCGTCGCCCATCGCGACCGGCCAGAGTCCGGCTGCGCCGTCGCCGGGCTCGCCGAAGACGTCGCCAGGGCGGACGCCCGCACGCGAGCCGCGTACGGCCGCCAAGTCGAGAAGTACCTCGACGTGCTGGCGGGCCTCACCCCAAGCGCCGACCCCGCAGCCGATCGCCGCGAGGCCTACCTGGTCCTCAGCGCTCTCGTCGGGGCTGTCGCCATGGCTCGAGCCGTTGGCGACAGCGACCTGTCGGAGGAGATTCTCTCCGAGACGGCGTCTGCCCTGAAACAGCTGTAAGGCCCCGCAGCGCGGGTCCTCCTCCTGCGGATCGCACAGCATCTGAGCAAGCCCCCGTTTTGCCCCCAACCGCGAGGCGCCCGCGGTGCTCGTCCATGAGCGAGACGAAGAGCCACGGGCCGTTCAGAAAAATCAAGTTCTTTAGCCGAACGGCCGCTGGTGGCACGTTCCAGGAACCCATCACACACCGCGATCTCCTTGAGGTCGAGGTGCTGGCCATGCGGGGGCCCGAGCAACGCTGGAGTCGCTGGACTGACCGAGGCGCTCAGCTGTCATCGTCCTGGCGGTCACCGCCTGGTGCTTGCGGGCTGGCCTGCGCCGGCGGCGCGGAGCTTGCCCGGGACACGAAGCTGCCCGCGGCCGCCGCGGCGAGGACGGCGAGTGCGGCGGAGTAGGTCACGGCGGTCCGGTGCAGGCCGAAGTGCGTGACTGCCACCCCGGCGATCAGGACGGGGACGCTGAACGCCAGGTAGAACACGATCCAGCTGGCGGAGATCAGGCCGGCGCGCTGGCCGGGGCTGGCTAGCGGGGTCAGGATGCGGTAGGCGCCGAGGAAGAACGCCGTCCCGGAGCCCGTGCCGGCCACCGCGGTGCCGGCGAGGAAGGCGGCCGCCGATGCCGTTTCGATCGCGGCGAGAGTCATCGCGGCCCCGGCGACCAGGGTCAGGCAGCCGGCCAGCATGGCGGCGGGGCCGCCCAGGCCGCGGCGCAACCCGACCGTGGCCGCGGCCCCCGTCCCGGTGACCAGGAAGATCACCAGGCCGCCCCACAACAGGTCAGGCGAGCCAAGTACCTGCGCGGCCAGCGACGGGCCCAGGGACAGGTAAAAGCCGTTGAGCGCGGGCGCCGCGATCATGCACGGCAGGGCCATCGCGAACGTCCCGCGGGCTTGCGGCGGCACAGCCACCCGCGGCCGCAGCGAGGCCAGGACGCCGGGCCGCCTGGGCCTCGTCTCCGGAATGGCCAGCACGGCCACGGCGGCGGCAGCGCAGGCGCCGAGGAGCAGCCACCAGACCAGGTGGGTGGGCGCCGGAGCGTACTGGACCAGCGCGCTAGTGCCTAGCCCGCCGACGCCCAGGCCCAGGAGGATGGCTGCGCTGGTGACCACCGGCGCGCGGCCGCTGCCCTCGGGCTGCAGGTCGACCAGCGCCGCGCCGCCTGCGCTGGTCGCAGCGCCGGCGGAGGCGCCCGACAGCGCCCGGGCGGCGTACAGCAGCCCGGCGCCGTGAGCCGACAGGAACAGCCCGCACGCACCCGCGCCGACCACCACGGCCACCTCGATGACACCGCGGCGGCCCAGGTAATCCGACACCGACCCGAACACCAGCAAGGTGACCAGAAAGGCGAGGACGTAGACGCTGAAGACGGCGGTCAGCGTCGTCGCCGAGAACCGCCACTGAGCCTGATAGACGTCATAGAGCGGCGACGCGGCCCCGGACACGAAGAGCAGGAGGAACAGAACCCCGGCCACCAGCCAGAACCCGGCCGCCCGCGGCAGCGCCCCCCGCCGGCGAGCTCCGGTGACCGGCCGGCGGTCTGGTCCAGCGTCAGTTCCCGCGCGCCCGCGGCCGAGGTCGGCGCCGGGGACGGCCATCGCGGCTTGCTCCTTGCGGGCGGGTGATGGGCGAGGCATGAAACGACTCCTTCGCGGGGTGGTGAGAAGATCCCCGGCAGATTCGGTGATTGACGCAAAATTTGTCGATTCGGCCGAAAGGCGTTAACAGGCAATCCCTGTTTCGACTGTGCGACCGAAAGCTGGCGTCGGGTATCAGAATCCTGACTGCATTTCTGCGTAAGAACGCAGCGGCACGAGTTTCCTCGATGAACGTGGCGCCTGGCCCGAGACCAGACCCACCGGCTGGAGCATTATCCGAGGTGCAGTCAAGATGCGGATACCGCTCGGCCTGGCTGGCAGGAAGAGTCGGATCTGTCGGCATCGGATTGCGGGAAAGGCACAGGTAGAACAGATGTCCGAGCAGACCAACATCGCCGCCCCGGCCACCGCGGCAGAGATAATGCGGCCACCCCTGACGACGGTAGAGCGGGAAGGTCACGTGGCTGCGGCTGCCTACCTGATGAAACATGCAGGCGCGACTGCCCTGATGGTCCTCGATGCCGGGACCGATCTGCCGGTAGGCATCATCACGGAGACGGACATTGCCCACGCGGCCGCCGACGGGAAGGACGCGAACAGTACCCGGATCTATGAACTGATGACCACTCGCCCCACCGTCATTGAAACAACGACAAGCGTCTGCGACGCGGCCAAGGTCATGACGCGCGGGCATTTCCGGCACCTGCCGGTCGTCGGAGACGCTGGCCTGGTCGGAATCATCGACATCACCGACGTGTGCCGCGCACTGCTCGAACCGGCGTTTCCCGGCTGCCGGCACTAGCGGTCAGCCCGCCACGACGCCAGTGAGCATCTGACTGGCGGATGCTCATAGCGGCACGGACGTGGCGCGCCCGGAGCTGCCTAGACGCGGGGTGGACGGCGTAGCGCTGGTTGAGGCCGACGCGCCCTGAACCGGTTGTTCTGCGCCGCTTTCTCTCCAGGTCATCGGCGGAACGTTAGGCACGCGCATTGCCGCCTGGTGGCAGTGCCTGCTCGTCAGTGCGGGCCGACGGGCCGGGCACGGCGCGGCAGCAGCGGGATGGCTAGGCAGCTCAGCAAGCCGATGGCGATGACCGTGAGCAGGCTGAGGGTCATGGCGTGCGCCGGGCCGCCGGCTAGCGCGCCGAAGTAGATGGTGGTGATGACGGCCGGGCCGATCGCGTTGGCCAGCTGCTGGACCGAGCTGAGCGAGCCGCTGGCGCTGCCGGCCTCGGCCGGGTCAATGTCGCCGATGGCAGTGTCGTAGATGGTGGAGAACGTGGCGCCCATGCCCAGGCCGATGAGGGTCATGGCGGGGGCGAGCTCGGCCGTGCTGGCTGCCGTGCCGGAGTGCGCCACGACGGCTGCCAGCACGGCCACGCCGGCCACCGTCGCCACGATGCCGGCCAGGCTGAGCCGGCGGCCCAGCCTGGTGACCAGGTTCCTGCAGGCCACCGACGCGATGACGATCCCGGCGGCGGCCGGGGCGAACCCGGTCACCGCGGCCCGCTCCGGGCTGTAGCCGGCCCCCCGCTGCAGGAACAGCGAGACCGCGTAGAGCAGCCCGGCCACGGCGGCGAAGAAGACCAGGCCGAGGATGAGCCCGGCGGTGAAGCCCCGGTTGCGCAGCAGCGACGGCTTGATCAGCGGCGCCGCCGCGGTCCGCTGGCGCTGGGCGAAGGCGGCGAAGAAGACCGCCCCGGCGGCCAGGGCGGCGGCCGGCGCGGCAGTCCACCCGCCGGTGGACCCCTGGATCAGGCCGGACAGCAGGCCCAGCATGCACGCCGCGAGCAGCGCCGAGCCCAGGGCGTCGATGCTCACCGCGCGGTCGCCGGCGTCGCGCGGCAGCAGCCTGAGCCCGGCGGCCAGCCCGGCCGCGCCCAGCACGATGTTGATCAGGAACATGGGCCGCCAGCCCAGCCCGAACAGGTTGGCGTCGATCAGCAGGCCGGCCAGCAGCGGACCGCCGACAGCTGACAGCCCCAGGACCGGGCCGAAGGCGCTGAACGCCTTGCCGATGTGCGCGCGCGGGAAGACCGCGCCCAGGATGCCGAAGCCCTGCGGGATCAGCAGCGCGCCGAACGCGCCCTGGACCAGCCGGGCCACGATGATCGAGGGCGGATCCCAGGCCAGGCCGCAGGCCAGCGAGGCTGCGGTGAAGCCGGCGAGGCCGATCAGGAAGGTCCGGCGGCGGCCGTACTTGTCGCCCAGCCGCCCGCCGGTGACCAGCAGCACTCCCAGGGCCAGCGCGTAGCTGGCGCCCAGCCACTTGATCAGGCCCGGACCGCCGTGCAGCGAGGAGCTGATGGTCGGTGCGGCGATGGTGGTGATGGTGGAGTCGAGCAGGTCCATGACTTCCGCGACCAGGACGATGCCGAGGACCAGCCATGCCGCCGCGGGCAGCCTGGATGCCTCGTCGGCCGGCTTAGAGGACATGTGCACGCTCATCGGGATCTCCTCGGGGGTCGGTGATGGCCGGACGATCGCTGGTCGTTTCGGGGTGCCGGGCTTGTTCTGCGGGGGTCGTCCGGCAGTTCATAAGCTGAGCCGTTGACAATGGCGGGCATTTTCATCACCTTGAAGCCGTGCTTCGCCAGATGGCCAGATGCCGGTTTATGAGTTGACCGGGGTGACCGTGTCGGCGGTGTCAGGCTCGGCGTGGCTCTGCGTGGCCGTCGTCTCCCGGCGCAGGGCGAGCGCGGTGATGACTGCCGCGGCCAGAGCCAGGATCGCGCCGATTAGGGCAACGGCGTTGAGGCCGTGGACGAACGCGGTGCGCAGCAGGTGTTCGAGGGCGGAGCGGGCCGCGGCCGGGGCCTGCGTGGTGATCGCGTGGGCGCCGCCGCTGGTGAGCTGCTGGGCGGTTGCGCGGGGGTCAGTGACGTGCCCGGTCAGGCTGGTTTTTGCCATGGCTGCCACCACAGTCGCGAAGATTGCCACGCCGATGGCGTAGCCGAGCTGCTGGAAGGTGGTGAATGCGCCTGCGGCCATGCCGGCGCGGCGATGCGGGACGGATTCGACCGCGAGCGAGGAGGCGGCCGGGAAGACCATGCCCATGCCGAGGCCGCTGATGAGCAGCCCGGCGATGACACGGCTGCCGGTGGAGGCAGGGGTCAGGCCGGTCTGGGCCAGGGCGCCAGCGGCGACCAGCAGAAGCGCTACGGGCAGGGAGTAGCGCGGGAGGAAGCGGCGCAGCCAGTGTCCGGCCATCACCGAGACCGCCATGGACGCGACGGCGCTGGGCAGTATGACCAGCCCCGCCTGCAGCGGGGACAGGCCGGTCAGGGACTGCAGCCAGATCGAGGTATAGGCCATGAACCCGTAGGCAGTGAACATGCCGACGAAGATCGCGATGAGGGCGGCGGTGAACGCCGGGCGGCGCAGCAGCGCCAGGTCCAGGATCGGGTGGTCGCTCGCGCGCTGCCGCAGCACGAACGCGATCAGGGCCAGGGCGGAGACAAGGAGGGCGGCGAGGGTCCCGGTGCCGCTCCAGCCCGCGGCGGGAGCGCGGACGGTACCGTAGAGCAGGGAGCTGGCGAACAGCGCGAACAGCAGCATTCCGGCCACGTCCAGGCTCGCGCGCTCGCTGCCCGGCCGGCTCGCTGGCGCCGGCACCGCCCGGGCGGTCAGGACGATGGCCGCGACACCGACCGGGACGTTGACGAAGAAGATCCAGCCCCAGCCGAACGCCTGCGTCAGGATGCCGCCGGCCAGCGGGCCGAGGGCGGCCCCGCCGGAGGCGACCGCACCCCACACGCCCAGGGCCGTGGCCCGCTCGTGTCCGCTGTAGGTGTTGCGCAGCAGGGAGATGGAGGTGGCGTAGATCCCGGCAGCGCCGGCGCCCTGCACGACACGCATGGTGATCAGCAGAGCGGGGGTGGCAGACAGCCCGCAGACCAGCGAGGAGAGCGTGAACACCGCCAGCCCCGCGAGGTAGACGCGGCGCTGGCCCCACCGGTCGGCCAGGGTGCCGACGGCGAGCAGCGCCGCCGCCAGGGCCAGGGCGTAGCCGTCGACGACCCAGGCGAGTGCATCCAGGGAGGCGTGCAGGGAGGTGGCGATGTCCGGCAGGGCCACCAGGGTGATGGTTTCGTCCACTACCAGCATGAATGTGCCCATGCAGACCGCGAGCAGGGGAGCCCACTTACGCATGATCCGTGTCCTTGTACCTTCCGTTCCGGGACCGGCGGTGGCCGCAGTGTCCTGCGCGTGCCGGTTCGTTCGCCCCCACGATCCCGCGAGATCCTCTTGCTGACGTCGCCGTGGCGTGGATAATGGAGTTAACCGTCACATGGAGCACGTTTTATGGTAGAAACCGTCACCCTCGACGAGCTTGACCGGCAGGTGCTCCAGGCCCTTCAGCTCGACGGCCGGGCTTCCTTCCGGTTGATCGGCCAGGTTCTGGGCGTCTCTGAGAACACCGTCGCCCGCCGCTACCGCAACCTGTGCACCCTCGGCCTGCGGACCGTGGCCCGCGCTGTCCCCGCGCGCCTGGGCCACACCGAATGGATCATGCGCATCCAGGTCACTCCCGACGCCGCGACATCGCTGGCTCAGTCGCTAGCCCGGCTGCCTGAGACCGGGTACGTCTCCATCGGCGGTGCCGGCACCGAGATCCACTGCGGAATCACCGCACCCGCCACCGGCGAAGACGACGCGCCGCTGCTCCCGAGCCTGCACCGGATGAACCGCGTCACCGGCATCAACGCCCACTGCCTGCTGCACGTCTACGACGGTGATCCCCCGACCTGGTCCACCAAGCAGCGCCCCCTCACCCCCGACCAGCACACCGCCCTGGCACCCCCCGCGCACCGCGAGGCGGAACCGGACGCCGAGCCCGTGGACCTTGACGAGGCCGACCGCTCACTCATCGCCGCACTCGCCGACAATGCCAGGGCGACCTACCCGCAGCTCGCCGCGGCCACCGGACTCGCGAGCTCCACCGCCAAACGACGCCTGGACCGCCTGCTGGCCGAGGGCATCGTGCTCATCTGCACCGAGTTCCCCCCGCGCCGCCTCGGCTACCGCCTCATGTCATACCTCTGGCTTCGCGTGGACCCGGCCCGCCTGGACCACGTCGGGACCGCCCTCGCCGGCCACACGCCCATCAGCTTCGCGGCGGCCGTCACGGGGCCGCACAACATGGTCGCCGCCGCCATCACCCGCAACACCAGCGACCTCTACCGATACCTGGCTGAGCACGTCGGCCCCCTCCCAGGCGTGCAGTACGTCGAAACCGCCCCCGCGCTGCGACAGGTCAAACGGCTCGGCTGACCCTCGCGCCGCCCACCCCTGAGCTGGGCGGCGCTCAAACGCTGTGAGCCATGCCATGCGGTTAGAACTCACGAGCAACGACTTCACCGAAATAGGACGATTAATACCAGTCTTGGGCAAGCACCCCGAGGGCACGGCACCACGTCATGGGCTGCCGCCCATCCGGCTGATGAGATCGTCCATGTTCATACCGTAGGTCACGGCCCATGCCGCCACCTGTTCACTGTCAACCGGGTCGGGCAGATCACGCTGGGCCTCCTCGGCCAGCTCAGGCAATCCTGTCCTGCGCAACACGTCGACCACGTGCTGCCTGGTGAGTTGCACCGCAATCACCTCTCAAGCGAAATCGCTGTACTCAACAGTCGCCGCCTGGCCGCGGGGCTCAGCGGGAGAGCGCGTGCCGGTAGATGTGCTCGGCGGCCATGATCACGGTCAGGTTGGTCGGGACGGAGGGCACTGCGGGGAGGATCGAGGCGTCGATCACCCGCAGGTTCCGTAGGCCCCGGACCGCGCCGGTGCCGTCGACTACGGCCCACTCGTCGTTGTCGCCGCCCATGGGGACGGTGGAGGTGGCGTGCTGGAAGGAGGCGACGTGCTGATCGATGGCGCGCTGGAGGTCCGCGTCATCGTGGATCTGGTCGCCGGGCGTTACCTCGCTTTCCGCGACCGCTGCGAAGGTCTTGCCCAGGCCGATTCCGCGGCTGAGCTTGAGGCCTTCCAGCATCCGGCTCCGATCGCGCGGCGTGGCCAGCAGGTTGAGGTCGATGGCCGGCGCGTCCGTCGGGTCGGAGCTGCGCAGCCGCAGCCTGCCGCGCGAGTCGGGCCGCACGACCGAGACAGCCAGCACGATCGCTCCGCCGGTGGGGCTGAGGCCGGGATCGTTCAGATGCGCGGCGGAGACCAGCAGGTCGAGTTCCTCCCCCTGAGCCTGGCTGGAGGCGGTCCTGATGAACGCCCCGGCTGCCGGGGACTTCTCGCCCGCCTCCGCCTTGAGGGCGTACACGCCGTGGTAGACCGGCTGGTCCTGGAGTCGCTGTCCTACCGGGAGATCGGCCACGACGCTGATGTGAAGATCAGCCAGTTCCCGGGCGGGGCCGATCCCGGATCGGAGCAGGATGGGTGCGCTGCCCAGGGAACCCGCCGAGAGGATGACCTGCCCGGCCTGGTAGCGGGTCCCGTCGACTGTCCGGACACCGGTGGCGGTCGCGCCGTTGACCAGGACCCGGTCGACCTCGGTCTGGCCGCAGATGGTCAGGTTGGGGCGATGGCGGACGTCCTGGGTCAGGTAGGCGATCCCGGTGCTCTGGCGGATGCCGGAGAAGATGGTGAGCGGGACGGCCGCTACCCCGCGGCGCTGGTCGGCGTTCGGATCGTCGATGTAACGGTAGCCCTGCTGTTCGGCGGCGTGGATGAAGGCCTGCACTGACGGGGTGAGTTCGTCGTAGGTCCGCTGGTGGATCGGGAGCGGTCCGGAGCGGCCGTGGAACCGGTCGTCGCCGGTCTCGGTGTTCTCCAGGGCCCGGTAGGTCTGCAGTACCTGGTCCCAGGACCAGCCGGACAGGCCATGCGAGGCCCAGGCGGCGAAGTCGGCGGGCAGTGCCCGCAAGGCGACCGCCGCGTTGACGGCCGAGCTGCCGCCCAGGACCTTGCCCCGAGGCAGGCGGATCTCACGGTTGAGCACACCGACCCGGCCTGCCGTCGCGCGGAAACCCCAGTCGTGTTCCTCGTCGCCACCGATCCGTTCTGGATCGAGCAGGACATCCGGGTACTGGTCGGGCTGGTATGCCGCCCCGGCTTCCAGCAGCAGCACGTTCCGGGCCGGATCCTCCGACAGCCTCGCCGCCAGTACCGCACCGGCGGACCCGCCGCCGACCACGAGGACGTCGAACCTGTTGTTATCGGTCATCCTCCTACCTTTCTGCGCTTATAGGCCGGACTCCTTCAGGTGCGCCCGGCTGCGAGAGCCGATGCGCCCGTCCTGCGCGTTCGTCAGCGTCAGTTGCGTGCCGGCCGCTCTCCCGCCTTCAGCAGGGCAAGCACCTCCGAGCGGCAGGCACCGAGTGCTTCCTTGGTTTTTCTGCCGTTTCCTCGGACGAACTGCCCGGCATCTGACTTGACGCTAGCGACCCGCTCGCGCCGCGTCAAGGACGAATTAGTCCTTGACTAGGGACGGATCCGTACCTAATGTGAGAGGGCAGGTTCCGGCTGGCTGGCCGACCCGCTGGCTTTCCGGAGCGCGGCCCGCGCAGAGAAGAGGCAGTGATGACATCACCGAGGATTTCTCACCTGGTTTTCAACACCGCCAACTACGAGGCGATGAAGCAGTGGTACCTGGATGTCTTCGAGGCGACGATCGGCGTCGAGACCTCCGACCACAGTGCGTGCTTCCTGCAGACCGATGAGCATCATCACCGGATCGGCATGTTCAACGTGGCCAAGACCGACGAGTCGATGGCGATGACGGCTCCGGGTTCCGGGGACGCCAGCGTGCTGGCCCGGCTGAACCACTTCGCGTTTGAGTACCCGACTTTGGCCGAACTGTTCGAGACGTATGAGCGGCTTGCCGGGTCTTCGATCCTCCCGGCGGTATCCATGAACCACGGTCCGACCATGTCCGTGTACTACCAGGACCCGGACCGGAACGTGGTCGAGCTGTTCTATGACACCAAGTACAGCCAGGAGCAGCTCGCCGAGTTCTACGCCGGCGGCGATCGCTACGTCCTGTCCGCTATCCCCTTTGACCCCGCGAGGAAGCTGGAAGAACTACGCAGCGGGAAGACGGTCGCCGAGCTGACCGCCTGGTCGCCCCCGGCCAGCTGACCGGCCTGTCGTAGCCGAAAGGACAGTGACACGATGCGGCTCGTCAGCTTCGGACCCCGCGGGAGCGAGCTTCCCGGCGCGCTCGTCAACGGTTCAGTCCTGCCGCTGCCGTCCGTGATGGCCAGCCTCGGGCTCGCCCCGACCGGGACCATCCGCAGCGTGCTGCCCTTCCTCGGCCCGCTCTGCGAGGCGATCGGCGCCGCCGCCGCCCGCGGCGACCAGCT
>Ga0209420_1000923_pt1 | contig 14569 bp, 14 predicted proteins | sample BlaSpr_A8_OM1_O1_FD_187972 | JGI IMG/M metagenome (GOLD analysis project Ga0209420, IMG submission 187972) | Forest soil microbial communities from Thunder Bay, Ontario, Canada - Black Spruce, Ontario site 2_A8_OM1_O1 (SPAdes) (version 2) | ecosystem: Environmental > Terrestrial > Soil > Boreal... | reverse complement strand
GGCTTCCAAATGCTCGGGTGACGGTGGGTCCGAATGGTCGCGTACAGGCGGACATCGAAGCGCGGGAGATTATTATCGAGGGAACGGTGCTAGGAAACCTTAAAGCCAGCGAGCGCTTGCACCTTGGCGCAGCCAGTCGAGTGCAAGGCAGCGCTCTAACCCCTCGGATTGCGATCGAGGACGGGGCGCGGTTGCGAGGCAAGGTGGAGATGGTTCGTGCGAGCGGCTCGCAGGCAAATTCGAGCCTGGAGACCGGCATGGAAGTTGGAAAAGCGAGAGCCATGTCCGCAAGCGGCCAGGACGAGTAAACCACGATGAGCTGGCAAGCCAAACCTCGCCTGATTGCGACGCCGGTGTCTGACGCGCGCGTTAAACCTGGGCCATCGGCGGTGGCGACATCTTCCGCAAACGTTCGCGTCTCTAACGGTCTGAAGGAATTTTTGTGGCTGCTCAGCGATTCGAAACAAGGGCGGATTCTGGATCTCGGTCAAGTTTCGCAGGCCACTCTGACTTTCTTCATCGAGAAGGGATTCCGCGTTTCCACCGAAGATTTGTTGCGCTCGTGGAAGGAATTTTTGGTCGCGGAAGAGGAGAATTTCCGAAGAGCCCCGGTGGGAAATAGCGTCACGGAGGTTTCGCCGACAATCTTCGCGGATAAGTTTCTTGAGACAGCAGTACAGTACCCCGCCGAGCATTTTCACGGAGTGCTCGCCTGGGACATTTTTGATTACCTGGATGCGCAGCTTTTGCCTAAAGTGATGGACAGGTTGTACTCGATCTTGCAACCGGGCGGCGCGGTCCTTTCGCTCTTTCACAGCCGGACTCCGGAAAGGTTCTCGCGATATCGCATATCGGATCCGCAGACGATTGAACTTTTGCCGGCGTCCACGCTTTCCGTTCACGCGCGGATTTTTCAGAACCGCGAAATCTTGGATATTTTCGGGAAGTTCCGCTCGTCGAAGACCTTTGTAGGGCGCGATCAAGTGCGCGAAGGCCTTTTCCTCAAGTAGGTGTCTAGTCAGGTTGCTTTGAATGTTAATCCTCTGCTGATTCCGCCGGATGGAGCGGAGTGCTGTTTTTACGCCCGCGCGCCTTCCATGCGTGATGAGCAGCTGGAAGAAGAGAAACGACGATAACCGCGGCGATTACGTAATGAATATGTTTGTCGATGCGCGGATCAGACTTGCCGATCGTAAACCCAAGCAGGATCATTCCCCAAACCCAGCAAATTCCTCCGATAATGTCATACACGAGATAGCGCGAATACTTCATTCCTGCAGCGCCAGCCACCGGGGGACAAAATGTCCGAATAATGGGTACGAAGCGCGCCAGGATAATCGTCTTGCCACCGTAGCGCTCGTAGAATTCGTGAGCCCGGGTAAGATGCCGCTTCTTGAAGAACCTGGAATCCTCGCGGCGAAACAAGCTTGGACCTGCCTCACGGCCAATGAAGTAGCCCAATTGATCGCCGGCTATGGCGCACAGGGTGACCAATGATAGCAGCCATGCCAGATGCAGTTTCCCCGCGCCCGCAAAAACTCCGGCGGTGACCAGCAGGGAATCGCCCGGGAGAAAAAAGCCTACGAACATTCCGGTTTCGACGAAGACGATGATGCAGACCATCAGGGTCCCGCCCCAATCGAGCAGGCCGCGAATGTCGTAAAGACGGGCTAGAATTTGTCTCAGGAATTCGATCATTTAGCTTCTTTCTTGAAACCCCTCTGCGGCCAAACGGGCAGCAAGTCCTCTAAACACAATAACATTAAACACCACAGACGCGGTCCCCCCCCGGCTAGTACTTTTCTCCTACCACCGATAGCCCCCTGTACCATTGGCCACTCCGGAGCCCTGTACGAAGATGCAGCTGTACGCGGGAAGAACCGGAAGGGGGCAGATCATGGAAGGTGGATATGCAGCCTGGATGGGTCAGCCGGTGGTTCTTCGAGTGGTAGCAGGCAACCTGCGAGTCCCGTTACGCGGGCGGTTGATGTCTGAAACAAACCAGATTGTGAGATTGCGAATTGCCGATAGCTGGGACGTCGACATCTTTAAATCAATGGTCGTAGGGGTGGAGCACGACAATCCGGTTTACTTAGTTAATTAAGGGGGAAGCGTGAGCGCACTGGCTAGCAACGGTTTCACGTCGGAAAGCGACAGAGAGGATGTGATGGCGCTCCCCAGTTCTTGGGAGGATAGGAATATGCGCGCCCGGATGCAGACCTTACGCGACACAATATTGGTGGTGGCACTTCAGATAATTTTTCGAGCAACCTTGGTTATGCGGCGCTGGAACTACTAAGCCCAGGTCACTCAACTAGCTTCCCCGGCCCCCCCTCAACCCCCCGCCCCAGGCCTGTGCCCCCAGGCCTGGGGTTCTTCTTTTATGGCGGTAATTTCGTTTTCTTTCCCGGGCTAAGTATGGTGCCGCTTTGAGTTCGCGCGCAGGATTTTCTTTGACTCTCTCTGTCATCCTCTATAAGACTAGGCCGGTTCCGTTCCTACATGAGACTAACTCTCGCCGACTGGGCCGTGGTCGCGGCCTATCTCTTATTCACGCTTCTGCAAGGATTGTATTTTCGCAAACGCTCGAGCGGTAGCACGGCTGACTATTTTGTATCGGGGCGCCGCGCGGCGTGGTGGTTGATTGGCACCTCGATGGTGGCGACGACCTTTGCTGCAGACACTCCACTGGTAGTTACTGGACTGGTTTACAGATTTGGAATTGCCGGGAATTGGATTTGGTGGAGCATGCTCCCGGCTGGCATGATGACGGTTTTTCTTTTCGCGCGGCTATGGGTTCGCGCGGGACTTCTGACCGACGTTGAATTTGCCGAACTACGCTATGCCGGCAAGCCTGCTGCTTTCTTGCGCGGATTCCGCGCCCTGTACCTTGGTCTGTTGATCAACTGCGTGATCCTGGGCTGGGTCACAAAAGCTATGACTACGATTGTCAGCGTTGTGATGGGACTGGATGATCGCAGATCGCTCGCTCTTTGCGTGTTCTTTCTCATTCCGTTTACCGGGTTGTACGTTTCGCTTGGCGGACTCTGGGGCGTGTTGTGGACGGATTTGTTTCAATTTGTTCTGAAAATGGGCGTGGTAATCGCGGTGGCCTGGTATGGTGTGCGCGCTGCCGGTGGGATGACCGAATTACTCTCCCAGCTTGCAGCGATGCAAAAGGCGGCAGGTCCTGGCGCAGCGAACATTACTTCGTTTTTCCCGGATTTTTCGCGGGGTTTCGCCAGCGAAGCATTATGGACAATCCCTGTGATCACTTTTTGCGTATATCTAGGTGTGCAGTGGTGGGCCTTCTGGTATCCCGGGGCCGAGCCGGGAGGAGGAGGCTATATCGCACAACGGATTTTGAGCGCACGCAATGAACGCGAAGGGCTTCTTTCGGTTTTATGGTTTAATTTCGCGAATTATGCCTTGCGTTCGTGGCCCTGGGTCATAGGTGCTCTTGCCGTGGTGGTCTTGTATCCGCAGCTTGCCCGGCCGGAATCGGGATATATTTTGCTGGCGGTTGACCACCTCCCGCGAGCGGCGCGTGGGGTACTCATAGCGGGATTTCTTGCGGCATTTATGTCTACGATCGCGACGCACCTGAACTGGGGCAGCTCGTATCTTGTTTCCGATTTTTACCGGCGGTTTGTGAAGCGCAACGCGACCGAGAAGCATTATGTTTCTGTCTCGCGCTGGACCACCGCTCTTCTAGTGATTGCCGGCGCATGCGTTTCTTGGGAGCTGGGTTCGATCCGCGCGGGCTGGCAGATTTTGCTGGAAGTGGGGGCCGGAACCGGCAGCGTGTATTTGCTGCGTTGGTACTGGTGGCGGATCAATGCATGGAGCGAGATTGCCGCGATGACGACTGCGTTAATCGTCTCCGTTACCTTTCGCGCAATCGCGCCGTTCCACGGGTCGGAACCGGCAGTTTTCGCCAAACAGACTCTGGCGACCACATTGATAACTACGACGGTATGGGTGCTCATAACTCTGCTAACGCGCGCCGAGCCTGATGATACCCTCGTGAGGTTTTACCGCCGGGTCAGGCCGGATGTATCCGGCTGGAAGCCCATTGCCGCTCTTGTAAAAGATGAATCGCCCACTAAAGACTTGGGCCGAAATCTGGTAGACTGGATGATCGGCTGTAGCATGATTTACGCCGCACTTTTCGGCGTGGGGAAATTTTGTATATTGGAATTCTGGCAGGGGTCTCTGTTCGCAGTAGTATCGATTTCTTGCGCCGCATTCATCTATCGGAGCCTGAATCAACCCTATTCATAGCCGGTCTTTTCCTGCATTGTGGTGGAAAGGCCCGGCCCGGCATGTGTTCGCAGTCTTTATAAGAAGCGCTAAAAAGTTCCAAATCGACGTGGGAGATTGTTCTGACTCGGGGTATTATGCGCAGTCACGCCAAAAATTGAGGGGAGAATAGATGAGGATTGCGAGCGTTGCGAGTGCTTTTCCTGAGAATTACTACAACCAGCAAGTTTTGACGGACGCTTTGAAAAACGATTGGCGGCACCGGCTAGCCAATCCGGATATTCTCGATCGCCTCGACGAGAGCATGAAAGTGGAGGGGCGCTACCTTGTTCACACGCTCGATTTTTACGAAAACCTAACCACCTGGGGTCAAGCCAATAACGCATGGATCGACCACGCGCTCGAGCTGGGCGAAGAAGCTCTGTGCAAGGCACTTCACGCCGCCGGCATGAAACCCAAAGAGCTGAGTGCCATTTTTGTAACCTCAGTCACCGGCATCGCCGCTCCCTCGATCGATGCGAGGCTGGTGAATCGAATGGGCCTTTCGACAAACATTAAGCGCATCCCCATATTTGGATTGGGTTGCGTAGCCGGTGCCGCAGGCATCGCTCGCGCCGCGGATTACGTACATGGCTATCCGGACCAAGCGGCAGCCTTGCTCTCCGTCGAGTTGTGCTCGCTGACTCTGCAGCGCGACGATCTTTCCATGGCTCACTTGATTTCGGCCATGTTGTTCGGCGACGGCGCGGCGGCAACGATCGTAGTTGGATCGAACAGGAAATCCGACGGCCCAGAAATTCTTGCTACCAAATCCATCTTCTACCCACACACCGAGAAGGTGATGGGCTGGGACATCTCCGAAAAAGGCTTCCGCATCGTATTATCGCCGGAGGTTCCAGACACCGTTGTAAAGCACCTGGGCAAGGACGTAGATACGTTTCTGGCCGAGCAGGGCCACAAGAGAAGCGACATCAAGACCTGGGTAATGCATACCGGCGGCCCAAAAGTGCTAGAGGCTACGGCCACAGCTTTGGGCTTGAATGAAAAAGACCTAGCCGCTTCTTGGGAATGTTTGCGCAAGGTTGGCAACATTTCGTCTACCTCGGTGCTTCTGGTGCTTGAGGACGTTTATATGAATCGGCGCCCGGAACCTGGGTCGCTGAGCATTCTCGCCGCCATGGGGCCGGGTTTCTGCTCAGAATTGGTACTGTTGAAATGGTGAAAGGCGGCCTGTTCTGGCCAATCATGCAGATGTCCTGGTTATTGGAGCAGGACCTGCTGGAATCGCAACTGCGATTGCAGCAAATCTTAGGGGACTCCGCGCAAAAGTTTTAGATTGCAGAAAACCTCCGATTGCGAAAGCCTGTGGTGAAGGGTTACTTCCGGAGGCTGTTTCAAATTTAGTCCATCTCGGTATTAAATTGGATTCATGCCACGGATACCCATTCCGTGGCATTTCTTTTTCAGACCAAGAATCTTCTGCTAGTGCAAGAATTTCGGGCGGCACCGGATACGGAGTGCGACGCAGCACGCTGCATTCGTTGTTGGTGGAACGTGCAAGCGACCTCGGCGTGGTCTTTCATTGGGGCATTCGAGTTACAGGTTTTGACACGCGAGGCGCATTTGTCGATGGCGCGTATATGCCGTGCAAATGGCTCATTGGCGCCGATGGACAAAATTCGTGCGTGGGAAAATGGGCTAATCTAAATTCTAAACCTCCGCGGTTCTCCCGGTTTGGATTCTCTCGGCACTACGCCGCCTCTCCCTGGAACGATCTGGTTGAAGTTCACTGGGGTCCGGGCTGCCAGATGTTCGTCACTCCTACCGCTAACGACGAAGTATGCGTTGCGGTTCTATCGCACGATCCACAGTTGCGAATCGACCGCGCCCTAGTTCATTTTCCGGTCATCGCCGAGCATTTGAAGCAGGCGCGACCTCGCACAGCGGAATTGGGAAGTGTGACGGCGCTCGGCCGCGCTCGCAGAGTGGTCCGCAGGAACGTAGCCCTGGTGGGAGATGCATCGTTTACCGTGGATGGCATCGCCGGGCTGGGCTTGAGTCTTGCTTTCGAGCAGGCCATTCTGGTGGCGGATGCAATTGCGCACGAGGATTTGACCTATTACGAGACCGCGCATCGCAAAATCTCAGCGACGCCGTGGCGAATGACTCGGCTGCTACTGCTTATGGATCAGAGCACGTGGGTGCGGAGAAAAGCGCTTCGTCTATTTGCGCGCAACCCGGCAATGTTCTCAAGAATGATGTCCGCACATTTAGCGCAAACCGCGAGTGAGACCCTACATGCCACGGAGTTATTAGGTCTCGGCTGGCAAGTGCTGCGAGCTTGATCGTGCACAGACCAAGGTCCCCTTACGCATCCGATCATCCTTCCAGAAATGCTATTCGAGCGAGCTTTCTTCGGTCGAATATCGTTAGACTTTTTGCTGCGCAATACATTGTCGCGGTTCTTGCGAGCTTTCTTTTATTGGCCTCCGCCATCCGCGCGCAATCGACGGGGTCGAGCGAATTCAAATTAGATCCCGCGCAATCTACGATTAAATTTACTCTGGACACCACTCTCCACGCCGTTGAAGGAACATTCCAATTCAAGAGCGGCCACCTAAGTTTTGACCCGCCGACGGGGAAAGCGGACGGGCAGATTACCGCTGACGCCACCAGCGCCAACACCGGCAACGAAAGTCGCGATAAGAAAATGCATCAGGAAGTCTTAGAGAGTCAGAAATATCCCGAGATTGTTTTTATTCCGCAACAACTGAAGGGTTCAATCAATCCGCAAGGCGCGTCGCAGGTAGAACTGTCGGGCGTCTTTCGAATTCACGGGCAGGACCACGAGTCCAGCGTGACTCTTAACGTTCAGCGCCAGCCGGGCGGGGCGATTCAGGCCGACGGGAAAATTTCCATTCCGTATATTAAATGGGGTCTTAAGAATCCCAGCAGTTTTTTGCTGCGTGCCAGGGATACCGTGGAAGTTGAAATCCACGTCATCGGCCAGTTCGTTTCCGCAGCCCAGCATTAATCCTTAAATCCCTCCAAAAAAAGAGACTGGCGCCATCCTGAGGAGATTGGCGCCAGTCCTTGCTTGGGCTGAGCGACCTAAGCCGCTCAAGGTAGATAAAAAGCTCTCACTTACCACCGCCCGGGGCCGCTGCCGCTTCAGTCGGAGTGTTGAAATTGAACATATCAAACAGATCGCTTAACGCCGGGCTGTTAGTCGGTACATAGGGGTTGCTGCCGGTCACTTTCGGATTGGGGAAATTATCGCGGCTGCGCTTCGTGATCGGGCCGAGTCCCCAGTTCCGTTCAACGAATTTCAGGATGGAAACATGATCGCCGTAGAGATGGGACACGTGTCCGCCCTGGGTGAACGGTGAAATGACGAGGAGAGGAATACGCGTGCCGTCCCCGAAGAAGTCGAGCGGTTGAACGTAACCGGAATCGTAGTAACCGCCGCCTTCATCAAAGGTCACGAAGATTGCAGTGTCTTGCCAGAGCGTCGGGTTGGCTTGAACTGCGTCCACGATCTTCTGCACGAATCCTTCGAACAGGTCCAGCTTGGACGACGCCGGGTGCCCGTCAACGAATCCGCTGGGTTTGACGAATGAAACGGCCGGCAACGTTCCGTTTTTGATGTCTTGATACAAATTGGTCGTATCCTGCAGATGTGCAGTGCGCACCGCTGCGTTGGTCATAATCGAAGTGGAATATTGGAACGGGTTGCAGATGTTGCAGTATTCATCGCTTGCCGTGCCGAAGTCTCCGTAGTTCAGTTGGTACTTGTCCTTGAGGTAGCGATCCCACTGGTCGCCGTAATACTTCCAGGAAATGTTGGCGTCCAGGAGCTCGTCGCCGATGCTTCGCACGGTCGTACCAGGGATGGTGAACGGAGTGTTGTAAACGTAGCGGTCGGTGTAAGCATTGCTGCCGTCCCCAAAGTACCCAGGGTTGTAGTTATTAACCAAGTAATAGTGCCCTGGTTCGCAGTTGGGATTTACGTTATAAGGCAGCGTGCTCAGATATTGGAGCACGGCGGGATTTCCAGGCTGAGTGATATCCGCGCATCCGACGTAAGAACCGCCGCCATACACAGGAGATCCGTATCCGCCGCCACCGTATCCATCTTCGGTGTACCAGTTATTCGAGTTGGCTGCCGGGTCTGGATCTTCGATTTCGTTCACAACGCCAGCATCGGGCGAACCTTTCCACACCGTTACGTTTTCCGGAGGGGTGGCAGGGTTCCCATTACTATCGCTAAAGTAAATCGCGTCGCCAAAGCCGAGTGCGATGTGGTTTGCGCCGGTCCCCCCCATGATCGACTGATGGAAATTGTCGTCCAGAGTGTACTGCTGCGCAAGTTGGAGCATGTAGGGAGCATCACCCTTCTGCACGTTGTAAAAGCCCATGGCTGCCGAGCCTTCGCCGGTCGTCTCTTCTGTAAAAGGCGAGGGCACGGGCGAACCGTTGGAACCAGCTCCGATGGTAACTTCGACGAATGGGAACAGGTCTGCCTTGCATCCGACTGGATTGGTCTCAGTTGCGTACTCGATATTGCAATCCAGTTGCTGCCACATCTGGTAGAAGCGGTGCACCGGGCTCGCGGTGTAGGCGTCGTAAGGCATGCCATTGCTAAGCTGGAAAGGGCCTGGCTGCAGATTAAATACATCGGGAATACGCGTGTCGGGTGAATATTGCGGGAGACCGGTGCCGCCGGTGGTCAAATACTTGTAGTAACCCCCCACCAATCCATTTTCGTCTTTTTGCGCTTCCGATACGGTCGGTACATAGGGATCGGTCGGCGCGCCCGCGGTCAAAGGAGTTGGCAGCACTGGGTAAAGGGACTTGCCCATAGGACTCAGCAAGAATGGGTTGGGCTGCTTGTCCACCGCATGGAAAGCGGTGGCGACAGAGAAATTCGGTCCTGGAGTTCCGTCGGCGTTGATGATCCCTTGCGAGAGAAGATTGTTAACTTTCTGTCCGACGGGTGGTTGGTAAGTGGCATATACGTGATCGAAGCTGCGATTTTCACCGATGATCACAATTACGTGTTTGATGGGAGTCTTGGTGTTGCCGTCATTGTTCTGCTGAGCCTGCGCGGAACTGGCCAAAGGGCCACCAAGTGTAAATTGGAACATCGCGAGAGACGTCAATCCGATACGGAAATACTTCTTAGACTTTGCAATGGCCTGCTTGTAGGACATTCACCCTCCTGTTTATTTCTGCAAGTTTCCAGCGGGGGTAAGTAGTAGTCTTTCTGTGTTGCAGCAGGATTTTTCTTCTGTGAATGAGCGATAAAGGCGAACGATTGCGCGAGGAAAAGATACAGATGAGAAACAGAATTTTTATTTTTTTATTAATTAGCCTTAGAGTAACACGCGGTTAACCGAAAAAATGCTCGAATGATACTTGCGCGATCGAGCGGGAGTTTTTTGTTCTTGCAAAGCTTACTTGTTCGCGAGCGCGCGACCAGTCGAGTCGTTTATCGGAGAACGGTCTTTCGCTGCACTCTGCCCCGCGGGTTCCACGCGTATAAGCCCCATCATTCCTCCGTCTTCATGTTCGAGAAGGTGACAGTGATAGGGAAATAGCCCGACTGCGTTTGGGTCGCGAAAATCCATGCGCACTCTTACCCACGGATATTGAAGCGTCTTGCCATCGTAATATGGCACATTAATCGTGTCGCGCAGGAAAGGCTCGTTTACCGCAGTTCCAAACCAGTCGAGCAGCATAAAGTGAATTTGGTGAATATGGAACGCATGTAGTTCAGTCGAGCGGTTCTCGATAATCCAATCCTCTACATCTCCTTGCTTCGCAATTATATTTGGAATGCCGGAACTTGGATTAAACGGCGCGGGAGTCTGTCCTTCCACGGTTATGTAAAACGTAGTCGCGCTATTGGGGTCGTTGGGATCCAGCAGTTTCTCTGAAAAATACAGCCGCCGAGTTCGAATCGGGATTACGCTGCCTAGCCATGGCAAACTGGGTGGTGGAAGTGGTTGAGGCGAAGGGTCTAGAGTGGAGCGTGGCTCCGAGGCATCTTCGGAAGATATGATTGTAGCGAGGGCCCGGTTCGGATCGTTTTCTCCTCCCACGCCTGTGTCCACCGTTCGAGTTACCAATAATCCTACTACGCTCGATGGTGGTCCCTTGACTATGAATTCTGCGCGACCGCCGGGCGGCACACCGATGTGGTTCTCCCAATCTACATAATTTCCGATCATTCCGCTGCTATTCAGCGGAATGCCATCGAGCGCCACGATTCCGAGCGGCTGCGGGACTTTTTTATAAAGCACAGCCAAATTGAGATAGGTGATCGCCGAGGCATTCAAAACGCGCCAGAATTGTCGTTCGCCGGGTTTTATTTTGATTTGCGAGGTTGGATAATCCGGGTAAGGCACGGGCACGAAATTAATAGAAAGGTCTTTGGCAGGTTTGCCGAAGCCCGTGCCGTTGTTCGCCGCGTCTCCATCGTGATCGATAAGCATTCGTCCGATCACAGGCTCCGATTTGCTGGGCGGAGCATTCGGATTCATCAAGTCCTGATCGCGAATCACCAGCACCCTCTCGGGTAATCCCGCGACCTCAGTGTTGGCGCGCTCAATTCCTTCAATGATCATGGCGCCCGACAATCCGCCCAACACTTGCGCTTTGCTGAATCCATGAATATGCGGGTGATACCAATAAAGGCCGGGCGGCTCATTCTCTGGAATGCGGAAGCGGTACTCGAACGGAGGGTCGCCCGGCTGAATGGAGGTTTTCAAGACTTCGTCTTGATGACAGCTAGCTGGCACCGTCAAGCCGTGGAAGTGAAGATTGGTAGAGGTCAAAGTCATGGACCCGCTTGTGCAGGGATCTGATGTTTTCGCGCTACTTCTGTGATTGTTAGCGTGTGCGTCAGCGGCGGCTAGGAGACTGGCGTCCGCCAAATCATTCTTGAGATTCAAGATTAGAAGATCGCCCGGATGTAACCGAAGCGTTGGTGACTCGCTTCCGTCCTCCGCCACATAGCAAAACCGATCAGGTTTACCCGCTTCGCTCACACGGCGCACCGTCAAATTTACTTTCAGAATGCCGTTCTGGCTTCGCAAATCCTCAGGCTCCGGAACGACACTTCCCAGGGACGGACGAGCGCAAATATCAGTCGGCATTTTCTGCGCAAAAGCGCTTTGTGGGAAAAAAGCGAGGCAGGAAACCGCGAACATAAGGAAAAACAGTCTTCGCATCCTGTGGCCTAAGGATTGGTAAAGAGGTCTCCCAAACAGAAATCACAGAGACATCGTTTTAGCTAAGTACAATCGGACGCAGCTAACGGCTCAGTCTGGTAAACGTCCAAAAGAGAATCGCTGACAAGCATATGGATGCAGGAAGCGTGAGCACCCAGGCCATCAACAGATTTTTTACTGTACCCCACTGCAAACCCGAATGGTTGGCCGCCATGGTGCCGGCCACACCTGAAGAAAGCACGTGTGTGGTACTGACGGGTAGTCCGAAACCGTCGGCAGCTCCAATCGTCGCCATCGCGGTGATTTCTGCGGCCGCTCCTTGTGCGTAGGTTAAATGTTCCTTGCCAATTTTTTCGCCAACGGTCACCACGATGCGCTTCCAGCCGATCATCGTTCCCAAGCCCAGCGCGATAGCTACCGCGACCTTTACCCAGGTGGGGATAAACTTCGTAGCGTTGTCGATGTGTTTCTTGTAGTTCTCTATGACGGCGGCGTCGGTTGTTGAAAATTGTGGCTGGCCGCTCTTCTTCATAAGCCGCAGTGCTTCGCTCACCACGTACATGTCGTTGCGAAAGTTGCGAACCTTGTCCTGCGGGACGCCCTTGAGTTCCCCATACTGCGAAATTTCCGTTCCTATTCCGTTCACCAGGCTGCGCAGCGCAAGCATGGTATTGGGCGTAAATTGTTTTGACCGAATGTAATCGGTCACTTCATCTCGCGGATCACCAATCACCGAGGTTGGGGAGACGTAATGGTCTAAGACCCCTGCCGTTTGGGTAGAAACTGCTACGAAGTCCTGGGACTGAGAATAGGTAACGGCATGATTCACAGCGTAAGCTGTCGGCACAGTGCCGATCAGAATGAGCATGATGAGCCCCATTCCTTTCTGGCCGTCATTGGAGCCGTGGAAGAAACTGACCCCCGTGCAAGTTGTCACGAGCAGCGCGCGAATCCAGAAGGGAGGCGGTTGATCTCCCTTGGGAGCCTCATAGAGCGCCTTGTTCGGAATCAGTTTGCGCATCAGCAACAGCAATCCGCCTGCGACGACGAATCCCACTATGGGCGAAAGAACGAGCGATTTTCCGATGTTAGCCGCCTGTCCCCAATCCACGCCGCTCGTTCCGCTCTTCACCGACATCAATTGGTTTGCAATTCCCACGCCGATGATCGAACCGATAAGAGTGTGCGAGCTCGAAGACGGCAGACCAAAGTACCAAGTTCCCAAGTTCCATATGATCGCAGCAACCAACAGAGCAAAAACCATGGCGAATCCGGCTCTGCTCCCGACCTGCAAAATCAATTCCACCGGTAGCAGCGAAACGATGCCGAACGCGACGGCGCCGCTGGATAGAACCACTCCCAGGAAATTCCACATTCCGGACCAAACCACCGCCACGTGGGGCTCCAGCGAGTGCGTATAAATCACCGTTGCCACCGCGTTGGCCGTGTCATGGAAGCCGTTCACAAACTCAAAACCCAGTGCGATGAGAAGAGCGACGCCCAGCAAAACGTAAGGCCCGACTGACGCAGAGTGCATTTGCGACAGGTCCGACAGCAGATGCCCTCCTGCGTAGATCAGGCCGATGACCAGTGCCACTCCAAACACGAGCATTCCGATGCGGCCTGGTCCCGCTCCGATCTTTTGATCCAGGACGCTTGGCGCCGTCGTGCTCATCCCTCACCTCGCAGAGTTTGCAATTTGAGATTTTAGATTCGATGAAAGTAGACCCGACGCTACCGAGTGATTGTTAATGGAATGTTATAGGCGTGTGAACAATGCTGGAGACCCTAAAGGACCTAGGCGAACACTAGCCTTGGGCGCTAGCCGGATTCGAGATGTAGTCTTTGTCGTGCAAGGAATTCATGATTTGCCAATCATGGCCCTTCCACGACCGCAGTCCGAATCTGTCCTTGAAGGAGGTAAGATAAAGTAATGCCAAAACCGTTTGTTCCACTTTTTCCTGATCATGATGTCACGACGGCAACTAGGCTGAACAGAAATGGAAGTCCCAATATGACAACTAACATCGGCGACTCTGCGAGCTCATGGGTAACCCAAACCGCTCCCCACAGCGTAATGCCACATATGTAGAGAAACGGGAGAGACCCGAGGAATTGAACCACGGCGACCGCTACGATGGCTGGTGGCGGCCCATGACCGTCGAGATCTTGCACTGAGGACCTTCCTCCCTTGTTGCGCATGTTGTCGGTCTCGGTGGACGACGAGCCCGGGACTAGTTGACCGCAAGGATATGACGATATTTGCGTTAAAGGTCGATAAATCGCCTTCTGACCAATAATCCGGGACTGTTGCCATCGCCTGGTTAACGCACGAGCTAATCGGGAGCTTGGGTGCTAGACATGCGTCCATGTCCGGTTACAATCGGGCCCGTTTACAACCGTCCAGTCACTCGCTCACAATGTCGGCATGAGTAGAAGTTCTAACATAACGGGGACCGTGATTGCCGCGGTGATCGGGTGCGCGTTCGTCGTCTACCTGCTCTTCATCGATAAGCTCGCTACAAGAACGTATCAGGCACGCGTCGCTCTAGATGGAAAAGAGCCCTTTAATCAGATGTATCCGCCGAACACCGCAGACATCGTGATCTTGTACCGTGACGGGCGAAATGGAGTCATTTGTTACGACGCGTTTCGCTCAAAGGAACTGCACGATCGCTTATCGCCCAAGAATGGCCAGCTTGTTACAGTCCAATACGACACATTCAGTGACTTCGGGAAAATCCGCGGATACAACGTGCGTTCAGTCGACGGGATGATGCTGGCGAACGGATACCACGTCCTTCGGCCGGAATTTGCAGCTATCGCTGGAGTCATTGGTAACAGCGTCTCAAAGAACGATTGTTGGTGAAACTCGCCATAGCACTCACAACCTCTGAATCGGGTCTGTCGCGCTACGGCCGGCGACCTGGAAGTTGGCCAGCCGGCATTCCATGACATCGGTCGAGTGTCCTAAGTCCTTCCATGAGAAGGCCGGTGAGTGTCAAGCGTTTTATCTCTTTTCTCTTTCTTCTTCTTTATTTCTTCTTTTTCCAAATGGTTCCCATGAGCCA